>Ga0073932_1000713_pt1 | contig 76126 bp, 57 predicted proteins | sample DewCreD2012metaG_FD_76967 | JGI IMG/M metagenome (GOLD analysis project Ga0073932, IMG submission 76967) | Hot spring sediment bacterial and archeal communities from British Columbia, Canada, to study Microbial Dark Matter (Phase II) - Dewar... ...
CTCAGCGGTGATCTCGCGCTGCACCGGGCAGCCGCAGGCCACGAGCATGCGGTAGTTGGCCTCGGCGTCGCCGCGCAGCTCGGCCGGATCGGCGGCCAGAACCACATCCAGTCGCGCCGGCCTCAGGCGCGTAAAGAGCTGCCGCGCCACCACCATGCCGTCGCCGCCGTTGTTCCCCTTGCCGCACAAGATCACCACGCGGTGCTCGGCCAAAGGGGCGAACTCCTCTTGCAGGAACTCCACCACGCGGTGGCCGGCGTTTTCCATCAACACCAGGCCGGGAATGCCCAGCTCCATCGTGCGGCGGTCCACCTCCCGCATCTGGGCGGCCGTAAGAACCTTCATTGGCGCGTCTCTCCTTCCACCGGCTGCACCCTCCGCGCCACTAGCAAAGTCATGTCGTCCATGGCGTCGGGTTGAGCGGTCCACTGAATGACGGCTTCGAGCACTGTCTCCATAATCTCCTGCGGATCGCGCCAGGCGTGCTTCAGCAGCAGCTCGCACAGGCGCTCTTCGCCGAACATCTCTCCGTATTCATTCTCCGCCTCGGTGATCCCGTCGGTAAACCAGACCAGCAGGTCGCCGTCCTCCAGCAGCAGGCGGCTCTCGCCGTAGGTGGCGAAGGGGAAGGCTCCGACCACCATGCCGTTGGTATCCAGCCGCTGAATCCGGTTGCCGCGGACCAGCACCGGCGGCGGGTGGCCGGCGTTGGTGTAGGTGAGCACCCCGTTATCGTCGTCATAGACGGCGAAACAGAAGGTGGCGAACTTCTCGGGCGCGGTAAACGCGTATAATTGCTGGTTGAGCAGCGTGACCAAGCGGGCCGTGCTGGGCGACCCGTTGGCGTGCCCGGCGGCCGAGCTCTCCAAGCAGCTCTTCACCTGGGTCCGCAGCGAGGCTTGGACGGTGGCCATCAATAAGGCGGCCGAGATGCCTTTGCCGGCGACGTCCCCAATCGCCAGGGCTACCTTGGAGCCATCCAGGCTCAGGTAGTCATAATAATCACCGGAGACCATGCGGGCCGGGTTGCAGGTCGCCATGAGCTCCAGACGGCGCAGTACAGGGACCTGCTTGGGGTAAAGCTGATTCTGGACCTCGCGCGCGATCTCGATTTCCGATTGGAGCCGCTCCTTCTCCTTCTCCACGCGCAGCAGCCGTTCGAGGTTCTCTGTCATGCGGTTGAAGGAGCTGCCCAGTTCGGCGAGCTGGTCCGAGCCCCGCACTTCGATGCGGTGGGTGAAATCGCCCTCCATGACGCGGCGGGTGCCTTCGTACAGCCCATGGACGGCCTGGGTGATCGTTCGGGTCATTGAAATGCCAATCACCAAGGCAACCAGAACGAAGACCAGGAACAGGATGGCGAGAGAAACCAGCAGCAGGCCCCAAAAGCCCTGCATGAAATCCATCTTGCCGCCGAACAGAACACCCAAGACCGCTGAGGGGCGCGTGGCGATCGACAGCGTGGCGGGAGTTTCTTGACCTGCGACCGGCACCAGGGTGAACCACCGAACTTCCAAATCGAGACGGTGGCGGGGCGGGGGGAGGCTGCCGGCCCGGATGCGGGCGGGTGCGGAGCCGCCATGGCCCGGCAGCAAGTCCGCCAGCGTGATTTCGCCGATGCCGGAGGCCACGCTTTCCAGCAGACGTGCCGTCACGGGCGCCACCAGGTCCACCTGGACTCCCTGTTGGGCGGCATGGGCCCACAAATGATGGCGCCCGTTGTGCGACAGAAGTCCGGCCGCGGTGGGCGCTGGATTCGGCGGCAGATCTAGCGCGGCGCTCTCCGGGTCACGGTATACCCGGTTGTGCCGCACCAACAATTGCAAGCCTGGATAACGCTGGCGGAAGTAAGGCGCCAGCCAGCGCAATCGTTCCTCCAGCCGCTGAGGCGGGGTGGCGGCGAGGCCCACGGCGGGGTCGAGCAGAGCTTCGGAACGGTGCTCCAGTTCTGTGCGCAGAAGGAAGAGCGCCATCTGGCCGGTCAGGATATAGGAGCCGATCGCGGTTAGGGCGAGGACGAGGGCCAGTGGGACCACGGCGATAAAAAGGTACGCCACCACCAGGCGGTTGCGCAGCCGCCAGATGGCTTTGCGGATCGCTCCGTGCGACCAAACCACTCCCGCGGTTAGGCCGGCGAGGATCAGTGCGGTTTCCAGCAGCAGCCGCAGGGCCGACCCGGGCGCCAGAAGGCGTACCGGCAGCCATAAGACCGCCAGCAGCAAGAACAGCCGCCCGGCCCAGCCAAGTCGAGAGAGGAAGACTCGCAGGCGGCCCACGGCGGTATTGTAACATCCGGCGGACTCCTTACCACCGGTTGTGTTTGATCGCGGCGAGCCCTAATCCCTTCCGCCCATTCGTCCGATGTGATGTTTGTCGCCGGTTCACGCGTCACCGCCGGCGGCATGGAAACTGAACTCAAGGCCAGGAGCGCCAACGGAAATGACCATCGGCAAGAAACTCATGCTCAGCACCGCGGTGCTGTTCGTATTGATCATCGGCCTCAGCATAAACACGTTCAGCACGGCAAGCCGCTTGGGAACCCAACTAGAGGATGTGATTGCTAAGCAATTTGCAAAAGTGGATCTGTCGCAGGCGATCGGCACGAGGGTCTTCGAAATGGAAGCGGCCGCGCGGGCCGCGCAGCTATCTCTTGTCAATGAGGACCCGGCGGCCTACCAGAGGAATATTCAAATGTTCGACGACGCGCTGGCAAGGCTGCGGCAGCAGATCGAAGAGATTCGCCTGCTGATTGAAACCGAGGAGGGGCGGCGCGCGCTGCGCGATCTGGAGGATGGTTTGACCGCTTGGCTACCCCTGCACCAGACCTACCTGGAACATGCTCGAAACAAGCAGTTCGCCGAAGCGCACAAGGTGATGACCGGCAGGATCTATCCGGTGCTTCAGCGCATGCAGTCGGCCGTCGATACGCTGGTGCGGTTGCAGCGGGATCTGGCGAAACAAAAGCAAGCCCAAGCCAGCTCGTCCGTCAGCTTGGCGAACTGGCTGGCTTGGACGCTGCTGGGCTTGTCCTTTGCAATGAGTGCGGTGTCTCTATTTGTGGTGCGGCGGGTCAATGAGAGCTTGCGGGCCGTGACCGCGGAGATGGCCGAGGGGGCCGAACAGGTGGCTTCGGCGGCCAGTCAGGTGGCGGCGTCTTCACAGGCGCTTTCCCAGGCCTCCAGCGAGCAGGCGGCCTCGCTTGAGGAGACATCGGCTTCGGGCGAAGAGATTACGGCCATGACGCGCAAGAACGCCGAGAACGCCCAGATGACGGCGCGGCTCACCACGGAAGTGGACGCCAAGGTGCGGGACGCCAACGCCAGTCTCAAGGAGATGATCGCCTCGATGAAGGAGATCAACACGGCCAGCGACAAGATCTCCCGCATTATCAAAGTGATCGATGAGATTGCTTTCCAGACCAACATCCTGGCGCTCAACGCCGCGGTTGAAGCCGCCCGGGCGGGCGAAGCGGGGCTGGGCTTTGCCGTCGTCGCCGATGAGGTGCGCAGCCTGGCGCAGCGCTCGGCTCAGGCAGCCAAAGACACGGCGGCCATGATCGAAGAGTCCATCGCCAAGTCAAATGAAGGGAGCAACAAGCTCAACCAGGTGGCGCAAGCCATCGCGGCCATCACCGACAGCGCGGTGAAAGTCAAGACGCTCGCCGACGAAGTCAACCTGAGCAGCCAGGAACAAACCCGGGGCATGGAGCAAATCGCGCAGGCCATCAGCCAGATGGAGCAAGTGACGCAGAAGACGGCCGCCAGCGCCGAGGAGAGCGCCTCGGCCAGCGAGGAGCTGAGCGCCCAGGCCGAGAGCATGCGCGCCGCCGTCAACCGCCTCCGGGCGATGATTGATGGAGCCGCCGCAGTGGTGCAGAGCGCAGCAGCCGCCTCCGGCGTCAAGCGCCGCGCGGTGAGTCCCCGCTTCGACCATTCCTCCACCGCCAAGGGCCTCACGGCGCTAAAGTCCGCTGTAGCGGGGGCCGGCCATAAACAAGCCATCCCGCTGGAGGACGAAGAGTTCAAGGAATTCTGAGGATCACCCCGCCCGGCTGCAAACGCCGGCGGTACGCCCGGTTCACAACCGCGACTTGGCGATCGCCGGCGTTTCCAGTTCGCGGTCCGGCAGCGGCTGCTCCGGCTGCAAATAGTAGCGCGTCAGCCCTTCTTTGAGGATTTGGAGCGCTGTTTCCGGATCGTCGGCATACTGGAACAGGTTCAGATCTTCCGGCGAGATCATTCCGTAGCGCACCAGCGCATCGAAATTCAGAATCTCCTTCCAGAACGCGCTGCCGTAAAGAACGATGATGATCTTCTTGGCCAGTTTCTCGGTTTGCGCCAGGGTCAGCAGCTCGCTAAGCTCATCCAAGGTGCCGAAGCCGCCCGGAAACACGACCAGCGCCTTGGCCATATAGGCGAACCAGAACTTGCGCATGAAGAAGTAGTGGAATTCGAAGGAGAGCTCCGGCGTGATGTACGGATTGGGCCACTGTTCGAAAGGCAGACCGATATTCAGGCCGATGTTCTTTCCGCCGGCGTCGTAAGCCCCGCGGTTAGCGGCCTCCATGATTCCCGGTCCGCCTCCCGTGCAAACTACAAAGCGCCGGGCGGAGTTCTCCAAGCTATCCGACCACTCCGTCACCATGCGGGCGAGCGTGCGGGCGTCCTGATAGTAACGTCCCAATGGGCCGTCCTCCTTGAGGCGCGCGGAGCCGAAAAACACGATGGTGTCCCGGATCTTGTGCCGCCGGAAGTGGGCGAGGGGCTCCAAGTACTCCGACAGGATGCGGAGGGGGCGCGCGTCGGCGCTCTCCAAAAACACCTCGTTTTTGTAAGCTACCGGCCGGCGGTTGGGAACGGGAGTCTTCTCACTCATTGGGTTTCTCCGGGGAAGAATGAGAGGCTTTGAGAGCTTCGACTTCTTTCTTTAATTCTCGCACGGTGCGGAACAGCTCCGGGAGCTTGGGGAAGGCAGCCACGGCGCGGCGCCAAAGGGCGGCGTCGAAGGCCGGGGAGCCGGAAACGACGCTCCCAGCTTCCACGTCGCCTCCGATGCCGCTCTGCGCGTAGACTACAGCGTTGTCGTGGATGGTCAGGTGTCCGGACACGCCCACCTGTCCCGCCAGCAAGACGTTTTTGCCAAGGACGGAACTGCCAGCCAGCCCCGTCTGTGCGCAGATGATGTTGTCCTCGCCCACGACGCAGGCGTGGCCGATCTGAACCAGGCTGTCAATCTTGGCGCCGCGCTTTACGCGCGTTTCGCCCACGGTGGCCCGGTCCACCGAGGTCAGCGTCTGGATCTCGACGTCGTCCTCGATCACGGTCACGCCGGATTGAACGATCTTGTAGTGCCGCCCGTCGGCCTGTTTGGCGAAACCGAATCCGTCCCCGCCCACGACCACGCCGTTTTGCAAGGTCACCCGGTTGCCGATCTGGCAGAACTCGCGGACGACGGCGTGGGAGTGGGCTACGAAGTCGTCACCGATTCTTGCGCCCTCATAGATGACGACATGGGGATGGAGCACGGCATTACGGCCCAGCACCACGTGTTCGCCGATGCTGACAAAAGGGCCGATGGATGCGCCCTCGCCGATCTGGGCCGATTCGGCGATCACCGCGGTGGGATGGATGCCGGGGCGCGGCCGCGGGGGCTGGTAGAAGAATTCCAAAGCACGGGCGAAGTCCAGGTAGGGGTTGGCGGAAACCAGGGTGGCAATCTCCAACCCTTCGATCACCTGCGAGGCCAGAATGGCCCCCGCGCGAGTGTGCTTCACCTTGTGCGCGTACTTGGGGTTGGCCAGGAAGGTCAGTTCGGTGGGGCCGGCGTGCTCCATGCCCGCCACGCCCGTGATGTCCACATCGCCGTTACCGTGCAGTTCGCAGCCAAGCCGCTGCGCGATCTCACTGAGCTTCATAGCCTCAGGGTAGCGCAGCCTTTGCTGTGATAACGGTCTGTCCATGCGGGGTACAATTGAACCGATGCGTACCGCCAGTTTGATGCGCGCAGCGGGATTACTTCTCGTTTTTTCGCTGGTTTCACCGCTGCTGGGGCAATCCGAGCTCGATAAAGCGGTTGAAGAGTTCAAGATTCGGACCCGCGAACTCGGTCTGCGCGGCGATGGCGCACCGCAGAGGCGGGCTGCCGCACGCAACGCCCGGTGGCGCGGCCGCCTCTATGAAAACGTTCGCAACGACTACCTCGATGCGATTCCTCATCAGGTCAAGCAGCGCAGCGGAACGAAACCGCCCTTACGCCGGCATCAGTTCGGGGTCAACCTTACGGGTCCGCTGGTGATTCCCAGGCTTTACCACGGCGGAAACCGAACGTTTCTGTCCTTCTCCTACGAGGGAGTCCGGGATCGCATGTCCCGATCCTATTTGCAGACCATCGCGACGGTCCCTGAACGAAGCGGCGATTTTTCGGCGACGGTAGACCAAGCTGGGCAATCACTGCCGATCTTCGATCCGTCCACAACCCGGCCCAATCCGGCGTTCGATCCCTCCCGCCCGGTCTCCCTGGAGAATCTCGAATACCTCCGCGAAACATTTCCCGGGAATTCGATTCCGCCCGCGCGTCTGGATCCCGTAGCGCAAGGCGCCCTGAAGTTTTATCCGGAGCCTAACACCGCGGTTGGCCCGTTTTTCCGCAACAACTATTTTCTGGTTTCACCCCAGACCAATAACGCCGACGGGGTGATCGTCCGGGTGGACCATTCCATTCGCCACCGCCACCGCTTCAACCTCAATTTTTCCTACAGCAACGGGTTAAACGGTTACGCTCCGCTTCTGCCCACGCCCGCGAATCCAGGCTCTCCAGACCGCCACTTCCGTGACCCTTCCGGCAGCCTGCACTGGGTCTTCACGCGCTCGAGCCAGACTGTAGTTTCCCTGCGCTTTTACGCCGACACTAGCCTCTACTCGACCGGCGAAGAAGGGGAACCGGATTATGCCGCACAAATCGGGCTGCGGGGTTCCAGCCCGCTGGCGTTTCCCTCGTTCAACATTTCCGGATACATCAGCATGGGCCGCCCCTACCCGCGCACCAAGAGCACTTATACCTCGTACCGCTGGACCGGAAGCCTGTCCCACAACCGGGGCAAGCACAGTTTCTCGGTCTCCTCCAGCGCCCGTGTCAACCAGGTGAACAGCTTCCAGACCCCATACCCGGCCGGGAATATCCGGTTCAGCGAGGGGCTGACCAGCCTGCCGGGCATTGTCGGCACCGGCCATGGCTTCGCCAGCTTTCTGCTCGGGCTCGCCAGCTACGCCGAGAAGAGCTATACGGTTTCTCCTTCCTACTTCCGCATGCGCTTCGGCTCGCTCTCCTTGCGGGAGGAATACCGGGCCAGGCAGGGGTTAACCTTGAGTTTCAGCCTGGACCTGAATTACCGGACACCTCGCTTTGAGAAATACGACCGGCAATCCACCGTGGATCTATCGGTGATCAACCCGGTGAACCAACGGCCGGGTGCGATGATCGTGGCTGGAAGCCCGGATGTGGGGCGCGCCTTCCAGCCGCACTTGCTCTATGTGGATGCCGGCGCCGGCCTGAGCTGGAATCTGTTCGGTGACACACGCAGCGTACTGCGGCTCGGATACGACTCCGATCATAGTGCGCCTGGCATCTACGCCACCGATTGGGGAACGCAAGCGTTCAACGCCCGCCCGATTTACTTGTCCTCCAACCCTCAGCTCTCCCCTGCCCTGGTGCTTCGCGACGGGCTGCCGCCGCTGGACCGGCCCTTGCCCGACACGCGGCTCGAGGCTCTCAACGACACCAATGCGGATTTGATCTACCGCGGCAACGTTTTGCCGGTGCAGCAATCCGTGTCGGCCTCCGCCGAAAGGCAATTGCCCTTTTCCACGATCGTTTCCGTGGGCGCTTCTGCGAGCTGGGGCAAGGACATTTACGTGGGCAACGCTGTGGTGAATCTCAATGCCCTGCCTTTGTCCGCCCTAGCCTACCGGGACGATCTATACGATGAGGCCTTTAACCGCTCGCTCCGGCCCTACCCTCAATACCGGAGTTTGAACGTCGGGGGGATTTATCCCGCAGGGCGCTACCGGCGCGAATCCTGGTACGTATCCGTGGAGAAACGCGCCTCCGGAGGGCTCAGCTTGGGCGTGAGCCTTTCCTGGGTGAAAGCCCGCGACGATTATTCCGGCTGGCGGCAGGACTTCTTCAACCGGCGGAATGAGTGGTCTCTCACGTCGGTCAATCCTTTCCGGATCAACGTGAACTACATGTACGAGCTTCCCTTCGGCCGCGGCAAAACTCTCTTCGCTTATGCCGACTGGCGCAAGCACATCTTCGATGGCTGGGCGCTCAGCGGGTCGACCACTTACGCCACCGGCGAGCCGCTGGTGCTCTATCCCCAGTTCAACAATACCGGCGGCGTCATTTCCTATCTGCGGGTGAACGCTGTTCCGGGCGTGGACCCGAAGGTCGCGGATCCCGGCCCTGCGCTGTGGTTTAACCCTGCCGCTTTCGACCAGCCGCCCAACTTCACCTTGGGGGACGTCTCGCGAAGGCATCCCAGCTTGCGCAATCCTCCCTACCAGAATCATGATGTCTCCTTCAGCAAACGTTTTACCGTCTCCGCGGACCGGACCCTGGAGTTTAGCGCGCTGGCGTTGAACTTTCCAAATCACGCCAACTGGAACGATCCCGATACCGTGATCGGTCCCGCATCCGCTCCCAATGTGAACGCGGGCAAGATCATCGGATCCACCGGCGGCCGGGTCATGCAACTCGGGCTTAAGTACAGCTTCTGAACCGTTTGGACGAAAATGGAAGCGTGGTGATGGCACGGAGCGCATGTTGGAGGACTGCTGGGGCGTTTGTGCGCGCCTCGGAGCGGGCGATGTGGCTGGCGGTGTTCGCAGCGCTTTGGATTGCGCCAGGCTGGGCTCAGCCAGACACCCTTCGGATTCCGTTCTGGATTCAGGCCGATGTCTCCTCCGGGGACCAGACGATCTTGCCTGAGGAGATTAAGGTTCAGCTCGGCGTGGAAACGGGGCAGGTGCGGCAGATCCTGGGACCCGACGATGGGACGTTGATCCTCCTCATCGCAGATCTCTCCGGCGGCCTGACTTCGGCTCAACTGGCCAAGACCGCACTGAAGAAGAACATCGACGGGTTGCCTCCCCATACGCGAGTCGCTTTGCTGCGAGCTCAGGATGGCTTGAGGGTCCTCGTAGATCCATCCCCCGATCGAGGGCCACTTCTGGCGGCCATCGAATCCCTTCAAGTCAGCGGCCGAGCGGGACTACTCGAGACGATTCAACCCGCGGTGCGTCTGGGCGACGCCATCCTTTCCAGAGCCGCCGTGCGCGTGTCGGTTCTCTACGTCACCGACAGCGAGGTGAGCAACTATCGGGAGGACTTCACCAATCCCACCATCAACAGCAGCGATTCCGGAGACCTGAGCCGACGTTTTCGGGATGGGCTCATCCGGGACCGGATTGCGCGCCTAGATGCGTCTCTGGCGGCGACCCAGACGCCAGTCTTTATCGTCCACTTGAACTATCGGACCGATCCGCTCAATCAAGCGTATCAGACCGGGCTGATGACCCTGGCTTCGACCACCGGCGGCAATGCGTGGTTTTGCCGCTCTCAACCCGAGATCGGCGCCGCGATCGGGGAGGCGTTCAGCGGCATTGCCTCTCAATACAGCCTGGTTGTCGAGCCGCCCAGTGAACCGCTGCCAAAGTCCTTGGAAGTGTCTCTGGAGAGCCCAGGCCGGACCCTCGCTTGGCGTAGCCGCTTTAGCTTCAACAAAAACGGACGGACAGAACGCTAACCGGACTGGTATTTGCGCCGGCACTCCTCAGAGCAGAAGTGGACTACACGGCCGCCGACGAGCTGCTTGACGCTTGTGGATTCGGGAACGTAGGTTCCGCACACCGGGTCCCGCTTCAGCTCACCGGCGGTAGTGCCACCGTCCCCTTTGGCGCCACGTCCTGCGGCTGCCGTCTGAGATTCTTCCGCCATCAACCCGCCGAAGGCCTTCGCGATGAGTCCGATCACCGAACGCAGAAAAGTGATCAGGATGATGGCGATGAAGAGGTAGAGTACGGCGCGGATCATGGCGGGGGCGCCTCCTTCCGGCGCCCCGGATCAGAACGGCTCAGCGCTTCTTCTGCTGCTTCTTTCGCTCCGCCTCCTCGGCTCTCTTTTTGGCCTCAGGACTCATGTACTCGGTCTGGATAGCTTGGTCGAAGCTGGCCAACATCTCCTTAGCGGACTGGGCGAACTGTCCGTTCGGCTCGAGCTCCAAGTACGCCTGAAAGGCTTCGCGCGTTCCCGGCGGAGGCTGAATGCGGCCGTCGGAGCCAATCTGCGCCTTGCCCACCAAGTAGATCCCGTATTGATACTGCGCCGGGGCGTACTTGGGATTGGCTTCGATGGCCTTCTTGAAGGCCTCGCCCGCCGCTTCATTCTGGCCGGTATTCATCATCACGGCCCCCATGTTGTAGTAGTACTTGGCGGCGTTGGCCGGATCCAGTTGCGCGGCCTTCTCCAGCATGGATACGGCTTCCGGGATCTTGCGCATGCGCACCAAGGCCAACCCGTAGTTGTTGTAATAAGCCGCTTCGGAAGGCTTCAGTTCCAAGGCCTTCTGATAAGCCTCGACGCTCTTGGCAAAAGCCGCTTCCTGCTCGGCGCCGGTTTTCTGGGCGCCCAGCTTCTCGGCGGCATCGGCCAACCTGGCCCAGACTGCGTCTTGCTTGGGGTCGATCTCCGACGCCTTGGTGAAGGCATCGACGGCCTCTTGGAAGCGCCCGGCGGTGGCCGCCTCGACTCCCGCGTTAAACGCGTCGTTCAGAGCCTTATTCTTGGCGATCTCGGCCGCACGCGCCTTCAAGCCGCGTTCGATCTCCTCGCGCTGCTCCGGGGTGAGCATGCGGGCCTGCTCGGCGGTCAGCGTGCCCGTTTCCGCCGCCAGCCGCTGGGCTTCCCGGGTCTTTTTCAGCTCCAGCAGGTCGAAGTTGACCTCGGCTGGCTCGCCCAAGCGGGGCCGGACGTTGTCACGGAAGTCCACTTCCTTGCCGTCGATTTCAAGCGCCACGCGGTAGGTGCCGCCCACTGGGACCCCGGCGTGGGTGTACTCGCCGCGGCGGTTGGTCTTGACATTGGCGCTCCACTTGATGTCCTTACGGTCAATCTTGATGATGGCGTTCTGAATCGGCTTGCCGTCCTCGCCCATCACCTTGCCCGTAATCATGTAGGTAGTCTGGGCCAGGGCGGCGGAGGCAAAAATCACAAAAACAAACAACGCAAACAGAGGCGCAACCTTCGAAAGAATGCGGTTCATAATGTTCGCAGCTCTCCGACTTTCAGCATACTACAAGCGGACTGTCCCGAGGGATTCCCGGCCGCCCCTGTTAGAATGGTGCGGGAGGCTGTCACTTGCCTGCCGGATCCGCATCCTTGCAGAAGGAAACCGAAATTGCGCTAGCCCGCGAACTAGCCGCGGGGAAGCTGGAGGCCTTCGATCAGTTCGTCGAGGCCTTTCACGCCCGGCTGTTTCAGTACGCCTTGATGGTTTGCGGCCATCGCGAGGACGCTGAGGAAGTGGCCCAGGAGACGCTGCTCAAGGTATTCGAGAACTTCGACCAACTCCGCCAGCCGGAGCGGGTCCGGGCTTGGGTCTTCCGCATCGCCCGCAACGCCTGTCTGATGAAGCGGCGGCGCAGCGTCTTCGCGCCGGCCCAAGAGCTTTCCCTGGACGAGCTGCTCCCCACCGGAAGTTCCGCGCACGACGGGGAGCGGAAGCTGGAAATTGCCGATTGGTCCCGTTTGCCCGAGGCGGAACTCCTGCGCTCGGAGCTGCGAACGGTGCTTCAGCAGGCCATCCAGAGCCTGCCCGACATTTACAAGACCGTTTTGCTTCTGCGGGATGTGGAGGAACTTTCCACGGAAGAGGCAGCCGAAATCCTGGACGTGAGCCAGGATGTGGTCAAGACCCGGCTTCACCGGGCCCGCCTGGCGGTCCGCCAGAAGCTGGATGCCTACTTGCGGGGGGAGCGAAACTGATGCATCCGCCTACTTCTCCGCGCCCTTCCGAATGCGTGGAGCTATTTGAGCAGCTTTCGGCCTACCTGGACGGCGAGCTTACGCCGGACGAGCGGCGCCGCATCGAGGAGCACATTTGCGGCTGTCCGCCCTGCGTCGAGTTCATCGAGAGCCTGCGGCGGACGGTCGATCTGTGCCATGGCCTGGAACTGGATGCTCCCCCGCCGAGCGTCCCCTCGGAGTTGAAACAACGGTTGCTGGCCGCCTTCCAAACGGCCAGAGAGCGCTGCAAACCCCAGCCGTGACCCGAGTCACTGCTTAGCGCCCGGCCCCTCCCCTACGCTGTAGTTGGGATGGCAAAGAAGCTGCTACACCGGCGCAACCCCGATCACACTCAGCAGATCCGGTGGGCCGTTCAAGCGGCGTTCCTGGCGCTCAATGTCTGGATCGGGATCCAGTTTTACCTATGGGTACGGCATTATGAGACCGGAGGCGCCTGGCCCCGGGTAGGCCGTCCTCCGGGCGTGGAAGGCTGGCTTCCCATTGCCTCCCTGATGAATCTGAAGGTGCTTCTGCTTGAAGGCCGCCTTCCCGCCGTTCATCCGGCCGGGGTCTTTCTGCTGATTGCATTCTTGGCGATCTCGTTGCTCCTACGCAAGTCTTTTTGCGGCTGGTTGTGTCCAGTAGGAACCGTCTCTGAGTGGCTATGGCGGCTTGGCCGCCAGACGTTTCGCCGCAACTTTAGATTGCCGCGCTGGGCCGACTGGCCACTGCGTTCCCTGAAGTACATCCTTCTCGGGCTGTTCCTGTATGCCGTGGGATCGATGAGCGTGACGGCGATCGAGGCATTCCTCAGCGGCCCCTACGGCATTATCGCCGACGTCAAGATGCTCAACTTCTTTCGCTTCCTGAGCGTGACGGCGGCCATTGTATTGGGGGCGTTGATCATCGCGTCGGTGTTTGTGCAGAACTTTTGGTGCCGCTATCTATGCCCCTACGGAGCGCTGCTCGGCCTGCTGGGCCGTTTCAGTCCCGCGCGCATTCGCCGCGACCCGGAGATTTGCATCGACTGCGCCAAGTGCGCCCAGGCTTGTCCCTCGCTGCTGCCGGTGGATAAGCTCATCTCGGTAAGATCGCCCGAGTGCACCGGCTGTTATGACTGCGTGGCGATCTGCCCAGCCGAAGGTGCGCTGTGGATGTCGGCGGCGGGCCGCAAGCGGCGGTTGCCGGCCTGGGGCATGGCTGCGGCGATCGCCTTGCTGTTCCTGGGGATCGTGGGCTACGCCCGGATCACGGACCGCTGGCAGACCAACCTGCCGGACCGGGTCTACTTCCAACTCGTCCCGCGCGCCCACGAGTTTTCCCATCCCTGAGGCCGGTTTTACCCGAAGCTAGCGCAGGGCCACTCTGATTCCAAACCTTAAGCAACTTTCGTGTAAGAATCGGGGTGAGTGCCCATGGCAGCCAATTTACGCAGACTGCTGGAGTGGTCCGGCGATCTGGCGCTGTTTTGCTGGCGCATCCTGCGCGACGCCCCGCGCCGTCCTCGGGAAGGCGCCGAGATCGCCCGCCAGATTTTTGAAGCCGGCTGGCGCTCCCTGCCGCTGATCACTGCCGCAGGTTTCGCCGTAGGCGCGGTGATGTCCATGCATACGCGTGCTTCGCTGGAGCGCTTCGGAGCGGAGGCGTTGATTCCCGCCGGGCTGGCGCTGGCGCTGTTCAAAGAGACCGGTCCTTTGGTAACGGGGCTGCTGTTTGCCGGACGGGTGGGGGCCGGCATCGGCGCGGAATTGGGCGCCATGCGGGTTAGCGAGCAGATCGAAGCGCTTGAGAGCCTGGCGGTAGACTCGTTCAAATACCTGGTCGTCACCCGCGTGGCGGCTTGCGTGCTGGTGTTGCCGATCCTCACCACGGTCATGAACTTCACCGGCATTTTGGGCGGCTTCTTAGCTGAGACCGCCATTAGCGGAATGTCCTTTTCCCTTTACTGGGAACGGGCCTGGAGTCTGGTGGACTTCACCGATTACGTGCCGGCGACTCTCAAGACTTGCGTTTTCGGCTTCATTGTCGGCTCGGTCGCATCGTATTTGGGCTACAACACCACCGGCGGGACGGCGGGCGTGGGCCAAGCCTCAACGCGCAGCGTGGTCCTCACCTCGATCTTGCTCATCGTCACCAACGTGGTGCTGGTGAAGGCCATTTTCTTCCTATTTCCGGCGGCGCGGGGATGAGCATGGATCCGCCGGTTCGTTTCGAGAACGTCACCAAGCGCTTCGGTCCGCTGACGGTATTGGACCAAGTCAGCTTCGAGGTGCCGCAAGGGCAAACCTTTTGCGTGCTGGGGCGAAGCGGCACCGGCAAGAGCGTCCTGATCAAGCAATTGGTCGGACTCATCCGGCCGGATGCGGGGCGCATCTACGTTGAGGGTGAGGAGATCACAAGCCTGGCGCCGCACGAGCTGGCTCGGGTCCGCAAACGCATGGGTTTTCTGTTTCAGTATTCGGCGTTGTTTGACTCGATCACGGTCGGCGAAAACGTGGCCTTTCCGCTGCGGCGGCACACTTCGCTCTCCGAATCCGAAATCCGCGAGCGGGTCGCCGCCAAGCTGGCCCGAGTCGGATTGGACTCCATCCAGCACAAGATGCCGTCCGAGATTTCCTGCGGCATGCGCAAGCGCGTGGGACTGGCCAGGGCTTTGGCGCTGGATCCGCCGATTCTACTCGCCGACGAGCCTTCGAGCGGGCTTGATCCGGTGACCTCCCGCGAAATTGACGAGCTGTTTCTGGACCTGAAACACCATGAGGGCACCACCATGGTGATCGTCACGCACAACATTCCCAGCGCCCGCCGCATCGGCGATCAATTGGCGGTGCTGGAAGGAGGACGGATCTTGGCGCAAGGCACGGCCGCCGAGCTGGAGCAGAGCGAACACGATCTGGTGCGCGAGTTTATGAAATCCCAAGGAGCCATTTAGCCATGACTTCCAGCCGAAAGATCTTGGTGGGAGCCTTTGTCCTGGGCGGATTTGTTCTGTTCGCTCTGGGCTTGTTTTGGATCGGCGACCGGCGGCTGCTGTTCTCGGAAAGCCTGGAACTGGAAACCGAGTTCGCCCATCTGAGCGGCCTTAAAGTGGGCTCCAAGGTGATGGTCAGCGGCATGGATGCCGGCGAAGTCCTGGCGATTCATGTCCCGACTTCCCCGGAAGGCAAGTTCCGCGTGCGCTTCCGTGTGCTCTCGCGCTTTCAGCCCATGTTGCGCTCTGACTCGGTGACGTCCATCCAGGTCGAGGGTCTGGTGGGCAGCAAGGTTCTCCAGATAGAGGGGGGCAGTACGCAAGGCGCGGAGGTGCGCCCAGGGCTGCTGCTGCCCAGCCGCGAACCGGTGGAGATCGCCGCCGTGATCCAGCAGTCCGTCGAGGTCATCAACAAAGTCAGCAGCGCGGTGGATGACGTCCAGGAGCGCGCCGTCAAAGTGATCGGCGTAATCGGCGACGTCGGGGACAAGGCGAACAATCTCGTTACCGAAGTCAGCAAAGATGTCGACGAGATTCTGGGGACGGGCAAGAAGGTCGTGCGCGGGGTGGACGGCATTGTAGACGGGGTCCAGCAAGGCCGCGGGCTGGTGGGCAAGCTGCTCACCGATGACCAGCTTTACGCCAGCGTCGCTTCGACGGTGAAGAATGTGGAAATCGCCACAGCCAGCGTGACGCAGACCGCTGCCGGCGTGCGCCGCGTTGTCGGAGACATAGAGTCCCGGAACCTGGGAGAGCTGCTCCAAAAGACCGCCGCCAATGTCGAGCAAGCCACCGCCGGGGTCAAGGAGGTTGTTGCGGAGCTAAGGCCCTCGGGCGGTCCGGAGCAGCGCGGGTTGCTGGACGACGTGCGGGACACTCTGACCAACACCCGGCGTGCTACGGCCGGCTTGGCCGACAATATGGACGCGCTGCGCCACAACTGGTTCTTCCGGGGCTACTTTAACCGGCGGGGGTTCTTCGATCTGGAGAGCCTCAGTCCGGAGGAGTACCGAAAGGGCAGGATCGCCGCCGGCCGGCCGCAGGAGCGGGTGTGGTTGCATGCCGCCGAGCTGTTCCGCCGCGAGGCGTCAGGCCGTGAGGCGTTGAGCGACGAGGGACGCCGCAGGATCGATGAGGCCGTCGCACCTTATTTGCCGCACGCGCCAAACACTTTGTTGATTGTTGAAGGCTACGCGGGCGCGGGCTCGCCGGCCGAGCAGTACCTGGTCTCGCGCCAGAGGGCCCGTCTTGTGCGCGAGTATCTGGCCGAGCGATTCGGTTTGAATCCGAGTTTCCTCGGGGCAGTTCCTATGGGCGCTGTGCGAAGCTCCGGCGCATCCGGCGCTTATTTCGAGGGCGCCGCTTTGGTGTATTTCCCGGATCGCAAGTAACGGCGGCGCAGCGGGACTGAGCGGCTTTGCTATGATAAGGGTGTACAGCGGTGGAGTCCGCTTCCTGCCGCCCTGCCGGCCAATGACTCGTGCAAATTCTATCGCGAGAGTCTTCTTATGCGCAGCCCATCTGTTGAGAACCCGCAGGCGCCGGAGGTTTCGGAATTCTCCTCCCGCGCCCTGGAATTCGCCGCGGAACTGGCCCGCCGGTACGACATCTCCTCGCTGCGGCCGCTGCTGGAAAGCTGCCGCAACTTCGCCCGCCAGGACACGCTCAACGTCGCCATCTTCGGCCGCTTCAAGGCCGGCAAGAGCAGTTTTCTGAATTGCCTGATCCGGCGCGAGCTGCTGCCGGTGGGAGTCATTCCGGTCACCTCTGTCATCACCGAAATCGGCTACGGCCCGCGTGAACGCGCCTGGGTCCAGTACGCCGGCGGTATGACGGAAGAGATCGCGGTCGACACGATCGCAGAGTTCGTAGACGAGAACCTCAATCCGGAAAACCGCAAGAAGGTGGCCTCCGTGCTAGTCGAGCTGCCTTCCCTGGAAGAGTTCCGGGCGATCCGCTTTGTGGACACGCCCGGTCTGGAAAGCGTACTGGCTCACAACACCGATGTCTCCCGCGACTGGCTGCCCAACGTCGGGTTGGCGATCGTAGCCGTGGGCGTCGACCCGCCTCTCAGCCAGCGGGACATTGAACTGATCCGCGAACTCAACCTGTACACCCCCAAGATCACCCTGTTGCTAACCAAGGCGGACCTGCTGGACGAGCGCGGATTGGCCCAGGTCGAGAACTACGTACGCAAGCAGCTCAACCGCTATTGGAACGGCGCCATCCCGGTCTATCCCTACTCCATCCGCCCCGGCTTCGGGCGCCTGCGGGAACAGTTTGAGAACGCGCTGCGCCAGGAGGCGGTGGCCCGCTCCAGCCAGCAGCGCGCGGCGATCTTGAACCGCAAGCTGGATACGCTGCTGGCCGAATGCTCCGGCTACCTCTCAGTAGCCCTCAAGTCCGCCGAAGCCGCGGATTCCGAACGCCAGCAGGTGCGCCGCAAGATTCTCGGCGACCGGCAGGGGCTGGAGGATTCGCGCCTGGCGCTGCGGCTCATCGTGCGGCACGTCTCAACCAACCTGCGCACCGGCTACGAGAAGCTGTTGGAGAGCCGGGAGCGCGAGATCCGCGCCCGGCTCTTGGGCGAGTTTGAACAGCGCTGGCCCCAGTGGAACTCCTCGTTCCGCCTGGCGGTGACGTCCTTCGAGGAGTGGCTCACCCGCGCCATCACCATCGAGATGACGCGTCTTTCCAATCAGCACCGCGGCGATTTCCTGGAGCCTTTGCACCGGGCCGGCCGCCAACTGTCGCAGACGCTTCAGGACTTCCGGAACCGGATCTCGGAGCGCACCATGGAAGCCCTGGGCGTGCCGCTGCGCACCACCGAAGTGGACATTGAACCGGAGATCCCGCGCTCGCCCGACATCCGGATTGGCCGCCTGTTCGACCGCGAATGGGAGCTGATTTCGTTCTTGATCCCGATGCCGCTGGTGAAGGGCATCGTCGAGAACCACTTCCGCCGCCGCATCGCGGATGTGGTCTTCAAGAATCTCTCGCGTCTGGCCTCGCAGTGGGAGCAGAAGATCAATCCCGCGCTAGCGGCCATGGAAAAGGAAGCCTTGGGCCGCCTGGACGATCTGGTCGGCACACTCGAGCGGCTCCTGGCATCCGCCGGACAGCAAGCGCCCCAGATTCGCCAGGACCTGGAGGAGGCCGAGCGGCTACGCGCTTCTTTGCGCGAGGCGCAAGCGCTCCAGCCCGCCGTCCCTCAACCCTGATCCTGCGCCGAAGTTCCAGCGAAGTTTGCGAAACATGGTGATGGTCCATGCCGGCGGGCCGGCGTCGCGTCCGCGGGTTCGTTCAAACGGCCAGCCCTTTCAGGCTCGCGCGCGCTGTCATTCATAATGCGTCCACATCCTTAGCACTTTGACTACACGCTCCGTTTCGAGCGCTTGGTAGACCAGCCGGTTGAGCCTTGGGTGTGACACAACCCGCCAGCTCACCACCCGGGCTCACCCGAGCACTTGGTGACCGGCAAATCCATCCCTTTGCGAACCGACTCCCGCATTGCTGGGAGTGAAAGCAGGTAGAGCGTCTCCTGAATCGCGCGCCAGTCTTCCTCCGAAACCAGAACCGATTTGCCACGTCTCCCTGTAATCAGGACTGGTTGCCCCGAAACCGCCAACTCGTCTATGAGCCGGTAAAGGCGCTCCCTTGCTTTACTGGCAGTTATCGTTTCCATCAAACCAATCGTAAGATTTGCAGCGCGTCTTGTCAGCTTCTACGCTTACGCCAAGTCTGAACTGGCAGAACACCTTCCCAAGCGGGCACGGTCCGCCACCAGCAGCAAACCTGGCGACCGTGCCCGTGCGCCTCTCGCTGCCTGGGTTGTCTGAGCGCGCTGCCTGCGCGAAGATGAGGCTGTGGAGACCGCCGGCCGACAGGCGCGATGCATCTTCCACCTCGACATGGACGCCTTTTTTGTCTCCGTCGAGGAGCTGTTCAACCCGTCGCTCCGAGGCAAGCCCGTTGTAGTTGGGGGACGGCCGAACCAGCGCGGCGTAGTCGCGGCCGCCTCCTACGCGGCGCGCCGCTTCGGCGTTCACTCCGCTATGCCGCTGCGCACCGCCTACCGGCTCTGCCCCCAGGCCATCTTCCTGGAGGGCCACCCCCGGCGCTACCGCGAATACTCCGACCGGGTCTATGCGATTCTCCAGCGCTTCAGCCCCAAGGTTGAAATGGCCTCGATCGACGAGGCCTATGTCGACATGACCGGAACCGTCAAGCTGCACGGTCCGCCGCTGGCAGCCGCCCATAAGTTGCACGAGGCCGTGAAGCGCGAGACGGGACTGAATTGCTCCATCGGCATCGCCAGCTCCAGGCTGGTGGCCAAGATCGCCTCCGATCAGGCCAAGCCGAACGGCATTCTGTGGGTGCTGCCGGGCTGCGAGAGCCGCTGGCTTGCGCCGCTGGACGTTTCCAAAATCCCCGGCGTGGGCAAGGTGACCGAACAGCGGCTGGCGGAGCTGAACATCCGCAAAGTCGGCGACTTGACCAGGCTGGACGAGGATTACCTGGAGCGCCATTTCGGCCGCTGGGGACTGGCCTTGGCCGGCAAGGCGCGCGGGGAGGACGCCGGCGCGTGGTTCGACGGAGAAATCGGCGTAGAGGAAGACCCGAAATCGATCAGCCATGAGCATACCTTCGACCGGGACACCGCCGACCGCGCCACCCTCGAAGCGGCCTTGGCGCGGCTCTCGGAGATGGTTGGCCGCCGCTTGCGAGAGCACGGCCTGCACGCCCGCACCGTCCAGCTCAAGCTGCGCTACTCGGATTTCCGGACCATCACCCGCGCTCGCACTCTGCCTCAGAGCACGGATCTGGATACGGAGCTTCACGCCGAGATCCGCGCGCTGTTTGACCGCCACTGGAACCGGCGGCCTGTGCGCCTGCTGGGCGTTCAAGCATCCTCATTGGAGCGCTCGCAGGGCCAGCTCAGTCTGCTCGAGCATGAGCAGGAGCAGCGCTGGCGCAAGGTGCTGGAGGCCGCCGACCAGATCCGGGACCGCTACGGCGAGTCGGCCGTCTCGCTGGCCGCGGCTATGAACTGGTCCTTCCGTGAACGGGCGCACGAAAACCCCGCGGGCTTGCCCGGCAGACGAGCGGGAAAGAGGACCCCGGAGAAGCCTTAAGACTCCCCGAGAACGTGTCTCAACAACCCGGCCTCCCTCCCCGGCACGCGATTGCTGAGCCCTTTGCTGCCGTCCGGCCCGGCGCCGCGGCTCACCAGCTCAGCAGCCCGCGCAGGTTCCAGCCGCAAATCACGCTGGCTTGAAGTTTGTCGCCGTTCGGGCCGGGCCAGTGAGTCTCCAGGCTCACCCATCCGCCATAGCCACGCTCGACCAGGGCGATGAGCTGGCCTTTCCAATCGACAGCGCCCGTACCGAGCGGAACCCACTGCGGCTTGCCGCCCTTCATCCAACAGTCTTTGGCGTGGACGTGCGCTACTTTGCCGGGGGGCAACTGATCGAACCCTTCCGGAAACGGCTCCTCGCCCGCCACAAAGGCGTTCGCCGGATCCCATACCAAGCTTAGATTCGGGTGTCCGGCTGCGGCCAAGACTCTGGCGGCCTCGGAGGCAGTCCCCACGTGGCAGGCGTGCTCATTCTCAAGTCCGAGGATGAGATCTTCTCTGGCGGCCTGCTCGGCGAACTCATTCAGGATTTCGGTCAGCCGCCCGAAACACTTCTCCGGCTCAAGGGTGCGCCAGAAGGAGAAGACCCGGATGAGCCGTGTTCCCATGCGGTGGGCGATCTCCGCCGCCCGCCGCATCAGCCGGTGCTGGTCCGAATAGGTATGAGAGGACGCGAAGACGTCGTGCTCAAAGCGGCCGTCGAGCGGAGGCGAGTCTGGCAGGGTGCACTTAAGCAGCGGGGACGCAATTCCGATCACTTGGAGCCCGTGCGCATCCAGGATCGACTTGGCGCGTGCGAGCTGCTCATCGCTGAGGTCCATGATGTTCTTGCCCCACAGCACCCGTAGCTCGGCCCCCCGCATGCCCACAGAGGCCATGGCGGCGCAGGCCGTCTCTAGGTCCGGTGAAAACTCATCCGTAATGGCGGCAATTGGCAATCTCAGGTCCATGTGCCGATTATCAGATAAGATGGATGCGAACGGAAAGCGATGACCCCGCCCAAAGCCGGATTCGTCACCTGCGTGCATCCCTACTACGATTTGCCCGCGGTGACCGCGCACCGGGACCGCGCCATTCAGTGCCTGACCAATGCAGGCTGCCAGGTCCTACAAACGCCCGTGCCGCGCTCTTCCTCAGACGCGCTGGAGATCGCAGCCCGGCTGCGGGCGGAGGGCGCCGAAGTGATCGTGCTCTTTTTCTGCACCTGGGTCGCGGAGGAGATCCCGCTGGCGCTGGCGCGCGAGACCATGGACATCCCTCTCCTCTTGTGGTCGTTGCCCTACCTGGATCGCGATATCCCGATGCCTTCGCCGGTGAGCGGGCTGACTTCCTCCGGATCCAACATCCGGCGCCTTGGCAAGACCTTCGCCTCGGTGATCGGGCACGTCACTGAGAAGAAGACCGCCCAGGCGATGGAGGCCATCCGGGTTGGGGCGGTGGTGCGCCGGCTCCGTCAGGCGCGTTTTGGCATTGTGGGCTACCCCTGCCCCGGCATGCTCGATGTGGGAGTGGACGAAGCCGACCTTCAGAAGACCTTGGGCCTCACAGTGGTGCATCTGGATCTGGATCGTCTGGTCCGGGAAGCAGAAGCCGTGCCTGCCGCCGAGGCAGAGGCCGCAGCCGGCCGCCTGATGCGAGAGGCCGCTCCGCTCGAAGACATCGATCCGCAGACGCTGGCCGAGAACTTGCGGTTGTATGCCGCCATGAAGCGGCTGGCAGAGGACAACAATCTTTCGGCCTATTGCGTGCGCTGCTGGCCCGAGCTGCGCGACCAGCGCCGACTAACTATGTGCGCCGCACACTCGCTGATGGCGATGGATGGCCTGCCCTCAAGCTGCGAGGTGGACCTGCCCGCCTTGGTGACCACCTACCTTCTGAATCAACTGGCGGACTCCCCCGCGTTCAACTTCGATGTCACCGGCTACCTGGAAGAGGAAGATGCGATTCAGCTCGGCCACTGCGGGGCGGCCCATCCGGCGCTGGCCGGGGATCCGTCCCAAGTCCGAATCCGCCGGCATATGCGCACCAGCACAGGGGCGACGGTGGAGTTTGCCTTTCCGGCTGGCCCGGCCACAGTGGCCAAACTCTTGCGGCCCATCCACGGCATGCTCAGACTGTTCGCCTCCAACGGCGAAGTGATCCCTTCGGGCGAAGTCCGCGGCAGCGTGGCCACCTTCCGACCCGTAGGCGGCGCCGCCCGGCTGCTCGACCGGATGCTTCGGGAGCCGGTGGAGCATCACCTGGCCCTCGCCTACGGAGATCACACCAGCGAGCTGGCGCTGTTTTGTGACTTCACCGGTTTGGACTATGCGCAGGCCGCCTGGTTGAACCTCACAATTCTCCCGCAAAATGTTCGATCTTAGCCCAGTTGTACTAGATAGGGAGTTCAAAACCCTTGCGGTAAGAAGGCCGCCGGAGAAGCCGGTTGGCTTCGCTGTCCGTGAACCTGCCGCGTTGGGCCTCGTAGCGCAAGACCTTGCCCTTGTTGCGAATGGCGATATCGCCCAGAAGCGCGATCTCGGTGATCATTCCCCCGTAAGCGAAATCCGCCGAAGTCCGCCTGCCTGCCTTCGCGCACCCCACCCATTCCATCCAATGGCTGCTGACTCGGGGAATCGTCGGGGAGGGGCGTCTGTAGTCCCTGTTCAAATCCTCGGGAATGAGCTTTACCTGTTGGATTGCACCCGGCTTGCTTGCATAGATCGGGCCAAAAACAATGGCACCACTGCTCCCCACGATGATGCCGCCCCCGGTCGGCGGCTTGTCTTCCGCCTTCCACCATTTGGGCAGCGGCGGCATCTTGTCGTTGTGGTGCCAGAAGAGCGTCACCGGTGGCTTCTGCCCGCGCGCCGGGAAACGGTACCGAACCACCGCAAAACGAGGGTACTTTTGAGTCCTGGCGGCGACCGTATCCCATTCGGCGTCGGTTTCCAATGCCTCGACGGTCTCGGGCAGCCCGAGGTCTAGAGCCCACACGATCGGGTCGAGATAGTGCGGGCCGTGGTCGCCTAGCTTGCCCGTTCCGAAGTCATACCAGTATCGCCACCGGTTCGGATGGTACATCGGATTGAAGGGGCGGTAGGGCGCCGGCCCGAGCCACAAATCCCAGTTCAGCTCGGGAGGAACCGGAGCGTCATCCTGAACGCGTTTGAGGTCGTCATAGTAGCTCGGCGAACCTGGGCGGATCGTCTCGTATTCGTAGACATGAGCCTCGCGCACGTCACCGATAGCGCCGTCCCGAACCCACTCGACGATGGCGCGGCAATCCTCCGAGGCATGACCCTGAATGCAGGTCGATGTGATTACCTTCGGGTACTTCTTCTCCGCCGCCATCATGGCGCGCGTCTCCTCGATCGAATACCCGAGCGGTTTCTCGCAGAAAACGTGCTTGCCCATCTTCATCGCTGTTAGTACCGCTTGGGCGTGGGTGTGGTCCGGAGTGCTCACCACCACTCCGTCGATCTGCCTGTCCATTTCCTGGAGCATCACGCGCCAATCATCGAAGCGTTTCGCCGAAGAGTATTTCTTGGCCAAAGAAGCCGCCGTGCCTATCATTCCCCGGCCTTCGCTGCTCTCACGCCAGTCAACATCGCACAGCGCCACAATGTTCTGGCTGGCCAATTCGTTGATCTGTGTCCGGCCGGCCATTCCGCATCCGATGAAAGCGAGATTCATCTTGTCACCGGGGGCGGGGGCCCCTCCCCTGCCAAGCACATGCGGGGGCAGGAAGGTGAACCCTGCCGCGGCCGTGGCGAAGCCCAGGGCCCTTCTTCTGGAGATCCCTTCCGAACGATTCATGTGATTCCTCTCCTAGCTTGGCAACTCCCAGCCCGGCCGGTACGTTCTCTTCAGGACCATGTTGTTGGCTTCTTCGCTGTTCTTGAACCTGCCGGCTTTCGCGTCGTATTCGAGCACCTTGCCTGGTTCCGCATTCGCTCCGGTACCGATCAGCGCAATCTCCGATAGCACCCCGCCATAGGCTGTTCCCGAAGAGGCCGGCTTGCCAGCCTTCGCCGATTCCACCCAATCCGCCCAATGGTTCCACGGCCGCGGCAGGGTCGGAGCCGGACGTTTGAACTCTCTGTCCAGTTCCGGCGGCCAAAGCCGAACCTTCACCTTCGTTCCCCAGGTCACATTTGTGGGTGCGCCCGTGGATGCCTCACGCGGATCGCTGGCGAAAAGTGCGCCGAACGTTATCGCCCCCTGGCTGCCGAACATGATCCCTCCGATGTTGCCGAGGACGTCCACCCCCTCCTTCCAGCCTGGCGGCTTCGGGATCATCTCTTTATCGAAATCAAAAAGGCCATAGTGATAGTAAACCTCCACCGCCGGCATCTTCCCCCGTGCCGGGAAAACGAACCGGGTCACGCCGGTCCACGGATAGATCTCTTTGTTCGTCTTCCAGTCGTATCCTTCCTCGGGGTGCGCCTCGACCTGCGTGGGATAGCCGAGATTTAGCGCCCAGAAAGGCGCATCGAGCATATGGTTCAGCAAGTCGCCCAACGCACCGGTCCCGAAGTCCAGCCACGCGCGCCATCGGTTCGGATGATAAGCCGGATTGTACCCGCGGAACTTGGCAGGTCCCAAAAACAGGTCCCAACGGAGGTTCTCAGGGACGGGGTGCTGTTCGGCAAGGATCTTCGGAATATTGGCATAAGTTATTGGCAGGCCGTCCGGGGTCGCCGGCGAGGGCGAGCTTGCAGTTTCGCGGCGGTAAAGGTGAACCGTCTTCACGTCTCCGATCGCTCCTGCCCGGCACCACTCGACGATCAGACGCGTATCCTCCGTGCAGTGGCCTTGGTTGCCTACCTGCACAGTCACCTTGTACTTCTTCTCGAAGGCCATCATGCGCCGCGCCTCCTCAATCGTACGGCACATGTTCTTTTCGACGTATACGTGTTTGCGCCTCTTCATCGCCGCCAGTGCGATGACCGCGTGAGTATGGTCGGGGGTGGAGATCACCACTCCGTCAATGTCCTTGTCCATCTCGTCGAGCATCTTGCGGTAATCGTCATAGCGCTTAACCTTCGGGTATTCGCGCGTCGCCACCAAGACGGGAGAGGAACGCGCCGCCGCTCCGAGGCGGTTTGGGTCAGCTCCCGGCCGCGGCGTGAATTGCCTTTCACGCCAGTCCACATCGCACAATGCCACGACGTTCTGATTCAGGCTGGCCAACTCTCTCAGATTCAGCGCACCACGGGTCCCAATGCCCACAAACGCCAGGTTGAGCTTCTCGCTTGGGGGCGTAGCGCTTCCGCGACCGATCGCATGGGCCGGCAGGAAAGTGAACCCCGCCGCACCTGTGCCTGCGGCGATCATTTCGCGGCGTGAGATTCCACTCGTACTTGTCTTGCTCTTCATCTTTCCTTCTCCCCTTCCACATGAGGGTGGGCGGCCCACCCACAGCTCTTGAGCCGCCCAGTATTTTCTCAAACTTAACGGGACGCTGAAAAAAGGCGACTGCTCGGCTCGCTCCCTCCTGTTGCAGTTGTGTAGGCTGTTGCGAACACGCTGGCTCGTCTATGAATAGCACATCTCAGCATGGGTTCTGTCGCCTACTTCAGGATCTGTTCCGCCTCAGTTGGCAATGAAGAGAGTGTTCTGCCGTTAAGACACGGAGAGAACGCGTGAAGAAAGCACGAAAGCACTACACCGCAGAAGAGAAGGTTGCCATTCTGGCCAGGCACCCCGCTCACACCGGAGGATGCCCGACGGCTGATTTAGCGGTACGTGGACCACTACAACGCGGTGCGCCTCCACAGCGCCATTGGCTTCGGGGCACCAGCCGACATGCTGGCGGACCGCCAGAAAGAAATCCACGACGCCCGCGACCGCAAGCTGGAGGAGGCGCGGCTGCTGCGGCAACTACACCGCCAACAGACAGCATGAGGTTTCAAGTTACACCCAGCGCTGCCCGGTGAAACGGAAGCGGGCACTGCGGGGACGCAACGTTGCCGGGGGATAGCCTGGTAGGCTCATTGAGACGATGAGAATGGGGCGTGCGGCACTGTCCTGCGCCCCGTCCAACACTTATCGGATCGAAAGACCCCGATACCTTGAAAATCCCCGCCCGAAGGGCGGAATGCTTACCAACGGAAAACGCTCGCACTCCATTTCAGGCTGAACCAGATCAGCTCGCGACTTCTGGTTGCAGGACAGGCAGAAACAGGCGATCCTCGAAACTCACTTGCACAGCCCGCGGGGCCTGTACGGGTGTCTGACCTTCGTGATGTTGGATGCCGACGTCCTGGCCGGCAGCCCGGCCGGCGCGTGGCGCGCTCCACCAAGCCGACCAGCTATCCCGCTGGAACACCAAACCATTGCACACGGAAGATGGCTTCCAGCAGTCTCCTCAACCCCATCCTAGAGGCCGTTCAGGGGTGCTCTTGGACGGTTAACGCGTTCTCGGACCTTTTGGGTGAAAAAACGTTGATCGAGAGATCGCCTCGTGCTACGATCTTTGCTACGGTTGTCATGCCAGTTGTATCAGAGGGAGCCAGTTGGGTTGGGGCGGCACAGCGCGGGGAAAAGGTATATTCTTTAAGGAGCGGCTGGCTGTCAATGCGTTTACGGCGCCAGCCCAAACGGCTGAGCAGGCGCAATACAACCTGAACCTCAAGGTGTTTTTCAATCGGAAAGGGGATATTCATGAGTCATCATACGTACCTGGAGTGGGTCATCTCCAATACCAAAACCGAGTGGTGGCACGACTCGGCGGATCTGGCGGAATTGCAGGTGGGGCTGGAGCGCGGGGCCGTGGGCGTGACCACTAACCCGTTTCTCAGCAACCTGGCGGTGCAGAAGTACAAAGCTCAGTGGGCCGACGAGATCAATCCTATCCTGGCCCAGAATTTGCCCGCCGAACAGAAGGCCGAGGCGTTGATGCGCGTGGCCGTCACCAAGTGCGCCGAAAAACTGATGCCCGTTTATGAGAAGACGGCGCGGCGCATGGGTTATGTGTGCGCGCAGGTGAACCCAAACCGGGCGGGTGACCGGGAGGCCATGGACGCCATGGCCCGGCGCTTTCACGACTGGGCTCCCAATATCGCCGTCAAGCTTCCCTGCACCTCCGCCGGCCTGGACGTCATGGAAGATTGTGTCGCCGATGGCATCACCATCACCATGACCGTCAGCTTCACCGTTCCCCAAGTGCTCGCGATCGGGGAGCGCCACCGCAAGGGGGCCGAACGCGCCCGGCAGAAGGGCATCGAACCGGGCAAGTGCTTCGCGGTGCTGATGATTGGGCGTCTGGATGACTACCTGCGCGAGGTAGCCCACGATAACCGGGCGCCGGTGAGCGAATCCGACATCCGCCAGTCCGGCCTGGCCGCCACCAAGCGCGCCTACCAGATTTACAAGGAGAGGGGCTATGGAGCCGTTCTTCTGGTGGCCGCCTTGCGCGGACCGTATCACCTGACTGAGCTGGCCGGCGCCGAGCTGGTCATGTCGATCGCACCCGCTGCCCAGACCTGGTTTGTCGAACAGGATCATCCTCGCGAGGCGCGCATCGATAAGCCCGTGCCGCAGGACGTCATCGAACGCCTTCGAAGCATGCCCGAGTTTGTGAAAGCTTACGAACCCGACGGCATGAAGCCCGAGGAGTTCGTCGCCTACGGCGTGACGCAGCGCACCATTTGCCAGTTCATCGAAGCCGGCTGGAAGCTGCTCGAGACCACCAAATGAGAAGGCGCGGCGGGAGGGAATCCTATGGCCATCCCAGTCGAAATGCCGAAGCTTGGCAACACGGTCGAGGAAGCGATCCTCGTCGCCTGGAAGAAAGCCAAGGGCGACCGGGTCACAAGCGGCGAAATCATCGCCGAAATCGAGACCGATAAGGCCACGTTCGATCTGCCGGCGCCCGCGTCCGGCACAATCCTGGAACTTTTCGTCAAAGAAGGCGACCTGGTTCCGGTCTACACCAACGTCTGCGTGATCGGCGAACCCGGCGAGGCCGTGGAGCCGTTCCGTGCAGGCGGCGCGGCGGCGGATGCGGCTCCCAGCGCCGAACCGACGAAGGACAGCGCAACCGCGCCGTCCGCAGCGCCGCAAAAGACCGCCGGCGCGCCTGGTCCGTCTGCTTCCTCCTCCGCTCCGGCGGCGGCAGTCAGTCCCAGAGCCCGGCGCTATCTGGAGGAGCGCGGCCTGGCGGCGCCTCCGATTTCCGGCTCCGGCGCAGGGGGCCGGATCCTGGAACAAGACGTGCGCGATTATTACGCCGCGGGCCCCAAACTCTCGGCCATGGCGCGCAAGCAGCTTCAGGAGGGTTACCAGATTGCCGGGCCCGGCTCCGGCAGCGGCGGCCGCATCCTGACGCGGGACCTGGAGCCTGCCGGCGCAGAGATGCCCAAGATCCGGCAAATCATTGCGCGCCGGATGCGGGAGTCGCTGGCCAGTTCCGCCCAATACACGCTGCACTCTTCCGCGGACGCCACCGGGCTGCTCGCCCTGCGCGCGCGGATCAAAGCCGCAGGACCAGGCGCTCCGGAAGTGAACATCAACGACCTAGTGATGTTCTGTACCGTTCAGGCGCTGTTGGAGATGCCTGCCTTGAACGCGGAACTGATCGACGGGAAGGTGTACCGCCGCGCGGAGATCAACCTCGGTTTTGCCTGCGACACCGACAGAGGACTTCTGGTTCCGGTGGTGCGCGGATGCGAGAAGCTCACCGTGGTGGAGCTGGCGGCGCGAGTGCGGGAATTGACTCGCCAGGCGCTGGCCGGATCGATCAACCCGGACGACCTAACCGGAGGCACGTTCACCGTCACAAACCTGGGCAGCCTGGGCATCGAGTCGTTCACGCCGATCCTCAACACTCCTCAAGTCGCCATCCTCGGCGTGGATGCCATCCAACCCAAACTGGTGCGCAAAGACAGCCGGGTGGAGATCGCCGAGTATATCGGGTTGTCGCTGACCTGTGACCATCAGGTCATCGACGGCGCGCCCGGCGCCCGGTTTTTGAAGGTACTTAGAGAAAAGATCGAGCAGGTGGAGTCCATCGCGGGCTTGAACATTTGAGCCGCGCGGGATCCGCCTTCGCCGGGACGGGCTGTCTGGAGCGCCGCCGCGCTGCCGCATCGGTTCCGGCGGGCTCGCAGGAGAATAGGAAATGTTGGATCTGTTCGTAATCGGCGCGGGGCCGGGCGGCTATGAGGCCGCGGCCCACGCCGCCAAACTGGGCAAGAAGGTTGCCCTCGCCGAGAAACAGCATCTTGGAGGAGTTTGTCTCAACGTCGGCTGCATCCCTACCAAGACCTACCTCCGTTCGGCCCGCTTGCTGTCTGAATGCCGCCTGGGCGCTGCTTTCGCCCTGGAAGTTTCGGGCGCTCGGCTCAATATGCCCGCGCTCGTGGAGCGTAAAGACCGGGTCGTGGGCACGCTGGTGAAAGGCGTCGAGACCCTGCTTAAGCGTACCGGTGTGGAGGTCGTGCGCGGGCACGCGCGAATTGTCTCCCCCAATGCTGTGGAAGTGGATGGCAAGCGGTGGGAAGCCGCCAACATACTGATTGCTACGGGCTCGCGGCCGGCCGTGCCTCCGATCGCCGGCATTGACTCAGAAGGCGTCCTCGATTCCAACACGGTCTTCAATCTCCAACAAATCCCGGCCCGAATCGCCATCATCGGCGGCGGCTACATTGGACTAGAGTTCGCCGGCTTCTTTGCGGCCGCAGGCTCCGAAGCCGTGGTCTTCGAAATGCTGCCGCAGATCGCCTCCGGATGCGACCGCGACATCGCCGAGCGGCTGGGCCGCGAGCTCAAGCGGCAGGGCATCGACATCCGCACCTCGGTCAAAGTTACTTCCATCGAAGGCAAAACCCTGCGGTTCACCGGCCCGGATGGCGCCGAAGGCGCCTTCGAAGCGGATTGGATTCTGAACGCGACCGGCCGACAGCCCAATGTCGAAGACCTCGGCCTCGAACAGCTGGGGGTCGACTTCGACCGGAAAGGCATCCGCACCAGCGACCGCGGCAAGACCAATGTGCCGGGCGTCTGGGCCTGCGGCGACGTCACCGGCCGCCGCCTGCTGGCCCACGCCGCCACACGCGAGGGCATCGTGGCCGTGAACAACATGTTCGGGCGTCCGGACCGCTTGCGCTACGAGACGATTCCCTCGGTCATCTACTCCCATCCGGAGGTGGCTTCGGTGGGATGGACCGAGCAGGAGCTCGAAGCCAAAGGCATCCCTTACAAGAAATCCCAGGTTCCCATGGCCTATTCAGGCCGTTTCATCATCGATAACCCCCAGGGCACGGGCATCGCCAAGGTGCTGATAGGCGCCAAGTATGGTGAGCTCCTCGGCGTGCACGTGCTCGGTGATTCATCCAGTGAATTCATAGTTGCGGCTGCGGCCATGATGGAGATGGAGCTGCCCGCCTCCGAAGTGGCCGCAATCGTGTTTCCTCATCCTACTGTCTCGGAGGCGCTCAAGGAGGCGATCCTGCGCGCCGCCGAATAGGAGCAGTCTATTATGCCGAAATCATTGATGATTGATCCCGAGGTGGTCTTCGCCCCGGGCCGTATTACGTTTCATGACATCCCCATCAACGCCTACAACCGTACTCTCGAGGAGGAGCTGAAGTTCTGGTCCCGCGAGGACCTGGTGCACATGTACGCGGACATGTGCGTCATCCGCGAGTTCGAGACCATCCTGAACGAAATCAAACTCAAGGGTGTCTACAAGGGCATCAACTACAACCATCTGGGGCCTGCGCACCTGTCGATCGGCCAGGAGGCCGCCGCCGTGGGCATGGCCTTCACCCTGACGCCGGACGACCATATCTTCGGCTCCCACCGCAGCCACGGCGAGATCCTGGCCAAGGGCCTGTCGGCCATCCGGCGCATGTCCGACGAGCAGTTGCTGGGCATCATGCGCTCGTACCTGGACGGGGCCATTCTCCGGCCCGTCGAGAAGGGGCACCAGGGTTCCGTCAAAGAACTGGCCCAGAAGTTCCTGATCTACGGCGCCTACAGCGAGATCTTCGCCCGGGAGACCGGTTTTAACCGCGGCCTGGGCGGCTCCATGCACGCCTTCTTCACGCCGTTCGGCATCTATCCCAACAATGCGATCGTGGGCGGCTCAGGTTCGATCGCACCGGGCGCGGCCTTGTTCAAGCGCGTCAACCGCAAACCCGGCATCGTGGTGTGCAACATCGGCGACGCGTCGTTCTCTTGCGGCCCCGTCTGGGAGGGGATCACCTTCGCCGCCATGGACCAGTACCGCAAGCTCTGGGACCAGGCGCTGGGCGGCGGGCTGCCCATCATCTTCAACTGCATGGATAACTTCTACGGCATGGGCGGCCAGCCCTGGGGCGAAACCATGGGCTGCGAGTTCATCGCCCGCATCGGCGCCGGCGTCAACCCGGACCAGATGCACGCCGAGCGGGTCAACGGCTACGACCCGCTGCCGGTGGCCGACGCCTTCCTCCGCAAGCGCAAGATCCTCGAGGAGGGACGCGGCCCGGTTTTGCTCGACACCATCACCTACCGCATCAGCGGACACTCGCCTTCAGACGCATCCAGCTACCGCTCCAAGGAGGAGATCGAGAAGTGGATCCAGGCCGACTCTATCGTCGGCTTCCGCAAAAAGCTCACAGAAGGCGGGTACTTCTCCGCCTCGCTGCTGGATGAGACGCAAGCCCGGATCCAGGAGACGGTCTTCGAGATGTTCAAACGGGCGGTCGACCTGGAAATCTCGCCGCGCATCCCTCTCACCAGCGATCTGATCGACCATGTCATGTTCTCCAACCAGCGGGTCGAGAAATTCGACGACCGCCCGCCGGAGCTGCTCCAGCCCCTCAGCGAGAACCCGCGCGTCAAGCAGATCCAGGGTAAGATCCGGACGCCAACCTTCGAGGGCAAACCCGTGCCCAAGATGAAGGCTTACAACATCCGCGACGGCATCTTTGAAGCCCTGGTGCACCGCTTCACCATCGACCCCACCCTGGTCGCCTTCGGCGAGGAAAACCGCGACTGGGGCGGCGCCTTCGCCGTCTACCGCGGTCTGACCGAGCTTCTTCCGTATCACCGGCTGTTCAACGCGCCGATCGCCGAGGCGGGCATCGTGGGCGCGGCAGTGGGCTACGCCCTGGCCGGCGGCCGCGTGGTAGCCGAACTCATGTACGCCGACTTCATGGGCCGTGCCGGTGATGAGCTCTTCAACCAGCTCGCCAAATGGCAGGGCATGAGCGGTGGTTTGCTCCACATGCCGGTCGTGCTGCGCATCTCCATCGGGGCCAAGTATGGCGCGCAGCATTCGCAGGACTGGACCGCGCTGGTGGCGCACATCCCCGGCCTTAAGGTGGTCTATCCGGTCACCCCTTATGACGCCAAGGGCATGATGAACGCCGCGCTGGCCGGAACCGACCCCGTGGTCTTCTTCGAGAGCCAGAAGATCTACGACTTCGGCGAGATGTTCGTCGAAACCGGAGTTCCCGAAGGCTACTACGAGATCGACCTGTCGATGCCCTCGGTGAAGAAACCCGGCCGCGGTCTGACGATCATCACCTTCGGACCGGCGCTCTACACGGCGCTGGACGCAGCCAAGATCCTGGAGGAAAAGTACGGCCTTTCGGTTGAACTCATCGACCTGCGTACGGCCAATCCGATCAACTACGATCCGATCCTGGAGTCGGTAAAGAAGACCGGGAAGGTGGTGTTGGCGTCCGATGCCTGCGAGCGCGGGTCGGTCATCCAGTCCGTCGCCGCCAACATCACGCAGCTTGCCTTCGACGACCTGGATGCTCCGCCTGTAGTGGTGGGATCCCGGAATTGGATCACGCCCGCCGCGGAACTGGAAGGGATGTTCTTCCCGCAAAAGGAGTGGATCATCGACGCGGTCCACGAGCGCATCCTGCCGCTCAAAGGTCACCAGCCGACCACCCGCCAGACCCCCGGCGAGCTGGCGCGCCGCTGCCGGTTGGGAATTTGAGCCGGCCGCGGCAAACGGCATCGTTGGCTACAGTTCGCCCTCGCTGAAGACGTCGCCCCGCCCAGAGGCGGTACAAACGCCAGCGGGGGCAGCGGCGAAGACCACGTTTTGGGACTGGACTCGATTTCAAGCCTGCCCTGTATTGGCGCGGCAACGGACCCGCTAAGATGCGTTGCCTACCATGTTCATCCCGTTGCACCCGTAAACTCTGGCGCCCGGCGCGTCACATTTTACGCTGGTTGAGTAGGTGAGTCCAGTTTGCATGTTCCCATTCGCGATCGAGATTCGTCTTTTTGTCAATGTCCCAATTCTCACCAATACCGCCCGCTGACGCCGGGCATGAACCGGCAACCGGACCATCCAGCCTTCCTAGGCGCTTGTTGCTGATCTTGCCGGGCGAGGGGCGCAGGGTCGCTTGGGCGTGGCTGTACTTAGTCTCCGTCTTTAGCGCCTACTACATCATCCGGCCCATTCGGGACGAGGCTGGGGTAGCGGGAGGCGTGGCTAATCTATCCTGGCTCTTTACGGGCACACTGCTCGCCACCATCGCCTTGAATCCTCCTTTTGGAGCGCTGGTCAAGCGCCTGCCTCGTCTCAAGTTCATCGGGATTACCTACCGGTTCTTCATGCTGAACCTGTTGGTCTTCCTGGTGCTTTTCAGCGTCTCGAAGGGCAGCGCCAATATTTGGGTCGGCCGGGCGTTCTTCATCTGGACTTCGGTCTTCAACCTCTTCGTCGTTTCAGTCTTCTGGGCCTTCATGGTGGACCTGTTCACCACGAGTCAGGGAAAACGCCTTTTTGGCATCATCGCCGCGGCCGCAACCGTGGGTGGCATCCTCGGAGCTGGCGTCACCGCCACCGCAGTCCAACGCCTGGGCGTTCCCACCTTGCTGCTGATCGCGGCGGCACTGCTGGAAGTCGGCGTATTCTCAGCGCGGCGGCTCGCCCGCCTGTCGCCTGTACCTCCAGCTCGGCCCGCAAACGGCAGCAGCACGTACGCCAGCCCGGAAACCCCCATCGGCGGCAGCGTCATCGCCGGGCTGGTCAACGCCGTGCGCTCCCCCTATCTGCTCAACGTCTGCCTGTACATGCTGCTGTACGCGATCCTGTCGACCTTCCTTTATTTCCAGCAAGCCGCCATCGTCGACCGGACCTTTGCGGACCGCGCCGCCCGCGCCGCCTTCTTCGCCCGCGTGGATCTGCTGGTCAACCTGCTCACCCTCGGTGGCCAGTGCTTTCTGACAGGCCGGGCCGTCTCGCGGGTTGGAGTGGCGATGACGCTGACCTTCGTGCCCGCGGTGACCGCCGCCGGCTTCGTGCTGCTGGGGATCATGCCCACCGCCGGCCTCGTGATCGGCTTCGCAACGCTCCGCCGGGCTGGGAATTTCGTCTTCGCCAGGCCCACACGCGAAGTCTTATTCACCGTAGTCAGCCGCGAAGACAAGTACAAAACGAAGAATTTTATCGACACCGTGGTGTACCGCCTCGGGGATCAGGTCGGCGCCTGGACCTCCAGCTTCGTGACGCTGGTTGGGCTGGGCGTGGGAGCGATTGCTTGGACCGCCGTGCCGCTGGCGCTGCTCTGGGTGGGCAATGCCTGGTGGCTCGGCCGCCGGCAGGAGGAACTGGCTGGGGCCGCCCGGCAGGTCCCAGCGGGAGCAGTCATGCCCGAGGTCGCCTGATGCCCCAGCCGCGGTGCACCAACAGCAGAGAGGAGGAAAACGGATGCACACCATAACACGCCGCAACTGGCTCATGCTCGCCGCAGGCGTTTCAGCGCTGCGTGCGGGAAACTTGTTTGGCCAAAGACGCCTGATGACCCGGCAAATCCCTTCCAGCGGGGAAGCCTTGCCGGTGATCGGCTTGGGGAGCTCGGCCACCTTCTCGCAGGTGGCGCGATCCGAAGACGTGGCGGCTCTACGGGACGTCATGCGCACGCTCGTCGACAACGGCGGCGCGGTCTTCGATACAGCGCCCAGCTACGGGGCCTCGGAAGAGGTAGCCGGGCGCATCGCCGCCGAGGGAGGGTTCACCGACAAGATCTTCTGGGCCACCAAGGTGAACGTCGCGCGCCAGGGAAAAGCCGATCCGGCCGCCGCCCGGGCGCAGATCGATACCTCCTTCAGCCGGCTCAAGAAACCCGTCATAGACCTCATCCAGGTCCACAACCTGGGCGATGTCCCAACCCAGCTCGGAATCCTCAAAGAACTGAAGGCCGCCGGGCGCGTGCGCTACATCGGCGTAACGACAACCTCCGATCAGCAGTACCCGGAACTGATCGAGATCATGAAGCGGGAACCCCTGGACTTCATTGGAGTCGACTACGCCGTCGACAACCGGGGGGTCGAGACCGCCGTCCTCCCGCTGGCCCGCGATCGGAAAATCGGCGTGCTCGTATACCTTCCCTTCGGCCGCTCCCGCCTGTTCCGCCGCGTGGGCGACCGGCCTCTGCCGGATTGGGCGGCGGAATTCGACGCCAAGACTTGGGCGCAGTTCTTCCTCAAGTTCGTCCTCGCGCACCCGGCGGTCACCGCCGTGACGCCCGCCACCAGCCAACCCAAGAACATGCTCGACAACCTCGGCGCCGGCGTCGGCCGCCTTCCGGACGAGTCCCTGCGCAAGCGCATGATTGAACTGGTCGACGCTTTGCCTGCGGCGTGACCCAGAGGCCAGTCATTCTTACCGCGTTGCCCGGCAGCAGCCGCTAACGAATCAGCCAGTCCAGGCAGTTCTGGATGCAGCGCTGGATCATCGGATGGTTGATCGTCGCCACACTGTGGCCGGGAATCAGCACCGCCACCTTGCCTTTGCCGTAACTGTGCGCCCAACCCTGCGCGTGCCGGCCGTGCTCGGGCGAGGTGCTCTCCAGGAAGACCGAGGTCTGATTCTCATCCATCTCCACCTCGTACTCCTCATCGGCCACCTCGAACGGCGTGACGCCCTGCGTCAGCTCCGGCATCTTCCCGGTCGGCTTCACCTGGATGGGCACAATGGGCGGGTGCCGGATGAAGTACGCCCGCGCCACGCGCGAAACCCCGTTGCCCTTGGGGTACGCGCCGAAACCGTCGTGGTAGAGGAATAGCCTGCCGCCGCCCTGTACGTACTCTTCAAAACGGTCCTCCTGAGCCGGAGTGAGCCAGCGCGCTTCACCGCGGTTCGGCGGATCCGCGTCCCGTTCCCGGTAGTAGCGCACGTACTCGCGCCCTTCGCGGCTCAGGATGATCAAATCGTACTTTCCGAACTCGTTCCACGGAACGTTGTAGTCGATCACCGTCTCCGCCTGCCAGCCGGCCTTTCTCAGTCTCCCCACCAAGGCTGCGTCCAGATAGGCCGGAGCGTGGTAGGCGTCGCCCAGAATCGCCAGCACCCGCTTCTTGCCGCTTGTGCCCGTTTGACTCGCCTGCGCCTGCATAGCAGCGAGCGCGCCGGCAGCCGAAATCTGAATCATGCTCCGCCGTGTCCGATTCATCGATGCGCCTCCTTCTCCGGGGCCGCTCCGCCATCCCTCGCCGGCGTGCGGCCTGATTCCTAACGATGACCTTCCCGCGGCCGCACCTCGTAGGCGCTGCCTGCAATCTCCCGCAGCTCCCAACCCTTCCGGTACTCGCGCGTCAGATACTGGTTCGCCTCGCGGCAGTTGGTGATGCGGAACGCCAGTGGATCCCATTCGATCCGGTGCCCAACCCGCAGGGCGATGTTGCCAAGCTGGTAGGCCTCGGTGAACGGACCGGCGTAGCCGAAATGGCAAGGCGCCGGCCGCCCTGCCTTGACCGCCTCCGCCCAGTCCTTGTGCACCTCTTCGCGTCCCCACTCGCGTGGCGGCGGCGTCGGATAAGGCTCCACTGCCTTCCCGTAGAAAGGCCCCCGGCCCGCCGGCAAGCTGCCCTTGGTTCCGATCCAGATCACGCCTCCGCCGCCTTGCGCCAGCGGCCTTTGCGAACCTGAGGGCCTGGGCGCAGCGCGGCTGATCTCCTCCGGAGGGCGCTTGCCGCCGTCGTACCAGTAAATCTTCAGCGGAGGATGCACCCCCCGCGCGGCGTATTCAAAGCGCATCACGGTCCAGTCCGGGTACATCTCGCGGCGTATGCCGCTGGTCTCCACAACCTCCACCGCGTTGGGCGCGCCCAGATCGAGCGCCATGAAGATCACGTTCATGCTGTGCGGCGCGATGTCGCCCAGGGCGCCGCTTCCGAACTCCGTCCAGCCGCGCCACACAAAGGGATGATAAACAACCCCCAGCGGAGGCACGGGATCCAGCCCAGCCACCTTGAAGTCCGACTGATGTTTCTTGTATTCCGGCGGGTTATACACCGGGTGGCCCGCCGGATACATCGCCTTGAACGGCCGCGGCGGCGCGGGGCCCAACCACAGATCCCAGTCCAGCGTGCGCGGCACGGGATCCTCCCCCTCCGGCCGGTCGTAGCCCTGCGGCCAGATCGGCCGGTCAGTCGCCACATGGATTTCGGTGATCTCGCCCAGCACGCCGGACTGCACCAGCTCCACCGTCCGCAGCGTCGATTCGGCAGTGCTGCTCTGCGTGCCCATCTGCGTGATCCGCCCGGTCTCGGCGGCCACCCGCGCCATGACCCGCGCTTCATGTACCGTCTGGCACAGCGGCTTCTGGCAGTAGACGTGAAGCCCGTGCCGCATCGCGTAGATGCTGATGTAGGCGTGGCTGTGATCGGGCGTCGCCACCACCACCCCGTCCAGCTTCTCCCGCTCGATCATGCGCCGGAAGTCGGCGTACTTCTTGGCCTTGGGATGCTCCTCGGCCACGCGCTTGTCCACCATCGTTGAGTCCACATCGCACAGGGCCACGATGTTCTCGCCCAGCTTGGCGAACGTGCGCGCGTCGATGGCGCCCATGCCCGCCAGGCCGATCACCCCCAGGTTCAGCTTGTTGTTCGCCGCATATCCGCGCGCCAACCCTTCGCGCAGAATGAGAAGCCCGCCCGCCGCCTTCGCCGCCGCTTCCCGGCGCGAAAGCAACCCTGCGCCGCTCATCTCTCCTCCTCTCCGTTTCCCGGCTCCGGGAAGCCGCGTGAGAGTCTACAACAGCTCCATGGTCCGCGGATCCACCGGCCGCCTCTTCTCCGCCGATAGCCGGCCCGCGAAGTAGATCCGCAAGGAATTCAAATTGTCGCGCCCGTTGGTCAGCGCCGGGCGCTTCTCATGCAGCGATTGCATGAACTCGCCCATCATCCCGATGAACCCGCCGATCGACGCGCACATGTCGTAGCGCGGCTTGATGAAAACGTCCTGGTTGGTCAGTTCATCGGGCAGGTTGTACGAGATCCAGCCGATCTGCTCCGGCCACGCGTAAGCGCGCACCTCCACCAGGTCCCGCTGCCAGCGCGAGCTCGGATTCCAGCGGTGATTAGCGCGCACCGCCCCCCGCTCGGCCCAAACCCGGAACGGCGTCTCGTTCCGGAAATTGTCCGCGTTGTGGTACTCGAAATAGTTGCAGACCATCCCGCTGGTGAACTGCAAGTGGTACATCGAGGCGTTGTTCCCATTGGTGCAGTACACCGACGACGCCTCCCCGCCCGAAAGCCACCGGATCGAATCGATGGCGTGAATCTGCCAGGCCATCACCACTCCGTCCGGCCCAAACGCGAACTTCGGCCCCTCGAAGCTGATGTTAGCGAACTGAAGGAAGCCCGGCCGCCCAAACCGCTCCGGGCTTAGGAATTGCTTGGTCAGGTAGATCGCCGGATCGAACCGCAGGTTTTGGTTCACGGCGAACGGAATCCCGTGATCCTCGGCGATCTTCACCATCTCCTCGGCCGTGTTCCAATCCGTGGACATCGGCTTCTGCATGAGAACCGCCTTGCCCGCCTTCGCCGCATCCTTGACAATCTGAACCCGCGCGGCGATGTCTTCCGGAGTAAAGTGCCCGACGGCGCAATCCACAATGTCCACGTCATCCCGCTGCAACAGCTCCCGGTAGTCCGCGTAGACGTTCGGAATCCCGTCCAGCTTGGCTAGCTCCAGCCTTTCTGGACGCACGTCGGCGGCGGCCACCACGCGGTAATTCGCCAGCCGGTAGGCCGGCAAATGCTGCGCGCGCACGATGCCCGCATACCCTACGATGCCGATCCCGTAATCCAGCTTGTACGTCTCAAGAGGCGGCCGGTAGGAAGGCCACACAAAATTCTCCAGCGACGAGTTTGACATGTTCGATCCTCCAGCCTCAGCAACCCAGTCGGTCTGTTATTTGCTGAAAGTCGCCAGCGACGCGCCCGCCACCATGATGAGCACTCCGATGATCTTCATGAGCGTGATCGGCGAAACCGGCGAGCCCAGCCACCCGAAATGAGACATCAGCAGTCCGCCGATTACCTGCCCCGCCAGCAGCGTAATCATGACTGGCCCCGCGCCCACCTGCGGAATCAGCCAGGCGATCGCAAACACCAGCGACGCGCCCAGCGCGCCCGCCGTCAGCAGCAACGGATGCACCTGCTTCAGCGGCCCGAGCGCTCCGCTGTGCCATCCGCTCAGTCCGATCAGCACGGCCGTCACTGCTCCAATGCACCAGAACAGCGCGTTGCCCACCCGCGCATTGTTCAATACGGCGCCCACTTTGCCGTTCATCGCCAGATGAACCGCCAGAATGACTCCCAGAAACATCGTCAGGATGTACAGATGCAGCCTCATGGTGTTCTCTCCTCAGGTCCTGTTATCTTCCTTCGCATCGCGGCGCGCCTTGCTTCGCCGCCGCTTAATCCAACGTCCGGATCCGGATGTTCCGGTACCACACCGGCGTTCCGTGATCCTGTAACCCGATATATCCCCGGCGCGCAAAGTCTTTCAGCGGCCGGGTGAACTTGTTCGCCGTGCCGTCCGGGTTCTTGCGAGCCTCCGTCCACTGCTCCAGGTCCGCCTCCGCCGTCATCTCGCCGTTCAACAACACCGTCACTTGGCTGCCCCGGCACAGAATCGTATAGCGGTTCCAATCACTTGGCCGGAAAGGAATCCTGCCCGGCGCAACCAAGTCATACAACCCGCCCAAGCTTCCTTTGCCGGCGGGTCGTCCCGAAGCATACCACGCCACCTGCACCTCGATGCCAGTCTGCACCGGGTCCTTCAGATCAGAGGTCCGCAAAAACACGCCGCTATTGGTCCCTTCGACCGCTTTGAATTCCAGATCCAACACAAAGTCCCCGTATTGTTTTTCGGTCCACAGGTAGTTGTCGTTGTGCTCCTGGCGGTCGGTGCGATTCTTTAGCGCGATGACCCCGTCCTCAACTGTCCAGTGCGTGGCCCGCTGCCATCCGCTCAGATCCTTGCCGTTGAACAACGAGACAAAGCCCTGCACGCCCGGCTGCGCCCGGCTGGTGTCCCACGGAATCCAGATCGGATAGTTCAGCTCATCCGGCAGCAAGTTCTTCTCCCGCCGCTTGCTCGGGTAACCCTTGTTGTAGAGGATGTACAGTCCGCTCTTGCCCGTGGCCACCACGTCCAGCCGCCCGTCTGCATCCATGTCCGCCACGTTCAGCTTCATGCCGGCGCCGATCGCGTAGTTCGGCGGCGGATTGCCTGTATCGATGCTGGGATACCACGGCAGATGACTGTAAGTCAGCAGGTGGCGCTCCCAGCGCCCGCCCGGATGGATCCGGTACCAGAACAGGAACAGCGGGTCGAACTCACCGATGTCCCGGCCGTGGTGTGGAAACAAACGCTTGCCCGTCACCAGGTCGGGCCGGCCGTCGCCGTCCAAATCTCCCATCGCCATGGTGTGAAATCCGCCGAAATCCGTATCCAGCCAGTGATGGGTGAAGGCCCTCTTGCCCCCGGAGACGCTCTGCTCCAGCCACGCCAGCCCGTAGGTGTGCGAGGCGCCAATGATGATGTCATTCAACCCGTCGCCGTTGACGTCGTAAACCAGAATGGGATGCGAAGCCGGCCCGCCTTCGAACTTGTAATCCGGGCGCCAGATCCACTTGTCTTCGGCGGCGCGCGGCGGATTCTCCCACCAGCCCGTTGGTGTCACGATGTCGTTGCGTCCGTCCCCGTTGATATCCCCGAGCCCGTTTCCATGGCCCTCCCCTTCCGGGCCCAAGACGTGCTCGCGGAACCAAGGTGCCCGGTCCAGATGCTCCAGCCAGGTCAGCCCCTGGCCTTTCACCAGCGCCCAGTGGTTCACCAGTATGTCATGATCCCCGCGGCCTGCAATGTTGCCGTGGATCACTCCCTCCAGTGATAGAGCCGAATGGATCCGGTACGCCTTCCACTTGGTCTTGCCGCCGGACTCAAACCAGGCCTTGCCGGGGTTCTCATACCAGTACACCGCCCGCATCCGCATCCAACCCGAGCTCACCACATCCGGCCAGCCATCCCGGTTGACGTCCATCGCGAATTCGCTGTTGTTGTCGGTCTCCGGCCCGTTGGTCTCCGCGCCGTCCCGGAAATCGCTGATCTTCCTCCAATCCGGCGCCAGATAGAGATTTCGCCCGGCGGCGATGTCCAGCTTGCCGTCGCGGTTGAAGTCCGCCACCGAGGCGCACTCGCTGAAGGGACCATACCAGTAGCTGAAGTTGGCTGGATCATGCACTGGGCCGTCAATCTTGCGGGGCACGAAAACAATCTCGCGCGATTGTGTGGCCGTCTGCGCCATAAGAAGAAAACTCCCCATGACCGCCGCGGCCGCCCCAGCCGCCGCCGCCCGCCAGTTTCTGCTTCGCTGATTCCCATTCCTTGGCACCGTTTCTACTCCTTTCTGAGCGCCCCAACCGCCGCTTCCGCCTGTTGCAAGCGCAGTCGGCACTCGTCCAGCATCGTTGCCGTGCGCGTGGCGCCGCACCGCGATGCGCCCGCCGCGCGCACCTCCAGCAGCGCATCCAGCGTCCGCACCCCGCCCGCGGCTTTCACCTTCACGTGAGGCGGGCTGTGCTTCCGCATCAATTGCAGGTCCGCAATCGTCGCCCCGCCCGTGCCATACCCCGTCGAAGTCTTCACAAAATCGGCCCCCAGCTCGCCGCAAATCTCGCAAAGCCGGATCTTGTGTGCGTCCTCGAGATAGCAGTTCTCGAAGATCACCTTGATGATCGCCCCGCCGGCATGCGTCACTTCGGTCACGGCGCGGATGTCCTCCCGTACGTAATCCCAATCGCCGCTCAGCACCTTGCCGATGTTGACTACCATGTCCAGCTCCCTGCCCCCATCCGCCAGCGCCTGCCGCGCCTCCTCCACTTTGACCGCGGTCTTGTGCCCGCCGTGCGGAAAGCCGATTACGGTGCTGGGCGCCACGGTGCTCCCCCCCAGCAATTCCGCGCAGCGGCGCAAATAGTACGGCTTGATGCACACCGAAGCGACGTCGTATTGCCGCGCCAGCGCGCAGCCCGCTTCCAACTCCTCATCCGTCAACGTCGGATTCAGCAGCGAGTGATCGATCATTTTCGCGATGTCTAGATACGTGTAGTCCATAGGCCTCCTCACTCTCCAGCCGCTTCTGTTCTCCTCCGATCCATGCCTCCCTCAGGTTCACAACTGCGCCTCCCCGGCATCCAAGAACTTTCCCTGTGCGAAGCTCGCCGGCTGGATGCCGCCTAGCCGGTTGTGAAACTCGTAGGCATCGCCGCGGTACAGCGTACGCTCGAACCACAGCGGCCGCCCGCCGGTCAGGTACCCCACGGACCGGATCAGCAAGCCCGCCGCGCCGTCCCGCACCCGCAGCGCCCGCGCCTCCGGACCGCGTAGATGCACCGCCCGGATCCGCTCGTCCGCTCCTTCGACCTCCAGGCGGTACTTCTGCGTCCAGACGGCGTAAAGCGATCCTTCCAGATCGGCGCGGCTAAGCTCCGGGCAGTACTCGGCCACGATGTAGCGCCGCTCATAGATCACTGGCAGGTTGTCCGCCAGCCGCAGCCGCTCGACATAGTAAAGTTTGCTTTCCGGCTCGGCCTTGAGCAGCGCTGGCACCTCGTCTAGCACGTCCTTGGCCTCGACGGTCTCGAAGTGCAGCACCTCCGTGCTCGGACGCTTGCCCGCCGCGATGGCTTCCTCGGTAAAGCTGACCAGGTAGCGCAGGTTGTAGTCCAATCCGCGGTCCCGGACAAAGGTCCCCACGCCTTTGCGGAACTCGAGCACTCCCTCGGAAACCAGGCTGGCGAGGGCTTTATTGGCGGTGACGCGGCTGACGCCGAACCGCTCGCAGATCTGCCGCTCCGTCAAGAACTTGCTGCCCACCGGGAACTCGCCCTTGGTGACCAGCGACCGCAGCAGGTTGTGCAACTGATGGTAGATCGGCTCTTTGACCAGCTCAGACACCATGTGGCTATGCCGCTATACTTCCATCCATTTATTGCCCAATCTCGTCCCACTGTCAAGCGCAAGCCTCACAACCACGCTCTACTTAAAGCTCATTGTCATACAATGCGCCAAGCCTCAAAAGAAATCCACCGGTTGACATTTGCTGGTGAGGATGCTACTTCCAAATGGGAAGGCGGCGGTGGCCTAGCCACAATCTTTTATGCCATTGAGACTGAGTCGCGCGGGTCCCGGGAGCCGCCAGGTTCCGCCGAGGCCATGCCTTTGAGCCGACATGCCGACTAGACCGCCGCACCGCCGCCATCCCACCCCCAAAAAATTCTCTTTCTGGAGCTCACTGCCATGCTGAATGCCAACACCTCTCGACGCCAATTCCTCGCCGCCGCTGCCGGCTTTCCGGCCGCCACGGCGGCCCTCCAGGCGGCGCGCCGCATCCCCGTCGCCCTCGAGCTGTTTTCCCTCCGGCAGGATGCCGCAAAAAACCTGCCGGCAACTCTGGCCGCCATCGCCAAGATGGGCTACGAAGGAATCGAATTGGTGGGCGAAAAAGGCGGCCTCCAGAACACCACTCCCTTTGGCTTCAGCGCAAAGGAGGTCCGCAAGATGGCCGGCGACGTGGGCCTGCGCATCTTCAGCGCGCACCACACCATGCGCCTGCTCGCCGATGACCAGCTGGAGGCCACCGTCGAGTTCAACCAGATCCTGGGCAACAACCGCATCATCGTCGCCTGGCTGGATCCCACCAAGACCATTCAGCCCTGGTACGACCACGCCAAACGCTTCAATGAGATCGCCGCGCGCCTGCGGAAGCACAACATGCGCCTTGGCTTTCACAACCACAGCCACGAACTGGTCCTGGTGGAAGGCCTACGCCCCTGGGACGTCTTCTGCGACAACACAGACAAAGACATCATGCTGCAACTGCACGTCGCTTCCTTCCCCGCCGCCGGGCTGGACATCCTGGAGTATCTGAGGCGCTACCCTGGGCGCACCACTTCACTGCACCTGAACGATCACGCCCCCGGAAAGCGCGGCGTTCTGCTGGGCGAAGGCGTGGTCGACTGGAAGAGACTTTTTGAAACCGCCGAGACCGTCGGCGGCCTTGAATTCTACATCATCGAGCAGGAGAGTTATCCCGAAGGAATGAGCCCGATGGAAGCGGTCGAGCGATGCTTGCAGCATTTCCGCCGCCTTCGGGCTCAATAGGTAAGAAATCCCAGATCAGGAGATTGCCTGTGAAATCAAAAATCAACCGCCGCCGTTTCGTGGAGAGCGCCGCCGCCACCGGCGTCTTCACCATCGTTCCGCGCAATGTCCTGGGGCGCGGCTACCTCGCCCCCAGCGACAAGCTCACCATGGCCCATATCGGCTGCGGGACCGAAGGCACCCGCGAGCTGGTGCAGGGCCTCATTCAGGACCCCCGCGTGCAAATCGTCGCCGTGTGCGACCCGGTCAAAGACGGGACCAACTATCTGGACTGGGCCAAAAACGCCATCCGGGACAGCATCCGCAAACTGCTCGAAGACCCCAACTTCAACGCCAATGTGGATGGCATCCGCGCCGGACGCGACCAGTTCCAGGAAGTCGTCCAGCGCTACTACGCCAAGACCCGCGGTTTGCAGAACTACCGGGTCGCTTCCTACGCGGACTTCCGCGAACTACTGGATAAGGAGAAAGACATCAACTGCGTCAAGATCATGACGCCGGACCATCTTCACGCCGCCATCTCCCTTGCGGCCATGAAGAAGGGTCTGCACGTGCTGGTCCACAAACCCCTGGCGAACCGCATGAACGAGGTCAAGCTGATCATGGAAACGGCCCGGCAGAGCAAAGTCGCCACCCACTTTCTCGCTTACGGCAGCGGCGGCGCCTCGGAACGCATCATCGGCTATATCCGCGAAGGCGCCATCGGAACCCTGCGCGAAATCCACAACTGGACCGACCGCCCGGTTTGGCCCCAGTACACCGAGTTGCCCACGGACCGGCCTCCCATCCCGGAGGGCTTCGACTGGCAGCTTTGGCTGGGCCCCGAGCGCGACCGTCCTTACCACCCCTGCTATACCCACATGGTCTTCCGGAGCTGGTACGACTTCGGCGGCGGCTGCATCGCCGATGTAGGCATCTACAGCCTCTGGCCCGTTTTCACCGCGCTGAAACTCGGGCCTCCGATCAGCGCCCGCGCCTGGGCCACTCATACCTGCAACGTCGTCGACCACGTCGCCAACCCCGTAGTGAACGATTTTTCCTTCCCCACCGCCAGCACCATCCAATTCGAGTTCGCCCCGACCGGTGAGTTCCCTTCCCTTCAGGTCTTCTGGTACGACGGCGGCATCCAGCCCAGAATTCCCGAGTTGGATTCGGACCCCGCCCCTGTGCCGCCCGGCGGCATGCTCTTCGTCGGCGACAAAGGCAAGATTCTCTCCGCGGGCGGTGCGCCCCGGCTGATTACTTCTAGAGGCATTGAACCGCTGTGGCGCGAGGCCGAAGTCCCCAAGCGCCCCGCCTCCGCCCAAACCGCCGCCGCTCCCGGCCGCGGCAACGATCTCTGGGTCAACGCCTTCCTCGGCGGAGACCCTTCCCCTGGCGATTTCCGCCACGCCGGCCCCATTTCGGAAACCGTCTGCCTTGCCGCTGTCGCCCTGCGCGCGGGCCGCATCAAAAGCGGCGTCCGCGTCTACCCGGCCCCGGTGAAGCTCCTCTACGACAGCCAGTCCATGAAGATCACCAATATGCCGGAAGCCAACAAGTACCTGACCCGCGACTATCGCCCAGGTTGGGAGCTGCCCTCATGAAAGACGCGCCGGAAGAGGGGCGGCAGGCACGGCGTTCGTCATCGCCCCTCCGCCGGATCAGAATCGATAGACTAAACATGGCCGGATCCCCGGCCAAGGAGGTCCTTGCAATGTTAAGGGATTCCAAACATCAAACGCCATCTTCTGCTTCGCCCCTCCGGCGCCGTGATTTCCTGCACCGCGCCGCCGCAGCCGGCGCCTTCGTCATCGTTCCCCGCCACGTGCTCGGCCAGGGTCAAACACCGCCCAGCGACAAGCTGAACTACGCCGCCGTCGGCGTCGGCGGCATGGGGCAAAACTACATGAAGGGTTGCGCCTCCGAGAATTGCGTGGCAATCGCCGACGTCGATCACGAATTCGCCGCCCCGGTCATCCGCGCCTACCCCAACGCCCGCCTCTACCGCGATTACCGTGTCATGCTCGAAAAAGAAAAGAACATCGACGCGGTCATCATCGGCACGCCCGATCACACGCATGCCGTCATCGCCATGGCGGCCATCCAGCTTGGCAAGCACGTCTACTGCGCCAAGCCGATGACCCGCACGGTCTACGAGGCTCGCGCCATCACCAAAGCCGCCCGCCAGGCCAGAGTCGCCACCCAGATGAGCGTGCAGAGCTGCGCCTCGGAAGCGGCCTGCGCCACGGCCGAGCTCATCCAGTCCGGCGCCATCGGCCACGTCCGCGAGGTCCACGTCTGGACCGACCGCCCGGTCTGGCCTCAGGGCCTACCCCGCCCGGCCGACACCCCTCCCGTGCCCGCGCACCTCGACTGGGATGTTTGGCTCGGCCCCGCCCCCGTCCGGCCCTACCATCCCATCTACCACCCCTTCAACTTCCGCGGCTGGTACGACTTCGGCACCGGAGCGCTCGGCGACATGGCCACCCACACCTTCCATGTCGTCTTCACCGCGCTCAAGCTGACGCACCCCACCATGGTCACCGCCAGCACCACCGTGGTCGCCGAACCGGCCGCGCCCGGCCAGGCGGATCCAAAATGGTCCCGCATCCGGCTGGTCAAGTATCCCGAAAGCTATCCGCACTCCTCGATCGTCACCTGGGACTTCCCCGCCCGCGAGGGACTGCCACCCGTGCGCCTGCACTGGTACGACGGCGGCCTCAAGCCGCCGCGCCCGCCGGAACTCGATCCCTCCATCGCCCTGCCCGCCGAGGGCTCCATCTATGTGGGAGACAAAGGCGTGCTCTTCTTGCGTGGCTCCGGCGGTGGCGAGCGCAGCCCGGCCGCGGGCCTGTTGCCTGCCGACAAGTTCAAAGACTTCACTCCACCGCCCAAAACCCTCAAGCGCACCGTGGGCCACTACATCGAGTGGATCCAGGCGGCCAAAGGCGGCCCGCCCGCAAGTTGCAACTTCGAGTTCGGCTGCCTGCTGACGGAAACCGCGCTCATCGGCTGCATCGCCCAGCGCACCGGCAAGACCCTCCTGTGGGACGCCGAGAACATGCGCTTCACCAACGACGCCGACGCCAACCAGTACCTCAATCCGCCCGCCCGCACGGGATGGCAAATCTGAACCCTGCGCAGGGTTCGCCTCCGGGCCGAACCCGGGAAGCTGGCGCAGCCCGGTCCGCGCGCGCCCTACAGCCTGCGCGCCAGAACGCGAAGCCCGATTTGCGATGATAGAGGCATGGGACGGCTCGCGTTGGTGTGGCTGGCGGCGGCCACCCTGGCGTGGACGCAAGCCGCGCTGAGCATCGCGCAACTGGAGTCCTTCGTCCGCTCCTCCATCCAGTTGAAACACCCGGACCGTGAGGTGGCCAACTACCTCCGCACCGTCAAGCTGCGCGAGCGCCTGGAAGACCGGATCATCGTCGAGCTGAAAGCCGCCGGCGCCGGCCCCCGCACCGTCGAGGCGCTGGAAGCGCTGCGCGAGGCTTCCAAGAACCTGCCGCCTCCGCCTCCGCCCAATTTGGCCGCCACGGAGATCCCTCCGCCCTCGCCTGCCGAATGGAAGAAGATCATCGAGGCCGTGCGCGAGTATGCCATGAACTACACGCGCCAGTTGCCGGACTTTATCTGCACCCAGGTCACGCGCCGCTACGTCGACCCAAGCGGCCTGGAGTTTTGGCAAACGCAGGACACCTTGACCGCCCGCCTGAGCTACTTCGAGCAAAAGGAAGATTACAAGCTGGTGGCCATCAATGGCCGCTATACCGACCTGCCTTACGAGCGCGTGGGCGGCGCCACCTCAATGGGCGAGTTCGGCAGCATGTTGCGCGAGATCTTCGACCGCAACACCCAGGCCACCTTCCGCTGGGAGCGCTGGGCCACTCTACGCGGCCGCCGCATGCACGTCTTCCGCTACCGCGTCGATCAGGCCCATTCCCAGTGGTGGCTGGTTTACCAGGATCGCGACCGTTACAATCCCGCCTACGAAGGGCTCATCTACGTGGACCGCGACACCGGCGTCGTGGCGCGGATCACCCTGGAGGCTCAGAATATTCCCCCCGGCTTTCCCATCACCGCCGCTTCCACGGTGCTGGACTACGATTTGGCCGAGGTCGGAGACCGCAAGTACATGCTCCCACTGCGGGCCGAGATCCGCATGCGCCAGGGCCGCATGCTAAACCGCAACGAAGTCGAGTTCCGCATGTACCGCAAGTTCGCCGCCGAAGCCGTCATCACCTTCGAGACGCCGGAGCCTCTGCCGCCCGAGAGCATCACCGAGCAGCCGCCCAAGCCGTAGCGGCGTCCGCTCCATCCTGCCGCGGCCACTTTGTTATCATGCGGATTCTATGCCCCGATATTCCATTGGCGTGGACTTGGGCGGCACGAACTACCGCGCCGCGGCGATTGATGAACAGGGACGGATTCTCGAGCGCGCCTCCGGCAGCACCATGGCCAACGCCGGACGCGAGGCGATCGTCGGCGAAATGGTCTCCGCCATCAACCGGCTCCGCCAGAACCGGCCCGGCGATGAGCTGGCGGGCATCGGCGTCGCTCTTCCGGGCTTCATCCTGATGGAGACCGGAGTCATCCTCAGCTCGCCCAACATTCCGCCTTTCGAAAACTTCCCCGCCCGTGACGTGCTGCAAGAGCGGCTTAACACCCCGGTCATCCTGGAAAACGACGCCAACGCCGCCGCGCTGGGCGAAAAGTGGATGGGCGCGGGCCGCTCCGTCAACGACCTGGTGTTGCTCACCCTCGGCACAGGCATCGGCGGCGGCATCATTTGTGACGGAAAGGTCTTGCACGGCTACCTTGGCATGGCCGCCGAGTTGGGGCATCTGACCATCGATCCCACCGGCAACCCCTGCGCCTGCGGCAACAATGGCTGTCTCGAAAAACACGCTTCAGCTACCGCCATCTCGACCATGGCCCGCCACCTCAGCCTGGGCGACAACCTCACCTCGGAGGACGTCTACAAGCTGGCCATAGGCGGCAACGAACTGGCCAAACGCATCTTTGAATACATGGGCCGCGCCCTGGGCATCGCCCTGGCGGGCTACATCCAGATCTTCAACTTCCCCCTGTATCTGCTGAGCGGCGGCGTGCTGGCGGCCTGGGATCTGTTCGCTCCCGCCATGTTCGACGAAATCCGGCGCCGTTCGTTCACCTTCCGCAACTCCGACACACGGGTGGAAAAAGCGCTTTTGGGCAGCGACGCCGGCTTGTTCGGCGCAGCCTATCTTCCCTTTCAGAGGTAGCAATCCTATGTACTGGTTAGGCATCGATATCGGCACCGGCGGCTCGCGCGCGCTGCTGGTGGATGAGAAGGGCGTAGTGCGCGCGGACTTCACGGCTCCCCACGAAGAAATGCGCATGGAGCGGCCGCTGTGGGCCGAGCAGCGTCCCGAGGACTGGTGGGACGCCGCCCAGAAGGCCATCCGCGGCGTGCTGGCCAAAGCCAAGACTTCAGGCAAGCAGGTGAAGGGCGTCGGGCTCTCCGGCCAGATGCACGGCCTGGTCCTCCTCGATGAGAACAACGAGGTGATCCGCCCAGCCCTCATCTGGTGCGATCAGCGTAGCCAGGCCCAGGTGGACGCCGTCAACCGGATCGTGGGCAAGGACAACGTGCTGGCCTTCATCGCCAACCCGGTCCTCACTGGCTTCACGCTCCCGAAACTGCTTTGGGTGCGCGACCACGAACCCCAGAACTTCGCCAGAGTCCGCAAGGTCCTTCTCCCCAAGGACTACGTGCGGTTCGGGCTGACAGGCGAATACGCCACGGAAGTTTCCGACGCCTCGGGCACGGCGCTCTTCGACGTGGTGATGCGGCGCTGGTCGCATCAAATGCTCGACCGGCTCAAACTCGACCGGGCCATCCTGCCCCGCGTGTACGAATCGAGCGACGTCACCGGCCATGTCACCGCCAGGGCGGCGGAATTGACCGGTTTGGCCGAAGGCACCCCGGTCGTGGGCGGCGGTGGCGATCAGGCCGCCAGCGCCGTGGGCAACGGCATCGTTGAGCCGGGCACCGTCTCCTGCACCATCGGCACGTCCGGAGTGGTCTTCGCCTACATGGAAAAGCCGAACTACGATGCCGCCGGACGCGTCCACACCTTCTGCCACGCCGTCAAGGGCGCTTGGCACGTAATGGGGGTCACGCAGGGCGCCGGACTGAGCTTGCAGTGGTTCCGCAACCAGTTCGCCCCCGGCTCAGATTACGACTCGCTCACCGCAGAGGCTGCTGCCGCTGCTCCCGGCGCGCAAGGGCTCTTCTGGCTGCCCTACTTGATGGGCGAACGGACCCCGCACCTGGATTCCAGCGCCCGGGGCGGCTGGGTCGGATTGACGGCCAAGCACACCCGGGCCGACCTGATCCGGGCTCTGTTGGAAGGCGTCTGCTTCAGCCAGAAAGACTGCCTGGACATCATTACCCAGATGGGCGTGCCGGTCAACGGAGTGCGCCTTTCGGGCGGCGGCGCCCGCAGCGCCTTCTGGTCGCAACTGTTCGCCGACGTCTTCGCAACCCGCGTCGCGACGCTCGCCTGCCAGGAAGGCTCCGCTTACGGCGCGGCCATTCTGGCGCAGGTAGGCACGGGGCAGTTCGCCACCGTGCCCGAAGCCTGCCGGGCGATCATCCGCGAAGAGCGCACGCTGCTGCCTCGCCCGCACGAAGCGCAGATCTACCGCCGGGCGCATGAAGTCTACCGGGCGCTGTACCCGGCCCTGCGGCCCGTGTATCGCTTGATCGACGCGCTGCCCTAAGGCGCGGCAGCGCGTCATTACTTCACTTCTTGAAGGTCTTGGTTCCGCCCGTGCGGGCGTTGGTCACTACAATCGTGCCATCGTCCTGAGCGGAAATCTTCAGCCACTTGCCATCCGGCGAATTTTGCAGGTTGGCGATGAACTCCTCCGGCGGGTTGTCGTTGGGCGCGTTGGCCGACCAGTGCATCTGGTAGTTGGCCTGTACGCCTGGCAGCGCCTTGAGCCGCTGGAGAACCTGCGGCATCCCCATCTTCCGCTCCCCGTTGTTCATCACCGTGACGCGCGGCTGGATGGCGTTCACCAACGCGGGAGAATTCGAGATGTTGTGCCCGTGGTGGCTGACCATAAACAGGTCCACCGTCCCGATCGGATTCGTGGGGCACATCAACTCGATTTCTTTGTTCCAGGTCAAATCAGCCAGATCCAGCATGCGGAACTTCCCGTAAGTGAACAGCAGGCCAACAGAGGCGGCGTTCTCCGATGCGTCTTCGTTGACTCGTCCCCAACTCATCGGCTGCGTCTCGGCGCAGAACGGATTCGGAATGCCTCCGCCTTTGACCGGCGTCTTGAGCAGCTCTATGCCGCTGGTCACGACGAGGATGTCAACCGGTCCGAAGGGGATCTTATCCCCCGGCTTAACTACCACGCGCTTGGCCTTGGCCGTCACTTCTTCGTAAGCCGCCACAGCCTTAAGCGTGGCGGGATCTTTCACCACGGGCGCCCCGTGGTCTACAAACACCGCAGCGGGAATCCGCGCCACCGTCGCCGGGACGTTGTTCACATGATCCGAATCGTAGTGAGTCACCACCAGGTAGTCGAACTTTGAGATGCCCGCCGCCTTGGCGGCTTCCTCAATGCGGATCGCGTCGCGGTCATTGAAGCCGGGAAAACCGGCGTCAATGAGCATGCTCTGGCCGTTCGGCGAAATCAAAATGAGCGCTTTGCCGCCTTCTACGTCCACCACGTACATGTCCAGGGTCTTGGCGGCAGGGAGGCAAACTGTAAAAAAAGCCAGTAAAAAGAAAACAGCGAGAATTCTCCTCATGGCGCAATCTTAGCAGGAGCGCAGAGCTGCTTCCACCGCACCAGATCAAACGCGTGGGCTTTCGGCTCCATGCCCCGCTGCGGCCGCAGGTCTCAAAATAGGACGCACCGTCAGCTCCTCGCAAGCCAGCACGCTGCGTTCCGGATGGCCTCTACAGGTCTGTGGCTGGAACGGACATTGCGGGGCGCGTGCCCTATCCCGGATGCTAGGAGAGACTCAGTTCAATCCGCAAGTCCCCGCGCTCGGGCAGCAGCTCCCGGCTGGGCAAGAGGGCGCCTCGCCGCGGCTTGAACTCTGCGTCACCGTGGCAAATGTGCTGAACCGCTGGGTCAGATGGCTCTTCCCGCACGAAGGACAAAGCACGCTGCCGGCGTCGTCCGCCCTCGCCACGCGCTTCTCAAACTCAGCTCCGCAATCATTGCAAAGGTATTCGTAAATCGGCATTGCGAAAAACCCCTCATTCAACCAGCAACATACATATTCTATCAACAATCGCCCGCACCTCGGCGCCCGCCGCCGCGTGGTTGTTCACCAGGATCGCGAATGCCAGCCGCTCGCCGCCGGCATTCTCCGCATAGCCGGCGATGCCGTTCACCCGGCTGAGCGTCCCCGTCTTACCCAAAATGCGCCGCGCGGCCGACTGCGAGGCGAAACGCTGGCGCAAAGTCCCCTCTTCTCCTGCCACCGCCAGGCTGTCCCGAAACGCTTGCCGGTAAGGCGACTTCTCCATCCAGGCCAGCAGAGCCGTCAACGCCCGGGGAGTGACCATATTCAGCATGGAAAGTCCCGAGCCATCCAAGAGCCGGGCTTCCCCCTCCGGGACCCCCGCTTCCCGTAATGCTTGATTCAGCTCCTCGATCCCCGCCGCGCGGCTCCCGATGCCCGCACGGCGCCGCCCAAGCTCGCACAGGAGCAGCTCCGCATGCAGGTTCACGCTCTCCTTGTTAATCACCGTGAGAATGTCGGAAAGCGGCGGGGAAGCCCGTTCCGCCAGGATTACCTCTCCGGCGGCCGCCACAGCGGCCGGGGCCGGTTCGCCGGGATAGAGGTGCCGCGCCACAGCGCGCCCGGTCACGGATATCCCGCGGCGGATCAGCGCCTCGCGAAATGCTGCCGCCGCATACAAGGCCGGATCATCGACTGCCAGCGACCGCCCTTCGCCCTTCGACTGCACGCCGATCGTGCCCCAAATCCGTAGCTGCCGGCTCCCCGGCGCCCGCGCGATCTGCACATTGGAGCCTCTCCCAGCCACCGTCTTGACGCGGTTCTGGACGAAGAAGTACTCCACCCGGGGTTGGATCTCGATCCGAGCCGCATCGCCCACCCGCCTGCCCGGCCGCACCGCGATGCTGATGCGATTATCATTGAAACTCAACGCGCTCACCGGCGCCCCGTACTCCCACAAAGAGTCTTCCTGGGCACGGCCCGCCGGATACGGCTCCCAGTAGTAAGCCGTATCGTCTCCGACAATATCGCCCTGAATCCGCGTAACCCCCTTACGCGCCACCGCCTCAGCCAGCTCCAGAAGCGGTCCCATCGGATTGCCCGCTTCCGGCTCCCGCCGGTACGGGAATGGCCGCCCGGACAGCGTCGGATCTCCGCCCCCCACCAGCCTCACGTCTCCGCCGATCACGCCCGCGGAGTCTGGGAGCGCGGAAGCCACCACCGCGGTCCGGAAACGGTAGTCCGGACCGAGTCGCATCAGCGCCGCCGCCGTCGAGAACAGCTTCGCCGTGGACGCCGGAACAAAGAAGCTGTCCGCCTGAAACGCGAATACGGGCTCACCCCGGGAGAGACTCACGGCATGCAGTCCCCAGAGTCCATGTCTCGGCCGGACCGACTCCTTGAGAACAAGCTCAACCCGTTCCGCCAGCGTTTGGGCGGCCGCGACACCCAGCACACCCAGCAGCAAAACGGCGCTGGCCAGCCGCCGCCTCAACTCCGCGCCTCCCCCGTAGCAGGACTAGTAAGCCGGGTATACACCCTAATGACGATAACCAAAAGAAAGACCGCAATCGAACCCAGGAACGGAACCAGCATGACGGCCCGGATGCCCCACAGGTGAGCGTAAAGGCCTAGAGTGCTCGGCGCCAGCAGGCCTGCAACCGTGGCAATCGAAAAGATCCCGTTGAAGAAACCCGGATGATAATGAGGGAACCGTCCTCCGATCCGTTCCGCCACCAGCGGGTAAATGGCCGCGTACGCCAAGCCCAGAAACAGCACCCCCGCCCAGGCGCCAAAACGGTTGTTCGTGTAAAACAACACCCCGCAGCCCAAAACGGCCGACCCTCCACAGGCGGTCAGCAGCACGCCGTGCCGCACCCGGGCCAAAATCGCCTGCGTCAGAACGCGCCCCACCAGCAGCGCAAGCCAGTACACGGCCAGCAAGTGCAGAGCCGACGCCGGACTCAGCCCCAACCGCTGCGTCAAAAACAGCGGCAGCCATCCCGCAATCGACCACTCATTGCCCGACTGGAAGAACAGCAGCAGCCCCAGCAGCACCGCCTCAGGACTGCGCAGGTCCTCCCACGCTTTGCGGATCGGCACGGGCGCGGGCATGGGGAGAGCGTCATATCTGGTCTGCGCGAATACCCCTGCCACCAATCCCGGGACTACGGCCAGCAGCAGCAAGATGCTCGGAACCGTGTAGGCGTAAAACGCCGAACCCACCAGCAAGGCGGTGGTCAGACAGCCCAGACCAAAAAACCCCCCGGCCAGGTTCAGCGTCGCCGCCGGATCTCGCTCGTAAAGCGGCGTGATGACATGCATCAGGCAGGTGTTCAGAGGGCCAATGCTCAAGCCCAGCCAGAAGAATCCCGCCAGCCTCCAAAGATCCGGCTCGGCGGGCGGAATCGCCGCCATATAGATCATCGCTGCACAGGCCGTCCCCGCCGACACCGTCAGCGCCACCCGGATCCCATAGCGGCCCAGCAAGTGGTACGCCCCCTTCAGCGAGGCCAGCACCCCCAACACCATCGCCAGGAACAGTGCCCCAACCGTAAGATACTCCGACTTCAGGTGATAGCCCCAAACCGGCAGGATGGCTCCAGGAAAGGCCATCATTAGCCCGATCAGGAAGAAACCGCTCAGCGATCTTCTGGCCGGAGAAATCTGCATCGGCTACCCTCCTGCCTCGCTTTCCCTGCGCACAGCCCGTATTGTAACCAATTCCGCCAGAGGATGGGCGGATTTCCAATTCTGGGAATTCCACTTGGCTCGTTCTATGAAAACGGGTAGAGGATCAACCTAGACCTGTTGAATCAAAAGAACTTCCGATTGGTCATCCGCTTGCCCAATGATTGGTGGTCGAAAGAGGTTTGTATCGCTCTGGTGGGTTTGCCTTCCTGCAAACTTCCACTTCCCCGCGGCGGGCGGGGATTTTCTTTTTGCACCCCGTCCCCCTCTACGCTTTGCTAGACTAATCGCTTCCGGGAATGGGTGAGCTCTGCGCACGCTGGTTCTGGGCCTGGGAAGAACGTCTGGCAGCCAGGGACAGCGACCGCCGGATCCACCCGTTCGAATGGGGCTTCCAGTGGGCGGGACTCTCTCAAGCGCCGCCGGACCCACACGCTTTCTTCAAAGACTACAACCACTTACAAGTGCTTCGCTCCGAGGAATTCTTCGCCTACCAGCGGCCGTCCGACTATCGTCTGGAAGGGCAAACCCTTCGCTTCACTAGCCCTTTGCCCACCCCCTACCCAGAGAACAATCAAGTGTGGGCGGACTACTTCCCCTGCCCCACATCCAACGGGCGAGCCGTGCTGGTGCTGCCCCAATGGAATGCCGACGAGTCTGGCCACGTCGCATTGTGTAAGCTTCTCAATCGATTCGGCTTTTCTGCGCTCCGCCTGAATTTGGCCTACCACGGCCCCCGCCGGCCCGCCGGCATCCGCCGGGCAGACTACCACGTTTCTCCTAATATCGGAAGAACGATCCACGCAGGCCGCCAATCCGTCGTCGATGCCCGCGCCTGCCTGGACTGGCTGGAACAACAAGGCTTTCATCGCATTGGCATCCTGGGCACAAGCCTCGGCTCCTGCATCGCCTACATCACCGCCGCCCACGACGCCCGGGTTCGCGCCGCCGTCTTTAACCACGTCTCCATGTACTTCGGAGACGTAGTCTGGACGGGGCTAGCCACCCGCCACGTACGGCGGGCCTTGGAGAACGCCGTCACCCAAGACGAACTGCGAGACTACTGGCGGGTGATCAGCCCGGCTGCCTACCTCGACCGCATGACCAGCCGGCGCCTGCCCAGCCTCTTCATCTGGGCCCGCTACGACACCACATTCTTGCCTGAGTTCTCCAAGCAGCTCCTGGCGGAATCCCGCAAACGCGGCCACCCGGTCGAAGACGTGTGCCTCCCCTGCGGGCACTACACCACCGGCGAGTTCCCCTTCAAGTACCTGGACGCCTTCCACATGTGCCGCTTTCTGAAGCGGCGGCTATGCATGCCAGTGCGGATCCGCCTCGAGAACCGGCCTTATGGTGCCGCCGTCTTCCGGTACCTTGCGCTGGGCGAATGAGGCGTTCCAGAATGGCTTGGATAAACTGCTGAAGGTTCGTCGGGAGGATATGGCTATGTCTCGGAACCCATCGTCCAACAGCGCGTTGGCCGTAATGTGCCTCCTGTTCTCGCTGGCGGCAGCCGCTTTCGGCCAAAACCGCGTCGCAATCCGGCCCAAGGACAACGGAGCCGCACTGGTCAATCCCAGCATGGGCTGGGTGCTCCACCATTACGACAACGACATCGTGCGCTATGGCAGCAAGCTGGAGCCTTGGGACACCGTGGACGACTTCCCCGGCGTGGGCGTCATCTATCTTCGCCTCGCTTGGACCTACCTCGAGCCGGAAGAGGGCGGCTTCAACTGGTCCGTCGTCGATATCCCCGCCCAGCGCTGGATCGCCAAGGGCAAGAAGATCGCCTTCCGCTTCACGACTTATGAGTCGCTTTCCAACAACCCCCCGAACGCCACCCCCGAATGGGTGGTAAAAGCCGGCGCCAGAGTCTTTCCCGTCCGAGGAAGAGTCGGAGCAGCGGAGCGCTACGAACCCGACTATGACGACCCGATCTTTCTGGCAAAGCTCGACCGGTTCCTCGCCGCAGCCGCCGCCCGCTACGACGGCGACCCTAACGTCGCCTGGATCGACGTGGGCACCATCGGCATTTGGGGCGAAGGCGACCCCGGTCCGGAAAGATTCACCACGGCCGGCACAGTGAAGCGGCACATCGACCTTCACACCAAGAACTTCAAACGCACCCTGATCGCCTTCAACGACAACCTCATGTTCCGGGGCAAGGGGTTGGAACCAATCGTCTACGCCAAGCAGCGGGGCCTTACCCTGCGCGATGACAGTGTCTTGTGCCGCCCCGGCCAAGAGGCCGTCTACACGCATTACTACGCGGGCGCCTTCTGGCCTCGCTTGCCCGTCATTTTGGAGAGCGAGCATTACGGGCTGGCTGTCCAACGCGGCGACTGGGGCGACGGCAGCGACTACCTGCGCGCCGTCGAACTGGCGCACGCCAGCTATGTTTCTGTCCACTGGTGGCCGCGCGAATTCCTCGAGAAGAACCGTGAGTTGGTGCGCCGCATCAGCTTGCGAATGGGCTACCGTCTGCAATTGTTGGAAATGTCCCTGCCGGACGAGGTCCCCGCACGCGGCCGCCTGCCCGTATCCTACCGCTGGCGCAACAACGGCGTAGCGCCGTGCTATCCCGGCGGATTCGTCGCGCTGACCCTGAAGGACAAGAAAGGCGGTATCGCCGGCGTCTTCGTCGACGAGGACTTCGACGTGCGGAATCTTGAAGTGGGCCCGCCGGATCAAGCCGCCCCGGTGCAGCGCAGCTTGCAATATCTTATGCCTCCCGCCTCCATCCTGCGGCCCGGCGACTACGACGTTTTTGTATCGGTTGGCTCGCGCATCGGCACTCCTCAAATCGCCTTGCCACTTGAGGAGGAAGACGGGCAGCGGCGCTACCGCGTGGCTCAACTGCGGGTGACACCCGCCGAATTGAGGTGACAATCATGCAGAGATTACTGGCCCTACTGTTTCTGACAACCTCGGCAGGGATCCTTGCACCGCTCTTGGGCCGATCCGACCCGTGGGAAGAGATGTTCGAGCAGCCTCTGGTGAAGTGGGCTTTGATGATCGGCGAGGCGAAGTCACTTCCGTGGCGCGATCCCGCTGTATGGGACTCGGTGGATTCCAGCTACGACGTCTCCCGCGTGCCTGTTGACGCCCTGCAATGGTTAGCGCCGGACACCCCGGTCCTGGTCCGCATGGAGACGTTCAGACGCGCCATCGTCTACGGCCGGCAGAACCCCGGGGTGGCCTACCAGTTGCTGGCCGCGCTGGTTAACCGGGTCCAGGACGCTGAGGCGAGCGGCAAGGTGGATCCGCTTGCCTTGTTTGATTTGGGCTACTTTTTCGAAGCCTGCCGCCAGGCGCCCTGGCTCCAGTGGGAGTATCTGGGAGACCGCAACGGCTACGCGCTGGTGATGCGGGCGATCCAGCTCCGTGGGGCTTCCGCGCCGGACGCTTTGGAGATGCAGTTCGCCGCAGGCTTGATTCTGCTGGAACCGAAAGGCCAGCACCCTTACTATCCGCATTTCAAAACCGTGGTCAAGGCGGTACAGCCCGGCAGCCTCCTGGAAAAGAACCTGGTCCGGCATCTAAGCAAGACCTTCGAAGCAGACACCCTCGATGCCATGCGAAAGAGCCGGTATCTGCTGCGGTGATCTTCACCGTCGCGCGCTTCGGCCAAGACCTGCAACACGACTGCTGCACAAAGCTCTACTCAGCTCGGCGCGGGCTGGATGTCGAGTGGCGCCGGCAAGCCTGCAACCGCCGCCGTCCAAATCACGGCTGCACGAAGAACACGGCGGTCACCGGGGCTAACTTCAGCCGCACCGCCGTCACCGGCTCTCCGTTCTGCTCCGCGTGGCGCACTTCCGCCGCCAACCGTTCTCCCGTGTGCGGATTCCAAATCTCCAGATCCTTCTTCCCTCTAAAAACCACGCTGGCATCGATTGCCGTGTCCTGGGAGTTGGCGAAGAAGTAGATGTCGCGGCCGTCCTTGATCTTGTGAATGTAAGTGAGCGCGCCGTCATACTCGGTTCCCATCTTCACCGGCCACATGGGCGGCAACTGGATGTCGACGTCGCGCACCGGGACGGCTTCCCGGAGAACCGCATTCAGCAGCTTCATGTCCGGCTCGGGCAGAAAGTAGGCCCGCCCGCTAGTCGAGTTGCGGTGGGCGAAGTAGTTCTTGAAGTCATCCACAACCGGGCGGATTTCGGCCGTGAGTGGATCGCCCGCCGGAAAGCCGAAAACTTCCGCCACCATCTCGAGAACTTCGCGGTTACGCCCAAACTCGGCCGACTTGCTCGGCAGCCTCCGGGTCGCGACGATCGTGCCCCCCGCCCGGTAAAACTCGACGATCCGTTTCGCGGCGGCGGCGGAAATGGTGTCGCCGCCGGGGAGGATCAGCACCCGGAACTGCTCGCGGTTCTCCTTGTTGTTCAGGGTGAGTACCCCATTCTCGATGATGGTTCGCTTTTCCAGAACCTCAGGGTGCAGATAAGTAAAGTCCAACCGCAGCCCGCGGAACAACATCTCACCCAAATCCATGTAATCCAGCTCCGGAGGGATCAATCCGCCTTCGAGCGGCCAGTAAAACTGGGGTGGGCTGGCGGGCCGGTTGCTGGTGGGCGGCGTAGCGAAAAAGTATGCCGCCTGCATGAACGCGATAGGATACAGGACCGCGATATCAGCTACGTGGCGCCCATGCCGCAGCAGATAGCTCATGCGCCCGACAAAGCGGTCCCCGTCCGGGCCAAGGGCGCGCGGGCGCCCGCCGATCTGGACATTCACGCCCATAGCGTACTGGTCCATGGCGGTCTTAAGCGCGATGCTGGGGCTCATCTGCCGGTAGGCGGCGTAAGTTTCGGCCATCACTAGCGGCTTGTCCCAATTGAAGGCCGACGACGTCACAATCTTGTAGGCGACATTGGATCGTCCCGTGAAATAGATGTCATCGATGCCCGGAATCTGTTGGTGTTCGAAGACCTTCATTAGGTCGCCGTGGATGCCTACCGGGTTGCGCACTTCCTCCTGGTCCTGATGCCCGGACAGATCAATGTTGTGCCTCGCGCACCACGCCGCCATTCTGCCGATGTAGTTCTCGGCATACAGCCGGGTGCGAAAGCCAAATAGCGCATTTCGCGCCGCGGCCGTCTCGGGGCCGATGTCGTACCACAGCGCTGGGTAGTATTTCATCGGCGAGAATCCGTAAGCCTTTTGGAACGCCTCGTTAAAGCCCGGGGTCCACATGCGGCCGTTCGACAGATGCATGCACGGCTCGTCGTAAAAGGACATCTGTATGGGGTCGCCGAAGTATTGCTTCAGGTGCGAGTAGTAAGCATCGAGGGTGATTTGAATGAACTTGTCAACGGCCCCTGCGTCCAGGTAGTCCACGAACCCGCCTTTGTTGGAAGCCGGGCGGATCGTGGGATCCAGGTAGAAAAGCATGGCTTTCCAGTTGCCCTTCGGGACTGGAAAAACTGCCCCCTTGGCGGTCTTGTTGCGACTCACGTCGATGCGCTCGAACGTGTCGCGGTTCATGAGCACCGCGCCCACATAAATGCCGTTTTCAATCGGGATGGCCAGCTCTATTCTGGCGGGCCCGGTGACGTTCCTTTCGGCCAGTTCCAGGCTCTTGGCGCCGGCTTCGGGATACTTCGAGTACAGCAGCCCTCCAGCCATGCCGCTGGGGTACTGGAGTTCGTCGTAGAGCACCCGCATGGGGAGCCCGTTCCTCAACCCCTCCTCGATCGCCAGACGGTACAGCCGGAAGTACTCCTCGCTCAGATACGCGACGCCCCGCGTGTCCGGCTGCCGCCGCGTGCCTCGCAGAAATGCCTCCGAGAGATTGATCGTCGAGCCTCCCGAGGGCGTGATCATGAAGGAACCGCAGGCGTCCGACTGGGCGGCTTGGCGGATCATCATGATGACGGCCTCTTCCGTCAATGTGGAAAGATTCCAGGTGAACCACCAGTGGCCCCGGTACTCGCCCGGAGGATTCTGAAAGAGCTTGTAATCTACCTCGAGATCAGCGGGGTTCTGGCTGCGGGGTCCCGCAGCCCGGATGATGGCGGCGGACAGCAGGAAGAACAGAAAAGAACAGGCAAACAAATGACGTAAAACCAGCATCCGTCTCAGCATCTGCATCATAGGCCGCTCCGTAGACTCACCATCATGTTCTCCCAAAGAGACCAACCGGCGGGTGTGGACCTCCGTATCCCCCCAAACCGCCCCGGTTCTCCAAGCCTGCGCCCGGGTTCCCGCGCGGGGCAGGCATTCCTGCCTGCGGCCGGCATTCGTGCCGGCTTGGGCTCCCTCCATCCACCGCCCTCTTCTTCTGTCCGCAAGGCTGTCAGCCACAGGCAGATTTCCCGCCTTCCCGCCGCCATGCTCCAAATCTGCAAGCCGCCCGGCCTGTCTCGCAGACCGGGCGGCTCCAATTGAAACAACCGTCAACGGCGTCGGTTGCAGCTACCCGCACACCGCCCGCGCGCTGCAGCCAAATCAGAAACTGATCTTCAGGGCCGCCTGAAGGTTGCGTGGGTCATTAGTTTGCGAATTCCCCAGCAGTCCGAACCTGGCGTTTCCGAAAGTTGTGTTCGCCTGCCCGAACCAGGGCGTATTGAAAGTGTTGAAGGCCTCCATCCGGAACTGGATCTGCACTCTCTCCTTAACCGGGAAGGTCTTGAATACCGACGAATCCATCACCGCGGGCCGCATCTCGCGGAGTTGGTGCCAGCGGCTGCCGGCCACGCGCAAGGTGTCGGTAGGACGCTGGATCCAGACCACGGGCTGATCGGCGGTGGCGCAATTCTGACGCACACCCTGAGTGTTCACCGAGCAGGCGTTGAAGTAGAAGCCGTCCGGCGCCTTCGGACCCGCGACGAACGGGCTGACTCCGGTCCAATAGGCATCCACGCCGCCCAATTGTCGGCCAGTCTGGAACAACGCGATCGCCTGCACCTGCCAGCCGCCAAGCAGAGCACGCTTGAAGCCCGTGGCGCCTTTGAAGAACGGAAGCTCGTAGCCACCGAGGATCGACATCCGGTGCGGCAAGTCCTCCGCCACACGGACCCGTTCCAGTTGTTGATCGTTGAATTGGTTGTTCAAATAACTGGCAGCCTCCATCGTCGCCGACCAAGTGTAGACAACTTGGAAGTGCAACCCGTGCGAGAGCCTCTTCTCTAACTGGATTTGAAGCGAGTTGTACCATCCCTTTCCGACAGAGTATTCGTTCCGGGTAATGTTCACGAATTGAGGATAGGGTCTTAGCAACTGTCGGCGCGTCGTTGTGGCGGCGTTCAGTCCCGTTCCGGGCAGCAGCCCTGCAAACGGATTGCTCACTGACGCGTTGAGGTACGCGGTCCCGAGTGCGAGTTGCTCGGCTGTAAGGTCGTTGATGTTCTTGCTAGTGCCCAGCTTGCGTGTCTGGCTCCCGACATAAGAGATGTCCAGCACCATCCGCCCGGGCAACTGCTGTTGGAACCCCGCAGAGTACTGTTGAATATAGGGCACGACACGGTCCTGGTAAATGTAGGAGATGCTCTGGCCGGCGAATGTCGCCAGACCGGCCTGGCTCCCGGTCGGTCTCAGGATACCCTCCGGGAACGGGCTGGAGAAACGTCTCGCCGGAGTCCGGTTGGCGTCGTTGCTTGCCACGTACGGGGTGGATGCACTGAACCCGTAAGTGTAAGGGCTCGAGGTCCCGGAAAAGCCGGGCGTAAACACGGGGACGTAGGACAATCCGTAGCCGGCCCGGAAGACCGTGGTGGACCGGAACTGCCAGGCCATGCCCAGACGGGGCTGGAAGTTGTTCAGGTCGCGTTTATAGGTCAGCCGGTTGCTCGTCGACACAAACAGCAGGCCCCCTTTGAGACTCAGACCCGGGACCTGCAGCGGGCTGGGGCTGTTCAAATCAAATCCGGCATTCGCGCGATTAAACCTTTCCGTGTACGGGGAGTCATAGTCCCACCGGCCACCCAGGTTGATCGTCAAATTCCGGGCGATGCGCCAGTCATCCTGGATGTAAAGGCCATAGTAGTGGTTGCCCCAGGCTGGCGTAGGATTGAACGGCGAGCTGCCGCTGGCCGGGTACCCAAGCAAGAAGGACGCCATGGCGTTGCCCGACCCTGCGTCTCCGGTGGCGTAATCCCTCTGCGTGAAACCGCGCGTGAAGCTGAACGTCGCGAACGAATAAGCCGGCTGGTTGTCCAGCAGCACGCGGAACTCTCCGCCGAACTTGATCGAGTGCCGCCCGGCCACGCGGTTGGCCGCGACCGTCAAATACCAGTTGGTGCTGGTGTCGTGATTGTTCCCACCCTGTCCAAATCCGGTGTAGTCTGTGAAACTCAAAGTCGGAAAGAACTGGCCCTGCGCCTGTCTCACCTGATTGGCAGGAAACCCCAGCGTCACCGGGTCGAAGCCGCCACCGTACATGAAGTTGGCAAAATCGTGCTGGGTGAAACCAAATCGCGTGCTCACCACCATCGCCGACGACAGCGTGGAGGTCAACTGCAAGCTGGCCCCCTGGTTAAACCTCTGGAAGTTGTTCGGTCCCATCACGGGCTTGGGCCAGCCATAGTCGGGCCCTGTTTGCCAGCGCCGGTTGCGGACATACATCCCGGCCAGCCTGTGCCGGCTGTTCAACACCTGGTCGATCTTTGTGGTGTAGGCGTTGTAGCGCTCCCGTGTGACCAGGCCGCTCTGTGGGCTGTAGTTCTGGAAACCCTGCGCATTGGGGGTGAAGTTGGGCTTGGGAATGTAATCTAGGATTTTCATCGCCACAGGGTCAATTCTGTCCGGCGGGAGCTTGTTGCCAGGAAATGGGATTCGTATGTTCGCTCCCCCGCCCTGCCCGGTGGTCAACGGATCGTAGATGATGATCGGGCTGCCGTTGCTCTGGCGCAGATCGGAGAAATCTCCCGTCCGGTTCAGCAACGACGGCACGGTGTGCAGCGGATTGTTCGGAATGTTCTGCTTGATCGCCTCCCAGGAGAACAGGAAGAACGTTCGGTTGCGGCCGTCGTAAAGCTTGGGAATGTAAACCGGACCGCTCAGGGTGACGCCGGGCTGATTCCAGATGAATGGTCCGCGCGGTTGCCCTTGCCGGTTCGCCTGGAACGTGTTGGCGTTCAAGACCCGGTTTCGATGGTATTCGTAGGCGGCTCCGTGCAGTTCGTTGGTGCCGCTCTTCAACGTGGCGCTGATCACCCCGCCCCCCGTTCGGCCATATTGCGCGTCGTAGTTGTTAGCCAAAACGCTGAGCTCCTCGGTTGCCTCCGGCGGCGGGACGAAGCTCAAGCTATTGGCGCGGCCCCGCTCCGTATTCGTATTGGGAGCGCCGTCCAACAAGTACTCATTGGTGAAGGCCCGGCCGCCCGCAATACTGATAGCATCCATGCCCCCGTTGTCGTAGGGCCGGTTCGTAATACTGGCTTGGGGATTGATATGCAGCACTCCAGCCCCGAGCTGCGCCAGCGCGTAAGGGTTCTTGCCCAGCAAAGGCATATCCGCAATCTTGCGCGCATCCAGCGTGGTCGCTCGGATGGCGTTCGTCGTATTCAGCAGCTCCGCTGTGGCGCTCACCGTAACCTGCTCGGTGATGGCCCCGATCTGAAGCTTGAAATCCACCTGCTGCCGGGATCCGATCCCCAGCTCCACCGGTTCCCGCACCGCAGCCCGGAACCCGGGCGCCGTGACGGTCACCGAATAACGCCCGGTGTTCAAGAACGGCATTACGTATAGGCCGACTTCGTTCGTTGTCGTTCGGGTCTCTACGTTCGTCGCCAGATGCTTGGCAACCACCGTAGCGCCTGGGACCGCCGCCCCTTGCGGGTCGACTACGGTCCCGGTGATTGTACCCCTAGACTCCTGAGCGAGACAGACTGTGCTGGCCGTCAGGAGCATCAGCACTGCCCACAACCTTACTGTCATGGAATTCTTCCTCCTGGTGACACATGGCCGGATTGATTGCGTCCACTGGCAAACTGCCGCCGTTGAAAACTGTCGAGCCCGTAACTCAGCGCAAGCCGCGCTTCTTCCTTCTTGCTGGGTCCACCGCGATCCTTTGGCCGCTTCTGTACCCACCAACAGCTTCCCTTGCACGCTGGCGTAATACGCCATTCGGCTGAAGCCAGCGATAAACGTCGACGGCCGAATTATAAGGCCTGTCCGCCCCCCTGTCAACGAAAATCCTGTGTGCGGTTAAGCTAGAGGGAAACCCGGCCCCGTTTGCCCGGGAGATGTTCGCGCCCCAAGGAGGGGTCTATGCGCTTCGCAGCCAAGCTTCACTTTGCTGTGGTATGGTTCGGCTTGTGCCCACTTTTACCTCACGCTTTGGCCCAGCCCATCAGCCTGCACCCATCCAACCCACACTACTTCCTGTTTCGAGCACAACCCACGGTGTTGATTACCTCAGGCGAGCACTACGGCGCTGTCATCAACCTCGACTTCGACTATAAGCGCTACCTGCGAACCCTCGCCGCGGACCGGCTCAACCTCACTCGCGTTTTCAGCGGCGCCTACCGCGAGGGCCCCAAAGCCTTCGGCATCACCGGCAACACCTTGGCCCCCGCCCACCACCGCTTCATCGCCCCCTGGCCGCGCACCCATGTGCCGGGCGCGGTCGACGGCCTCGGCAAATTCGACCTGGAGCGGTGGAACGATGCCTACTTCGAGCGGCTCAAGGATTTCCTCCGCGAAGCCGGCCGCTGGGGCATAGTGGTCGAGTTCACCCTCTTCTGCCCTTACTACCGCGACGAGATGTGGGAGCTCAGCCCTCTGAACGCCCGCAACAACATCAACAAGATCGGCAACTACGGCCGCACCGAAGTCTTCCAAGGCAAGGATCCGGACATGCAGCGGGCCATGAACGCCTTGGTGCGAAAGATCGTCGCCGAACTGCGCGAGTTCGACAACGTAATGTTCGAAATCTGCAACGAGCCTTACAGCTACAACCTCGTCCCTCTCGCCTGGGAACGCCACATCGCGGGCGTCATCGCCGAAGCGGAGGCGGACCTTCCCCCGCACCAGCGCCACTTGATCACTCAAAACATCGCCAACGGCGCCAAGAAGGTCGTGGACCCCGACCCCCGCGTCTCCGTCTTCAACTTCCACTACGCGCGCCTGACCGAACCCGTCGCCCTTAACTGGGACCTGAACCGGCCGATTGGCTGCAATGAGACCGGATTCGACGGACAGGCGGACTCCACCTACCGCGTCCAGGGCTGGGACTTCATCCTGGCCGGCGGCGCCCTGTACAACAATCTGGACTATTCCTTCACCGTCGGTCATGAGGATGGCAGTTTCGTAAGTCCGCCTACGCAACCGGGAGGCGGCAGCGCCAAGCTGCGGTGGCAACTCCGCATCCTCCGCGATTTCATGGACTCACTCGACTTCGTGCGCATGCGGCCCGCCCCAGAGCTGCTGCGCCGTAAGACTCCGGCCGGGGGAACGGTCCGGATCCTGGCCGAGCCCGGCAGGCAGTACGCCATCTATGTCCATCACGCAGAGATGCGCAAACAGGAGCGCGGCAGCCGCTACCACGTCGATCCTGCCCCGCGGACGGTGACCCTTGAAATCGATCTGCCGCCGGGCAACTTCCGCCTCGAATGGTGGGACACCAAGACCGGCCGGCAGCTTGTCCAAGAGCCATTCCGGCACAATGGCGGCCCCCGCACCATCTCCTCGCCGCAATACGCCGAAGACATCGCCGCAAAGATTTGGGTTCCTTAGCCGTGGGATCCACGACCGCACTTGACGCCCGAACAGTGGGAAAGTATTTTAAACGTAGCCCGGAGGCCAAATGAAAACCCTGGCGGATGCTAAGCATATGCCCGAACCCGGCCGAGTTCTCAGCGCGCGCCCGTTTGGAGGCGGTTGGGGAAATACCGCGAACACGGTTCTCTTCGTGATCTTGTCGTCCCTGCTGCTATGGGCGGCAGCGCCTACCAGCGGGGAGAAGCTCAGCCGCGGCCTCATCGTGGCGGTGAACCTCGAGGGCAAACCCTACCTCGCCTGGCGACTGTTGAAAGAAGATCCGCCGGGTGTCGCATTCCACCTCTATCGCCAAACGGCCGGAGCCCCGCCGGTCCGTGTCAACGCGCGGCCAATCACTGACTCAACAAACTTCGTCGATGCCCAAGCGCCCCTGGACCGCGAAAACCGCTGGTTCGTCCGAGCCATTGCCGGCGGACGAGAGCAGCCGCCCTCCGAAACGGTGTCTCTACCCGCTAACCCGCCGCCCAACCAAGTCTTCACCATCCGCCTCCTGGGTGACTACGCTGCCAATAAAGTGGCCATCGCGGATTTGGACGGCGACGGATGGTTCGACTATGTGATCAAGCAGCCGGCGGCCAGCCTCGACCCGGGTTCGCCTCGCCCCAGCCCCGATACCTACAAGCTGGAAGCTTATGACGGCCGCACTGGCAAGTTCCTCTGGCGGTTCGATCTTGGCTGGAACATGAACATGGGCGTCTGGTTTACGCCCTACGTCGCGGCCGACCTGGACGGCGATGGCAAAGCCGAAGTGGCTTTGAAGATGGCCCCTTACGCGGCCACACCTCAGGAAGCGCTCGTCAGTCCGAACGGCTTCGTATTAGAAGGTCCCGAATATGTAATGGTGCTGGATGGAAGAACGGGCAAGGAGATCGCGCGTGCCGACTGGGTCGAGCGGGGCGACCCCACCCGTTGGGGAGACGACCGCGGCAACCGCGTCAACCGCAACCAAATCGGCATCGCCAAGCTCGACGGGAAACGCGCCAGCTTGCTGGTCGCCCGCGGCACCTACACGATCATGTATCTGGATGCCTACAATCTGGTCGACGGCAAGCTGGTCAAGCTCTGGCGCTGGTTTGGCGATAACGACCAACCGCCCGTCCGGGGCCAGGGAGCCCACGGGATGCACGTCTATGACTTCGACGGCGATGGCAAGGAGGAGATACTGCTCGGCTCCGTCATGGTGGACGATAACGGCAAGACACTCTGGTCCAACCGTCTCGGCCACCCCGACGTCTTCTACGTGGCCGACATCGTACCCGAGCGTCCCGGCCTCGAGATCGCCTACGGATACGAAACCCGGCAGATAGCGAACGGCATCCAAGTAGCCGAAGCGAGAACGGGGCGAATGATTTGGGGCCATCCTGGACCCACGGCCCATATCCATGACTGGGGGATGCTGGCGGACATCGATCCGGATAACCCGGGCTTTGAATTCTACGCCGCTGAGCAGAACCGCGCGCTCGGCCAGTGGCTTTACTCGGCGCGTGACGGAAAGCTGCTTTCCACCGAGGACCTGGGCTCGATCACCTTACGTCCCTTCTACTGGCTGGACGGACCGCAAAAGGTGTACCACGTCTTCAGCTACCGCAGCCCGGACACGGACTTCCAGCGATATAGGATCAAGGAGCCTCTGGGTCGCTTTGAGGGCCGTCTGATCGCCATCGCAGACGTACTCGGCGACTGGCGCGAGGAGCTCATCCTCGCCCGGAACGGGGCCTTGTGCATCGCCGCCACAACTGTGCCCGCCACTTCCCGCCACATCACGCTCATGCAAGACCCCCTATATCGCAACGCCGTCACGCACGTCTCCATGGGATACTTCTACCCGCCCAATGCTAGCTATAACCTCTTTCCGGAGGCCTTCCGCAGCGCCAACAAACAATAGTCTTGCCCGGCCACGGTCCCAAAGCTCCGTCTTCGCCCCTCGATCCGGCGCCCAGCGGGCAAGAGCAAAGCGTTCCCCTGCACGGTCCCCAAACCATTGGTCCGGTCAGCCTATTGACAACAGGCCTCCTCCCCATTACCATGGTCTCAACACTGAGAAAGGAGGTGATCCAGGAACAATGATATCCGGCAGTAGTACCCAGCGCGAGGTGGCTGGCGGTTAGAGCACCAGCCCGAACGTTCACGGTGCCGTTTCAGTGGCGGAGCCAAGGTTCCTGTGAACCGGCTGCCTCGGCGCGTTTCCTAAAGCCTCAGGATCTCTCCTTTGGCTGCCAGCCCCCGCACGGCCGCAACGGCCTGCGGGGGCTTTCCATTTGCGTGCTATACTGAGGTTTTCATTCGCCTAACGAAAGGATTCTCCCAGGCATGAAGGAAGGGATTCATCCCGCCTATCAGGAAGTGAACATCATTTGCGCCTGCGGGCACAGCTTCCGCACCCGCTCCACTCATAAGGGCGATATCCGCGTGGAAATCTGCTCCAAGTGCCACCCGTTCTTTACGGGCAAGCAGAAGCTGGTCGACACCGCGGGGCGCGTGGACCGTTTCCAGCGCAAGTACGCTAACCTCAAGAAACAGTGACGGCGCCCGTCAGGGCTTCGGCGGCTTGGGGGGAGGCATACCACCCGCGTTCTTTTCCCGCTCGCCCCGCCGCTTTTCCATCTCGATGCGCCGTTCCTCCAGCATCTTGGCGTACTCCTTGCGCTGCTCCTCAGTAAGAATCGCCTCGATCTCCGCCCGCTGATCCTTCAGGATCGCCTCCATCTCCGGGGCCATCAGCTTCCGGACTTCGGCGTCCGCCCGCCGGCGCACTTCATCCACTCGCTTGCGAGACGAATCCATGATCTGATCCAGCCGCCGCACCTGTTCCTCGTCCAGCTTCAGCCGTTCTTGCATCGTCTGGATAAAGCGGGTACGAAAAGCCGCGGGCCCCTCCTTCTTCAACCGTGCCTCCGGCGGAGTCTGCCGAAGGTCATAAAAGCGATAGGCCAGCGCGCCCACCACAAGACCGCTCGCAAATACCCCCAGCAGTTGCAGAATAACCCAGTACTTAGCGCGCTTCACTGATAGTGGTCCCCTCCACCCACCTCATAAAGACTGATTTCGAAGGAGGAAGCAGCGTCCGCCGCGGACGCCTCCGCCAAAGCTTCCACGTAACTCTGCGTGTAGAACACGGGCGTGGTCCGGCTCGTCGTCTGTAGCACCACGAGCAACAGGCAGATGGCGGCTGCCGCCGTGATCAAAGCCCGGCTCAGGCGGGCGAAACTATAGGAAACCGACCGCCGCGCCTCGATCTTCTCCCACAACCTCGGCATAAAACTCGGGCTGGGCTCCGGCGCCTCGCACGCCTCGCGGTAGGCGGCAAACAGCCGGTCCAACTCCCGTTCCAGCTCCTCCGCGGAATCATTGTGCAGTTCATCGTTCCACATCTTGCTTACTCCCGGGCGCCGCTCGCGGCTGCCCCCCGCTGGCTGGCCAACGCCTTCAGCACCCGCTGCCTTGCCCTGAACAGGCGGACTTTCAAGGCGTTCTCGTTCACATGATAGATCTGCTCTAACTCCTTCAAGGAAAGTCCTTCCACTTCCTTCAAAACCAACAATGCCCGGTCCGCCTCCGACACCGCCGCTAACAAGCTCTGCACGTACTCCCTGGTGCGGTCCTTCTCCACCTCTTCCCGCCGCTTGAGTCCGCTCGCCGCCGCGTCCGCCATCTGGACCGCTTGTTCCGACAGGTCGGCCATCCTCAGCTCCCCGCGCCTGCGCTGCTTTCGCAGATAATCATAGGCCGCATTCACCGTCAACCGGTACAGCCACGGCTCAAAGACATCGGGCGTCCTTAGCTGGTCCAGGGAAAGATACAGCCGGAGAAAAACCTGCTGCCCGACGTCCTCTACATCCTCGCGCCTCCCAATTAGCCGGGCGATCGCGCCCAAAACTCGCCTTCGATATGCGAGTACGATCTGATTGAACGCCGCATCGTCTCCCTCTCGGGCGCGTTCAATCAGCTTAGCATCCACCAACATGCCACGCCTTATTCCGGCCGACACTTGGGCGCTAATGCTGTCGGCTTGCCTGCAAGGGACTCGCCCCACCAGCGCGATCGCACTCGACGCCGCCACCGCCTTCCTCCAGCCGCCGACCGCGGCCTCAACTTCAATGGCGAGCCCATACTCCCATAGGTTACAAGGGATTCGAACAAAAGGCAAAAACCGCCCCTCGACGCCTTGGAAAAAACCCAATAGTTCAATGAATATAAAGGGCTTATCGGACAACCTCCTAACCCGCCCGCCTTCTCGAAGCTTCCCTCAGCGCCTCCGCGCCAGCAGCCGCCCAATCAGCTTCCGCTCCCCGTAAAAGTCACTGATGTCCAGGGTCTCGCTGTAGCTGACAATCTCAAAATCCCGGAACAGCTCCGGCAATTCCCCCGGCATTAGATCCCCAGGAATCCGTGGATGCCGTTCCGGCGGCTGGTGCATCTCGATCGGCATTTCCACAAGTACGTGCCCGCCCGGCTTGACCGAAGCCTTAATCCGCTGCAACAGCCCGGCATCATCGTACGGAATCGGAGCATAGACCAGCAGCAACAAATCCCAGCGGTCGGTTCCGTAATCGAACTCGAAGGCGTCCGCCTGAATGGCAGTCAGCGGAACTCCGTCCCTCTGCGCCGTGCGGCGTGCGATCTCCAGCCCCTTCTCCGAGATGTCAAACGCCGTTACGTTCCAGCCTTCCTGCGCCAGGTAGACCGCGTTTCTCCCCTGACCGCACGCGACCACAAGGGCCGCGCCTTTCCGAAGCGACGACGCAGTCCGCGTCAAAAACTCATTCGGCTGCTGCAAAAACGGCGGGTTGGGGAGAGAATACAACCGGTTGAACTCCCGCCGGGTCATCTCCAACTGGATCCGACGCGCCAGCTCGTTTCCGAGGTAACCCTTCTGCCCCAAAAGCAGCACTGCGAACCCCGCGACGGCGGCAAGACATAGCACAGCGGCCACCCAAACCACTGGCCTTAGGAGGCGGCGCTTCGTAGCGGCTTGCGGCTCAGAAGGTTGAAGCCCGGAGACGAGCATGTATTGCGCCTTCTACAACCTCTACTCTTCATAAGACTGGCGCCCAAGGTGGGAAGTTACCCCACAATTAGGCTCTTTTCATCGAGCCGTGGGCTCATCCGTTCAGAAAACGCTTCCCCGAGCGGCCGCCCGCGCTCGCCCCATGGCCCGATAAGCCGCCACGGTGAGCTAACCGTAACTCTCCGTGGAACTTCCCCTTGCCACCCAGATCCAGGCGCCCGTGCGTTCGCTCGCCGCCACCCTGCGGACAAATGGGACGCCCAAGCAGCTTTTCACCCTCGATTACGCCTTCCGCAGAACCCCTCCTCGCCGGTCGACCGCTCGTTCGCCCACCGGCCGGGGTGTCCAAAAATCTTGCCAGCGCAGCTTGCAAGCCCGCACCATCTCCAGGCCGTACTCACAGCGGCCCAAGTCATTAGGGCCGGTGTTGTTCGTCCCAAACGTGAACAGTACGCCTTCTTCCTTCGCCATGCGGATGAATCTCTCCGATGGAAGGCGGTTGTTGTTGATCTCGAGCGCAATGTCGTTCGCCTTGACCGCCCGGATCACCCGCCGCATCCGTTCTTCGGTCCACAGCGCGTCGTATTGAGGCGCGATCTGTGCCGGAAGATACGTCGGATTCGCGTAGATATCGACGGGCTCCTTCTCCAGGATGCCCACAATGCGGTTCACCAGCGTGTCCATGAACTCCTGCGGATCGGAGATCGTCCCTACTTCGTCCGCGATCCACAGCCGCATGCGCTTGCCGCGATTGTCCGTCCAGGTCATCGCGTCGGTGAAGACGTAATCAAACAGGCCCACGGCCGCGGGAGTGACATACGTCACCCATTCCCTGCCCTCCGCCTGCAAAGCCGTGTAGACCGGCGCTCCCTTCAGGCTGTCGGCAAACTCCTTCAACGCCTCATCGCTTTTCGCCGGGAAGTTCAAACCGCAGTTGACCGCCAGCCCGTAGAAGATGCCCGTGGCGCGGGAGCGTTGGAGCACTTGTTCCAGCGCCATCCCTGGCCGCAAATGGGCATGGTAGTCGACCACCGGATAGTTCTGCGCCGAAAGTTCCAGTAACTGGCGGGCGACTTCATCGCTGGCGGCCGCAACGGCTCCCGGAGCCGTGATGTCGTCCGGCAGCGGCCGCACGCGGATCTGGCGGAAGGCCACCCGAGAGCCCGGATCGTGGCCTTGCAAAGCGAAGGTACCCGAGCTGAGGATCCTCCCTTTGCCTTCGCCCGAGGCCACTAAAGGCGGGTCCGGCTCGGTATAGTCCACTACCAGCGTGTCCTGGACGCGAATCTGGATGTTCTTACCCCGGACCAGAACTTGGATCCGGAACCACTCGTTGTCTTTCACCAGGGACTTGTACTGGTTGCGTACGCCGTACAGCGAACCCGTCTTCTTGTATTCGAGGTAGCCGCCCTCCCCCTTGTGCGTGTTGTTGAGCTGAACCTCGAATCCCTTCGACGGCCAGCCGCTCTCCTGCCAAGCGGTGTGGAAATAGATCCCAGAGTTGGCCCCCGGCCACAACATCACTTCCGCATCCAGTTCGAAGTTCTTGAACTGCGCGTTGCGCACCGGCCCCGCGTAGAACAGATGCGAGCGCGGCCCGCTGGCCGTCAGCACTCCTCCCTCGACCCGCCACGTGGAGGCGCTTTCCGCCGCCCTCCACCCCTGTAGGCTCTGGCCGTCAAACAATGGAATCCACTCGCTCGAGGCAGCTCGCAAAACGCCGCCGGCCGTCGTGGCGGCAAGCGCCGCTCCCGCGAAGGTTCTTCGTGTCATCCGCTCAAGATTCATAGGGAATTAGGTCCGAAGGTCAATCTATCACGTCCGCGCGCAGAACGGCAGACACCAATGCCCCTGGCCGCGGCCAGACGTGGATCGTGTTCCACGTTGGGCGAACGGAGAGTGGGGTGCAAGCCCCCTCGCCTCACTTCGCCGCCGGAACAAACCGGTTGTAAAGCCAGGCCAGCAGACCGCCCAGCACCGCGCCGGTGACCAGACCGTACACCAGCCCGATCAAGCTGCCTAGGTAGCTCACATGGTAACCGGGATACACCGCCGCCAAGTGTCCCAAATGCTCGCCGGCCCCGCGCACGGCGGCCAGTAGCGTCGCCAGAAACAGCAATGCGCCGCACAACACGGCTCCCGCAAATGCCATCGCCTTCTCACTCAAACTCATGACCAAAGGCCCTCCATCGATGAAGTCCATAAAGCCGTGCCTCCCGTGCCGGTGCGCCGGACACCTGGAAGTATACATCCGCGCCACGCTGCGCGGAATACAAATGCAGCGGTGGAGGCCGCTCCTCTCCGCCCGCCATCGCCGAGCCCGGCCGGCTTGGCGACCCGCCAGACGGAGACGGCATCCAATCGACCGATGACGGCCAAGATTCAAGTGATCTTCTACAGCATGTACGGCCACACTTACCAAATGGCCGAGGCGGTCGCCGCCGGCGCCCGCGAGAAGTTTGCGCACATCCCGGTAGCCAAACCCGAGCAGCTTGCGGAAGCCGACGCAACTCTATTCGGCGCCCCCGCCCGCTTTGGCAACATGTGCGCACAGACGCGCAATTTCCTGGACCAAACCGGACCCTCTGGGCCAAAGGCGCCCTGATCGGCAAGGTCGGCAGCGTATTCACCTCAACCGCCACCCAGCACGGCGGGCAAGAAAGCACCCTCCTCAGCTTTCATAACAACCTGTTGCATCACGGCATGATCATCGTCGGCGTGCCTTACTCGGAAGCGCGGCTCACGGCCATGGAGCAGATTACAGGAAGCACTCCCTATGGCGCCTCCACCATCACCGGCGGATCCGGCGAGAGGCAGCACTCGGAAAACGAGTTGGCCATCGCCCGCTTTCAGGGGCGGCACGTGGCCGCCATCACCCGTAAGCTCGTCCGCGGTCAATAGGACTTCGCCGTCCTGCGCGCGGACCTCGCCTGCCCCAACGCAACTGTGAAGACAAGACGCCGCCTCTTTTGCGGCACGCCTACGGGTCTGCGGCCAAGCTCTGTTGTGGTCCAATCTTGCTTTGTGGACCAGGCTACTGTTGTGGCGCAGGCATCTGATGTGGGCCAGACATTCTTGTCTGCGGCCGGCTTTCCAGCCGGCCTGGGCGACCTTTACCCACCGCCTCTCTTCCACCCAACCGCCCTCCGTAGGGCCGGACCAATGTGTCCGCCCACGTTGCTCCCGCCGAGCAGCTCGGCCCGCCGCCAAGCCTCCGTGGACTATGCCGCTTGGCTGGCCCCATTTCAGGATCATTTCGCGTTGGAAACCATCCCCGTTTCAGGATCATCTTGCATTGGACAACTCTCCGGCGATCGCCGCCATGCTAAAATGTGATTCTCACCAACGGTGGGTGTAGCTCAGCTGGTAGAGCGCTGGATTGTGGTTCCAGTGGCCGAGGGTTCGAACCCCTCCACCCACCCCAGCCTCTCCAGCCACTTCCGCTCTACAGCCCCGGCTCGCCTTCCGCCATTGCAACCAATCCGCGGCCTTGTTCCTAAGAACCTGCGCCCGTACCTCCTTCACCTCCCGCCGCGAGGAGCGTAAGCCTCCTGTTGTGGGGCAGGCCTCCAGGCCTGCGGCCGGCTTTCCAGCCGGCCTTGGCCCCCTTGACCCACCGCCCTCTCCTCGATCGCATCGTTGCATCCGTAGGGGCGGCCCAGCGTTTCGGCCCCCTCTTTTCCACCTCTGTGCCCTCTGTACTACTAACCCGTAGATTCTTTTCTTCCCGCGAAGATTTTCATGCCGCCACGGCAGCGAGTTGCCGGCGAGACCACAGCCGCCACGCCTGTTTGGTTGCGGCTATGCCGCGCTGTGGTTTTCCTTCTCCGTGCCCTCCCCACCCTCAGTCACAACCCTCCCCAAATCTTTTTTCCATTGCTTTTCAACCA
>Ga0073932_1000722_pt1 | contig 75486 bp, 49 predicted proteins | sample DewCreD2012metaG_FD_76967 | JGI IMG/M metagenome (GOLD analysis project Ga0073932, IMG submission 76967) | Hot spring sediment bacterial and archeal communities from British Columbia, Canada, to study Microbial Dark Matter (Phase II) - Dewar... ...
CCCGCCTCCCGAACCCGCGCCCGCGCTCCCCGAGCCCCCGCCGGCGCCCGAGACGCCGGCCCCCGAGCCCGCGCCCGCGCTCCCCGAGCCCCCGCCGGCGCCCGAGACGCCGGCCCCCGAGCCCGCGCCCGCGCTCCCCGAGCCCCCGCCGGCGCCCGAGACGCCGGCCCCCGAGCCCGCGGCCGCGCTCCCCGAGCCGCCCACGCGGGACGTGAGCTGGCTCGACGATGATGTGGAAATGCTGATCGAGTACCCGCCGGAGGACGAGGCGGCGGGGCCGGCCGTGGTGGGCCGGCCGATCGAGGGAGAGGTTCCGGTGGAGGCGCCGGTACCGCGGCGTCGGGCGGCGGTGCTCGGGGTCGAGGCGCGGGCGGCGGCGCCGGTGGTGGAGCCGCCGGCGGTCGTGGCAGCGCGGCAGCGACTGGCGACCGACGTGACCGACCTGGACGCGCTGCGCACGCTGCTCGAGTTCTGGAAGCAGACGGGAAGTTCGCCGGGGGGCCGGTGGGCGGCAGAGTCGGTGTTGTCGGTCTTCGACCGGACGATGTGGCCGACGCCGCCTCCGCCGGCGGTCGCCTCGCCGGCAGAGGTGGTGCTGGCGCGCTGCGGGCCGTGGACGGCGCAAACGATGCATCGGGCGTCGGCGCTGATCTGGGAGCACTGCGCGGCGACGTTCGCGGAGGATCTGGGCGCATCGGTGCGACCGGAGGACCAGGTCAGTCCGCTGGGGAACGACCCGCTGGCGCGGGGCATCGCGGAGTGTTCCGAACGGCTGGCCTTCTTCCGGTTCCAGCTCTACCGGCGCCCGGCGCATTCGGAGCTGCAGGTGCTGCGAACGCGCCCGCCGTCGGTGTTGACGGGAGCGCAGCTGCAGCCGGTGCCGGGCCATCCGGCGGACCTGACGATGCTGGCGGCGGCCGTGGCGCGCTGTCTGCCGGAACACGTGCTGCCCGCGACGCTGTCGCCGGCGGACCGGGAGGCGCTGGTCCAGGGGCTGCTCTGCGCGTTCGGACCGCCCGGGTGCATGCCGCACATCCCGCCGCGCGCGGCCACGGTGGCGCAGGACCTGTGGCACTTCGTGCCGCCGCGCACGCAGGCGCGGCTGCGCGAGGAGTTCGCCGGCGCCGACGCGGCGGTGGCGAGCGAATGGCTGACCGAGGTGCACGCGCGCTGCCTGCTGCTCGCCGTCCACGTCTCGCGCGACATCCGCACCGGCCTCCGCCTCGGCCTTGCGCTCGACGCCGCCATTCCGGTCGAGCGTTCCCTGTCCGAGTCGGCGTTCCGGGACGCGTTGCGCTGGTCCTCGGTCACCCGGCGCCTGCTGCGCGCCGTCCTCTCCGAGCCGTTCTGGCTGGGGTTCTTCCGCTAGCGTCGCCATGCGTCGCATTCTTCGGGAGTTCCGCCTCGCCGGTCGCGGCCTGCACGGCGGGGAGGAGGGCGCCGTCCGCGTGCGGCCGGGCGAGCCCGGCGCGGGACTGCTCGTCGGCCGGGACGGGGCGTTCGAGCCGCTGCGGCCCGACCTGGCGGTCCCGGGGACCGCGCGCTGCACGGAGCTGAGGCTGGCGGGCGGCGCGGTGCGCACCGTCGAGCACCTGTTGGCGGCGGTGACCGGCTGCGGCATCCGGGATGCGCGGCTGGAGTTCGAGGGGCCGGAAGTCCCGATCCTGGACGGCTCGGCGCTGCCGTGGGTCGAGCGGCTGCTGGAGGTTTCGGAGGCCGCGGAAGCGGAGCCGCCGCGGAGCGACGGAGGGGTCCGGCGGCTGCGGGCGGGCGAATCGCGATACGAGGCGGTCCCGGCGGCGCGCACGAGGCTGGACGTCGAGTACGCGGTCGCGCATCCGTGGATCGGACGGCGGCGGGCGGTGTGGGGCGGGCAGACGGAGTCGTTCGTCCGGGAGGTCGCCCCCGCCCGGACCTTCGCGCGGCGGGAGGAACTGGAGCGGATCTTCGCGGCAGGGCAGGCCCGCGGCGGCAGCCTGGAGTGCGCGGTGGTGCTGGGACCGGACGGACCGCTCGGCGGTCCGCTGCGGTTTCCGGACGAACCGGTCCGGCACAAGCTGCTGGACCTGCTGGGCGACCTGGCGCTGTGCGGCGCCCCGCCGGCGTTCCGCGTGCGCGCCGTCCAGCCGCACCACGCGGCGAACGGACGGCTGGCACGGCTGCTATCCGGAAGCGGCGGGGACGACGGGGCGGATCAGTCGGCGCAGGCGACGTAGCGGCAATCGACGAAATCGTCCTGACCCGGATTGCAGGGAGGATCGTCCTGGTCGACGTCGGAGTTGCAGTTGCACTGGCAGCCGGGAACGGTGGGGTCGAGGTCGACGCCGGTCGGGCAGTAGACCAGGCAGCCGTCGCAGAGCGCGATCGGGAAGTCGAACTCCTGGGTCTCCATCTCGGTGCCGGCCTGGGTGATGCCGAAGACCTGGGCGGTGACGGTGATCTGCGCCCGGTGGTCGGGGCAGCCGCCGATGACCTCGTGCAGGGTGCTGCCGATGGCGTCCGGGATGAGATAGATGCCGATCGTGGCGTTGCCCTGGGGCGGGATGTAGTTGGAGAAACGCACCTCCATCTCGGGCAGGCCGGCGGTGCCGGGGCACGCCGGGTCCGGCTCGAAGTTGAGGTAGGCGCCCTGGACGAAGATGCCGTTGGATTCGGCCCGCGGCAGGCCGGGATCGGCGCGGGGAATCAGGCCGTTCTCGACGAACAGGTAGCCGGCATAGCTGGTGCGGACGCGGAGGTCGAGCAGGCCGGCGAGCAGGCCGGTGGCGGAGGCTTCGGTCGGGATCTCGCAGCCGGGGGGATCGCCGAGGCGCTTGTTGTCGCGGACGAAGAACCCCTGCCAGTCGTCCTGGCAGCCGGCACCGAGGGCGAGCAGCCCCGAGGCGAGCACGAGCGCGAGACAGGATCTCATGGCGTCTGGGCTCCTTCCCGTCAACGTCCGATGCTCTCCGCGCGGTTGACGATCCGCGGCGTGATGAAGATCAGGAGTTCCGAGCGGCGGTCGCTGTCGGTGCGGGACTTGAAGAGCCAGCCGATCACGGGGATGTCGCCGAGCAGCGGGATCTGGCTGTAGTTGAGGCCGCTGTTGCGGGTGTAGATGCCGCCGATCACGGCGGTGCGGCCGTCCATCACCAGCAGCTCGGTCTCGGCCTCGCGCTTGAGGATCGTCGGATCGCCGCGGGCGCCGGTCTGCGAGAAGTCCGGTTCGTCGCGCGTCAGCTTGATCTTCATCAGCACCCCGCCGTCCGCCGTGACGTGCGGCGTGACGGTCAGGTTCAGTTTGGCCTCCTGGAACGCGGTCTGCACGCCCTGGGCCGAGATCTGCGAGTACGGGATCAACGTCCCCTGCTCGATGTGCGCCTCGCGGTTGTCGAGCGTCAGGATCCGCGGGGAGGAGATGATGCGCAGCGTGCCGGTGTCCTCCAGGGCGGAGAGGCGGATGTTGAGGTTGGCGTTGTTGGCGACGGAGCCGAGCGTCAGGCCGAGGGCGCCGCCGGCCCCGGTGCCGACGGCGGCCGGGAGGTTGACGGCGAAGTTCGGATTGGCCTGCCCGCCGCGGATCGAGGTCAGCCCCATCGTGGGGGTGGACTGGTCCGTGGCGCCGCCGGCGAGACCGATCGAATTGGGCCAGACCAGGCCGGTGGGATTCCCGGTGGCCGAGGAGGAGATGAAGTCGCCGCCCCACTGGATCCCCACCTCCCGGGCGTAGGTGCTGGTCGCCTCGACGATCCGCGCCTCGATCAGCACCTGCGGCGTCTGGGTGTCCAGGCTGCGCACCAGCTCCTCGATCTGGTCCAGCACCGGCCGCTCGTCCGTGGCGATGATCACGTTGGTCCGCGCATCGACCGAAACGCTGCCGCGGTCCGTGATCAGTTCCTCCGCGCGCGGCGACAGCTCGCCCGCCGTCGCGTAGCTCACCGGGATGAGGCGCGTCTCCAGCGGCGGCGGCACGTACAACTGCTCGCGCCGATCCAGCACGGCCTTCAGTTCGGCATCGAGCGTCTCCTGCTTGGCGATGCGAATCACGTGGCCGCGCCGCACCATCGCCAGGCCGTTGGCCCGCAACACCACGTCCAGCGCCTCGTCCCACGGCACGTCCCGCAACCGCAGCGTGACCGACCCCTCCACATCGTTGTCGACCACGATGTTCACCCCCGCCGCCTCGGCGAGGAACCGGAGGAAGTCGCGGATATCGAGGTCGCGCACGTCGAGATCCTGGATCCGGCGCCCGGTGTAGCGCGCCCGGCGCTGTTCGCCCGGGACGTCGAGGTCGAGCGTGGAGACCTGGGGCGCCGCGCGGGACGCCGCGGCCTGGATCACCACGGCCTGCGTTCCCCGGGCCGACGGCGCGGCCGCCGGGGAAGACCCGACCGCCGACGCCGAGGCGGCCGCCGTGCTGGCCGGCGCCGACGCGCCGACGTCGAGCACGATCCGGTCCCCCACCGCTCGCGCCACCACCCGCGCGTCCACGCTCACGTCCAGCGCCACCCGCACCCGCCCGTCGTTGCGGTACGAGTGCACCGCCTCGACCAGACCCGCGAACGAGGAGACGTCGAGCGTGCGCACGAGCGGCTCGGGAATCACGGCCCCCGGCAGTTCGAGCACCCAGCGGCCGGGCGCATGCTGTTCGAGCGAGTAGTCGGCCGCGCGGGTCAGATCGATCACCACCTGCTGCTGGCCGCCCTCGCCGCGGAACCGGACGTCCTCCACCCGCGGCGGCTCGGCCGGCGACGACGCCGACACCGAGGCGGGCGGCGAGTTCGCGGCCGGCGTCGTCACGCCGGCCGGCGAAGCTGCCGGGGAGACCCGCCCCGCCCGACGCCACTGCTCCGCGCGCTGCTGCCGCAGCTCCTCCTGCGTCAGGCGACGGCGCGGCGTCGAGGCTTCTTCGGTGTCGCTCGCCGCCGTCGCCCGGCCGTCGGCCTGCGACGTCGCTTCGGAGGTCCAGGCGAGCACGATCAGCCCGACGCTCCCCGCGACGGCCGGCAGAATCGACGACCCCCGCCACCGAATCCCATGCTTCCCGCTGTGGTCGCCCATGACTCCGCTCCCTTCGCTTACATCATACCACATGGGATTACCGGGTGGCAAATATCCTACCCATGCCCGCCTCGGACAGTCACCTCAAAGAGAACAAGTTCTCGAAACTACGCATTTCTTCCATGGTATAGAGTCGCAGGGCGGGACGGACACCGGTGTCTCCCTGATCCGGAGACGCATTGCTGAGTTCGAACGAGACCCCCCCTTCCTGGACTTCGTAGACGCGCCAGTGGACCTCGGGTTCGTTGACGCCGGAGCGGATCGAGCGACCCACGAAGTCGCCCTGGCGAACATAGGCGTGTTGTCCGTCGGGTGCGAGGAGATAGGCGCGCGGCTTCTCGCCGGCCAGGGCGAGGACCATGCGGCACTGCAGGTCTTCGATATCGACATCGGGGAAGATGACCTTCTGGGGAGTGGTGATTGGGGCGACGGGCAGTTCCGGTGTCGGGTTGGTCGCCAGCGTCGTCTCGGGCTTCGGTCGGACGAAGGGAGCGAACGGATCGCGGTGTTCGGGCGCGTCGAGGAACTCGTCGGCGGTGAGCGGCGGGTGGCGCATGCCGGTCGGCTTGACGGTCGTGCCGGAGCCGCCGGGTGCGTCGGCTTCGGGAGCGGACCGGCCGGTGGCCTGGTCCACGGCGCGCTCGGTCGCGACGGCGGCGGAGCCGGGAGTCGCGATCGGCGTCGTGCCGACCGCGGACGGGTTGTTGGACGAGGACTTGTCGTCGCCGCACGACGGCGCGGCGAGCAGCGCGGCGACGACGGCGGCGAGCGCCGACGGGCGCGAGGCGGGCGACCGGGCGCCTCTGCCTCCGGGTTCAGGGTTGCGGCTGTTCGTTCCCACTGCCCGGCTCCTTGGCCATGAACGTCGTGGCCAGCATCGACCCCTTGAGCTGGACGGGGCCGTCTTCCTTGGCCTCCGAATCGAGCGCGATGTTCTCGATGTTGACGAGCCGTTCGATACCCGTGTCGACCAGGTGCAGGAACTGGAGCAGTTGGTGGAAGGTGCCGCGGAACTCGATGCGGATGGGGATCCGGATGTACATTCCGGACTCGTCTTCCTTCTCCTCGGCGGGAACGATGTTGGTCAGTCGGAGCTGGGCGTCCCGGGCCTTGGCGTTGAGGGCGGTCATCAGGCCTTCGACGTCGCGGGTGACGGGCAGGAGCTTGTTGAGCTGTTCGAGTTCGCCGCGGGCGGTCTCGAGTTCCTGGCTGATCTGGACCCAGGCCTGGTAGTCCTCGAGCGCCTGGCGGAGTTGGGCCTCGACCTGGGCCTTCTCGTCGTCCTTGCCCTTCAGTTCGTCGAGCCGTGGGGAGTAGTAGAGGAAGAACCAGCCCGCGCCGAGGGCGACGAGGAGCAGGAAGCCGAGGAGCAGTTTCTGCGTCGCGGGGATCTTCTGGAAACTGGCCGTCAGGTTCTTCGCCACGGCCGCCTCCTACTGGTAGACGACGCGCGCCTTGAGCGTGAAGTCGTAGCTCGACTCCCCGCCCTCGGTGGACTGGGCTTCCGGCGAGCTGACCCACCGGACGTCGTCGAAGTACTGCGACAGGTTGAGCCGGCGCTGGAACTCGCTGATGTCCTGGACGTCGAGCGCCGAGCCGACGATCGTCGCCTGTCGATCCGCTTCGGTGAACGACCGCAACCAGAGACGCCGGTGATCCCACTCCCGGTGGAAGTTCTGATCGGGGCGCTGTCGCACGAGGTTCTGGGCGGTTTCGTCCAGCGTGGGTCCGCGTCCCTTGCTCAACATCCGCATCACCTCGGCGAGCATGTTCTTGGGGCCGGTGCGGGCGGCGCGCAGGCTTTCGATGACCTGTTTCTTGTTGCGGATCTGTTCGAGCTCGGCCTTCTTCGCCTCGAAGTCGGCGGTCTGCCCGCGCTTGACGGCGAGGGTTCCACGGAGCGACTGGATTTCCTCGTCCTTGGCCCGGACCTGGTCCGACAGCCGCAGGGTGAGGAACGCCAGCGCCCCGACCTCGGCCACCAGCGCCACCAGCAGCACGATCAACTGCAGGGCCGCGGAGGCCTTCTTGCGCTCCCGGGCGACGCGCACCTGAAGCAGGTTGAGGCGAATCATGGTCCGGACACCTCCCTGCCCGTCGGGCTCATTCTAGCAACGGCCGGAACCCCACACCAAGTTTGCGGGGGCCGCGGTCGCCGGCACGCCGGGTTCAGTTGCGCTTCTCCCGGGTCTTGCGCAGGCCGAGGCCGAGCGCGACGACGATGTGCGGGGACATCCCGCGCAGCCATTCGACGTCCAGGTGGCGGGCGTCGGCGTGAACGCGCCGCAGCGGGTCGAACCGTTCCACGGCCGTGCCGGTCCGCCCCTGGATCGCCTCCAGCAGGCCCTGGTTGCGGGCCGTGCCGCCGGAGACGTAGACCCGGTCGATCACCTTCACGTCGGCCGTCTTGAGGTGGAAGTCGAGAGTGCGCTGGATCTCGCCGGCCAGCGAGTCGAGCGACTGGCGGATCACGGCGATCGCCTCGTGCGGCACGACGTCCGTCCCCCCCGGCGTCTCGGCCCCCACCTTGTAGGCCTCGGCGGTCGCGAAATCGACCTGCAACCGCCGCTGGATCTCCTCGGTGATGAACTGGCTCCCGTGCGAGATGTCGCGGGTGAACATCGTGATCCCCCGCGTGACGATGTTGATCGTCGTCAGCGTCGCCCCGACATCGACCAGCGCGACCGTTCCCTCCCCCGTTCCGTAGTTCGCCTCGAAGGCGTTCTGCAGCGCGAACGCGCAGATGTCGACGACCACCACCTTGAGCCCCGCCTCATCGACGAGCGCGACGTACTGGGCGACGTCCTCCTTCTTGGCGGCAACCAGCAGGATGTCCATCTGGCCCTGGTCGGGCCGCACCTGGAGCACCTGGTGGTCGACGTCGACGTCGTGGATGTTGAACGGGATGTGCTGCTCCGCCTCCCACGGAATCTGCTCGGCCAGCTCGTCACGGTCCATCATCGGCAGCGAGATCTTCTTGATGATCACCGAGGCGCCGGAGACGGCGATCGCCACCTCCTTCTGCCGGATCTGCGCCTTGGCGAACAGCGCCTGGAGCGAATCGCGGACGGCGACGGAGTTCATCACGTGCCGGTCGACGATGCTCTGCGGCGGCAACGGCTCGAACCCGAACCGGTACAGCTCGAATCCCTGCTTGTGCGGCCTGAGCTGGACCGCCTTGACCGCGCTCGACCCGAGGTCCAGTCCCACCAGATGCGTGCCTTCGAACACCGCCCACCTCCTCGCGCGCCGCGACTCACGGCGCGTCCGCGGCCGGCGGCCCCGCCGGCCTCGAGGCGCCCCCGCCGGCGGCGGCCGCGCCCTCGTCCGCCGCGCCCGCCGGCTCCACGCTCGCGTCGGTCGCCGCCCCGCCGGCCCCCTCCTCGGGCGCCGCGCGGCTCCGCCGCGCCCGCGCCGCCGCGCGGTCCGCCGCCGCCTCGTCCTCCTCGTCCCCTTCCGCCTCCCGGCGCTCGCGCCCGTACCGCGGCGCCTCGCCGGGTCCCGAATAGTCCACCCAGTAGCCGCGCTCCTCGCGGGCATCCAGGTGCACGAAGAAACTGTTCGGATAGTAGCCCACCCCCGCCCGGGGGAACTTCCGGCAGAAGTCGCGCAGCTCGGCGTTGCTCACCCCCTCCACCCGGAAATCGATCGCCCGGCCGACGTTGTGCTTGGACAGCCGCGTGTACTGGCCGCGGCGGTAGGGACGGTACCCCGAGTAGATCAGGATCCGCCGGCCGGGCCAGTGGTCGGCCACCTCCTGAGCATCCGCAACAGATCGACATGAATCCGGCGCCGGCTGCCGCTGCCGACGCTCCGCATCAGGTAGTCGAAGTCGTCGCGCGCCGAGTCGCGGGGACGTCCGCGGCCGTCGAAGAACCGCACCGTCCGCTCCTCGTCGGTCGACACCCGCAGGAACGTGATCGGGTTCGACGGCGGATCCTCGCGACGGACCCGCCGGACCGGCACGACCTCCCGGGCTCCCGGCACCACGATGCGCTGGCCGATCCGCAGCGTGTCGGCGCTCTCCAGATCGTTGGCCGCCCGCAGCCGCGCGGTCGTGACCCCGTACGACACGGCGATGTCCGACAGCGTCTGCCCCGCCGCGACGTGCAGCACCACGCCGGCTCGCGTCACGCGCGCGCCCCCCGCCTCGTCGCCCGACCCCGCCTCGCCGGCCGGCGCCGCAGCGCGGCGTGCCCGCCCCCCCGCCGACTCCGCCGAAGCGGATCCGCCCTCCCCCGCCGCGCCGCCCGCTGCGCCGGCGGACGCCGCGGGAACGGTCAGCGTCTGGCCGACCCGCAGGCGGTCCGGGTCCGTCAACTCGTTGGCCCGCTGCAACTCCGCCGCCGTGACCCCGTAGCGCGCCGCGATCTCCGTCAACGTCTCCCCCGACTCGACCACGTGCGTGCGCGCCTCGCCGGCGCGACGGCCCGCGCGCGCCTGCGCCGATGCCGACACCCCGGCCAGGCTCCAGGCCAGCGTCCCGAGCAGCGCCGCGAGCCCCCACCGGACGCGCCGTCCGCCGCGTGGCGACGCGAAATCCATCGAAGCCACTGTCTCCCGTCCCGCCGGATCTGTCAAGGAAACGGCCGAAAAACGCGGTTTCCTGGTCGGACGTTCAGCCCCATGCGCCGCACCACGGCGCCCGGGGCGCCGAAAGAACGCGCGCCACCCTGGCCCCCGTTGCCCTCGCGCGACCGCGTTCCAGCCTCCCGCCCGGCCGCCGGACGAACACCCCGCGCTCCTTGTTCCACGGGCCGGAAGGGGCGGTCGGCCCGCCCGATCGACACGGACCCGCGGCCGACCCCCTACGAACTTGCACGGCCGTGTACTAGCCTGCGGCGGCCGGACCGGCCTTCCGGACCGGGGCGAGGTGCGACATGGAACGGACGGCGGCGTGCGGAGGCGATGCGGGCGGGCTGGACGCCCTGTTCCGGCCGCGGGCGGTCGCGGTGCTGGGCGCCACGGGGCGGCAGGGCAGCATCGGGCGCGAGGTGCTGCGCAACCTGATGGTGGGCGAGTACCAGGGCAAGGTGTTCCCGGTGAACCCCTCCCACGACGTCGTGATGGCGCTCAAGTGCTATCCGTCGGTGCTGGAGATCCCGGACCCGGTGGATCTCGCGGTGGTCATCGTGCGCAAGGATCTGGCGCTGGAGGCGATCGAGGCGTGCGGGCGGAAGGGGGTGCGCGCGCTGGTGATCGTCTCGGCGGGCTTCGGCGAGACCGGCACGCCGGAGGGGCGGGAGCGGGAGGCGCGCCTGCGCGAGATCCTCGGCCGGTACGGCATGCGGGCGGCCGGCCCGAACTGCATGGGGGTGATCAACACCGAGCCGGAGGTGCGGCTCAACGCGAGCTTCGCGCGGTTGACGCCGCCGGCGGGACCGATCGCCTTCGTCACGCAGAGCGGATCGCTCGGGGAATCGATGCTCGAACTGGCGGCGGAGCGCGGCGCGGGGATCTCGATGTTCTGTTCGATCGGCAACCGCGTGGACGTCGATGCCTGCGACCTCGTCCCGTACTGGGAGCACGACGCGCGGACGCGGGTGATCGCGATGTACGTGGAGAGCTTCCTCGACCCGCGACGGTTCATTCCGGTGGCGCGGCGGGTCGCGCGGCGCAAGCCGATCGTGGCGGTGAAGGCCGGCCGGACGGCGCAGGGGGCCCGGGCGGCCCAGTCGCACACCGGGGCGCTGGTCGGGCGGGACGTGTCGTACGACGCGCTGTTCGAGGAGTGCGGGATCGTCCGCGTGACTTCGGTGGCGGAGCTGTTCGACGTCTCCGCCGCGCTGGCCCAGCAGCCGCCGGCGCCCGGACCGCGGGTCGCGGTCGTGACCAACGCCGGCGGGCCGGGGATTCTGGCCACGGACGCGCTGGTCGGCCTGGGGCTCGCGCCCGCCGCGTTCGCTCCGGCGACCACGGCCGCGTTGCGCGCCGCGCTGTCGCCGGACGCCAGCGTCCACAACCCGGTCGACGTGCTCGCCGCAGCCGGGGCGGCGGACTACGACGCCGCCTTGCGCTCCGTGCTCGACGACCCGGGCGTCGATGCCGTGCTGGTCGTGTTCGCCCCGCCGATCATGGTCGATGCGGACCCGGTGGCGCGCGCGATCGTCGAGGCGTGGCGAGCGGCCGCCCGCGGCCGGCCGCTCGTCGCCTGTCTGATGGCCCGCAGCCGCTCGGCCGGTGAAGGAGCGCGCCGGTTGCGGGAGGCCGGCGTTCCGACCTACCCGTTCCCGGAAGAGGCCGCCAAGGCGCTGGCGGCACTGGTCGCTCACGGCACGGGACGCGCCCGGCCGGAAGACCCGCCGCCCGAGATCCGACCGGCGGGCGACGGCGGCTCGGCCCTCCTGGCGGCGGCCCGCGCCCGCCTTCGCGCTCCCGGCGAACCGCGGATGCTGGACCTCGCCGAAGGCCTCGCGCTGGTCGCCGCCTGGGGCATCCCCGCGGCGCCCACCGAGTTCCCCGCCTCGCTCGACGAGGCGCTCGACGCCGCCGCCCGGCTCGGCTGGCCGCTGGTGGCCAAACTCGACAGCCCCGCGATCGTGCACCGCAGCGACGTGCACGGGGTGGCGACCGGGCTGGCGGACGAGGGACAGCTGGTGCGGGCCTGGCGCCGGCTGGGCGAGCTGCTCCAGCAGCACGCCGACGGCCGCGGTCGCATCGCGCTGCAGCGGCAGATCGGCGACGCCCGCGAGACGATCCTCGGCATGTCGCTCGACCCGCTGTTCGGCCCGCTGCTGCTGTTCGGGAGCGGCGGGATCCACGTCGAGGTCCTGGGCGACGTGGCGTTCCGCCTGCACCCCGTGGGACCGCGCCACGCGGAGGAGATGATCCGCCAGGTCCGCGCCTGGCCGCTGCTGGCCGGAAGCCGCGGCGAACCCCCCGTCGACCTGGCGCTGCTGCGCGACGCGCTGGTCCGGCTCTCGGCGCTGGTGGCCGCGCACCCGGAGATCGTCGAGCTGGAGATCAACCCGTTCCTGGTCGCGCCGGCCGGCCGGCCCTCCGGCGCCGTCGACGTCCGCGTGCGCCTGACGGACTGAGCGGGACGGAGCGGCGACCACCGCCGAGCGGGGGGATGCGGGACCGCGCGGCCGGCGCGCGAGTTCGAGACTACTCGCCGCCGGAGAAGGTGCGGAGGATCGTCCCGTAGTCGCCGGCGACCCAGCCGTCGGCGGCGGTGAGGAAGCGCAGACCGCGCAGGTCGCGCGAAGTCGTGGCGGGCCGGGACGTCCACGAGGTTCCGCCGTCGGTCGTCCTGAGGAAGGTCCCGGCGGCGCCGGCGATGAACCCGTGGAAGCGGTCGACGAAGGCGACGTCGTACAGCACCGTCGAGACCGGGGTGCCGCGCAGGGCCCAGGTCAGGCCGCCGTCGCCGGTCACCAGCAGGACCCCGGCGGCGCCGACGACGTAGCCGGTGCTGTCGTCGACGAAGGCGACGTCCCACAGGGTCTGGGTCGTGCCGGTGGCGGCCGGCGCGTTCCAGTTCACGCCGCGGTTGGTCGTATAGCGGATCGTCCCCGACGCGCCGACGACCCAGCCGTGGCCGCTGGGGTTGAACCAGACGCCGTACATCGTGACCGTGCTCGGAATGCCGGTCGGTTCGGCCATCCAGGTCGCACCGCCATCGGGGGTGTAACGGACCGAGCTCGGGGAAGCGTAGGCGCCGACCGCCCACCCCTCGGCGGCGTCGAGGAACATCACGTCGTAGAGCGCGCCGGTCGTGCCGGAGGCCTGCGCCCTCCAGGTCGCGCCGCCGTCGGTCGTCGCCAGGATCGTGCCGCCCTCCCCGACGACCCAGCCGGTCGCGGCGTCCGCGAACCGGACACCCCACAGGTTGGCCGTCACGCCGGAGGTTTGCGGCACCCACGCGGCACCCCCATCCGTCGTGGCGACGATGCGGCCGGCCGCGCCGACGGCCCAGCCGCGCGAGGCGTCCGCGAACCAGACGTCGCGCAGGTTGTCGGTCGTGCCGCCGCGCCGTTCGATCCACGTCGAACCGCCGTTGGCCGAGGTGAGCACGAGGCCGTTCGCGCCGACGGTCACGGCGTTGAGCGCGTCGAAGAACAGCAGGGCGTGGAGGTTGGCGCTCGTGCCGCTGGTCCGCGTGGACCAGCTCAGGCCGCCGTCGGAGGTCGTTTCCACCCGCCCGCCGGCGCCGACGATCAGCGCGGTGCTGGCCGAGGTCGGCCAGACGGCGTTGTACTGCAGCGTCGACCGGGCGAAGGGCGCCCAGCTCGCGCCGCCGTTCGTCGTCCGGTAGGCGTAGTTGACGCCGGCGGCCCAGCCGGTCGTGGCGTCCAGGAACCGGACGGAGCGGATGTCGTAGGTCGTACCGCTGGTCTGCGGCAGCCAGACGCGCCCGCCGTCCGCGGTCTTGAGGATCGTGCCGGCCGCGCCGACGGCCCAGCCGGTCGTGGCGTTGACGAAGTGCACGGCGTACAGCGCGCCCGTGACGCCGCTGGTCTGCGGCGTCCAGGTGGTCCCGCCGTTGACGGTCGCGAGGATCGTGCCGCCGTCGCCGACGACCCAGCCGGTGTTCGCATCGACGAACGACACGCCGCGCAGGTGGCCGGTGACGCCGCTGGTCTGCGCCACCCAGTTGCCGCCGCCGTCGTCGCTGCGGAAGATCACCCCGCCGTTGCCGACGACCCAGCCGCGGTTCGCGTCGACGAAATCGATGCCGTTGAGCGCCGCGCCGCCGGGAGCGCTGCCGGCGTTGCGCCAGGTCACCCCGCGGTCGTCGCTGCGCGCCACGGCGCCGGCGTTGCCGGCCGCCCAGACGGTGTTGCCGACGGCGTCGAGCGCCCACAGGTTCTCGTACGGCGGCACCGGACTCTGCTGCGTCCAGGGAGCGCACGAGACCCGACACGACGTCGGCCCGCACTCCAGCAGCCCGGCGTCGCAGGTCAGATCGCACGCCCCCGCGACACAGACGTTCGTGCCGCCCGGCACGGCCGGACACGGCGTCTCGGACGTCCACTCGCGACACCCGAGCGCCCCGACGACGCATTCGCGCACCCCGCCGCCCGGCCCGCACTCCCGCTCCCCCTCCGCGGGACACGCGTCGGTGCAGACCGCCCTGCAGACCCCCGCCCCCTCGCAGACCTCGTGCGCGCCGCAGGGCGTCGAGGAACTCCAGACCCAGCAGCCGGTGGTGCCGTCGAGCCGGCAGCGCACGGCGGAGGTGGCGGTGTCGCACCGGCCGTCCCCCTCGCGGCACACGTCGGTGCAACTCGGACAGATCCCGGCGCCGGTGCAGCTGCGGCCGCCCGGGCAGCGGTACGGCGTGCCCCACCCGTAGCACCCGGCCGGCTGCATCATGCAGATCTGGTAGTCGGCGCCGAAGCAGCGCATCTGGCCCGCCGAACAGACGTTCGTGCAGCGATCGACGCAGGCCCCCTCCCAGCAGAGCTGGGGCGGCGCGCAGGCGGGCCATTCGATCCAGGTCAGGCAGCCGGCGGCGCCCACCGCGCAAATGAGCGGCGCGCCGGTGCGCGAGCAGTACACCAGCCCCTCGACGCACTCGTCGGCGCAGAGCGCGCACACACCGGCGCCCGTGCAGATCTCGCCCGCCGGACAATCGGTCGCCTCGCCCCAGGTCAGGCACCCCCGCGTGCCGCGCTCGCAGACCTGCCACTCGGTTTCGGACAGGCACTGCCGGGCGCCCTCGGCGCAGATGTCCGAGCACACCTCGACGCACAACCCTTCCTGGCAGAACTGGCCGCCCGGACACGAGCGCTGGTCGCTCCAGCGGAGACAGCCGTCCGGCCCGGTCTCGCACACCCGGTAGATCGTGTCGTCGGCGGGCGGCGGCTCGCAGCGCCGCTCGTCGGGCAGGCAGGGGGCCGTGCCACAGCCGTCCGCGGGGACGTCGGCGGCTTCGTCGGGCAGGTCGGCGGTGTCGATGTCCTCGTCGCCGTCGGCGCCGGCGTCGCCATCGGCCGCCGCGTCGTCGCGCGCGCCAGCGTCGTCGGGACCGGGATCGGTTTCCGCGCAGGCGCCGGCCAGGAGCAACAGAACGGGCCCCCAGCGTTCGAGGTACCGCATCGCGCGCTTCCTCTCGCTCTACTCGCCTCCGCTGCGGGTGGCGAGGATCGTGCCGTAGTCGCCGACGATCCAGCCAGCGCTCGTGCTGGCGAAGTCGACCCCCCAGACGGCCAGGCCGGTGGGAATGGTCAGCGAGTTCCAGTTGATGCCGTCGATCGTCCGCAGCGCCGTGCCCGAGGCGCCGAAGATCCAGCCGTTGTTCGCGTCGGCGAACGAGACGCCGTAGAACGCGGTCGAGGCGGGCGTGCCGACGACGCTCCAGGTCGTGCCGCCGTTCACCGTCTTGAGGACGATGCCGCTGGCGCCGACGATCCAGCCGGTGTTGGCATCGATCATCTCGATGTCGTACAGCGCCTCGCTCCGACCGCTGGTCTGCGCCGCCCAGCCGACCCCGCCGTTCGTGGTGACGCGGATCGTCCCGGAATCGCCCACCACCCAGCCGTTCGTGCGGTTGACGAAGCTCACGCCGCGCAGCGTGGTCGTGATGCCGCTGGTCTCGGCCTGCCACGTCGCGCCACCGTCCGGCGTGAAGCGGATCGTTCCCGACGCGCCGACGGCCCAGCCGTAGCTGGCGTCGACGAAATCGACCGCGTAGAGGGCATAGGTGGTGCCGCTGGTCTGCGCGGTCCAGGTCGCGCCGCCGTTGGTCGTGCCGCGGATCACCCCGCCCTCGCCGACCGCCCAGCCCGTCGTGGCGTTCGCGAAATCGACGCCCCAGAGGTTGTTCGTCACGCCGCTGGTCTGCGCGGTCCAGGTCGCGCCGCCGTCGGTCGTCGTGTAGATCGCCCCGCCGTACCCGACGGCCCAGGCGACGGACGGCGAGACGGCCGCGACGGATCGCAGGTTGTTGGGAGTCGGCAGCGCCGGATTGCGCTGGGTGACCCAGGTGGCTCCGGCGTTGGCCGTCGTGATCACCGTGCCCGTCGCGCCGGCGGCCACCGCGCGGTTCGCGTCCAGGAACGTGACGCCGTACAGCGCCGAAGCCGTGCCGCTGGTGCGGGCGCTCCAGCTCGATCCGCCGTTGGCGGAATAGTAGACGATCCCGCCGTCCCCCACGGCCATCACGCCGTTTGCCGTGGCGCCGGCCACGCCGGCGATCGCCCGGAACTGATAGCCGTAGTACAACGTGTTCCAGGTGATGCCCCCGTCCGTGGTGCGGTAGAGGTAGTAGTAGCCGGCGGCCCAGCCGTTGTTCGCGTCGACGAAGTGCACGGAGCGGATCTCGTAGCTCGTGCCGCTGGTCTGGGGCAGCCAGACGAGGCCGCCGTTGGCGGTGCGCAGGATCGTGCCGGAACCGCCGACGGCCCAGCCGCTGCGGTCGTTGACGAAGTGGACGCCGAGCAGCGGCTGGGTCGTGCCGGAGGTCTGCGGCGTCCAGGTGAACCCGCCGTCGGTGGTCGCGAGGATCGTGCCGTTGGCGCCGACCGCCCACCCCTTGTTCGCGTCGGCAAACGAGACGGCGTTGAGTTGCGCGGTGGTTCCGCTGGCCTGCACGCTCCAGTTCGCCCCGCCGTCGGTGGTGGCGATGATCGTCCCGCCGTCGCCGACCGCCCAGCCGCGGACGGCATCGACGAAATCCACGCCGCGCAGGGTGACGCGCGGGCCGCTGCCGACGTTGACCCACGTCGCGCCCGCGTCGGCGCTGCGCACCACGATGCCGTACTCGCCCACCGCCCAGATCGTGTCCCCGACGTTCGTCACGGCGTAGAGCGTGTGGTACGGCGGCAGCGGGCTCTGCCACTCCCACGGCCGGCAGGAACGCCGGCAGTCGGTGCCGCAGAGGCCGTACCCGGGGTCGCATGTGGCGGAGCAGACCCCGCCCGCCGTGCAGATCGGCGTGCCGTTCGGCACGGCGGGGCACGCCACCGGCGGGCCCCAGGCCAGGCAGCCGTCGGTCGCCCGCGAACAGGTGCGCACCGCCGCGGTCGTGGTGTCGCAGCTCCGCGACCCCTCCGGCGTGCACTCGTCCGTGCACAGCGGCACGCACGCGCCGCTCCGGCAGGTCTGGCCCGTCGGACACGCCTCGGTCGCATTCCAGCCGTAGCAGCCGCTGGTCTGCAGGGCGCAGGTCTGGATCCCCGAACCGACGCAGCGCGTCGCGCCGTCGGTACAGACGTCCGCGCACGACGGGACGCAGACGCCGCCCGAACACATCTCGCCCGTCCCGCACCGCACCGGCGTGCTCCAGTCCGTGCAGCCGCTCGGCTGCACCTCGCACGCCTCGAAGCCTCCCGCCACGCAGCGCCGCGCCCCCTCGGTGCACTGGTTGACGCACACATCCCGGCACGCTCCGCCCGAGCAGACCTGGCCTGCGGGACACGGCGCGATGTCGCCCCAGTCCAGGCAGCCGCTCGCCTGCTCGGCGCAGGTCTGGATCCCCGACCCGGCGCAGCGCGTCGCGCCGTCGGTGCAGACGTCCGCGCAACTCCCGACGCAGACGCCGCCCGAGCAGACCTCCCCGCCCGGGCAGGGCGCCACCTCGCTCCAGTCCAGGCAACCGCTCGCCTGCCGCTCGCAGGTGCGCACGCCGAACCCCGAGCAGATCGTCGCCCCGTCGGTGCACTGGTCGAAGCAGCGTTCCCCGCACGAGCCGCCCGTGCAGACCTCGCCCGCCCCGCACGGCACGACGACGCCCCAGTCCAGGCAGCCGCTGGGCTGCCGCTCGCAGGTCGCCACGCCCGGCCCCTGGCAACGCGTCGCCCCCTCCGGCGTGCACAGGTCGCGGCAGCCGCGGATGCACACGCCGCCGGCGCAGAACTCCCCCTCGGCGCACGAGATCGGCAGGCCCCACTCCGCGCATCCCGCCGCCCCCGTCACGCACTCCTGCCAGCCGTCGCCGTAGCACTGCCGCGCCCCGGTCGAGCACCGATCGATGCACGATCCCGCGCAGGCGCCGCCCGAACAGACCTCGCCCATCGCGCACGGCACGACGTCGCTCCAGTCGAAGCAGCCGCTGGGCTGGCGCGCGCAGGTCACGTAGCCCGCGCCGGAGCACAGCGTGTCGCCCTCCGCGCAGACGTCGCGGCAGGTGTCGCCGCACGCGCCGCCCGAGCAGACCTCGCCCGCCCCGCACGGCACGACCTCCCCGAAGTCGGCGCAGCCGTTCGCCTGCGTCACGCACTCGCGATACCCGCCGCCGGAGCAGATGCGGGCCCCGAGCGTGCAGCGGTCCAGGCATCCGTCCGGTCGGACGTCCGGCACGTCGCCGCCCGTGTCGGCGGTGGTCGAGTCGTCGCCGCAGGCCCCGGCGAACAGCAGTACCCCGCACCCGATGGTCCAGCCCAGCATCCGTCGGTGCATCTCGTCCTCTCCCCGCTCTCGCGGCCCCTCGACGGTCGCTCGCCCGGTCCACCCCGGTCGCCGCCGCAAGAGCGAGCGCAGTCTAGCGCGGTGCGCTCGATGCGGCCAGGGGGAACGCGCCGCGACGGCGGGCGGACGCGGGCGAGTTGACAAGTCCGCGGCACGACTTCAGGATGCGCCCTTCGAGGGCGGCCCCGTCTCCGCGGCCGAAGACGGCCGGCACGGTCCGCCGGGAGGTGAACCATGACGCGCAATCCGTGGTGGCTGGCCGTGCTGGCGCTCGCCCTGGGCGGGCTCGCCTGCGGCGACGACGACTCGAGCGGCGACACGGGAACCGACGAAGGCGAGACCAACGAAGGCGGGGCCGATGCCGACGCCGACGCCGACCCCGACGTCCCCGCCGACGTCCCCGCCGACGTCCCCGCCGACGTCCCCGCCGACGTCCCCGCCGACGTCCCCGCCGACGTCCCCGCCGATGTCCCCGCCGACGTCCCCGCCGACGTCCCCGCCGACACCGGCACCCCGGTCTGCGGCAACGGCGTCGTCGAGGAAGGCGAGGTCTGCGATGACGGCAACACGACGAACGAGGCGTGCGACACGACGGCGGCCGATGCCTGTCTCGCCGACTGCACGTTGCGGATGTCGACCTGCGGCAACGGAACGCTCGACCCGGGCGAGGCGTGCGACGACGGCAACACCGAGGACTACGACTCGTGCACCACGTCCTGCACGGTGAACGACCAGAACATCGGCGCGCCGTGCCGGTGCGAGGGCCGCGAGTGCAGCGACACCGACCCCACCGCCGGAAGGATCATCGGTTGCGACAACGTGGTCGAGCCGAGCGACGGCAGCGCGGTGGTGGCCTGCGGCCGCAGCATCGAGAACCGCGTCTACGGGATCACGATCTACTCGGCAGGCGGCTCCTGCACGCTGATGGCGATGAGCTGCACGGGGACCCCGTTCGTCTGCGACCGGGCGCCCGTCGTCGGCGACACCACCGCCTTCGCCTGCCCGCGCGGCTACGTCGAGGGAACCGACACGCGGACGGTGATGGGGGCCACGCTGACGACCAAGATCTGCAACAAGCCCTGCGACGGGCAGAACGACTGCCGCTGGAACGAGGTCGAGGATTCCGACTCGCCGTGGGCGGGCGCGTGCGGCCAGTGGCAGTGCCTGCTCGACCCCGCCACGGGCGAGGGCGTCTGCGGCGACCCGCGCATGGTCGGACCCTGACGCAGCCGTCGCTTCTCGCCGCCGGACTTGACCCGGCACCCCGACGTTCGGACCCGACTGCCGAGACGCGCCCCTGCAACCCGCCGCGGGCGGGTTCGCGCGGCAGTATGCGGGCGGGTCCGAGCGGTCGTGCCGCCGGACGTCCGGCCGGGCCGTCCGCGGTCGAGGCTCGTCAGCCCCGCCGGAGGTCCCGGGGGCCGAACCCCAGCGGCAGCAGTTCGTCGAGGCGGACGTCGCGGATGCGGCCGTCCGTCGACACGAGCCGGATCGGCAGTTCGGGGGCGAACTCGTGCAGCACCTGGCGGCAGGCGCCGCAGGGGGAGGCCGGCGTGCCGCGGCCGGCGACGAGCGCCAGCGCCCGGAAGCGTCGGCGGCCGGCGGCGACGGCCGAGACGACCGCGGCGCGTTCGGCGCAGAGCGTCAGTCCGAAACTCGAGTTCTCGACGTTCGCGCCGACGAACACGGCGCCGTCGTCGGCCAGCAGGGCGGCGCCGACCGGGAATTCCGAGTACGGCGCGTAGGCGCGGGCGCGGACGCGGCGGGCGGCGGCCACGAGGCGGCGCCAGGTCGTCTCCGGGATCGCGCGGGCGCGGCGGGCGGCGACCCGGGCCCGCGACGGCGGTTTCCGGCCCGCGCCGCTCATTGGCCCGACTCCGCCGCCAGCGTCGCCTCGAGCCACCGGGCGAGCTGCGGGCCCGCCTCGCGCGCGATCTGCGCCACCTCCTCGTGGGACGGCGTGGCGCCTTCCACGCCGGCCGCGAGGTTGGTGACGGTGGTGATGCCGAGCACGTCCAGTTCCAGGTTGCGCGCGGCGATCACCTCGGGGATGGTGGACATCCCGACGACGTCGGCGCCCAGCGTGCGGAGCATGCGGATCTCCGCCGGGGTCTCGTACGCCGGGCCGCGCATCATCGCATAGACCCCCTCGCGGACGGCGAGGCCAAGACGGGCGGCGGCGGCTCGCGCCCGCGCGCGCCACGCCGGCGTGTAGCACTCGTTGAGCGGCGTGAACTTCGGCCCGTCGAGCAACCCGTCGTGGGCGCCGGTGGGGTCCGCCTCGGCGAGGTCGATGTGGTCGGCCAAGAGGACGAACGAACCGGGACGCAGTTCGGGACGGACGGAACCCGCGGCGTTGGTGACGATCAGCAGCCGGGCGCCGAGCCGCCGGGCGAGCACGACCGGCACGATCACCTGCGCGTGCGGGTGCCCCTCGTACAGATGGACGCGGCCCTGGAACACGACGGCGTCGCGCTCCCCGAACCGGCCGAACAGCACGCGGCCGGCGTGACCCGGCACCGTCGGCGCGGGCAGGCACGGCAGGTCGGTGAACGGGACGACGACCGGGTCGCGGACGGCCTCGGCGACCGGCCCGAGCCCCGAGCCGAGGACGACGGCGATCTCGGGCGCGGGCTGCCCGGCCTTCCGCAGGATCGCCTCGGCCTCCTCGACCCGCTTGCGCAGACTCCGTCGCGGCATGCTCGACGCCTCCTCCGCGTCCGGTACGGTGCATAGCGCAGGGGGCGCGGCGAGGGAAGGGGAGAGCCGCCGCCATCCCGTCGCCGCGACCCCTCGACCTGCAGGGGAGCGCGCGGCGCGCGGCACCTCCGCGTGCAAGGGCTCCCGCGAGGTCGACCGCACCGCTCGGGTGAAACCCGCCGGCGCGCGTGCCGGCGCTTCGCGTCGACGGCGCGCCGTCCCTGCAACCCCCCGGGCCGCGCCGGCATTCGGACGGGAGGCGGAAACCCGACGCCGCGCGCCGGCCGAGGCATCCGCGAGGTGCGCTCGTCCGCGACGAGTCCCCCGGCCGGCGGCGGGGGCCCGCGGCGGTGGAGGAATTCCGACGGCTGGCGCGGGCTGGCGGCGGGTGGCGCGAGGCGCTATGGTCCGGCGCCGCGGGAGGCTCCGTGCGGCGCACCCTGGTCATCGCGATCTGCTTCTTCCTCTCCGGCGGCTCCGGCCTGGTCTTCGAGACGCTGTGGACGCGCAAGCTGGCGCTGGTCTTCGGCTCCACGACGCTCAGCGTGTCCTCGGTCCTGACCGCCTTCATGGGCGGCCTGGCCCTGGGGTCGTGGCTGCTCGGCCGACGCGTCGCGGACCGGGTCCGCCGGCCGATCGTGGTCTACGCCGCGGTCGAGGGGCTGGTCGGGGCGTGGGGGCTGCTGGTGCCGGTGGTCGTGGAGCGGGTCTACCCGCACCTCAACCGGCTGCTGTGGCAGCATTTCGAGCCGGGCTTCTTCGCCTTCTCGTTCCTGCGGTTCGTGTTCGTGCTGCTGCTGCTGCTGCCGCCGACGACGCTGATGGGGGCGACGCTGCCGCTGCTGGCGCGCCACTTCGTCGCCACCGACGACGAGCTGCGGCGGGTGGGCCGGCGTGTCGGCGCCCTGTACTCGCTCAACACGCTCGGCGCGATCCTCGGCACGTTCGCCGCCGGCTTCCTGCTGCTGCCCGCCGTCGGCTTCGCCTGGACCAACGCGATCGCCTCGGCCACCAACCTCGCGCTGTGCGCGGCCGTCCTGCTGACGTTCCTCGTCCCCCGCGACCGGGGCCGTGCGCCGGCGGAGCCGGCGGCCGAACCGGGGCCCGAGCCCGGCTCCGAGGCCGACGCGGAGGAGTACGTGCTGGGGCGCCGGGCCCGCTGGGCCGCCCTGGCGGCGTTCGGCGTCTCCGGTTTCGCCTCGATGAACTACCAGGTGGCCTGGAACCGCGTCCTGGCCATGGTCATCGGGTCGTCGGTCTATTCCTTCACGATCATCCTGCTCGCCTTCCTCGTCGGCATCGCCGGCGGCGCGGCGATCGCCTCGGCGAGCCTGCGGCGGATGCGCAACCCGCTGGTGTGGCTCGGGCTGGTGCAGCTCTGGATCGGCCTGACCTCGCTCGCCGGCTACTACCTCGCCGACGACTACCCCCACCTGTTCGCCTGGCTGGTCGATCGGCTCGGGGCGGTGGAGGCGGGCGGCGGCCGGGAGGGGCTGGTGCGGCTGGTGGGGTTCGCGGTCGCGGCGCTGGCGGTCCTGCCGGCGACGCTGGGGATGGGCGCGACGCTGCCGCTGACGGTGCGGGTCTGCGCCACCCGGCGGGCGCACGTCGGGCGGGACGTCGGGACCGTCTACGCGGTGAACACGGTCGGCGCGATCGCCGGGTCGTTCGCCTCGGCGTTCGTGCTGGTGCCGGGGTTCTCGGCGTTGGCGCGCGGCTGGTTCGGCCAGGGCTACGGCCTGCAGCTCGCCTTCGCCTTCTCGATCCTGCTCAACCTCGGGCTGGCGCTCCTGCTGTTCCTCGCCGCCCCGGATCGGCGGCGCGGCGACGACCGGCCGGCGGCGCGGATCCAGGCCGTCCGCTGGGCCGCGGTCGGCCTGATCCCCGCCCTCGTCGGCCTGCTGGTGCTGCTGACCGTGCTCCGCGGCTGGACCTGGGACATCGACCGCCTGACCGTCGGCTCGTTCCGGCTGGCCTACCTGCAGTCGGTGCTGAAGGGCGAACGCCGCGGGGAGCTGCTGTACCTGTCCGACGGGATTTCGACCACGGTCACCGTGCAGCGCTGGGGCGACCACCTGGCGATGAAGAACAACGGGAAGGTCGATGCCAGCACGGGGGACGACATGCCGACGCAGGTGATGGTGGCGGGGCTGCCGCTGCTGCTGCACCCGCGCGGCCCGGAGGGGCTGCGCGTGGCGGTCATCGGCTTCGCCTCGGGCGTCACGGTCGGCACGGCGCTGCGCTTCCCCGTCGCGCGCGTCGATGCGATCGAGCTGGAGCCGGCGACGGTCGAGTCGTCGTGGTTCTTCCGCCACGTCAACCTGCTGTCGTACGAGGGCGGCACGGCGGACCCGTGGTCGCGCGAGTTCCGCCCGCTGCGCCCCGACCCGCGCCTGCGCGTGCTGTCCAACGACGGCCGCAACTTCCTCGCCTCGACGCCGGAACGCTACGACGTCGTGGTCAGCGAGCCCTCCAACCCGTGGATCACCGGCGTCTCCAACCTGTTCACCCTCGACCATTTCCTCGCCGCCCGACAGGCCCTCGCGCCGGACGCCGTGTTCTGCCAGTGGGTGCAGCTCTACGAGATGAGCGAGGGGAGCGTGCAGTCGATCCTGCGCACCTTCGCCGAGGCCTTCCCGCACCTCCTCGCCTTCTCCGCCTCCCCCGGCTCCTCCGACCTCGTCCTGCTCGGCTCGTTCGCGCCGCTGCGGCCGCGCATCGCCGAGCTGCGCCGGCGGCTGGCGCGGCCCGACGTTGCCGAAGCCCTCGCCGAACCCCGCTCGAACGTCGGCGTCGCCGACGACGTTCCGGCGCGGCTGGTCTTCGCCGACCGCGCCGAGGTCCTGGACTTCACCCGCGACGCCACGGTCAACACCGACGACAACGCCTTCATCGAGTTCCAGGCGCCGCGCGACCTCGTTCGCTACGCCGCCATCGATTCCGAGATCGTCGACCGCATCTACGGCCTCGACTGGAACTACGGCCGCTTGTCCCTCGCTGCGCTGCGCGACGCGGGCTACCGCCTGGACGGCGCGGAGGCGGCGTCCGAACTGCACGCGGCGGTCGAGGCGCTGGTCCGGGCGGGCCGGCCGATCTGGGCCGCCCGGCTCCTCGAGGAGGCGCTCGCACCGGGTTCGGGCGTGCCGTTCGCTCCCGACGAGGCGCAGGCGGACGACTTCGAGCGGGTGCTGCGCACGGCGGCGGCGCGGGAAGCGCACCCGGCCCGGGCAGCCGTCCGCCTGCTCGCCGGCGCGCTGGACGAGGACCGCGCGGACCCACGGCTCGTCGCGGGCCTCGCCGCCGCCCATGCCGCCTACCGCGCCGCCTTCCCCCGCCCCGCCGCCCTGGCCTGGCTCCTCGCCCGCGCCGAGCGGCTCGGTCACGCCGTCGCCCTGCAACCCCGCGCCCGGTTCCTGTTCCGCCTGCTGCGCGGCCTGCTCGAGGACGAGGCGTTCCGCGCCGGACTGCCGATCGCCGCCGGACTGCCGCCGGACTGGCAGCCGCTGCTCTCCTCCCTCACCGAAACCTCGGTCGCCGAGGCGCTGCGCGCCGCCCTGGGCCTCGATTTGACCCGTCTGTCGCGCGACGTCCGCCCCGGAGCCCCCTCGCCGACCGACACCGCCCTCTCCTGGGCCCAGGCCCGCATCCGCGCCTCGCAGAACCTCCCCGTGCCCCCCGACGCCGACGCCCACGCCGTGCGCCTGCTCATGCAACACGTCCTGCTCGTCACCGAACGCCGGCTGCCGGGACTCGAAGCGCTCCTCGCCCCGACGTCCGGGCAGGCGATCGGCGAGTGGCGCGAAAGCCTGGAAACCGCGTTCGCGCCGTGGGCCGCCGACACGTTCGTGCGCGTCCTGCCGGAGTTGACGCTGTTCGACGTCGCCGTGCGACTCGAGGCCGACCCCTGGGGCGCGCCCGGCCGGATGGGGGACTACGTCCGGCGCACGCGGGTCCGCCGCGAACTGCTCGCCCGCGGCGACCCGTGGATGGAAGCGCACGGGCCGGCGCTCCCTTCGGCCGGCGCGGTGCAGCGCGCCCTGCGCCGCGTCGCGCCCGCCGCGCTCGCACCGTCCGCGATGCCCGGAACGTCCGCCGGCGGGAGCGCTCCGGTCGCCGGAGCGGCGGCCGGAGCGGAGGCGACGCCGCGCCATCCCTCCGGCCCGGCGACCGCGATCGCTGCGACCGCGCCGCCACCGCTCCAGGACACGCCGCCCGCCGGCGAGTCGACCGCGACGCTGGCGCCGGACCCCGCCGCGCGCTACGCGGGTTTCCTGTCGGCCCTCGCCGCCGGGGATCCCGCGACCGCCGAGGCGGCCTGGGCGGACGCGCGGGCGGCGGCGCGCCGCCGGGGCGGCGAGGGAGTACTGCTGGAGGCGGTGCCGCCCGCCCTCGCCGCCCTCGGCCTGGCCTGGGCCGAACTGCGCGCGGGACGCGCCGAGGCGGCCTGGGAACGACTCCGCCCGCTCCTGCAGGACGCGACGCTGCGGAACAACCGCATCGACCTCGCGTACTTCGCCGCCCGCGCACGGTACGCGGGAAGCGCGTCGCGCGAGCCGACGCGACTGCTGGAGCTGGACGAGGAGACACTGCGCGAGGAACTGCTGGAAGCCGCGCAGCTCATGGATCGCTGGGCGCTCGCCGGCGGCGACGCCCCGCCCCGCCTGCTCCAGGAAGGCATCCCGCTGCTGGAGCCGCCCGAACCGACCGGGGTCCCCTACGTGCCGCTAGTGTCCGAGCGGCTGGTCCGGTCGTGGTTCGAGGACAACGAGCTGTCGGCGTCGTACGACCCGGCCGGGATCCGGGCCGCGCTGCTCGCCGGGGACGAGACAGGACTCGATGCACGGCTGGCGGCCGCGGCGGGCGTCGCCCTGCGGCGATCCGCGCCGGGCGAGTGGGGCGGCACGATGGCCGACGACGGAGCGCTCGGGCCGTTCGCCGCCCTGCCGCAGGGCGTGGAGGCGCTGCTGCTGTTCGACGCGGTCCTCGGCGACCGGCCCGGCGAGGCCGCGACGCCGGACGCCGCCCTCGACGCGGCGCTCGACCGGTTTGCCGCCGGACCCGTCGCCGTGCGGCTCGAGCCGCTGCGGACGTCGCCCGCCTTCCGCCTGCTGTACGCCTCGTGGCGCCTGGGGCGCGGCGACCGCGGGCCGCTGCGCGCGCTGCTCTCCGAGGCGCTGCCGGACGGCGCCGCGCCCGGCTCGCCCCTGGCGCGCCTGTTCGCCGGCTCCGCCGCCGCGCGGTACCACCTCGCCCGAGCGGTGCTCGGGTGCGACGCGCCCGGCCCCTGCGAACTGCCCGCCGCCGGCGAGTTGCAGCGGGCCCTGGCGCTGGCCCGCACCGTGGCCGGCGGCAGCCCGGTGTTCCTGTGGCAGCCCGGACTGCGCGATCCGTACGCCCGGGTCGAGACGGCGCACGGCCTGGCCGAACCGCTGGTGATCGAAGGGGCGCGCTGAGCGCCCGGGAGGGACGAAGGATGGCTTGTCGAACGGAACCGTTCATCCGAGGTTGCCGCCGAACGATCCTCGCCGGGCTGCTCGCGCTCGCCTGCGCCTGCGGGCCGCGCGCGGGAACACGGACGCCGGGGGCCGAACCGACGCTGGACGAATTGTGCGCGGAAGCCCGCCCGGCGGAACGGCCGGCGCGGCTGATCGAGGCGGTGCCGGACGGGGTGCGGATCTGGCTGGAGGGGCTCATCCGCCCGGCGGCCGGCCCCGCCGAGGCGCGGGCGCGGGCGGAGTCGGCGCTGGCCAGCTTCCGCGCCCTGGAGGACCCGGCCGTCTCCGGCTCGCTCGACTTCGCCGGGATCGCCGCACAGTACGCCCAGGTGCTCGAGGCCGCCTATCTGCTGGAGCAGCTCTGGTCGGAGGAGGAGGTGGAGGCCCCGGCGGACCTCGCCCCGCTGCTCGAGCCGCTGTACGACGCACTGCGGCTGCCGGCCTTCGTCTCCACCGGGTTCCTCCAACAGCTCGGCGGGATGGCGGTGCAGATCCTGATCCAGGAGGAGGCCCCCGGCGAGGTGGTGGCGGCGTTGATGCAGCTCCTGCGCATCCTGCCGGAGCGGGCGCGGGTGCTCCACCGGCACGTCGCCCTGCCGCTGGTCTGCGGCGGCAGCGAGGATCCGGAGGCGGTGAACGCCGCCCTGGGGAACCTCGCGGACGCGGCCCGCGACGCGGGCGATTACGAGGAATGCCTGGCGCTGCGCCGCGAGCTGGCCCGACGCACGCCGGACGACGCCAAGGCGCTCTACGCGCTGGCCCAGGCCGCTTGGCGCGCCGGGCGCACCGAGGACGGACGCCGCGCCGCCGAGACGGCCGACGCGCGGTGCGGCCCCGACTGTCCCGTCCGGCCCCGCGACCTCGAACGGTTCGCCGAGGCCTCCGCGCGCATCGCCGCAGGGAGCGACGCGGGGGATCCCGAGGCGCGCCTGGCCCTGGCCGAAGCGCTCGACACGGTCGGTCGGACGGACGAGGCGCGGGGGCTGTTCGAGGAGTTGCTGGCCGAGCGGCCCGAGGACGCGCGGCCGGCCGCCGGGCTCGCCCGCCTCGCCCTCCAGCAGTCGTTCGACATCGCCTCCGCGCTGGCCCTGCTCGAAACCGCCGGTCCGGAGCACCGCGGCGAGACGTTCTGGGAGCCGCTGGTGGCCTGCCGCGCGATGACGCTGTTCTACCTCGTGCTGCCGCAGGCGATGCAGGACCCGGCCCGCATTCCCGAGGTGCTGATCAAGCCGTTGCAAGCGCTGCGGGAGGCGGCGGTGTCCTACCGGGCGTTCCACGAGCCGCGGGCCTCGACGGTGCTGCTGGTGGTCGATGCCGTGCTGCGGACGGTCGAGGCGCCGCGCGACCCGGAGGGCGGCTTCCCGACCCCCGTCCTGACCGCGGCCCTGGCCTCCGTGGCCGACGGCGCCCAGGACCTGCTGGAACGCTTCCCCGAATCGCCCGAGCTGGGGGCGATGGCGATCTCGTCGGCGCTGTTCGCCAGCACGGCGGAGCGGACGTTCGCGGCCCTGGAACGCCCGGCGACCGGCGCACTCGCGGAAGACCTGAAGCTGATGCTGCGGCGCGCCAATCTGCACCTGTACGGCGCACTGCGCTGGAACGACCGCGCGCGCCTGCAACGCACCGAGGCCCTGATCGAGGACATCCCGGCGACCGGCACCGGCCCCCTCGACGCCGCGATCCTGCGCGCCGACCTGCTCGCCGTCCGCTGGCGCTCGGGTGCCGGAACCGCCGAGGCGGCCCGGGACGCCTACCGCACCCTGGCCGAAGACGAGCACCTCGATGCCCCCCGGCGCGCCCGCGTGCTCAACAACCTCGGCGTGATCCTCGCCGCGCTGGGCGAGACCGGGGACGCGGCCCGGCGGTTCTTCCGCAGCGAGGATCTCGACCCCGACAACGCCTCCTTCGGGCGCTTCAACCGGTTCGCGCTGGCCGGCCTGGCCGCGGCGCCCGAAGCGGCGGCGCTGGACGCGCTGCGCGAGGAAATGAGCAGCTACCAGGACGAGGAGGCCGCGAGCGCCTCGAAACGCCAGGCGCTGCGCTGGCTGGCGTGGCTGGCCGAACGCGAAGGGAATGCCCGGCGCGCCGGCGAACTGCGGGAGCAGGCGGATGCGACGACGGCGGACGACGTGCTGAGCGGTGCGGTCCGCGGCGACGACGGCTGCGCCTTCCGCGGCAGCTTCCAGTTCGGTCTGGGCTACTCCTCCGACCGCGGCCTGCTGATCGAAATCGACACCGGCGCCCAGCTGTGGCTGCTGCTCACCCCGCCGCCCGCCGCGGCGCCGTAGGCCGGCAAAACCGCCGCCTCCCGCCGCGCCCGGTCGCCGTCCGCTCCGCCGGCAGCCGCCGGAGGTTCCTCGGCCGCTTGATCCTAGAAGTAGTAGTGCAGGCCGAACGAGACGTGATCGATGATCGGCAGATAGATCGTGTCGATTCCCGGGTCCACGAACGCCGCCTGGCCGATGCCGAAGACGAATTGGCCACCGGAGTCCTCCTGGGGCGGCTCCGCGGAGCCGGTCGGCGGCGTGGTCTCGCTCGACCCCGAGATGTACCCGAGCCCGACGCCGACCTCCATCGTCAGCGCCAGCTGCGGCGCCGCCTCGAAACGGTACTCGAACCCCAGCGGCGCGCCGATCGTGATCCCCCAGGCCAGCCAGCTCACGCTGGCGTGCGTGTGGTTCGGGTCGTCCTCGTCCCCCCCGGCCGTCGCCACCAGCAAACCGAGCCCGGCCCCGGTGTAGAGCCGCGCCCGCTCGTTGCCGGCGATCGTGTACAGGTAGCGTCCCCCGAGGTGCAACAACATCCCGTCCACCGACACTTCCTCGGGCGGCATCGGGTCGAGCGGGTTGTCCCAGTCCTGGTGCGTCAGGTTGAGGTACGCGAACCCGAGGAACGCCTCGAGTTCGTGTTCGAGGGTGAACCGGTAGCGCAGCGAGAGGTTCACGTAGTAGGCCGATGCGATCGCCGCGGCGGCGTCTCCCGGCGGATTGTCGGGCGGGGAGGCGCCGGCATCGATCACGGTCCCGAGCAGGTAGCCGTTGGCGAAGAGGGGAGCGAAGTGGTTCGAGAAGCCGATGCCGATCTTGGCGAACTCGGGCGGCGGCGGCGGCGATGGAGTCGTCGGAACCGTCTCGGGATACGACGTCGGTTCGGTCGGAGGAGCTGGTGGCGGCGGCGGCGGTGGCGGCGGCTGCGTCCCCCAACCGGGCTGTGTCGGCTGCGTCCCCCAACCGGGCTGTGTCGGCGGCGTCCCCCAACCAGGCTGCGCCGGCGGCGTCCCCCAACCAGGCTGCTGCGCGGCGGCCGTTGCCGCCCCGGCCAACACCACGGCCGCGAACAGGATGCGGATTTGCGACACGGTGCTCCCTCCTTCCCCGGTCGAAGCGCCATGCTAACGGGCGCTGGCCTTCCGGACAAGTTCACCCTCGGCGCGGGACGCGACCGCGCGGCGGCCGGCTTGCCCCGGACGGCGCGACGGAGGAGACTGCGGGGCCGATGGACGCCGTGGGCCCGTCGCTGTCCGTGCTGTCGTTCGTCGCGGAACTCGACCCGCGCTCGTCCCGCGCCAACCTCGAACGGCTGCTGCGGGCCGCCGAGGCCGCCGGCGAGGCGGCGGAGGCTCCCGAACGCCGCATCGCGCTGCTGCCGGAACGGTGGTGGCGGGACGACGACGAAGGGGCGTACCGGGACGCGGTGCGGGAGTTGGCGCGGCGCTGGCGCTGCTGGGTCGTCGGCGGCTCGATGCACGCCGAGCGGCCCGACGGCACCACCCGCAACCTCGGCTGGCTCGCCGCGCCGGACGGCACGGAACGCGGCACCTACCACAAGCGCCACCCGTTCGCGGCCGAGGCGCTGGCCGGGGTGGGCGCGGGGTCGGGACCGACGACGTTCGACCTCGACGGGGCGCGGGTGACGGTGGCGATCTGCGCCGACCTGTTCGACCCGGCGCTGTTCCGCGGCGCGGGACCGGACGACCCGGCGGCGATCCTGGTCTGCGCCGCCTCGACCAGCCGCAAGCCGGACCCCGGCTTCGCCCGCGCGCTGTGGACGCACATCGCCGTGGCGCGGGCCTGGGAGCGCAACGCCCACGTCGTGATCTCGGACTGGGCGCACGCGCCGCACCTGCCCGGCGTGCGAACGTGCGGGGTGTCGGGACACGCCGACCCGTCGCGCCCGACGCCGCCGTTCTTCGCCCCGACCGCGGCCCCCGCCGCCTGGCTCCGCCTGCCGCTCGAACCGCTGGCCCGCCTGCGCCGCGACCGCCTGTCCCGCAACTTCCTCTGGCCCGACGACGACCCGCCGGGAGCGGTGCGCTAGTCCCGGCGCAGCGTCGACCACCAGATCAGGTACAGCAGCACGACGCACGCGGCGCCCGAGCCGACCACCCACAGCGGCGGCAGGTGCGCGACCGCGGCGTCCGCCCGCGGCGTCCATCCCGGCACGTCCGCCACCTCCGGCGGGAACAGGAACGGCACCGCGTTGTACGCCGCGTGCGCCCCGAGCGCCGGCAGCACCGAGCGGCTCCGGTCGACGATCCAGCCGAAGGCGAGACCCAGCAGGAGGTAGGGCAGCAGGCCGCGCAACGACAGATGCGCGGCGGCGAACAGCGCCGACGAGACGAGCAGCGCCGGGAGCCGCCCGTAGGAGCGGCGCAGCCAGCGCAGCACGATCCCGCGGAACACCAGCTCCTCGCCCACCGGCGTCACCACGGCGATCGCGAACACCTTGGCCAGCTGCCCACCCCAACCGTCGAAGGCCATCAACCGCAGGATCCGCAGCCGCTCCTCGGCGTCCTGCGGCAGCAGGTACTGCAGCAGGTTGTCCAGCTCGGCGACCGGCAGGACCGCGGCCGCGCCGAGCAGCAGGGCGAAGACGCCGGTCGACGTGCGGGTCGGTCCGAGCGTCAGGCCGCCGGGCAGCCGTTCGAAACCCTCCGGGTCGAGGCGCAGGCCGACGAGCACCGTGAGCGGAAAGACGACGAGGCCCACGAACAGCAGGTTGAGCGGGTCCAGGATCCCGCCGGGACGCAGCCACTCGACGAGCGCCGCGAGGGTGAACATCCCGGCGAGCAGGAAGGCGACCAGGGCGACGGAGACGAGCAGCGGCCCGCTGCCGCCGGGGCCCGGCGGCAGCGGCGGCCCGCTCTCCCGACGCTCGCCCTGCATCGGGCGCGGAGTCTACCGCAGCCCGGCGACGCGTCGCACCAGAAAAGGCAGAAGACCCGGGTTGCGCGGCCGGTCGCGCCGTGGCAGTCTCCGGCCCGGCGGGCCCAGGCGATGAGGCGACCGCCGGCGACGGGCCGTAATCCGCCGCGGGAGGAAAGTCCGGGCTCCACAGGGCAGGGTGCCGGGTAACGCCCGGTGGGGGCGACCCCGAGGAGAGCGCCACAGAAAACATACCACCCCGCGCACGGCCCGCGAGGGCCGGACGAGGGGCCAGGGTGAAAAGGTGCGGCAAGAGCGCACCGGGGGCCCGGCGACGGGCCTCGCATGGCACGCCCCACCCGGAGCAAGACCGAATAGGGGGCCGCCGGGGAAACCCGGCCTAGGGTGGCCCGCCCGAGTCCCCCGGGTACAGGTCGCTGGAGCCGGCCGGCAACGGCCGGCCTGGAGGAATGGCCGCCGCCCCCGCGGGCGCAAGTCCGCGAGGGAGACAGAACCCGGCTTACGGTCGTCTGGGCCCGCCCCCTGTCCCGCACCGATCAGCGGCCGAAGTCGAACGCCGCGTGCACGAGGAACGGTCCGCCGGCCGGCGGCGCGGCGGTGAAGTCGAGGTCGTCCAGGGCGTTGCGGACGCAGTCGGCCACGCCGGCGCCGACGATCGGGCCGTCGGCACGGCCGAGCGCGACCGTCACGCCGCCGTCCTCGGCGACGCGCACCTGGTACACCGCGCGCCCGGCCAGGCCGGGGAAGCTCTCGCGGGCGCCCTGGTCGCAGGCCTCGATCTCGGCGCGCAGTCCGAGCAGCGCGGCGCGGAAACGGGCGGGCGGAAGCTGGCCGACGTTCGCCGGATCGGGAATCAGATGGACCAGCACTTCCCCCATCGTCTCGGTCCCGGGTTCCTCCGGCGCCGTTGCCGCATCCCCGGCGGCGCTCCCGCCCAGGGTCTGGTCGTACGCGCGCAGCGCCTGGCGGCACGAGGCCTCGCCGCGCAGTTCGGCCGTCGGCGTGGTCCCGCACTCCCGCTCGCCCGGCCGCAGCACGGCGCACAACAGCTCCCGGGCCGCGCCGCAGGGGTCGAGCAGCGAACGGGTCAGGTATCCGCGGTAGGCCGCGGGAAGATCCCGCGCCAGCATCGGTTCCACCTCGCCGAGCCAGCGGATGTCGTCCTGCAGGTTCGCCTCGCCCAGCCGCCGTTCGCACGTCGGACCGTCCGCCGTGGCCACGCCGGCGCGCAGAGCGGCGCACGCGTCCGCGTCCCGCCCGACCGCGAGACACAGCACGCCGGCCAGCCTCCCGCACGGGCCTTCGGGCTGACAGCGGCCGGCCCGCTCGACGAATCCCGCCGCGCAGCGACAGACGTCGCCGCCCTCCGCCGAGACGCACTCCGCGTGGTCGCCGCAGGCGACGCCGCCGCACAACGCCGGACCGCAGCCGGGCCACGCGACCGCCGGCAACAGCACGGCCGCAACAACCACAGCGCCCCAGGCTCCCGAACGGCGGACGGGACCGCCCACCGCCCCGCGCCTCCGCCCTCGGCTCACCGTCAAGATCCAACCGCCTCCCGCGGCCGCCGCACCGGACGCCCGCCTCGTCCCGACCCTGCCACGGAGCGCCGGGAAGGTCAAAGGCGGCCGGAGCCTCCGGGTCCGCCGCCGCCGTGCAATCCGGCTTCCCGGATGCGAACGACGGCACCGTTCGCGCGGCGCCGCCGTCCGGCGCGCCGCCCGCCCGCGCTTGACAACGTTCCCTTGCTTCGCAAGGCTACCGGCCATGCGCAACACCATCCGGCAGGTCGGGTTGACCCTGTCGCTCATTGCCGCCCTCGCCTGTTCGAAGAAGGAGGAAGGCCCGCCCCTTCCGACGGCGCCGCCCACCATGCCGGCAACGTCCGCGACGCCGGACGCGACCGACGAACCGGCTGCGCCGAAGACCGGCGGGGAGACTCCGCCGCCGGCGTCAGCAACGCCGGACGCGACGCCGAAGTCGTCGGCGCAGATGCTGGTCGAGTTTCCCCCGCTGGAGAACCCGCCTGCCGCCGGTCCGGTCTACTTCATCGTGAATCGCACCGGGGTGGTGGCGGTCCAGGACGGCAAGTTCGTCGCGCTGCGGGCCCCGGAGAAGAACTTCAAGCAACTCGTGGTCGGCGGCGACGGCAAGGTCTACGCGGCGGGGTACCGCGCGATCTACCGCGTGGAAGGCGACGCGCTGGTCAAGGTCCCGGGAAGCAAGGACGTCGACCACTTGGCCGTCGGCCCCGACGGGCAGATCTGGACCACCAGCTTCCAGGGGATCATGCACTTCGACGGCACGGCGTGGACGAAGGAGGAGAAGTCGGTACTGGGCGCCGACGTCTCGCTGCTCGAGGGGATCGCGCTGGACGCCGACCAGCGGCCGTGGATCGTCTCCGCCAACGCGGTGCACGTGCGCGACGGCGAGACGTGGAAGACGGAAGACCTGAGCGGGCTGGGGAAGGACAGGTTCTTCTTCGACGGCATCGTCGCCGGCCCGCAGGGCGCGATCTTCGCCGTGGCCGGGGAGGACCTGCTGCGCTGGAAAGACGGCCGGTGGGAACGGCTGACCCTGGCCGACGAAGGCGAGTTCCTCGGCAGCGGCAGCAAGGTGGCGGTGGGCGCCGGCGGCCGCATCTGCGTGGCGTTCAACCTCGGGGCGCTGGGCTGCCTCCTGCCCGACGGCCGCCGCGTGCGCAAGGACTGGAAGGAGGAAGGCGCCGCCGCCATGCTCAAGGGTTTGGCGCTCGACGGCGCCGGCCGTCTGTGGATCGCGAGCGAGGCGGGTCTGGAGGTCCTGGCTCCCGGGGGCGCCTCGACGAAGTGGGCGCCGGGAACGATTCCCGAGGCGCCGGGCGACATCGAGGACCTCGTGGTGCTCGGCGCCGGCCCGACCCTGCCCCCCGTCGGTGAAGTGCGGACGGGCACGGTGCACGGCAAGATCACGACCAAGGCCGGCGCGCCCGTCGCCGGCAAGAAGATGGAGATCTGCGCCTCGCCCGCCACGATGTTCCAGGAAACCCCCTGCACCGGCGCTCCGTTCGTGGCCACGACCACGACGACCGCGCAGGGCGAGTTCACCTTCGAGAACGTCCCGATCGGCACCTACGGCTTCGCGATCGAGATCGACGGCAAGTGGAGCGTGTCGTTCCTGGAGGACTGCTGCGAGCGGATGCAGCCGGGACAGGTCTACGAGGCCGGCTCGTTCGAGATCGACTGATCCGATCCGGCCCGCGGTTCCGCCCCGCGGGGGGTGGGACGGCCGACGAATCCGCTGGCCTCGGGCCGCGTTTCGGGTCAAGGTCGACGGCGTGCAACGACGCGTGCCCTGCATCCCCCGCGCCCTGTTCCTCCTCGCGCTCGCCACCACCTGCGGCCCCGCCGACGGGGCTCCCGACGCACCGGCCGACGCGTTCGACGGCGCTCCTCCCGACGCGCCCGACGACGCGCCGGCCGAGGCGATCGCGCCCGGCCTGCTGCGGGTCGTCTTCTTCGACATCGATACCGGCGACTCGATCCTCGTGCAGGCCCCCGGCGGCCGCACGCTGCTGGTCGACCTCGGGCTGCCGCAGGTCTACGCCGACGGGCACGAAACCGACACGGCGCGATCGGTGACGCGCCGCATCGAGGAGCTGACCGGGCGGCGCGCGGTCGATTACTTCCTCGCCTCGCACTTCCACTCCGACCACGTCGGCACGTTCCGCTCCAGCGGCCAGCCGGCGAGCGGCATCGGGTGGGCGGTCGAGTACGGCGGCCTCGCCGTCGGCACCTTCCTCGACCGCGGCCGCACCCCGCCGGGCGACTCGCCCACGCAGGCCGACTACCTGCGCTGGGTCGAGAACAAGAGCAACCGGCGGGTGATCGACGGACCGGGCCGCCACTGGGTCGATCTCGGCCCCGAGGTCGTCGTCGAGGTGCTGGCGGCGGCGGGCGCCGGCGTCGCCCCCGCCGGCTCGGACGAGAACGGCTTCTCCCTGCCGATCCGCGTCACCTTCGGCGACCTCGAGCTGTCGCTGGCCGGCGACCTGACCGGCGACTGCAACACCGACCTGTCCGACGTCGAGACCGCCGTCGCACCGCTCATGGGCGCCGTCGAGGTCTACAAGGTCAACCATCACGGCTCCCAGACCAGCTCCAACCTCACCTGGCTCGCCACCCTGCACCCGCTGGTCGCCGTCATCCCCGCCGGCGCCAGCCGCTTCGGCTATCCCCACGCCCGCGTCGTCCAGGCGCTCGACGCCTTCGCCGACCGCTACAGCTCCGGCGACGGCGAACTGGTTCTCGAAAGCCGCGACGGGCGGACCTTCACGATCGGCGGACGCACCTACACGGCCCGAAGCGAGGCGACCGAGGCGACGCTCGAACCGCCCCCGATCGGCACCGACGAGAAGACGGACGCGCTGTGCCGCAACGGCCGCGACGACGACCGCGACGGCTACACCGACTGTTCCGACTGGTCCTGCTCCCGCTGCCCCGGCCTCACCGCCTGCCGCTGATTCCCGACGTTCCGGATTCGTCGCGGCCCGCGACCCTCGCCGCGCCGCCCGACCGACGCCAAACCGGGCCGGCGACGGCCGCTACGGCCGCCGGTTGGCCGACGCGTTCGGCGCCGCCGCGGATGCGCGGTCGACCAGCAGCCAGAAGCCGACCGGAATGCTCGCGTAGTACCCGTCGACGAACGAACCGGCGTACAACCCCGCGTAGCTCCACTCGCCCATCGGCTGCTCGTTGATCATCAGCGACACCACCCCGACCCGCGCCGGAGCGCCGAGGTCCGCGAAGGCGATTGCGAATTCGACGTAGTCCCCCGCCCGGAACGTCGTCACCGGCGGCGCGGGGTCCGGTGCCCCCCACGCGCCGCCCGCGTACGTCGTCAGGCTCTGGTACACGTTGTCGGCGCGCCAGGCGAACAGCCGTTCGGGCCGGAACCCGGACGGGAACACCGGCCGCTGCGTGTTGTAGGTCACCCCTTCCGCCGCGCCGAGTCCCGAGCCGGGGTCGGTGTCGAGATAGACGTGCACCCAGCGCTGGCTGCCCCCGCTCCCGACGTCGGGGCCCTCGTAGGCAACGTAGAGCTGCGCGGCGTCCCAGCTCACGTAGGCGAAGTACGCCGACGACGTCGTGGCAAAGCGTTCGTCCGCTCCGACGAAGTCGTTCGCTCCATCGATCACGATGGTGTGCGCGTACGGCGGAGGGGACACGTCGGCGTCGGCGTCCGCATCCGCATCCGCATCCGCGTCCGCGTCCGCATCCGCATCCGCATCCGCATCCGCGTCCGCGTCCGCATCCGCATCGGCGTCCGCATCCGCATCCGCATCCGCATCCGCATCCGCGTCCGCATCCGCGGCGTCCGGTGCCGCCTCCGGACCGTCGTCCGTCGTGTCGCCGTCCCAGTCCCCGTCGCCGTCCGCATCCGCGGCGTCCGGCGGCGTTTCCGGACCGTCGTCCGTCGTGTCGCCGTCCCAGTCCCCGTCGCCGTCCGCGTCGCCGTCGGTGCCGGAGCAGAAGGCGTAGATCCAGCAGCCGGAGTCCTCGCAGTCGGTGGCGCCATCCTCGTCGTTGTCGATGCGGTCGCGGCACTCGGCGATGTCGGCTTCGCGGTGCGAGGTGTCCTCGGTGGCGGGACACCCGGCGAGGATCGGCAGGGCGACGATGGCGAGCCATCCGGGCAACAGGTGCTTCCCCATGGCGTTCCTCCGGAGCGATCCGATAGCACATTTCCGGCCGCCGGGCCGTCCGATTCCGGCGGCCGAAGGCAGCGGCCTCCGCGGCACGCCCGACGACCGGTCGCGCCGTGGCGCGCGATTCAGCGCCGGATGCCGATCTCGTCGAACGGGATCGGCACGAACCCCGGCAGGGTGAACGCGGGGCTGTCCGGTCGCAGGTTCAGGTCGAGCGACGCTTCGTCGACGAACCGCGGGTCCTGGTCATCGATGTTGGGTTCGGTGGCGTCGTAGGATTCGAGCGCGCCTTCGCCGCCCCAGTTTCCCGCCCACATCAGCGACTCGGTGCACCAGGTGATGTTCCGGGCGAAGGTGCATCCTTCGGGGTCGAGCCAGTGGGTATCGACGATCGCGTCCCAGTCGTTGGGGATCGCGGCCAGCTCGGGGTAGCGCGAGGCCCACGGGTCGGACTGGTAGGCGATCCGGCGCGCGCCGGCCCAGCACCGTTCGAAATCGACGTTGATCCGGCCCAGCAGGTTCCAGTCGTCCGGGCACTCGCCGTTCCACTCGTTGTTGGCGGTGCGTGCGCGACGATCGGTCGAATGGCCGCCCGACGCGGCACCGACGATCACGTTGTTCTCGAAGTGGTTGTCGCGCCCGCCGCCGCTCAAGGTGGCCAGCCCGGCGATGCCGTAGAACACGTTGCCGAACACCTCGTTGCCGCTGGCGGCGTCGTCGAGGTACACGCCGTGGCTGCCGCCGAACGGGCCGCCGATGTCGTGGAAGAAGTTGAAGCGGATCCGGTTGCCGCGGTAGCCCCAGTCGCGGCCGGTGTAGACCGCGCCGGCGTCGTTCGCCTCCGTCACCACCCGCTCGAAGATGTTGTACTCGATGCGGTGCTCGTTGCCGCTGAACAGTACGCCGGAGTGCGGCGCGTCGTGGATGTAGTTGTGTTCGATCACCTGGCCGCAGCCGGTGGGAGCGACGGCCGGCTTGTACGTGCGGTCCCAGCGGCCGAAGCCCGACAGGTCGCTGTCGCGGACGAACAGCCCGCCGTCGGTCAACGACGGCCGGTCGCCGCCGGTGAGCCGCACACCGGCGCCGCCCGGATCGCGGACCACGCAGCGGGAGAGGCCGCTGCGGGCACCCTCGATCCGCACGGCATCCCCTCCCGAGTTGCGGAAGGTGCACGATTCGAACACCGCGTCCTCCACCCCGTCCGCCTCGACCAGCACGCCCCGCACCATCTCGAACGTCAGCCCGGCGAACCGGACGTGTCCCGTTCCGTCGAGGCGCACCAGCGGGTCCGACAGCAGCGAAACCTGGATCTCGGCGCCGTCCAGCGGTCCCGGGGGCCAGAAGTAGAGCGTGCCGGTCGCGCGGTCGATGTAGTACTCGCCCGGAACGTCCAGCTCCTCGAGCAGGTTGAGCGCGAAGAACGGGTGGAGCATCGCCAACCCGTAGCTCGGCGCCTCGCCCAGGGTCACCGTGCCGTCGGGCTCCACGGTGCCGGGCAGCGTGTCGTCGGCCCAGTACTGGTAGAACAGCCCCTGGAACCACGGGTCGGGCGCCGCGCCCCACCGTTCGTGCCGCGTCCCCGGAAACCGGAAGCTGGTGTCGGAGTACACTTCCGGGACACGCACGAAGCCGTGCTCCGCGAACGCCTCGGGACGGGTCCGCGGGTAGACCGTCTCGGCCGCCTCGCCGCCGAAGTTCTCCAGCGGCGGGATCGGCCAGTTGCCGGAGGCGAGCCACGACGTGACCCCGCTCGGCCAGCAGTTCGGGTCGGAGCGCGGGTCCGCCGGGCTGATGAACCAGTAACGGTGGGTCGCCCCGCCCCACTCCCAGGTGCAATGGTAGAGGTAGAACTGGGTGCCGCCGACGTTCGCCGTGTAGTTGGCGAACCCGTCGTCGGCGTTGCCCGTCGCCGTCGTTCCCAGATAGGCGAACGTCGTGCCGTCGCCGAACCGGTCGCCGGTGACGATCGCGTCGACGGTCCGATCTTCGGGGTCGATCTGGCCCCGGTTGGGCCAGCGAGCCAGCTCGAGCATCGCGCCGTCGAACGCCACCTCGAGCGCGCTCTCGGCGCCCCAGGTGGAGAAGCCGCGGCGTTGCAGCGTGCCGAGGTCGGTGACCCCCTGGGCCGCGAGATCGATCTGCCGGACGTGGTCCACCGCGTCGCCCGGGATCCGCGCCCGGGCGGGCCCGCCGGCGGGGACGGGCACGGCGGCCGCCGGGTCGAGCGACGGGCCCCCCGCCAGCCGGACGACCTCGCCCGGCCGCGCCGCCCACCAGATCGGCGCGGCAACCTCGCCCGAGTCGTCGGCAGACAGCCGGAACGTCGCGGTGCGCTCGTAGATCCCCTCCCGCAGCACGACCACCAGACCCCCCTCCGGCAACCCCTCGGTCGCCTTCACCTCGCGCACCGCGTCGCGGGCGCGTTCGAGAGTCGCAAAGGGCGCCTCCAGCGTGCCGGGGTTGGAGTCGTCGCCGGCCGGGCTGACGTAGAAACGCGCGGCGTCCCACGGCACGTCCGGAGGAAGGAAGGTGTCGGCGTCGCCGCCGCCGTCACCGTCACCGTCGCCGTCGGCACCGGGGATGTCGCCCGTGTCGGCGTCGCCGGCGTCGGGGTTCGAGGAGTCGTCGCCGCACCCGGCCAGGAGACCGGGCAGGCAGGCCAGGGCCGCTCCGAGGAACACGCGGGATGCCGTCATGAAGCGAAGCGTGGCCCCGGCGCGCAAGCGTGTCAACCGGCGGCGGGGGACCACAATCCCGCCGGGGCGATCCTCCGACCCGCAGCGGAGCGCGCGGCGTGCGAGGCGCGGAGCGTGTCCGTGCGCCAGTGCTCCCGCGAGGTCCAGCGCACCGCGCGGGTGACAACCGTCGGCCCACGGGCTCGACGCCTTCCTCGGCTGTGCCATGCCCGTGCAAGCCTCGGGTTGCACCGTCGGCTCGGGCTTGCGGTGCGATTCGGGCGGGATCCGCGGTCGTCCGCCTACCCGGGGGCGGCGCTGGCGGCTGCCGAGCCTCAGGGCGCCGTCGGCTGGCGCCGCGCGGCGAACCACAGGCGGTAGCTCTCCATCAGCCGGCGCTGCGCCGGTGGGGCGCGATGCGCGCAGGTCGCGTATTCCGGGTCGTTCTCGCCGGCGCCCCAGCGCACCTCGGGACAGTCGTTCGGGTTGTACGCCGTCTCGAAGGCGCGCAGGCGTTCGACGAACGTCGCGAGCGTCAGGCGGCCCGCGGCGCCGTCGCTGCGCCGGACCTCGATCCCCAGTTCGTCCCGCGCCCGCTCCCACTCGCCCTCCAGCTCCGCGCGCACCTCGGCCGGCGTCTTCCCTTCCGGCATGCGGAAGGCGCCCGGGTTGTCCTCGACCTGCGCGGGAAAGCCGAGCACCTCGTCCGCCAACGCCAGCAACCGCAGGTCGCGCCCGGGGGTCGCGTAGTCCTCCCACGGCCCCGCGGTGGCGAAGATCTCGGGACCGCTCGGGATCGGGATCACCGCCCAGCCGTTCCGTTCCATGAACTCGAAGGCGACCTGAACCGCGGTCTCCCGCTCGGCGAGCAGTTCCACCAGGAGCTGCAGCCGGTCGCGGAAGACCAGCAGCGGGTCGAGCGGCTCGGGGTTGAGGAGCTGTTCGAGGCGCGCGTGCCACGCCTCGGCGCCGGCGAACTCGTACTGCTCGGTGGAGTACCGCACGGCCGGCGGCGCCGCGGCCAGTTCGGCGTTCGCGGCGAAGCAGAACGCGCCGTCGCGGTAGGCGAGCGGCCGGAAGGCCTTGAAGCCGCCGCTCGTCGTCTTGACCGTGAAGAAGTAGTTCGTGCGGGCGTATCGCTTGTGGGAGATCGATTGGTCGGGGTGGCCGTCGATCGCGTACAGCGTGCCGATGCGGTCGCGGCGGCCGGGGAGCCAGCGGGTCAGGATCAGCACGTGGCCGCGCGGGTCGACGAAGATCGTGCCGGGCCGCAGCGCGTCCCGCGACAACGGCAGGGGGTAGAAATCGCTCACCTCGGCGCCGGCCAGCGAGCGGGTGGTCCCGGAATGCACCAGACGCGCGACGGTTTCGCCAAGGAAACGATTGAACCGCAGCACCGGGTCCTCGACGTGATCCCAGGCCGGCGAGAGGTTCGTCAGCACGTCGCCCGCACACTCGGGCCCGAGACCGGGGTCGCCGCGCTTGCAGACGTGCGCCGCGAACGGCAACCGGTGCTTCCAGGCGAAGTAGGCGCGCAGGAAGTACGGCGCGTCGCCGCAGTCCGGCGCCAGCTCGACCGGCACCGCCGCGGCGGGGTCGTCCTCGCCCAGCCCGAGGTGGCCCCACAGCAGGTTGCGCGCCGGGTCGCGCAACGCCTTGTGCAGCGGCCGCCACCCGGCCGTCATCCCGGGCTCGACGAGGAACAGGCGGGCGATCCATGCCTGGTAGAAGCTCTCCCAGCCCCGGTCCCAGTTCCGTTCGATCGGCCAGATCCCCGTCGCCGGCGCGGCGCGCGGCGCGTCCTCCGCCGCCGGGCGCACCTCGGCGCAGGCGAGGCGCGGACGGTCGCGCGACGCGAGGCACACTTCGAACGGCCCGGCGGGCGTCGCGGCCGCCGCGGCGCTCCAACCCCACGGCGGGCCGCCCCACGCCTCGACCCGGTCCAGCCGCCGGCGCTCGCGGCCGTCGCACAGCACCAGCCGCGGATCATCGAGGTCGCGTTCCGCGACGCCGATCACCCGCAGCGGTTTCCCCGCGATCGGCCGCGCCGGGGACCAGAAGACCCGGGCCGCCGCGTCCGCCGCCGCCAGGCCCACGTCGCAAGTCGCGTGCGGAACGTGGGCCAGCGGCCCCTCGGCGTCGCCGGGGTGGCCGTCCCACGCATCGAGCGACCCGGCGTCCGGCGCTCCGGCATCGACGACCGCGGCCGGCCCGTCGGGCATCCCGTCGGGTGCGTCGGGGCCGGGCTCCGCCCCGACGTCGACGGGGGGAAGCGCGGAGCGCTTCCCGCAACCGGGTCCGGCCGACCCGGCGGTCAGCGCCGCCAGGCCGACGAGCCAGACGCGCTTCCCGGCGAGCCGTGTGCCTCCCGTTCCGCGATTCACCTCGACCCTCCCTCGCCGCGCCGTCACCGCGCCGTCGCCTCCAGCGGGGCGACCCGTATCCGACGCGGATGAAATCCATCTGATGCATTCCCTCCGGGAACGCAAGGCGGCAATGGGGCCGCCGGCCGGTTTCGTCATCGTGGTCGTCGTCGTGGTCGTGGTCGGCGGCATCGCACGGTCACCCGGAGGGTGATTTCTGCTCATGCTACGACCACGACCACGCGGCAACCTGGCGACGGCGAAATCCGGAAGCTCGGGAGCCCCTTGTCCCTGGCCCGCGCTCGGTTCACGATAGGCGGTGCGCGGCGGGCGGGAGGATGTCATGGAAGAAACCCGGGAGGCGAGGTGCGCGGCATGGACGGCCTGGCTCGTGCCGGCGGCGCTGCTGGCCGCCGGATGCGAGGCGCCGGAGATGGAAGCGGGTCGGGCCCGACGGGCCCTGGGAGAGCCGCAGGACGGGTTTCCGGACTGGGAGGAGCGGGTGATCTTCGAGTGGACGAACCGGGCGCGGTGCGACCCGGCGGCGGCGCTGGCGGGCTGCACCGCCTGCGCCGAGGCGGCGTGCTACTCGCCCGTCCCCCCGCTGGTCTGGAACCACAACCTGGCGCGGTCGGCGCGCTTCCACAGCGCGAACCTGGTGCTCAACAGCGCCGGGTTGCGCCACGACTCGCCGTGCACGCTCGTGTCGACCATCGCCGCCGACTACGTGCCGGGGCCGTGCAGCGGCCTGGCGAGCTGCGCCTGCGTCGGCGGGACGCTCGCTTGCAGCCCGACCTGCACGAGCTGGGACGCGCGCGTCCGGCTGTTCGGAACCACGCCGTCCGGCGAGAACATCGCCTACGGTTCGACCAACCCCGACAGCATCTTCACCCTCTGGTTGTGGGAACCCGACTCGAACCCCGCCTGCGGCTGGCGCACCACGAACGGCCACCGCGCGAACATCCTCGGCGGCTCGCGGGCGATCGGCGTGGGCCGCCACTCGAACTACTTCACCCAGGACTTCGCCGGCAGCGGCACCCCCTCCGGAGTGGTCAGCGGCGTCCACTACCCGAAGACCGGGACCTCGATCCAGTTCTGGGCCAACTGGTATTCGTCGGCGGCGCCGGCCTCCGCGGTGGTCAACATCGATGGGACCTGCACCCCGCTGGCCCGCGCCCGCGGCTCCGACACCAACGGCGCCTGGACCGCGACCGTGACGCTCGCCGCCGGCGCCTGTCACCGGTACTACTTCCGCTTCGCCGACGCGAGCGGCACGGACAACGACTACCCGACGACGGGTTCGTTCGGCATCAACTGCGCCGACTGGGAGGCGACGCGGCCCCCGACCTGCGGCTGCACCCCCGCCTGCGCCGGTCGCGAGTGCGGGCCCGACGGCTGCGGCGGCTCCTGCGGCTCCTGTTCCGCGGGCTTCGAGTGCAACGCCGACGGCGACTGCGTGCCGGTGGGAGCCGATGCCGATGCCGATGCCGATGTCGACGCCGATGCCGATGCCGACGCCGATGCCGATGCCGACGCCGATGCCGATGCCGACGCCGATGCCGACGCCGATGCCGACGCCGATGCCGATGCCAACATCGACATCGCGGCGGACACCGATGCCGACGCCGATGCCGACGCCGACGCCGATGCCGACGCCGATGCCGACGCCGATGCCGATGCCGACATCGACATCGCGGCGGACACCGATGCCGACGGCGCGCCGGGCGAGACGACCTGCGACCCGGCGGCGTGCAACGCCTACTGCCGAGGCATCGGCGCGCCGGGAGGCGTGTGCCGGAGTGACGGCGGGTGCGACTGCATTCACGACGGCGACGTCGGGGGCGAGGGGCTCGGCGACGTGGCAGGTGACGGCGGTGGAAGCGACGACTCCGGCTCGGGGTGTTCCTGCACCGTCCCGTCGGGCGCCCCAAACGGCGCATGGGCGCTGCTCGGAGCGGCGGCGGCCCTGTGCGGCGCGCGCTGGCGGAGCGGCGGCGATCGAGCGCCCGGCGGCGGCCGCCGCCGCCGCGGATCACCGGCTCAGCCCCGGTAGAAGGTGCCCTTGGGCACCGTGACGGTGGGATCGATCAGCAGTTCGCCGTCCCGGATCAGCACCTCGAACCAGGTCAGGTCGCGGTCCGCGGGACCGCCGGTGACGGTGCCGTCCCGCGCGAAGGTGCTTCCGTGGCAACCGCAGGCGAAGCTGCCGTCCTCGAGCGGTTCGACGGGGCAGCCGCTGTGGGGACATTCGCCGGAGAGGGCCGCGTAGCCTTCCTCCCAGTGGAGGACGTAGACGTGGGTGGTCTGGACGCGATACGGCCGGGTGAAGATCGGAAACTCGCCCGGCGTTCCGGCGGCGAACAGGCCGGGGGGGATCTTGGCTCCGCATCCCGCGGCGGCCCACGGGCAGAGCGCCGCGCCGGCGGCGACGGCCGCCGTCTTGAGGAACTGCCTTCGATCGTTCCGGACCGCCTCGTGATCGTTCCGCTCCTCCGCCATGCTGCCTCCCTTCCCCCGGAACGTCCGCCCGGTGGAAGGACGATCTAGCCATCGTTCCGGCGGCCGGGCAAGTCCCGGCGCGTTCCTCGGGGGGAACGAGCCAGGCGGGCGAATCGGTCCGCGCGGCGGCGGGACGCCGGGGGAGCACCGCGACGATACGGGCGGACGTATCGGCAATTCCGCTTGACAAGCCCGCGGCCGGGCGCTACACACCGTTCCGCCCGGCCGAGATCGCTCGCCGTTCGGATGGGAGAGAAGGAAGCCGGCGGGCGTCCGTAGCCCCTCGCCGAGAGCCGTTTCGGGGGTCCCTGGGCGAGGACAGGGAACAGGAACTCGCGTTCCCCGCGGAGACGAGCGGGGCCAGCCGACCTCGGTCCCACCGCGCCGGACACGTCAAGGAGAGTCGAATGCACCTGAAGGAACTGAAGGCGAAGCCCATCGAGGAACTCACGGCGATGGCCAAGGAGTTCAAGGTCGAGAACGCCGCGGGCATGCGGAAGCAGGAGTTGATCTTCGCGCTGCTGCAGGCCCAGGCCTCGCAGAACGGCGCGGTGTTCGGCGAGGGGGTGCTGGAGATCCTGCCCGACGGCTTCGGCTTCCTGCGCGCCCCGGACTACAACTACCTGCCGGGCCCGGACGACATCTACGTCTCGCCCTCGCAGATCCGTCGGTTCAGCCTGCGCACCGGCGACACGGTGACCGGGCAGATCCGGCCGCCGAAGGACGGCGAGCGGTACTTCGCGCTGCTCAAGGTGGAGACGATCAACCACGAGCCGCCGGAGGTGGCGAAGGACAAGATCCTGTTCGACAACCTCGTGCCGCTCTACCCCGACGAGAAGTTCAACCTCGAGCACGAGCCGAAGAACTTCTCGACCCGGATCATCGACCTCCTGGTCCCGATCGGCTTCGGCCAGCGCTGCCTGATCGTCTCCCCGCCGCGCGCGGGCAAGACGGTGCTGTTGCAGGTGATCGCGAACGCGATCACGGCGAATCATCCGGATGTCGACCTCCACGTGCTGTTGATCGACGAACGGCCCGAGGAGGTGACCGACATGCAGCGTTCGGTGAAGGGCGAGGTGATCAGCTCGACCTTCGACGAACCGGCGCAGCGCCACGTGCAGGTGGCCGAGATGGTGATCGAGAAGGCCAAGCGACTGGTCGAGCACCGGCGCAACGTGGTGATCCTGCTCGATTCGATCACCCGCCTAGCCCGCGCCTACAACACCGTCGTCCCGCCCTCCGGCAAGATCCTGTCGGGCGGCGTCGATTCGAACGCCCTGCACAAGCCGAAGCGCTTCTTCGGTGCCGCGCGCAACATCGAGGGCGGCGGCTCCCTGACGATCATCGCCACCGCGCTCGTCGATACCGGCAGCCGCATGGACGAGGTGATCTTCGAGGAGTTCAAGGGGACCGGCAACAGCGAGATCCACCTCGACCGCAAGCTGATGGAGAAGCGCGTCTTCCCATGCCTCGACATCAACCGCTCTTCCACCCGCAAGGAGGAGCTGCTGCTGGACGACTACGTGCTGCAGCGCGTCTGGCTCCTCCGCCAGCTCCTTCATCCGCTCAACGTCATCGATTCGATGGAGTTCCTGCTCGACAAGATCTCCCGCACCAAGACGAACAAGGAGTTCCTCGAGTCGATGGGCGTCGAGCACTGACTTGACGGCGGGCCCGCGAGCGCCTACGGAGGCGTCCCGGAGGAGAAGCAAGATGAAGCCCGGCATCCATCCCAAGTACGAAATCATCAAGGTGGTCTGTGCCTGCGGCAACCAGTTCGAAACCCGCTCGACCAAGGGCGGCGACACCCTGACGGTGGACATCTGCTCGGCCTGCCACCCGTTCTACACCGGCAAGCAGAAGCTGCTGGACGCCGCGGGCCGCATCGAACGGTTCCGCCGGAAGTACGCCGAGAAGGGGCCGAAGGCCGTCAAGCCGGCCGAGGCCAAGGAGTAGGGTCGTCATCGCCTCCCCCGCGCCTGGTCTGCCCGTCATGGACAACCCCGAGCTCCAGTGCCTCGCGGTCGGCGGCCAGGCGGTGATCGAAGGGGTGATGATGCGCGGCCCGTCCTGTCTCGCGGTCGCCGTCCGCAACCCCAAGGGCCAGCTCGTGGTCCGCGACCAGCCGTGGCGCTCGATCTGGGAACGCCTGCGTTTTCTGCGCTGGCCCTTCCTGCGCGGCGCCGTGGTCCTGGTCGAGTCGCTGGCCAACGGCATGCGCGCCCTCGCCTACTCCGCCGACATCGCCGCCCAGGGCCTGCCGGCCGAGGACGGCGAGCCGGCGCCGGCCGCCGGCGACTCGTCCGGCCCCTCGCTGTGGCTCGTGCTCGTCCCGACGCTCGTCTTCGCCCTGCTGGTCTTCAAGGGCGTCCCGCACGTCGTCGCCCTGGGCCTCGACGCCTGGGCCGGCGGCCGCGGCACCTCGGGCTGGCGGTTCCACGTCCTCGACGGCGTCGTCAAACTGCTGCTGTTCGTCGGCTACATCCTGCTCATCTCGCGGATGAAGGACGTGCGCCGCGTCTTCGCCTACCACGGGGCGGAACACAAGGCGATCGCCGCGCACGAGGCGGGCGAGGCGCTGACCGTCGCCAATGCCCGCCGGCACTCGCGCTTCCACCCCCGCTGCGGCACCGCCTTCCTGCTCTACGTGATCGGGATCGGCGTGCTGCTCTACATGGCGCTGCTGCCGCTGCTGCCGCCGCTCGCCTCCGCCGGCTGGCTCGACCAGGCGCTGCTGATCCTGCTCAAGATCGCACTCCTGTTCCCGATTGCCGGGCTGTCCTACGAGGTGATCCGGCTGGCCGGCAAGTTCGGCCGCCACCGGGTCGTCCGCCTGCTCATCGCCCCCGGCCTGGCGCTGCAGCGCCTGGTGACCCGCGAGCCGACCGACGACCAGCTCGAGGTCGCCCTGGCCGCGATCGCCACGGCGCTCGCCCGCGAGGAGGCGACCCGGCGCGCCAGGGCCGGCGAGGACCTCGCCGTGCCGCCGGAACGGGAACAGGTGTTCGCCGACTACGCCGCCTTCCGCGCGGGCCTGGAAACCTGGTATCCGCGGGCCGCTCGGGAGTCGGCCTAGGGGGAAGGCGCGCCGATGGACGAGAAGATCCGCACCCGGCTCGACGGCCTCGAACGGCGCTTCGAGGAAATCGAACGCTCGTTCCTCGAGGAGCAGGTGCTGTCCGACCCGAAGCGGGTGCAGGAGCTGAACAAGGAACGCACCGAGATCGCCGACGTCGTCGAGACCTTCCGCCGCTACCGCAGGACCGAGACCGACCTCGCCGACCACCGCGCCCTGCTCGACGACCCCGACCCCGAGATGCGCAAGCTGGCCAAGGACGAGATCGCGGCGCTGGAAGCCGAGCGGGCGGCGTTGGAGGAGCGGCTGCGCGTCCTGCTCACCCCGAAAGACCCGCTCGACGGCAAGAACATCATCCTCGAAATCCGCTCCGGCACCGGCGGCGAGGAGGCCGCCCTGTTCGCCGCCGAACTGCTGCGGATGTACTCGCGCTACGCCGAAAGCAAGGGATGGAAGGTCGAACCGATGAGCCTGTCGTCGTCCTCCGGCGGCGGCATCAAGGAGGCCATCGTTTCCATCTCCGGCAAGGACGTCTACTCGCACCTGCGCTTCGAGAGCGGCGTCCATCGCGTGCAACGCGTGCCCGTCACCGAGGCCCAGGGCCGGATCCACACCTCCGCCGCCACCGTCGCCGTCCTCCCCGAGGCCGACGAGGTCGACATCAAGATCGATGAGAAAGACCTCGAGATCCACGTCGCCGCCGCCGGCGGACCCGGCGGCCAGGGCGTCAACACCACCAACTCCGCCGTCCGCCTGCTCCACAAGCCGTCCGGCATCATGGTCCATTGCATGGACGAACGGTCGCAGATCAAGAACCGCGCCAAGGCGATGAAGATTCTCCGCTCCCGCCTGATGGAGGCGGAGATCGAGAAGCAGCAGGCCGAACGCACGGCCGAACGCCGCGCGATGGTCCGCTCCGGCGACCGCTCCGAGAAGATCCGCACCTACAATTTCCCCCAGGACCGCATCACCGACCATCGCCTCGACCGGAACTTCCACAACCTGCCCGCGTTCATGGACGGGGAAATCGACGAGCTGGTCCAGCAGCTCCGCCTGCAACACCAGGCCCAGTTGCTGGAAGGGAAGAAGCCGTAGGCGGCAAGCGGAACGGCTCGCCCGGGGAGGCGGCATGTCGCGCGAGCGGATCGTGCGCGGGGCGCGGATCGAGGCCGACGGCACCGTCGTCCTGGAAGCGGAAGACGACTTCTGCATCGAAAACGCGAGCCGCCGGGTCCACGGCCGCCTCGTCGCCGGCCTGCTCGACGGCTCGCTCGAAGGACCCGCCGTCGAACGGGCCGTGGAACGACTGGAGCGTTTCCTCTCCACCGCCGACTTCCGCGCCCTGCGCGACGGCGACCCCGACCTCCGCGGCCCGCTCGCCCGCCCCGTCCGCCTCGTGGAGGACGGCTCCGGACGCGTCGCGCCGCGCAAGCTCTGAACAACGCGGGAACCCGAATCCGAAGCAGTCAGAACGACTCTACAGGCCCGGATCGGGGCGGGCGCCGGCGTACGGCAGGGCGACGCCGGCTCCCGCCGTCCAGGTGAGCAGCGCGGCGAGGGTCAGGGTGCGCGCGGCGGGGTCGACCGCCGCGACCCGCACCGCCCGGTCCTGGCCTTCGAGCTGGATCCGGTCGCCGGCGACAAGCCCCTCGCCGTCGCCGGCGCGGCGCCAGGCGACGGCCCGGGAACCCCGCGCCGGCTACGGACTCGCGGCCGGCGCGGGCCGGCAGTCGAGCGGCACGCTGGAGAGGACGCAGCCGCGGTCGTTGCAGCTCCAGGTTTCGTCGAGGACGTCGCGCTGGGTGCACGGGCCGTCCGCGCAGTCGGTGCGCACGACGTCGGCGAGCCGGCCGTCCGCGAAGCGCACGGCGAGGCGGCTGGCGGCGCTGCCGGTGAACGGGCCGCGCGGGGGCGCGGCGAGCGCATCATTGGCGTCGTGGTGCTGGACCGCCAGCAGCCGCTCACAGGGCGGCGGCGCGGGTCCCAGATCGCGCACCGAGCGCTTCGGAATCCCGAGGGCGTTGCCGGCCGGGTGGCCGCCGGCGGCGCGCCAGACCTCGGTCCGCGGCCCGGCCAGGCGCGCCGGCCCCGCGGGCGACGGCGCGAGCGCCGGGTCCGGCACGCCGGCCAGCGCCGCCTCGCAGTACACGACCTGCACCTCCTCCTCCCGCCGCTCGCCGACGGCGCACTTCCCGTCCGGCCCCAGCACCGTCACGCGGGTCCGCACGCCGTCCGGAGTCCGCTCCTCGCGGTAGCCGATCGCGCCGATCGCATCGCCCACCGGTTCGGCATCGACCCCGACGAAGAACGTCTCTTCGACCCCGCGGCCGCGGAAGAAGAACAGCGTCTGCACCTCGGGACCCCAGGCCAGCCCGAGCGGCGCGGCGCGGCCGACGTGGTCCCGCGACTGGATCGCGGCGATCTCGCCGCCGCGTCGCCCGACGCCCTGGTCCTCGCGGAAGTAGAACAGGAACGCCCGGTCGCCGGCGAGCGCGACGCCGGTCGTGCCGAGCCCCGGCCAGCCGGGAGGCGGCGCGAACGGGGCCGGACCGGCGCCGGTGGTGCGCAGCCGCTGGTAGCTCGTGGTCACGACCTCGATCTCCCACTGCTCCCGGTTCGGGTCGGGATCGACGTCGCGGTAGAGGAACGACAGCCGCGTCCGGCCCAGCGCGTCGGCGGCGGGCCGGCCGCCGCGGTCCGCGAAGCGCACCTCCGCCAGCCGTCGTTCGCGGCTCCGACCATGCTCCGTGAACGAGAACTCGATCCGCTGCACCGGCCGGTCGTCCGGCTCGCAACGTTCCCAACGTCCCGGCGCCACGCACCAGGCGTCCCGCGTCCACCCGGTGCGGTCGATCGCCAGGACCCGGGCCGGGTAGCCGTTCTCGTACTCGACGCGCAGCCGGACCGCGGGGACCAGCAGATCCTCGATCCACGCCGGCGGGGTGCCGGGGAGCGGGTCCCGGGCGTACCGTTCGTCGGCGCCTTCGAGCCAGCGGCCGTCGGGGGCGAGCGCCGGGATCACGCCCCACAGCCACGACTCCTCGGGGTGCGCGAGCGCATCGAGCCAGCCGCGGGCGGGGGCCGGCAGGCCGGTGGGCCGGGAAACGACGACGTCGAGCGCCGTGCCCGCCTCGTCCGCCTCGAATGCCACCAGGCGTCCCGCCTCGGCGCGCACCGTCGCCGCGTCCTCGGCCCGCGTGGGGACCGGGGCGAGGTCGGGGCCGAGGCGCCAGCCGCGGGCGTAGATCGGCTCCGCGCCGACCGGCGCACCCGGACCGGGCGACCGCTCGTCCTCCGTGGGATAGAGCAGCCGCACGGCGACGAGGACGGCGGCGGCGAGACCGGCCACGATCCAGGCCCAGATCAGCGGGTGCTGGCGCAGCCGCTGGCGCACGCCGCGGCGGGGCGCGGCGTCCGGCTCCTCGGCCACGCAGCGGGCGACGTCCCGCACCGGGTGCGCCGCAGCGACCCAGCGCCGGACGACGTCGGCCCGGAAACGGTACCCCGCCTCGGCGCGCTCCAGGTCGCCCGCCTCGACCAGCGCGTCGAGCGCGCCGCGGAGCGCCGCGCGATCGACCTCCACCGTAGCGTCCGCCCGCCCTTCCGCCAACACCGCCTCGGCCCGCTCGAGCGACACGTACTGCGCGTCGTCGTCCAGTTCCGCGGCGAGCACGGAGGCGACGACGCGGCCCAGGAAGCCGAGGCCGCGCCACCAGGCCAGGAAGAACGGCAGCGCCAGCTCCTCGTCGTCGATGTCCTCCAGCGCCTGCTCCAGGTCCTCGGCGGTGCAGCGGGTGGCCCCCGCATCGCGCAGGCGGTCGAACAGCGCGCGGCAGACCGCCTGGACGAGGAACGGATGGCAGGCGGTGGCCCGCAGAATCGCCGGCACGACGTCCGCGTCCAGTTCGACCGCCTCCGCCAGCGGCTCGCGCACCAGCCGCTCCGCGGCCGCCGGCGGCAGGAACGACACGGCGCGGTGAACGGCGCGCAGACCGAGCCGGCCCCACATCTCCGGGTCGCGCTGGTCCATCCGCCAGCCGCCGGCGAACAGCAGCGACACGGGGATGTTCGCGTCGAGGATCCCGCCCAGGCCGTCGATCACCTCGACCCCGATCTGCCCCGCATGCACCCACCGCTCGAGCTGCTCGTAGTGGTCGACCAGCAACAGCAGCCGGGCCGGTCTGGCCGCGCCAACGGCGGCCTGGAGGAAGCGCCGGAACAGCTCGTTCGGCGACCGCTCGCGCTCCCCCGGCAGCAGCGATTCCGCCGCCGCCGCCGGGCGTCCCGCCGCCCGCAACCGCTCGACGACGGCCTGCGCGAACAGGCGCCAGACCCCGGCGGCGCCGCGCGGGCGCGGGCAGGCCGCCAGGTCCACGAAGACCGGCAGCACCGCCTCGCCCAGCGCCCCGCCTTCGACCTGCGCCAGGATCGAAGTCTTCCCGATCTGCCGGGGACCCCACAGCACGACCAGCGCCGCGCCGGCCTCCACCCCTTCCACCGGTCGGAGCAGTTCGCCCCGCAGGGCCTCCAGCTCGGCCTCGCGACCCACGAACAGCGCCGGGTCCCGGACCGGGCCGGCGGTGACGTACGGGTTCGCGCCGAGTCGGCGTCGTGTCTCAGCCATCGTGCTTCCCATCCTTCTTCCGGACCCCGGGTCCGGCTCCGCGATCGGTGGCGCCCGGCCCGTCGGGGGGCTCCGCCAGCGCCGCCGCGTCGGCGCGCAACCGCGCCAGCGCCAGCTCGATGCGCCGATACGGATCTTCGGGAACGGACGGCGGCGCAGCGGAAGAACGGCTCGCATCCTCCGCAGCCTCACCGGCCGCTCCCACCGGTCGCGCCGCCCGTTCCTCCGTCGCCTCGGCCGGCAGAGGCGGATGCTCGGCGCCCGCCGCCGCCGGTCGCACCGCCCGTTCCTCCGTCACATCGGCCGGCAGAAGCGGATGCTCGGCGCCCGCCGCCGCCGGTCGCGCCGCCCGTTCCTCCGTCACATCGGCCGGCAGAGGCGGATGCTCGGCGCCCACCGCCGCCGGTCGCACCGGAGCCGCGGCGGCCTCCGGGGCGAGCCGTTCCCCGACGGCTGGCCGGCCGGAAAGGTCGTCGGGCCCGCTCGCCCCGGGAAGCACCGCGGAAGCGCCCCGCGCGAGTCCTTCCGCAGCCGGAACACCGGCCGGACCGGCGGGTCGAGGGCGGAACAGTCGGCCGGGGGTGCGGCCGGCGGCGAGCAGCAGGGCGAGGGCGGCGAGCGCGGCGAGCAGGATGCCGCCGGCCGCGGCGAGGCGGCCGGTCAGCGACCGGTTCCGGTTGCCGGCGGACGGGGCGGAGGGTTCCGCCCCGGACGCGGCGGAGGACGCGGGACCCGCGGCCTCCCCGGCGAGCCGGGCGAGGTCGTCGCGCGAGGCGATCAGGCGCTGGTAGCCCGGGTCGAGCGTGGCGGCTTCGCGGAACGGCGCCGGGTCGGGGAAGCCGAGGTCCCGGCGGCGGAGTCCCTCGAGGTACGCCAGGTGGGCACGCACGCGGGCGGCGCGGGTGTCGCCTTCGGGGATCAGGTAGCCGGTGAGGCGGAGGATGCGGCGCGCTTCGAGGACGGCGCCGTCGGCGAGCAGCTTCTCGCCGTAGGCCAGCAGCCCGGGGATCATCTCGGCGCACCGCGGGTACTCCGGCTCGCGGCCGAGGATCGCCCCGAAGGCCTCGTCCATCTCGGCGAAGCGGCCGTCGCGGGCGGCGGCGAGGCCCTGGGCGAGGAGGGCGTCGAGCGGCTCGAGGCGGGCGGCGTCCTGGGCGGCGAACAGGCGGTCCATCGTCTCGCGCCAGTCCCACGACGGGTCGGCGCGCTCGCCCGTCAGGTCCTCGTACGACTTGCGCACCGCCCAGATCGCGTTGCGCTCGTAGCGCAGCAGCGACTCGCGGGCCGCGCGACGGACGAACGGGCGGTCGGAGTTGATGAACGACAGCATGACGTTGACCCCCTCCGGGTCCTTCACCTCGGCGATCGCGCGCAGGATGTCGGCGAGGAGCTGGTCGTCGTCGGTCTGGGCCATCAACGGCGCCCGTTCCTTCCCCATGCGGGCGAGCTGGGTGGCGATGAACTGCTTGACGGTGCCGTCCTGGACGCGCCGGGAGAGCACGAGGGCGGGAATGGCGCGGTCGCCCTTGGAGCGGACGATGAGGCCCGCCGGGCGGGCGTAGGCGCCCTCGTACTGCCCGACGAATCGGATCACCTCCATCAGCGCCTCGCTGGAATCGATCGCATCCAGGGCCGCGAGCAGCGCGATCGTCTGCAGCACGGCAGCCCAGGATTCGCGGTAGGTCTCGTGGGGCGCGAGGATCAGCACGTGAAGCAGGGAAGCCAGCGCGGTGCGGCGCGGCACCGGACTCTCGGGCGGCAGCTCGGCGGGCAGCCGGCGCAGGTAGTCCTCGACCAGCCGCTGCTGCAGGCCGTTGGTGATGCCGTTCGGGCGGAACAAACGCTCGGCGAGTCGGGGCAGCGCGCCGGCCTGCGCCTCGCAGAGCTGATCGAGCGCGCCCGCGCGGACGGCCATGTCGGCCGGGTCGACGAGCCGGCCGAGGAGCGCATCGATCTCGGCGGCGGAAAGGTCGGTCTCGGCCTGGGCTCCGGCGACGGCCGGCAGGCAGAGCAGGACGACGCCCGCCAGGCAGGCCGGGGCGGCGCGCGGCGGCAGGGGCCGGAACGCCATCGCGCTACCCCACGATCGAGAACGCGGCGAAGCGCGTCGGCGCCTCGTGCCATTGCAGATCGACCGAGGCGACGCGCGCTGCCGGCGGGCCACGGCGGCACCATTCCGCCAGCCGTTCGACGGCCTCCCGCGGACCCGTCGCCACCAGCTCGACCGACCCGTCCGGCAGATTGCGCACCGTCCCGCCCAGCCCGAGCCGCCGCGCCTCGGCCGCCGCGTGCGCGCGGTAGCACACCCCCTGGACGCGACCGCGCACGCGCATGGTGCAGGTGCTGTCGACCATCCGCATCACGCTCCGCCGCGGATCTAGCAGACCGAACCGGGGGGTTCAACCGCGCCGCCTTGCGCGGGCGGCCCCGACGGGCGACAATGGCGCCCGGCCGCCTCGGGGGACCCGACGGCGGGCCAGGAGAGAGGTACCATGGCCGAGGAACGCACCATGCCGCTGGTCAGCTCGATCGCCGCGCTGCAGGACCGCACCGCCTACGAGGCGCTGTCGTGGGAGGGTTCGTTCGAGGACTACCTGCGCATCGTGCGCGAGCGACCCGCGGTGACGCGCAACGCGTTCCAGCGGGTCTACGACATGATCATCGCCCGCGGCACCGAGGAGTACATCGATTCGAAGAAGAAGATCGTGCGCTACCGCTTCTTCTCCGACCTGGCGGCGGACAAGGACGCCGTCTACGGCCTCGACATCCCCCTCCAGCGCCTGGTCCACGTGCTCAAGGCCGCCTCCCAGGCCTACGGTCCCGAGAAGCGCGTGATCCTCCTGCACGGTCCGGTCGGCTCGAGCAAGAGCACGATCGTCCGACTCCTCAAGAAAGGCCTCGAGGCGTACTCGCGGACCGACGAGGGGGCGCTGTACACCTTCGAATGGCGGCTGCCCAAGGACGGCGGCGTGGAGGTCTTCCCCTGCCCGATGCACGAGGAACCGCTGCGGCTGATCCCGCAGGAGCTGCGGCCGAAGGTGATCCGCGAACTCGGGCTGGGCGACGAGCGCTGCCGCGTCCACGTCGAGGGCGACCTGTGCCCGGCCTGCCGCTACATCTTCCGCGACCAGATGCTCCGCAGCCGCGGCGACTGGGCGAAGGTCGTCGAGCACGTCCGCGTGCGCCGGCTCGTGCTGTCCGAGAAGGACCGGGTCGGCATCGGCACCTTCCAGCCCAAGGACGAGAAGAACCAGGATTCGACCGAGCTGACCGGCGACATCAACTACCGCAAGATCGCCGAGTACGGCTCGGACTCCGACCCCCGCGCCTTCAACTTCGACGGCGAGTTCAACATCGCGAACCGCGGCCTGATCGAGTTCATCGAGATCCTCAAGCTCGACGTCGCCTTCCTCTACGACCTCCTCGGCGCCACCCAGGAGCACGTGATCAAACCGAAGAAGTTCGCCCAGACCGACATCGACGAGGTGATCATCGGGCACACCAACGAGGCGGAGTACCGCAAGCTGCTGAACAACGAGTTCATGGAAGCGCTGCGGGACCGCACGATCAAGATCGATATCCCGTACATCACCCGGCTCTCCGAGGAAGTGAAGATCTACCGGAAGGACTTCAACCAGGACCGGATCCGCGGCACGCACATCGCCCCGCACACCCTCCAGATGGCCGCGATGTGGGCGATCCTCACCCGGCTGGAGGAGCCCAAGAAGGCCAACCTCTCGATCCTCCAGAAGCTCAAGCTGTACGACGGCAAGGTCCTGCCGGGCTACACCCAGGACACCGTCAAGGAACTGCGCAAGGAGACCGTCCGCGAAGGGATGGACGGCATCTCGCCGCGCTACGTCCAGGACAAGATCTCCAACGCCCTGGTCGCCGACGCCGAAGGCTGCCTCAACCCGTTCATGGTCCTCAACGAGCTGGAGAAAGGCCTGCGCCACCACTCCCTGATCACCAGCGAGGAGCAGCGCAAGCGCTACACCGAACTGATCGCCGTGGTGAAGCGCGAGTACGAGGAGACGGTCAAGAACGAGGTCCAGCGGGCGATCTCCGCCGACGTCGATGCGATCAAGAAGCTGTGCATGAACTACATCGACAACGTCAAGGCCTACCTGCTCAAGGAACGCGTCAAGGACCGCTACACCGGCCAGGACATGGAGCCCGACGAACGGCTGATGCGGTCGATCGAGGAGAAGATCGACATCCCCGAGTCGCGCAAGGACGACTTCCGCCGCGAGATCATGAACTTCATCGGCGCGCTGGCGGTCGACGGCAAGGAGTTCGAGTTCGACACGAACGACCGGCTGCGCCGCGCCCTGGAGCTCAAGCTGTTCGAGGACCAGAAGGACTCGATCAAGCTGACCAGCCTGGTTTCGAACGTGATCGATCGCGAGACGCAGGACAAGATCGAAGTGGTCAAGGCGCGGATGAAGAACGACATGGGCTACTGCGAGATCTGCGCGACCGACGTGCTGACCTTCGTGGCCTCGATCTTCGCCCGCGGCGACGCCAAGGGGTGACGGGCGCATGGCGCTGCGGATCGAGCAGGACCGGGCGCGCTTCCGGCAGATCATCCGGGGCAGGGTGCGCCAGAACCTGCGCAAGTACATCGCCAAGGGCGAGCTGATCGGCCGCCAGGGCAAGGACGTCGTCACCGTCCCGCTGCCGGAGATCCACCTGCCGCGCTTCCGCTTCGACCCCAAGCAGCAGCAGGGCGTCGGCCGCGGCAAGGGACGGCCCGGCGACCCGCTCTCGCCGGGCGAGGAAGAGGAAGGCGAGGGCGCCGGCGAGGCCGGCGACCGGCCCGGCGAACACACGCTGGAGGAGGAACTGACCATCGCCGAACTGGCCGAGATCCTCGGCGAGGAACTCGCCCTGCCCCGCATCGAACCCCGCGGCCGCCACGAGATCCGCTCCAGCAAGTACCGGCTCACCAGCGTCCGCCGCACCGGACCCGAGTCGCTCCGCCACTTCAAGCGCACCTTCAAGGAGGCGCTCAAGCGACAGATCGCCTCCGGCCTCTACGACCCCCGCCGCCCGCTCATCATCCCCGTGCGCCAGGACAAGCGCTACCGCTCGTGGAAGCACACCACCGAGCCGTTCTCCGCCGCCGTGATCCTCTACATGATGGACGTCTCCGGCTCGATGGGCGACGAACAGAAGGAGATCGTCCGCATCGAGTCGTTCTGGATCGATACCTGGCTCCGCTCCCAGTACCAGGGTCTCGTCTCGCGCTACATCATCCACGACGCCACCGCCCGCGAGGTCGACCGCGACACCTTCTTCCGCACCAAGGAGAGCGGCGGCACGATCATCTCCAGCGCCTACAAGCTCGCCCTGGAGATCCTGGAGGCGGACTACCCGTCCGCCGAGTGGAACGTCTACCTCCTGCACTTCTCCGACGGGGACAACTGGTCGAGCGAGGACTCCCACGAGTGCGTCAAGCTGCTCCAGGACGAGCTGCTGCCGCGGGCGAACCTGTTCGGCTACGGCCAGGTCCGCTCGCCCTACGGCTCCGGGCAGTTCATCAAGGACCTGCGCGAGGCGTTCGACGACGACGAACGCGTCGCGCTGTCCGAGATCGAGGACCGCGACGGGATCGTCGGCTCGATCCAGGACTTCCTCGGGAAGGGGCGCTGACCATGCCGGCCAAGCCCTCCGCCCTCCCCCGCTACCTGCGCGAGATCCAGGCCGAGGTCGAACAGGTCGCCCGCGAGGCGGGCCTCGACTTTTTCCCCGTGATCTTCGAAATCCTCACGTACGAGGAAATGAACATGGTCGCCGCCTACGGCGGCTTCCCCACCCGCTACCCCCACTGGCGCTGGGGCATGGAGTACCGCCGCCTCGCCAAGAGCTACTCGTACGGTCTGCACAAGATCTACGAGATGGTGATCAACAACAACCCCTGCTACGCCTACCTCCTCGAAGGCAACTCGACCCTCGAACACAAGCTCGTCATGGCCCACGTCCTCGCCCACTGCGACTTCTTCAAGCACAACGCCTGGTTCGCCCCGACCAATCGCAAGATGATGGACGAGATGGCCAACCACGCCACGCAGGTCCAGCGGGCGATGGACCGCTACGGGGTGGAGACGGTCGAGCAGTTCCTCGACCACTGCCTGTCGCTGGAGAACCTGATCGACCCCGCCCTCCCCTTCGCCCCGCGCTCGGCGCGGCCGAGCGAGCCGCCCGAGGCGCCGCAGGCCGAGGAGCTGCCGCGACTGCCGGCCAAGCCCTACATGGACTCGTTCATCAACCCCCGCGAATACCTCGAACAGCAGCGGCGGTCGCGCGCCGAACGGCAGGCCCCGGCGCGCAAGTTCCCCGCCGAGCCGCAGCGCGACGTGCTGCTGTTCCTGCTCGAACACGCACCGCTCGAACGCTGGCAGCAGAACATCCTCTCGCTGGTCCGCGACGAGGCGTACTACTTCCTCCCGCAGGGCCGGACGAAGATCATGAACGAGGGCTGGGCGACCTACTGGCACTCCGAACTGATGACCAAGCGGCTGCTCAAGGCCTCCGAGGTGATCGACTATGCCGATCACGCCTCGATGGTCACCGCCACCTCCGGCGGCCGGCTCAACCCGTACAAGCTGGGACTCGAGCTGTTCCGCGACATCGAGGAGCGCTGGAACGCCGGCCGCTTCGGCAAGGAGTGGGAGGAGTGCCAGCGGATGGAGGACCGGCAGTGCTGGGACCGCAAGCTGGGCCTCGGCCGCGAGAAGATCTTCCAGGTCCGCGCCAGCCACAACGACCTGACGTTCCTCGACGAGTTCCTCACGCTCGACTTCTGCGTCGAACACGACCTGTTCTCGTTCGGGTACAATGCGCGGAACAAGCGCTGGGAGATTGTCTCGCGGGAGTTCGCCGACGTGAAGGCGGCGCTGCTGCAGCAGCTCACCAATGGCGGGCAGCCGATCATCCACGTCGCGGACGGCAACTTCGAGAACCGGGGCGAGCTGCTGCTGGTGCACCGCCACGAGGGCCTCGACCTCGACCCCGCCTGGAGCGCGGAGACGCTCGCCGCCCTCGCCCGCATCTGGTCGCGCCCCGCCAACATCGTCACGGAGCGCGAGGGCAAGTCGGTCCGCCTGCGCCACGACGGCCACGAGCTGAAGACCTTCGACGCATGAGCCCACCCGCCCGCATCGATCTCGCCCCGCACGGCTCGCGGGGCGCAGCGAGTCGAAGGGCGGCACGACGCCACCGAGCGGAAGACCTTCGACGCGTGACGTCCCGCCGCCGCTCCGCCGCCGCTCCGCCGGCGGGGCCGGATGGGTCCGCTGTGATTTCGCGGCCCGGCTGACCCCGAAACCGGGCATGGCCGTCGCTGCCGGTTGCGGGCTCGAACGGGCCGTACCGTTCTCGTGCAAGACGCGGGAGCTCTGCCCGTCGTGCGCGGGTCGTCGCATGGCCGACTCCGCGGCCCGGCTGGTGGACTCCGTCCTGCCGGACGTGCCGTTCCGGCAGTGGGTCCTCACGCTGCCATACGACTTGCGCCTGCTGGCCGCGATGCGCGCGGACGTCCTGCGGTACATCGTCTGCGCCTGCGTCGAGACGATCCATCGCTGGATGCGGCGACGCCTCCAGCGGCCGGGCGCCGCCGCCGGGTCGGTCGCGGCCACCCACCGCGGCGGCGGGGCCAACATCCACGCCGGCGTGCGCGTCCCGGCCGGCGACCACGTCGGCCGCGAGCGGCTCTGCCGCTACGTCACCCGCCCACCCTTCGCCGTCGACCGCTTCACCGAGCTTCCCGACGGCCGCATCGCCTCTCGCGTCCGCCATCCCCTCGGTCCGGACAAGACCCACCGCGTGATGACTCCGGTGGAACTGCTCGCCAGGCTGGCGGCCCTCGTCCCGCCCCCGAGGTTTCCTCTTCTTCGCTACGCCGGGGTCTTCGCTGCCAACTCACCCTGGCGCTCCAGCATCGTCCCGCGCCCACCCGACACCGGCTCCGCCTGTCGCCGCGGCGCCGCTCCCGAGGGAACAGCCGAGCGCGCGGCGCCGCCCATCCCCGGCTCTCCCCAGCCCGACGCGGCTGCGCGGCCGGGAAGCGTCGGTGCCGCGGGCGACCCGTTGCTCGCGGTCCCGACACCCGTCCCGCGGACGCTCTCCGCCGAACACTGGAAGCGCCTCGACGACGGCCGACTGCTCGCCCGCCAGCCCCGTGTCGACTGGGCGACCTTGCTGCGCCGCACCTGGGCCCAAGACGTCCTCGTCTGTCCGAGCTGCGCCGGCCGCATGGCCGTCCTCCAGCCCGTCACCGACCCGAACGACATCCGCGAGCACCTCGAACGCCTCGGCCTCGGTGCCGAGCCGGCGACCTTTGCTCCTCCGCGCGACCCGGACGAGGTCGCCGTCTTCCGCCCGCACCACCCGGCCGGTCCCGGACCTCCGTCCGTCGCCCGGCCGTCGGGCGACGGCTCTCTGCCCTCGTCCGACCACTTGGCCGACCCGCCCTGGCAGGAGGACTGCCAACTTCCGCTGTACGACGACGCCTCCCAGGTCCCGCCGGACGCGCAAGACTGATCTTCAGCCCGCTCGCGCGGTTGTCCCGTTGCCCCGACCAGGCGCGTCTGCTACCTTTTCGACCGTGGAGGCCGGATGAGCGGATGGTTGGGCCGAAGCCGGCCGGGCGTCGGAATTCCTTCCATGATGGCTGTCAAGTGATCTTTGCCGCACGTCGGCGGCGCGGAGCGGGCGCATGAATCAGCGGATCTGGCGGACGATCGGGTCTCGTGGCGGACCGCAGAGCGCGACGGCAAAGCGGCGGCGAGCCGCCGCCCTGCCGCGTTGGCGAGCCACCGCCGCGCTCGCGCGCCGGCGGTCGCCCGCACCGGTTCAGCACCCACGCGGTGGACCGACTCGACCGCCTGCCAGCAGTCGCCATCCTTCCATTCGTGCTCGGCCGCCTGCCGCGGTCTCGGCACATGTTGCCATTCGGCAAGAAGGACCGGCCAATCGATGCTGGGGCTTCGCCGAAGCGAGCCAAGGAATCCTGCGACCTCGTCCTGCTCGACGTCCCCGGCAACGGTCTCTGGCCCACGCCTGCAGGAGTGCCTCGGGTTCAGGCCGCCGTGGCCGGCTTCGCCCCCGCCGGCGACCGGAGCAAGTGCGGGTCGTACGTGCTGCCGTCGCGCAGCACGTCGTAGGCGATCCGCAGGATGTGCCGTGCTGCACCGACGACGGCAATCTTCCGCCGGCCACGCGTGCTCTGGATGCGCGAAGCGATCTCTCGCAGCGGTCCCGCCTTCACCGGGTCGCAGCGGGAGAGCAGGACATGACCGGCCTGGATCCGTACGCCCCGCAGCGCCGGCGACCCCATCCGCGTGATGCGTCCCATGTGCAGCACCTCCCCGCTCTGGTGCACGTTGGGGACCAGGCCGGCATGGGCGGCCAACGCCCGGGCGTTGGGGAAGCGCGAGATGTCGCCCACCGCGGCGTAGATCCGGACGGCCACCTGGTCGCCGACGGCGGGAATGGTCCTGAGCCGCTGGATCGCCGGGATGTCCGCCGTCTCCTCTTCCAGCAGGGCATCGAGCCGCCGCGCCTCTTCGCTCAGGGCCGCCTCCCGCCGTTGGCAGAGGTCCAACGCTTCGGCCAGATGCGCGTCCAGGCCATCGGGGTCGCCCAGCGCCTTGTCGCGCAGCCGAGCCACCGAACGGCTCGCTTTCGGCAATCCGCAGCCGCCGGAGCGCAGGCAGGACCGCGCCCGCAGCAGCCACCGCTTCCGCTCGGCCACCACGGCGTCGCGTTGGGCCAGCAGGCTGCGCAAGCGGCGAATCGGGCCGGTCGGGATGTAGACCGGGTGCGGCGTCATTCCGGTCTGCAGCGCCTTGGCGATCCAGAAGGCGGCGCGTCGATCCGTCTTCTTGCGCGACGCGGCGATCCTGCGGAGCTGGTCAGCGTTGAACGAGCGGATCTCCACGCCGAGCGCCGTCCGCACGTCGTGCACGAAGAAGGCGAGCGTGCCCAGCTCCTGGCCGACGAGCAGGCCGTCTCCCGCAGCGCTGCGTCCGACGAGGTCCTGCAGCTCCTTTGCGGTCGTCGGGATCGATACCCGCTCCAACCGCGTTCCCTCCGCGTCGAGCCAGCACGCCACCGTTGTCTTCAAGTGCCCGTCCAGTCCAAGATCGCGCCTGGTTGCCTCCGTCCGGGCCGAGCACGTCCGCCGGCTCGGCCGGCAGCTGGCCCGCGCCCCACGGCTCGAGGCCGTTTCCAGCACTCGCAACACGACGCGAGTTGTGCCGGCCCGGCGAGAGGAGACCACCGCTCGCGGCATGCCTCTTCGCCACGAAAGCCATCATGGCATCTACGCTCCAGAGAGGCACGGACATGAATCAGCGAATCGCCCTCGGGACACTCACGCTCGTCGCGCTCACCGCGTGCTCCCCATCGCCCTCCGGTGGCGACGCCGACGCCTCCTCGGATGCCGGGGACGGCGACGGGGACACGCCGGTCATCGTCCCCCCCACCGATCCGACACCGCCGGACCCGCCCGTGCTCACACCCTGCCCCGACGGCTGGCGCGAGGTTGCCGACGCGGACGGCGGTCCGACGGAGTGCGACCCGTGGCCCGAGGGGGGCCGAGCGGACTGTGCGTTGGACGAGGAGCACTTCCCGGGCGAGCCCGGCTGCCGCCTTCTCGGCACGGCGTGTGCCGCCGGCGAGTGGGCGGCGGACCTGCCGACGGATCGCCCGGTGCTGTACGTGCGGCAGGGCGCTCCCGCGGGCGGCTCCGGAACGCAGGCCGACCCGTTCGGCACGATCGTCGAGGCGCTCGCGGATGCCTCGCCGGGAACGGTGATTGCCCTCGGCCGCGGCACCTTCACCGAGGAGATCGCGCTCACCGGCGCGTACACGCTGTGGGGGGCGTGCGTGGCCGAGACGATCCTCTCATCGACAACGCCGTCGGACACGGCGGGCGTGGTGACCGTCACCGGCGCAGGCGCGGTCGTACGCAACCTGCAGATCACCGGCGAGCGGACCGGGATCTGGGCCGCGAGCCCCGGAGCATCGGTCGACGTGAACGGCGTGCTGATCTCGGGCGCTCGGATGTTCGGCTGGATCACCGAGCGCGCAGCCACGGGGACCGGACACGACTTCGCAATTCGCGGCACGCGCGCCAGGGAGTCGGACTCGGGCTACGGGCGCGGGCTGTGCGCGCGCGAAGGCGGACGGATCACCGTCGACCATGCGATCGTGCGCGGCAACCTCGAGGTCGGCGTGTTCGCCCGGGATGCGGGGACCGTGCTGGAATTCCGCGACTCGGCCGTGCTCGACACGGAGTCCGAGGCGGCAGGCCACTGGCTGGGCCGCGGCCTGGAGATCAACTCGGGCGCCCAGGGCACGCTGGAGCGCGTCGTGCTCGAACGCAACCGCGAGACAGGGCTGCAGGCCGCCGGCACGGGCACGCTCCTCGTCGCCACGGATCTCGTCGTGCGCGACACCCGCACCCAGGAGGATGGAACGCTTGGCGGCGGGCTCACCGTGCAGTCGGGCGCCCGCGCCGAGATCACGCGCGCCCTGTTCGCCGGCAACCGGGATGGGCTGTTCCTCGTCTCCAGCGGCACGACGCTGGTCCTCGCGGATGCGGTGGTACGGGACATGCTGGGCGACGTGGCCGGCCTGTTCGGCCGCGGCCTCGAGGTGAGCCCCGGACCGACGGCCGAGCTGGCGCGCGTCGTCGTGGAACGCGCCCGCGAGTTCGGGGTGCTCGCCTCGGGAAACGGCACGAGCCTGCGCCTCGACGACTTCGTCGTGCGCGACACCCTCGGACGGATCGCCGACGGCCACTTCGGGTGCGGGCTGTACCTCCAGGAAGGGGCCCACGGCGAGGTGCACCGCGGCCTGTTCGAGCGCAACCGGACGATGGGCCTGTTCGCCGGCTTCGGCGCGGGAACGACGCTGACGGCGGAGGACGTGACGGTTCGCGACACGGCGAGCCAGGAATCCGACGGGTTGTTCGGACGCGGGCTGGGCGCGCAGGGAGGGGCCCAGGTCCGGCTCACCCGCGCCGCCTTCGAGGGCAATCGCGACGTTTCGGTGGCGGTCTTCTTCGTGGGGACGACGTTGACGGGCGAGGACGTGTCCGTGCGCGGCACCCTGCAGGCCGGATGCGTCGCGACGACGTGCGCGGACCGCGGCGCCGGTTTCGGCTTGAGCGTGGCGCGCGAGAGCGCCGCGGTGCTGACCCGCTTCGTCGTCGCCGACAACGCCCTGGCCGGCATCCAACTCGCCGAGAACGCCCAGCTCGATCTGCACATGGGCCAGGTTTCGGGCAATCCGATCGGCGTCAGCCTGATGGTCGAGGGATATGACCTCGGGCGCCTGCAGGACCTGGTCATCTACCTGGAGAACGAGCGCAACCTCGACTCGGATACGCTCCCCATCCCCGACGACGCCTTGGCGCCGGATATGTGACGGTCGCAGTTCCTACTTTCCGGCCATCGCTAGCCCTTCCCCGTGACGATTCTGTCATGGAGCCTGGCATCCGGCGGCTCGCACTCGGAGCGGGCGGGCGGGTCGCCGGCGACGGGAGGACCGCACGAAGGTGCTCCGAAGGCCATTTTCGAGGCAATCGTGGCGCATGGCGGTGCGTGGGAGGACAATCAGTTTCGGATGGACACCCTCGGCCGTTGCGCCGCGAGGGTCTTGCAGGCAGCCTCGACCACGCCGCTGCTCAGCGACAATTGCACCTGTGCGATGCACAGATGCAGTTGACGTCGGGCAGACCGGGTGCGGCGTCATTCCGGTCTGCAGCGCCTCGGCGATCCGGAAGGCGTCGCGGCGATCCGTCTTCTTGCGCGACGCGGCGATCCTGCGGAGCTGATCAGCGTGGAACGAGCGGATCTTCATGCCGAGCGCCGTCCGCACGTCGTGCACGAAGAAGGCGAGCGTGCCCAGCTCCTGGCCGACGAGCAGGCCGTCTCCCGCACCGCTGCGTCCGACGAGGTCCTGCAGCTCCTTTGCGGTCGTCGGGATCGATACCCGCTCCCACCGCGTTCCCTCCGCGTCGAGCCAGCACGCCACCGTTGTCTTCGAGTGCCCGTCCAGTCCAAGATCGCGCCTGGTCCCCTCCGTCCGGGCCGAGCACGTCCGCCGGCTCGGCCGGCAGCTGGCCCGAGCCCCACGGCTCGATGCCGTTTCCAGCACTCGCAACACGACGCGAGTTGTGCCGACCCGGCGAGAGGAGACCACCGCCCGCGGCATGCGTCTTCGCCACGGAAGCCATCATGGCATCTGCGCGCACCTCGTGCGGCCGGTGCTCGACGGGTGATCGACGGGTGTCCGTGGACCACGGACGGGTCGCGGGATACACTTCCTTTCTGCGGGACCTGAGGGTTCGTCGTCCGGTGATGGTGATGAGGGGAGGATGAGGTGAGCGACCTTCGAGACGGGCGGCTCGCAGCATGGGTAATCCTCTGGCTGGCGGCGTGTTCCTCGTCCAACGGCGGGTCGGACGCCGCCGATGTCGCGGACGACGGGACGATCGAGGAGGACGGCGACGGCGAGGCCGCTCCGCCGGGGGTGGTGGACCCGCCCGCGGCGCCGGCCGAGCCGGCACCGGCGGCGCCACCGCGACTGACGCCCTGCCCCGACGGCTGGGCCACCACGACCGACCTCGACGGCCCCGACATCTGCGAGCCGTGGCCGGACGGAGATCCGGCGGCGGCCCCACAACTGACCCCCTGCCCCGCCGGCTGGCACGAACGGACCGACCCGACGGTCGCCACGACGACCTGCGACCCGTGGCCCGAGGGTGGGCCGCCCGACTGTGCGGACGACGAGGCGTTCTTCCCGGGGGCGAGCGCCTGTGCGCGGCTGGGCAGCGCCTGCGGCACCGCCGAGTGGGCGGCGGACCTGCCGGCTGCCGGCGTGCGCTACGTCCGCGCGGGTGCGCCGCCCGGCGGCGACGGCTCGTCGGCGTCGCCCTTCGCCACCCTCGCCGAGGCGCTGGCCGGGGCACGGCCGGGCGACGTCGTCGCCCTGGGACGCGGGACCTTCGACGGGCCCGTGACCCTCCCGGCCGGCGTCACCCTCTGGGGCGCCTGCGTCGCCGAGACGCTGGTCACCGCCGCGAGTCTCGCGGAGGACGAGGCGACGGTGACGGCCGGCGGTGCGGACGTGGTCGTACGCAACCTTCGGTTGACCGGCGAGGGGACCGCCGTGCGGGCGTCCGGCGCGGGCGTGACACTGACGCTGCGGGACGTGCTGGTCGCCGGGGCGGCGGGGATCGCCGTGCACGCCACCGACGGTGCACGCCTCACGGCCGACGGCGTGGCGGTCCGCGGCACCCGCTCGCAACTCGCCGACGGCCTGCGCGGCCGGGGCCTGCAGCTCGAGTCCGCGGCCCAAGGCGAGTTGCGACGGACCGTCCTCGAACGCAACCGGGACATCGGCGTGGCCGCGTTCGATCCGGACACCGTCCTGACGCTGGCCGATTCGGCCGTGCGCGACACCCAGCCGCGCTCGTCCGACGACGCGGGCGGCGCCGGCGCCATCGCGAGCGCCGGGGCCCGGATCGAGGCGACGCGGACGGCGGTGTTCGGCAACCGTTACGTGGCGGCCGCGGCCCTCGACTCCGGCAGCGTGCTGCGGCTGACGGACGCCGTGGTTGCCGACACCGAGACCCGGGCCAGCGACGGGACGGGCGGACACGGCCTGCACGCCGAGGGCGGCGGGCGGCTCGACGCAAGACGCGTGCTGCTCGAGCGGAACCACGAAGGGGCGGCAGCCGTCATCGGCAGCGGCACGACCATGACCCTCACCGACGGCGTGGTCCGCGACACCCTGCCGCCGTCCGTCGCCCTGACGGCCTACGGCGCGACGGCGGGACGAGGCGGCACGCTGGAGGCGCTCCGCGTGGCCTTCGTGCGCAGCCGAATGGCGGGCCTGACGGCGCAGGATCGGGGAACGACGGTGCGCCTGACCGATGTGCGCGTGTCGGACACCGCCTCGGCGACCGACGGCACCTTCGGCATGGGGCTCCACCTCCAGGGCGGCGCGACCGTCCAGGCCGAGCGGCTGGTGCTGGAGCGCAACGCCTGGGCCGGCCTGCAGACGTGGTCCGCAGGCACCGCCGCCCGCTGCACGGACCTGGTGATCCGAGACACGGTGGGCCAGGCGGGCGACCGTCACGGCGGAGCCGGCATCCTCGTCACGAGCGGCGCCACGGTCCAGGCGGACCACGTGCTCCTCGAGCGGAACCGCGGCGTCGCCGCCGGGGTCGCGGGCCCGGGCAGCGCGCTGGACGCCTCGGACCTCGTCGTCCGCCACACCGCGAGCGAGGAAGCGGACGACATGAACGGCGCGGCGCTGTCGGCCGAAGACGGCGGCCGGATCGGCGCCGTGCGGGCCCGGCTGGACGACAACCGCGCCGTCGGCGCCAACGCAGTCGGCGCCGGCTCCGCGTTGGTGCTCACCGACGCGGTCGTCCGCGACACGCAGGTCGAGGCCGCCACCGCGGGCGGCGGACAAGGCGTGGTGGCGCTGGACGGCGGAGCGGTGGAACTGACCCGCGTGCTGCTGGTGCGCAACCGCGTGGACGGCGCCCACGCCCAGGGGGCCGGCAGCAGCCTGCGGGCCACCGACCTGACCGTCACGGATTCCATGCCGACCGCCGCCTTCGTGGGAGCGGGTGTGGCGGGCGCGATCGGAACGCGGGTCGAGCTGACCCGGGTGCGCTGCGAGCGCAACCAAGGCGCCGGGCTGGTCTTCGCCGGGACGGGCTCGACCGCGCTGCTTGGCGACGTCGTCGTGCTCGACACCGTGTCGGCAGAGGCGGGCGGCGTGGGCGGCATGGGACTGCTCGTCGCGGCCGGCGCCCAGGTCACGCTGGCGCGCGCACGGATGGAACGCAATGCGGGCGCGGCGCTTGGGGTCGAGGGGACCGGCTCGCTGCTGCAGGCGGAGGACGTGGCCCTGTTCGAGACCGTCGGCGCGCGCGATGGAACCGGCGGCTACGCGCTCGCGGTGCAGCACGGCGGCCGCGCCGAGGCCCTGCGCGTCCTGGCCGAGCGCAACGTCGGAGCGGGGATCTTCGCTTCGGGCGCCGGCACGACGCTGGTGCTCGCCGACGCCGTGGTCCGGGACACGCAGAGCCTCCCTGGGGCGTGCCTGTTCGGCTACGGCTTCGAGCTGATCACCGGCGCCTCGGCCGAGGCGACGCGCGTGGTCCTCGAGGGCAACCGCGAGGTCGGGCTGCTCGTGGCCAGCACCGGCACGCGCGCCGATCTGGCCCACCTCGTGGTCCGCGACACGGCGGGGCGGGACGCCGACGGCGCGTTCGGCCGTGGCCTCGTCGTGCAGCAGGGGGCCGAGGCGACGTTGCGGCGCGGGTTGTTCGAGCGCAACCGCGAGGTCGGTGTGCTGGTCAGCTACCCCGACACGCGGCTGGACCTGGAGGATGTCGCCGTGCGCGAGACGCTGCCCTCGGACTGCGGCACGGCAACGTGTCCCGGCGGGATCGGCATCGGCGCGTATCACGGCGCGTACTTCACGGCGACCCGCTTCCTGGTCGAAGGCGGCGCCCTGTGCGGCGTGCAACTCGCCTACGGTCTCGTCCCGGAAACCGGCCACGAGAGCACCGTCGGCGGCACCGCGGACCTGCACGAGGGCGAGGTCCGCGGACACCCGATCGGTGTCAATCTGCAGTCGAGGGAGCAGACGGTCGAACGGCTCCAGGACCGCGTCGCCTACCGCGACAACGAGCGCAACCTCGACGCCACGGCGCTCCCGGTCCCGGGCATCGACAGCAACCTCACGGAGGACTGACCCGCTTGCCGTCGCGCCGCGGCGCCGAAGGCCGCTGACAAACCAACGCTGATCGGACGCAGAGTTGTGGCGCGCCGGCGGATTGACAGGCGGTTCGCAGATGAACCGCCACGGGCTGCGCCAGGCACGGTACTGGGGCCTGGCCAAGGTGACGGTCGAGGTCTTGCTCAACGCGATCACGGTGAACATCAAGTGCGCGGCGGAGTTGCTGGCACGCGCTCTGGCGCCACCGGGGCCCCGCCCGGTGGCGCTGCCGGCGATGGAGGTGGCCCGATGACCCGGTCGGGGTGCGCCCTCCGCTCCCCGGGGCCGGGGCGGAGGGCGGAATCGAAGCCCGCCACGGCCCCCGGCCGGAGGGAACGCTCCGGCCGCGGCGCCCGCCGCAGACGATCGCATCGTCACCACCGGCAGAAAGGGGACCGCCTGCCGCGATTCGTCGGCGGCCTCCGGTCGTGCGGTTGACCGCCTCGTGCCCCGTGGCCATATACCGAGAGTTGGGAGGGCAGGCCGCAGGGAGTTCGAACATGCCTCCACGAATCGCACCCCACGTCGCTCCCCGAACGGTCAGTCGGCGCTCGCTGCTCGAATGGCTCGGCAAGGGCACGGTCCTGGCGCTCGGCGCGCCGCTGCTCAAGGCCTGCGCCAATCTCGACGCGCACGGGACGACGCCGGAGGACGTCTTGCCCGACGAGTCGCGCGCTGCCGATGCCGGAGCCGACGCGGTCTCGCCCGCGGCCGACGCGGTGGAGGCCGGCGGCGAGGCGGAGGCGGCCGCCGACACGGCGGGAGACGGCTCGTTCCCCTTCGAGCCGGGGGAGGGTTCCGGAAGCATCTTCACCCGTTGGGGCGAACGCACGGTGGATCCGCAGGACCTGCGGTCGATTCTCGGGGGTTGGCGGCTCACCGTGGACGGCATGGTCGAGAACCCGCGGACGTTCACCTGGGAGGAGCTGATCGGCCTGACGCGGCAGGACCAGCTGACCGACTTCCACTGCGTCGAGGGCTGGTCGGTCTACGACGTGCCGTGGAATGGAGTGCACCTGTCGACGATCTTCGAGGTGGTCCGGCCGCGGCCGGAGGCGACGTACGTCGCGTTCCACACGATCGACGGGCGGTACAACGAGTCGCTGCCCCGCGCCGTGGCGCTGGAGCCGCGCACGCTGCTGGCGTACGGCATCCACGGGAACACGCTCCCGCTGGCCCACGGCTTCCCGGCGCGCGTGGTCGTTCCGCGCCTGCTGGCCTACAAGAGCGCGAAGTACGTCGACCGCATCGAGCTGACCGACCGGCCGCTGATCGGATTCTGGGTCGCCGCGGGCTACCCGTACGACGCCGAGGTGCCGCCCGGCCGGCTGCGCCCGGGGAAGTACTGAGGGAACGGCTCTCCGCCGGCCCCGGCGCGGCGAGGCTCCCGGCCTCCGCGGAAGGCCCCCGTCGACGACCTGCGGCGCCCGGCCTTGCCGGCGGGGATTCCCCGGGTCCGTTCGTCTCGAGCGTCCCCGACGCGGCGGGCGAGCGGGCGCTGGAGGCGGCCCATGTCGGCGGGGAGCTGCGCGTCTGGCTCGGGGATCCCGAAACCAGCTCGCTGGCCCGTGCCGTTGTCGCGGTGTTCGCTGCCGGCTCGGCACCGGAGGGCACGGCCTCGACGGCCGATCGCTCGCACGGGCCGAAGGTCGTCAGGGAAGGAACCGGCGGAGCCGGCGAACGAAGGCGGAGCGGGCGGCGTCGGCGAGTCGCAGCACGGCGGCCGTCCCGCGCGCCAGCCACTCGGGCAGAGGCCATCCCGCCAACGAGAGCGAGACGATGGCCCGGTTCGGGGCCTTGTCCCGCCTCGGCCGCTCGGGCGCGCGCGGCGCGTCTTCCGGCGCGGGCGGCGACGGCGCGGGCGGCGACCGGGGAGGCTCCGGCTCTGCCGGAACGCCCGGCGGCTCCGGCCCCGCCGGCGACGACGAAGGTTCCGCGCTGGACCCCGCGGCGGCGGGCGGCTCGGGCGGACCGGATCGAAGGGGCCTCCTGCGCCGGGTGCGTCGCACGGGGACCGCGCCGGCCGCCCGGCGACTGCTCCCGCGCCGTTTCCCCGGCGCGCGGGCCTTCGCGGCGCGACGACCGGTCACTGCGCCCCGATCGGCGGCCGCGGCGTTCTCCGCGCCGGCGTCGCCGATCACGTCCTTCGGTGCGACGTGCCAGCGCAGCTTCATCCCGCCGGGCGCGAGGTCGCCCTCCAGCAGGGCGACGCCGGCCTTCTTGAACCCGTGGTCCTCGGCCTCGCTGCCGGTCAACGCCGCCACCAACTGCCCACAGTCCGGCTCGTGCCCCACGATCAGCAGGTTCGCCGGCACGCTCCGGGCCGTCGCGGCGCGCTGCAGGCGGCGCAGCGTCGCGCCGGCGGCCAGCGCCGGCACGATCTCGACCTTGAGGCCCACGGCGGCGGCCGCCACCTCGGCCGTCTGAACGGCGCGCGTCAGGGGGCTCGACCAGACCGCATCGACCTGCAGGCGGCCGGTTCGGACGAGCGCCGCGGCAACCTGCGCCGCGCGCGCCCGCCCCTCCTCGGTCAGCGGCCGCTCGGCGTCCGGACCGTTCCACTCGCCCCGCTCGCACGCGATCCCGTGCCGCATGATGTACAGGCGCATCCAGGTCGACCTCCCGCCCGGCCCCCAGGCGTCGCACCGGCCGGAAAAGAGATGCTACTCGATCCGGAGGAGATGCGTCACCGTCACTCGCCGCCGGGTGGATCGGCAAGGTCTTCCACGCGCTGCCGCCGCCGCTCCGGGCGGGGCGGCGGGGCGTCCCGGCCCGGGCCGGAAGTCTCCTCCGTGGTAGCGGGGGCGAGATTCGAGCTCCGGGCGGGGCGGCGGGGCGTCCCGGCCCGGGCCCGCCCCCGGCGTCCGGTCGTCCGCACTCCGGTTCTCGAACGACCCGTCCCCGGGGCCGGCCGCGTCGCCGCCGTCCGGGCCGCCGGCATCCGCTCCGCAGAACGGACCGGCGAGCGGCAGCAGCGACGCCCCGGCACCCAGGCCCGCACGCCGCCAGGGGTTGCGGAAGGTCCGTCACCCCGGGGCCGCAGCGGCGACGCCTACGGTACCCGGGCCCGCACAGCGCCAGCGTGGCTCATCCGGGTGGCGCACGCCCACGGCGCAAGCCAAGGCGGGCGGCTCGGGGCGCACCGCCACGACGGTCTCGAAGCCGACCCGGGCGGGGAGGCAGAGACGCCGGCCGCCCTCGCCCACAGCCGCTCTCGACCGGCCGGGGGCCCCTACCCCCCGCCGGGAGCCCGAGGGAGCCGCCGGCGCCGTCCCCGTCGAGGCCGGCGGGCACGGTCGGCCGCGGATCGAGGAGGTCCCGCCCGAGCGGGAAGACCCGGGCCTGCCGGTTCAGGTGCGGCCGGAGGCCCAGGTGCAGTCGCCGCCGCAGCCTGTGGCGCCGTCGCATTCCTCGCCGGTGTCGACGACGCCGTCGCCGCAGCGCGGCAGGAGGCAGTCGGTGCGGCACGCGGCGTCGGGGGCGTCGGCGTTGGCCGCGCCCGCATCGCATTCCTCGCCGGATTGCACGGTGCCGTCACCGCAGAGCGTGAGATCCTGGTAGCAGTCGTAGCGGCAATCGTCCCCGTCGTCGTCGTTCCCGTCGTCGCAGACCTCCGCCGGGGGCGAGCCGCTCTGGCGAACGAACCCGTCGCCGCAGACGTTGTAGCGGCACATCGTCGTGCACTCGTCGGTGTTGATCGCGTTGCCGTCGTCGCACTGCTCGCGCGCCTCGACCACGCCGTTGCCGCAGTACGGGATGCGACACGAGCGACTGCAGCGGGAGCCGGGGGCGTCCGAGTTGGCGGCGCCCAGGTCGCACTGCTCGCCGTGCGCCACGTCGATCACTTCGTCGCCGCAGATCGGATTCGTGCAGTCGGTGCGGCAGGCGTCCGGCATCGTGTCCCAGTTGTCGTGGCCGTCGTCGCATTGCTCGCCGGTGTCGGCGACGTCGTCGCCGCAGCGCGGGCGTGTACAGTCGGTACGGCAGGCGTCCGGGGCGATGTCGCTGTTGCGCGCGCCATCGTCGCATTCCTCCAGTCCGTTCACGCACTCGTCACCACACAACACCTCGCAAACGGCGTAGCACCCTGCGTTGCAGTAGGCAGGATCGCAGGCCGCACCGACCCCCCAATCGGCGCACGTCCCCGGCAGATAGTCATCGAGCGAGTAGTCGCACTCCTCCCCCTCGTCGAGCCGTCCGTTGCCGCAGCGACCCTTCAGGCCGGGGGCCTCGGCGAACGCGTTCTCCTGCGTCGCCAGCACGGCGAGGATCGCCGTCGAACGGAGCCACGGGCGCATCGTCCGAATCCTCATCGTCGCCTCCTACAACCCCACCGGCTCGACCGGGATGACATGGTAGCGGGCCGAGGTTCCGTTTCCGTTCTGGCCCTCCACGTTGCGGCCCCAGCAGCGCAAGGTGCCGTCCTGCAGGCGGGCGCAGGCGTGCGACGCCCCGGCGCTGACTTGCACCGCGTTGTCGATGCCCGCCACGAGCGCCAGCGTGTGTCGGGAAACCTGGGTGCCGTCGCCGAGCTGTCCGGACGAATTGCCGCCCCAGCACTGCACCGGGCCGGGCACCGCGAGCAGCATGCAGGTGAAGGCGTCCCCGCCGTCGACCGCCCTCGGACAGCCCGGGCCGACGCGCTGCGGTCCCAGCACGTCGGAACTGGCCGGCACGCCGACCTGGCCGAACCCGTTGTTGCCCCAGCAGTAGAGGCCCTGCAGCGCGGGCGGCATCGAGGGGCGGAACTGACAGCCGCAGCCGTGGCTGCCGCCCACGCCGAACGATTGCGTCGCGCTGGCGAAGGTGACCACGGGTGTGGGGTGCCAGTCGCGGTCGTTGCCGCCCACCTGCCCCATGTCGTTGCGTCCCCAGCACCGCAGCACGCCCGACGCCGACGCGCAGGTGTGCTGCGCGCCGGCGGCCAGGCCGTCGAAGGGGGTCGCGGACGTCACCCGCACCGGGGTCGCGGACCGACCCGGGTGCGATCCGTCGCCCAGGTTGCCGAAGTCGCCCCGACCCCAGCACCGGACGCTCCGGTCGGCCAGCAGCGCGCAGGTGTGGTGCTCCGCGGCCGCCAGCGCCGTCGCCCCCGTCAGATCCGGCACCGCCCGGGGCGGCCAGACTCGCGCGGCGATCTCGCCGCACTCGCCGAAGCCCGAACGTCCCCAGCACGACACGGTGCCGCCTTCGTGCAGCACGCAGGTATGGCCCACTCCCGCCGCGACCTTGCTCGCGTCGGCGATGCCGGGCACGCGTACCGGCCTCGTCACGTCGCCGATGCCGCCCGCCTGGTGCCCGCGGCGCGCCCCCCAGCAGCGCACGCTGCCGTCCGCCAGCACCGCGCAGGTGTGGATGGCGCCCGCGCTCACGTCGACCACCGCGCACTCCGTCGCGCAGGTCAATGGGGTCTCCCCGCCCTCGCAGCGGCCGTCGCCGCAGACGGCGCAACCCGCGGTGTCGAAACGGCAGTGCTCGTCGCAGGCCAGCGTCCCCGGCGTGAGGCCCAGGCTCGCGCACGACGCGCCGCCCAGCTCGGCCCCATCGCACTGCTCGTCCGCCTCGATCACGCCGTTGCCGCACTCCGCCGGCGCCGCGTCGGCCTCCGCCTCCGCCTCCGCCTCCGCGTCCGCGTCCGCGGCCGCGTCCGCGCCGGCATCGCTCCCGCCTTCGACCTCGACGTTGCCGCCATCGTCGGCCCCGGCCTCGAGCGACGGGCAGTTCAACGCGTTCTCGACGCAGCCCGCAGCCCACGCCACGGTCAGCCCGAGCAGCAACCCGGCCCGGCATGGCATGCCGGTACTCCCGTTTCCGTCCGGAATCCTCATCGATCCTCCTCCCTTCCTCCACGCGCGCAGGGTGGCGCCAATATCCGCTCTTCGGCGAAAGTCGGGCCGATGAATTCATCATGCGGCACGCCGTGATGGGGGCTGCAGGCCGAGAGCAAGGAAGCGACGTGCCCCATGGTCGTCGGCGATGGGGTTGGCTGTCATGA
>Ga0073932_1000723_pt1 | contig 75476 bp, 63 predicted proteins | sample DewCreD2012metaG_FD_76967 | JGI IMG/M metagenome (GOLD analysis project Ga0073932, IMG submission 76967) | Hot spring sediment bacterial and archeal communities from British Columbia, Canada, to study Microbial Dark Matter (Phase II) - Dewar... ...
GCGGCGACGGCGGCGACGAACTCCGCCACGGCGGCGGGGAGCGCCATGGCGTGGGCGGCGCCGGCCTCCCGCTGCTCGGCGCGCTGCCGGCCGCGCTCGCGATGGCGCTCCTGCACCGCGCGTCCCAGCTCGTCGAGCGTTCGTTGGAGGGTCCGGGCGGCGCCGCGCGGGAGGCGACCCATCCGCTGGTCGTGCCGGAGCTGCTCGCGCAGCGCGCCCACGGTCTCGCGCGCCGCCGCGAACGATTCGGCGGGCGCCTCGACGGTCAGGGTCTCCGCCTGCTCGCGCAGCCGCTCCAGCCGTTCCCGCAGCGCCCGCTCGGTCTCGGCCTGGAGGGCGGCGAGCGCGGCGGGGTCGGGGCTGCTGGCGGAGGGCGGTGCGGGCATGGCGCGACTCGCGAGGGGCGGGCGACGCTACTTGAGGACCCCGAGCTCCTTGCCGACCTTGGTGAAGGCGGCGATGGCGCGATCGAGGTGCTTCTGGTCGTGGGCGGCGGAGAGCTGGACGCGGATGCGCGCCTGGCCCTTCGGCACGACGGGGTAGAAGAAGCCGATCACGTAGATCCCCTCGCGAAGCAGGGCGTCGGCGAACTTCTGCGCGAGCGGCGCGTCGTAGAGCATGATCGGGACGATCGGGTGCACGCCCGGCTTGATCTCGAAGCCGGCCTTGGTCATGTTCTCGCGGAAGTACTTGGTGTTCCACTCGAGCTTGTCGCGCAGCTCGGTCGTCTCCGACAGCAGGTCGAAGACCGCGATCGTCGCGTAGACGACGGCGGACGAGACGGTGTTGGAGAAGAGGTAGGGGCGCGAGCGCTGGCGGAGCAGCTCGATGATCTCCTTGCGGCCCGAGGTGAAGCCGCCGGAGGCGCCGCCGAGGGCCTTGCCGAAGGTGCCGGTGATGATATCGACCCGGCCCATCACGTTGTTGTACTCGTGGCTGCCGCGGCCGTGCTTGCCGAGGAAGCCCGTGGCGTGGGCGTCATCGACCTGGACCAGCGCGTCGTACTTCTCGGCGAGGTCGCAGATCTGGTCGAGTTTGGCGATGTCGCCGTCCATCGAGAAGGCGCCGTCCGAGGAGATCAGCCGGTACTTGGCGTTCTGGGTCTGCTTGAGCTTGTCCTCCAGGTCGTTCATGTCGGCGTGGTTGTAGATGTAGCGGGCGGCCTTGCAGAGGCGGATGCCATCGATGATCGAGGCGTGGTTGAGCTGGTCGGTGATGATCGCGCAGTCCTTGTCGAGCAGCGGTTCGAAGACGCCGCCGTTGGCGTCGAAGCAGGACGAGTAGAGGATCGTGTCCTCGGTGCCGAGGAACTTGGCGACCTTCTGCTCCAGCTCCTTGTGGATGTCCTGGGTGCCGCAGATGAAGCGCACCGAGCTCATCCCGTAGCCCCACTTGTCGAGCCCCTCGTGGGCGGCCTTCACGACCTTGGGGTGGGAGGAGAGGCCGAGGTAGTTGTTGGCGCAGAAGTTGATCACTTCCTCGCCGGTCTTGACCCGGATGTCCGGGGCCTGCGGCGTCATGATGACGCGCTCGGACTTGTACAGTCCCTGCTCCCGGATGCTCTGGAGTTCGCTCTGCAGCCAGTCCTTGATCTTGCCGTACATCCTTCGTCCTCCTCGTCCCCCGGCCGGTCCGTGCGCGCGTCGCGCGCGGGTCCGGGAACCGGCGCCCTGCGGGCGCCGCGGGTCAACCGCGCTACTTCATCCCCAGCCGCTGGCGCGCCGCCGCCAGCTCGGCCGGGTCGGGGAACAGCACGACCTTGGCCGAGGCGCGCGGCCGGGTGGTCATCGCCCCGAAGCCCTTGGCGTAGTCCTCCAGCGCGAACAGATGCGTGATCACCGGCGAGACGTCGAGCCGCCCCGCCGCCAGCAGGTTGCGGTTGCGGTACCAGGTGTCGAACAGCTTGCGGCCGTTGATCCCGTGGATCTGACACCCCTTGAACACGATGCCGGCGTTGTAGTCGACCGGCAGCGGCGACTGCGCCGCGATGCCGAACGCCGTCACCCGTCCGGCCTTGCGCACCATCCGGAAGCAATCGACGATCGATTCCTGCGAACCGACCATCTCGAGCGCGATATCGACGCCGTTGCCGCCGGTGTGGTCGCGCACGAACTGGTACCGTTCGTCGGCGGTGGTCTTGTTCGTGTACAGCAGGTGGTCGGCGCCGAGCTTCCTGCCGATCTCCATGTTGAAGTCGTACTTGCCGATCAGGAAGATCCGGGCCACGCCGCAGGTGCGGGCGACGGCGACGGCGAAGAGCGAGATCGGGCCGTCGCCGGTGATCACCATCGTCTTGCCCGCGACGTCGGCGTCCTCGCCCAGCACGGCGTAGCAGGCGTTCCCCAGCGGCTCCTGGATCGTGGCCAGTTCCGGCGGGATGCTCTTGTCGTTGACCCACGCCACCGATTCGGGCACCGCGAAGTACTCGGCGAACGCCCCGTCGCAATCGACTCCCAGGATCTTCATGTGTTCGCCGACGTGGAAGCTGCCGAGCAGCGCGGTCAGGTCGCCGGGGTCGTAGATGTGGGTCTCGGCCGAGATCGAGTCGCCGACCTTGATCCGCTTGACGTGCGCCCCGACCTCCACCACCTCGCCCGCCACCTCGTGGCCCAGCGTCTGGGGCAGGCGCTTTTCGCCGATCCGGCCCTGGGCCCACGGATCCCACTTCCAGATGTGGACGTCGGTGCCGCAGATCGAGGTCGCACGGACCTTGACCAGCACCCAGTCCGGCGGGATCTTCGGCAGCGGCACCTCCTGCCAGGAAGCCCCCTCCTTCGGCTCGAGCTTGCGAACGGCCTTCATCGTCTCTGCCATGCTTGTCCTCGCTGCCGCCGTGCCGTCCGGCACGCGACCCCCCGGGGTGTGCGGCGACCCGAGTCCCCGGACCGCCGTCAGAACATCGCGCTGACGCCGGCGAACACGTCGAAGATCGTCGTCTCCTGCACGCGGAAACGGTTGCCCGGCGAATCGATCACCTCGCGCGTCATCGGGTTGTACGGCGCCCCGCCGATCGTGCACGTCCCGTCCACCTCGGAATTGCACTCGTCGGTGAACGTGATGTAGTGCTCCTGGTCGTGGGCGAACCCGACGCCCGCCGCGAACTTCACGTACTTCGCCGCTTGCACCATGAACGTCAGCCGTCCGGCGAACGTGCCGTAGTTCTCGACGTCGGTCATCCCGCTCCAGGCGTACAGCTCGTCGCGACCGTACTGGCTGTTCCAGCACGGCGTCGCCGGGTTGTCCGGCGTCTCGCACCCCGGCCCGCTGTTGCCGTCGTAGGTCAGCCGGGCGTCGGTGGAGGTCCCGAGCGCGTCGAACAGCTCGCTGTAGTCGCGCCCCTCGCTGTGGTAGGTGCCCGAGATCTCGATCCCGATCGAGAACTTCTGGAACCGCTCCAGGTTCTCCCACGGGATGATGTCCAGGCCGAACAGCAGCGTCCCCTCCACCGGCGGCATCGTGTTGATCTGGCCCTCGAGCGGCGCGTCGAAGTGGTGGAAGGTGTCGTACTTCGGGATGCCGACCTTGGCGAACAGCCCCGAATACGGCTCGACCCAGCGGAAACGGCGCGACAGCGCGGTGCCGAACCGGATCTCGTTCACCCCTTTGCTCATCCCCCCGTCGTTCCCGTCGCCCGACTCGGCCGCGCTGAGCGTCGGGCCGATGCCGAACCGCCCCTCCAGGTTGAGCACCCAGGTCGGCTCGGTCGGGTCCCGCTCCTGGTTGAACGGCGCGTAGGAGAACCCCACCGCGAACCAGTCGATCCCCGAGCGTTCCGGCGAGGAGAACGGCAGGTCGAACAGGCCGCCGAGGATCGCGTCGACATCGGTGTGGTTCGTCCCGTCCTCGTAGTCCAGGTCGCGCGTGTCGGACAGGATCAGCGGCCAGCGCGTGTAGAAGTGGAGGTCGTGGTACAGGCCGACGGTCAGCAGCAGGTCCAGCATGTGCGAGACCTGCGTGTAGCGAGCGATATCGACGTAGTCGATGAACTCCGTGCCGGCGCCGTCGTCCCGCTGGCAGAACAGCGGATTCCGGCACTCGCGGACGATCTTGGCCCGGCGGAGGCTGCGCTGGTAGGCGACCGAGAGACTGATGTCGAACGGGTCGTCGCCGTCGGCGGCGTCCAGCACGTCGACCAACTCGGTCGGCGACGTGAAGTGGACGAAATCCCAGACCGCCCGCTCGGCCGCCGCTGGCTCCGCCGCCCGCTCGCTCGACGCCTCCTCGCCCCGCGCCCGGCGCGACTGCGCCCCGGCCGACGGGGCCCAGGCCAGCCACAGCAGCGCCGCGAGCCCGCACGCCGACCCGCAGAACCTCCGCATGATGTCGCGTCTCATGGCGGGCAAGCTACCAGCGACCGGTTCCGGGTGTCAAGGACGCTCGGCGTCCGAACTTCATGGTTCCGCCCGCTTCCAACCCCCGCCCGACCCGGCCGGCGCGGGCGTTCAGCGTTCGCCGGCCGGCGGTCCGGCCCCGAGCAGCGTCTCGACCCGCCCCCGCCACCGCTCCAGGCCGCTCGACGCATGCAGCGTCCACGGCGCGGCGGTCGTCACCCCGGTCGCGCCGAGCACCAGTTCGAGCCGGAACCAGCGGTGGGCGACCGCCCGTTCCGCCGCCAGGCTCCGCCGCGCGCTCTCCCGCAGCGCCTCCCGCACCCCGTTCCGTTCCGCCGCCGGGAGGTCGCTCCGCTCCAGTTCCGCCAGCCGCCGGCGGTTTTCCGCCCGCGCGGCCTCCAGCGCCTCGAGGTCGTCGCCCAGGCCGCGCGCCAGCGCCAGCACCGTCGCCGGCCGCTCGTCCGCCACCCCCGCCACCCCTGCCTCCAGCTCGCCGCGCGCCTGCTCCACGGACGCTTCCGGGGGCGCCGCGCCGGCCTCCCACGACAGCGGCGCGCCCGCCGCCGGCAAGGTCGAGGGTCCCAGGACGTGGAGGATGCCGCAGGCCAGCGGCGTCTCGCCCCCGAGGCCGTCCGCGAGCCGGGGCGGGCGCTCTCCGGCGGCGTCGGGTGCGAGGAACAGCAGCCCGCGGCCCCCGGCCGCGATCCGGGCGACGAACCGGCCGTCGAGCGGCTCGACCGTGCCGAGCGGCGTGAACAGCCGCAACGACTCGCCCTGCGGCGGCCCGTCGTACGCTGCGAGCCCGCCCTGCGGGAGGCCCAGGTCGGCGGGACGTTGCAGGCCGAGGAGCAGCTTCGAGTCGGGCCGGAGGCGGAGCCGCCGGCCCCCGGTCAAAGTCAGATCGGCCGCCTCGTCGGGCGGCGTCTCGAGGATGTCGTGGGCGTACAGCGGCGTTCCGGGGCCGATTCCGCCCTCCGGCGCCGCCGGCGCGTCGGCCCGCCGCGCCAGGCGGCAGCCGCGGCAGGCGTCGAGCGTTCCGACGCGGGGCGGGACGGCGGCGCCCCGGACGACGAGCGGCGGGACGCCGGTCGGCGCGTCCGCGGTCGGGGCGTCGCCGGCAAGGGCGTCGGCCGCGGCGTCTTCCGGCGACGACGCGACCGTCGAGAAAGCCTCGGCCGCGGCGGTCGCGGACGCGGAAGGATCGCGACGGTCGTTCCGCCGTCCGCGGCAGTCGGTCGAGCCAGCGGCCAGCGCCGCGAGCAGTGCGAGGAGCGCGAAGTGCGCCGCGCCGCGGGTGGCGTCGGGCGAATTCATGTCGTCGGCTTCTTCAGCGGGGGCGGGAGGCTCGCGCCCGGAGGACGCGCGGTGGGCGGCGGCAGGCTGACACCGGGCGCGCGGGCCGGGGGAGCCGGCGGCGGCACGGCGGCCCCGGGCGCCCGAACGACCGGGGCCGGGCCGCCGAAGACGTCGATCGTATCGATCGGAATGTCCTCGGTCATCGCCTCGCGCGCCTGCGCCAGGTCCCGGTTGGTGGTGCGCAGGCGGGCGGAAAGGACCTGGAGCATGTTCCACAGCACCTTCTTGGCCAGTTCGCTCTCGCGGCGGATCAGGTTGAAGAACGTCTTCCGATCCAGGCGCAGGAGCAGGGCGTCTTCCAGGGTGCTGATCGAAGCGGAGCGCGGGGCCTGGTCGATCAGCGCCATCTCGCCGAAGAACTCGCCGGGGCCGAGGCGGGCGAGTTCGGCGTCGCCGCGGTGGACGCGGACGGTGCCGCCGAGCAGCAGGAACAGGTCGTCGCCGGGGCTGCCCTCCCGGAAGATCGTCTTGCCCTTGGGGAAGCGGACGGTCTCCATCTTGACGAAGACCTTGAGCAGGTCGGAGTAGCCGAGGAACTTGAAGAACGGCATCCGGGACAGCGCTTCCATGCGGAAGTTGAGTTCGCGGAAACGCTCCGCGGCCACCCCCTGGACGTCGACGATCCGGACCACGATCGACGTGATGTTGTCCTTGCCGCCGCGCTCGTTGGCCATCTGGATCAACTGGGGCGGGATGGCCTTCACGTCCTCCTGGTTCATGTAGGCCGGGAGTTCCTGCGATTCCAGGTAGCCGGTCAGGCCGTCGGAGGCGAGCAGGAACTGGTCGCCGGGGAGTACGGGGAACACCAGGGTGTCGACATCGACGCCCTCGTAGACGCCCACCGCGCGGGTCACGGCGTTCTTGAACTCGACCTTCGGCGCGTCCTCGGGCTTGAGGCGTCCCTCCTTGATCAGGGCGTTGATCAGCGAATGGTCCTCGGTGAGCTGTTGGACCTCGCCCATCCGCAGCAGGTAGATGCGCGAGTCGCCGACGTGGGCGATGTAGCCGTAGTGCTCGCCGAGCAGCAGGGCGGAGAGGGTGGTGCCCATCCCGCGCTTGGACTCGTCGGCCTGGGCCGCGAGCCAGATCTCGCGCGAGGCGCGGTTCACGGCATCCTCGAGCAGCGACAGGATGCGCCGCTGGGCTTCCTCGAGCCCGTCGCTTTCCGCCGTCAGACCGCGGGCGAGTTCGATCACGTCGCGGTGCGCCCCGAGGAAGGAGCGAAGGGTCTGGACGGCGAGCGTCGAGGCGACCTCGCCGGCGGCATGGCCTCCCATGCCGTCCGCGACGGCGAACAGCCCGAGGTTCCGATCGACGAGGAAGTTGTCCTCGTTGTGATCGCGGACGCGCCCCACGTCGGTGGCCGCCCAGAACGCCACCTGATCGTCCGGCACCATGGTCGGGGTGCTCATGCGTCTCCTCCCGCGCTCCGCGCGCTCCGGAACGGAAGCCGCTCCCCCGTCCGTTTCCACCGCCCGCGCGGCGCCGCGGATACTAGAGCGGACCGATCCGGACGGCAAGGCCCCGCCGGCGAAGAGCCATCCGCGCTGTTGTGCTTCCGGACGCCGCGATGCACGAACTGTGGTGTGGCACGCAGGGAAACGTCGCAACGGGCGGGTGACGGGCCGGCCGAACGTGCGACATCGCGGATGGCTCGCGAAGGCACGGCCTTGTGCGCCAGCCGGGCCGCGGGTAGACTCCGGGCCGGCGCGGCGAGCCGCGCGGGACGGGGTGCGAGCATGGCGAGCGACGCGGGCGAGATCACCGCCCTGTTGGGCCACGGCACGGATTTCACCGGCAAGCTGACCTTCGAGGGCACCGTCCGGATCGATGGACGGTTCCAGGGCGAGATCTTCACGGCCCACACGTTGATCATCGGCGAAGGGGCCGAGGTCCGGGCCGAGATCGAAGCGGGAACGCTGATCATCAAGGGCGGCACCGTGATGGGCAACGTCCGCGCGCGGGAACTCGTCGAGATCCACGCGCCGGGCCGGCTGTTCGGCGACATCGAGTCCCCCTCGCTGTTCATCGGGCGCGGCGTGCAGTTCGACGGGCGGTGCCAGATGCGGGCCGCGGACGGCGCCGAGGAGGGTGCTTGCGGGCCCGCCGACGGGCCGCCGGCCCCGCAGGTCGAGACCGAGCCGGCGCCGCCGGGGAGCGTCCCGCCGGCGGCGAGCAGCTCGCCGCCGCGGGCCGCCGCCGACTCGACGACGTCGTCGGCGCCCCCGCCGCCGTTCCAGGCCTGGCCTCCGGTCCAGGTGGTCCCTTCGGTCCCCGCGCACAAGCGCCGCTGACCCGCCCGGCCCCGCGACGTGCCGGCAGCGCGCAACTTCGCTTGACCTCCAACCACCCCTCTGCTAGTAGGTCGCGGCCGATGATGTCGCCTGCCGCCGTGGCCTGGGCCTCTTCCCGGTCCATCGTCGACATCGACGCGACGGTGGCGTTGCAGGCCGCCCTGTTCCTGTTGTGCTTCCTGGTGCTGCGCGGCCTGGTGTTCAAACCGCTGCTGCGGGTGATCGATGAGCGGCGCCGGCAGACGCAGGGGCTGCGGGACGAGGCGAAGAGGCTGGAGGCCGACGCCGAGGCGCGTCTCAAGGCGCTCCAGCGCACCGTGGCGAAGACGAAGTCCGAGACGGCGGTGGAGCGCGAGCGCCTGCGGTTGGAAGCCAAGCGGCAGGAGCACGAGGTCCTGCAGCAGGCGAAGGACGAGGCGGCGGCGGTCGTCGAGGCGGTCCGCAAGGTGGTGGCGGCGAAGCGGGCGGAGGCGGAACGCGAGGCGGACGCGGAGGCGCGCGGGCTGGCCGGAGCGATTGCCGGTCGGCTGGCCGGGCGCCCGCTGTAGCTCCCAGAGCGTCGTCGGCAGCCGAACCGGGGGGTCAGGGGTGCAGCGGTGCACAGCGACCATCGGTTCATGCCCGTTCCTCGGTCGGCCGGGTTGTCCGGCAGCCGGTGGCAGGCCGTCCAGGGCTTCGCGTGGCACGAGGTGCGGGGAGCGGGCGGCGGTCGCTCCCGTGTGGACCCGCCGTTCCCCGCCTGGCGGGCGGCCGGCCGGTCCGCTCGGCGGGGACGCTCTCGGCGGATCGTCCGTTTCCTGACGGCCCTGGGTGCCGCGCTGACGCTGGCGGTCGCGGTTCCGGCCGCGGCCGCCGAACCGACCGCCGCGGCGACCGGGGAGCACGGCGGCGAGCATCACGGCGTCCCGGCGCTCAACTGGTTCGACTTCACCAATCGGCACACCGCGCCGGTGCTGGCGCTGGTCGTCAACTTCGCGATCCTGGTCTGGCTGCTGGCCTACCTGGGCCGGCCGCGGCTGCGCGACTTCCTCTCCGCGCGCCAGCGGAAGGTGCAGGAGGAGGTGGACGCCGCGTGGGAGGAGAAGCTCCGCAGCGAGGGCAAGCTGCGGGGTCTGGAGGCCCGCGCCGCGCATCTCGACGAGGAACTCAAGACGTTGCGCGAGGACCTGCTGCGGATCGGCCTCGACGAGCGGGAACGGCTGCTGCGGGACGCCCGGGAGCGGGCCGAGAAGATCCGTCGCGAGGCGGAGGCGGCGGCGCGGGAGGAGGAGCGGCGGGCCCGGGCCGAGCTGCGGCGCCGCATCGTCGAGCAGGCGCTGGAGGAGGCGCGGGCGACGCTGCGGCAGCGGCTGACGGCGGCGGACCAGTCGCGCCTGGCGGAGGAGTTCCTCCGGCAGCTGCCGGCGCAGGAGGCGCAGCCCCGATGACCACCGGTTCGATCCCCGTGCGCTACGCCCGCGCGCTGCTGGCGCTGGCCGAGGAGCGGCAGAACCTGCCGGCGCTGCAGCGCGAGTGGAAGGACCTGGGCGACACGCTGGCCGGCAACCCCGCGCTGGGACCGGCGCTCTCCAACCCGCAGGTGCCGCTGGCGCGCCGCGAGGCGCTGCTCGGCGAGTTGCTCGACCGCCTGCCCGCCTCGCCCGTCACCCGCGCGGCGGCCGGCCTGCTGTTGCGCAAGGGCCGCGTGCTGCTGCTGCCGGACGTGGCGCGGGCCTTCGAGCGGATGGTGGAGGAGCGGACGGGGCGGGCCAAGGCGGTCGTGACGACCGCGGCGCCGATGAACGAGGACTTCCACCGGCGGCTCCAGGAACGGCTGGAGCGGCTGTCCGGACGCAAGCTGACGGTGGAGCGGACGGTCGACCCGGAGATCCTGGGCGGCGTGATCGCCCGGGTGGGGGACCTCCTGTACGACGGGTCGCTGCGGGCGGCGCTGGCGCGATTGCGCGAGCGGTTGGCGGCGGGGCCCGAGGCGGCGCCGGGCCTGTGACGAGGTTGCGGAGGAAGCGATGCAGTTGAAGGCCGAGGAAGTCTCCCGGATCATCAAGAAGCAGATCGAGGAGTTCGACCAGCAGGTCGAGGTCGCCGAAACCGGCACGGTGTTGCAGGTCGGCGACGGCATCGCCCGCGTCTACGGCCTGGACAACGCGATGGCCGGCGAGCTGGTCGAGTTTCCGCACCACGTCACCGGCATGGTGCTCAACCTCGAGGAGGACAACGTCGGCGTGGTGCTGTTCGGCGAGGACCGGGAGATCAAGGAAGGCGACATGGTGCGTCGCACCGGCCGCATCGCCGACGTCCCGGTCGGGATGGCGGTCGTCGGCCGCGTGATCAACGCCCTCGGCGAGCCGATCGACGGGCAGGGTCCGATCGAGGCCAAGGAGCGCCGCCGCGTGGAGCTCAAGGCGCCCGGCATCGTGCTCCGCCAGGGAGTCAAGGAGCCGCTGCAGACCGGCCTCAAGGCGATCGATGCGTTGATCCCGATCGGCCGCGGCCAGCGCGAGCTGATCCTCGGCGACCGCCAGACCGGCAAGACCGCGATCGCGGTCGATACGATCATCAACCAGCGCGGGCAGGACGTCTTCTGCATCTACGTCGCGATCGGCCAGAAGCAGTCGACCGTGGCCCAGGTGGTCGACAAGCTGCGGACGGCGGGCGCGATGGAGTACACGACGGTCGTCTGCGCCGGCGCCTCGGAAATGGCGCCGCTGCTGTTCCTGGCGCCCTACTCCGGCTGCACGATCGGGGAGTGGTTCCGCGACAGCGGCCGGCACGCCCTGGTGGTCTATGACGACCTGTCCAAGCACGCGGTGGCCTACCGCCAGCTCTCGCTGCTGCTGCGGCGGCCGCCGGGCCGCGAGGCGTACCCCGGCGACGTGTTCAACCTCCACAGCCGGCTGCTCGAACGCGCGGCGAAGATGAGCGAGGAGCGCGGCGGCGGCTCGCTGACCGCCCTGCCGATCATCGAGACCCAGGCGGGCGACGTCTCGGCCTACATCCCGACCAACGTGATCTCGATCACCGACGGCCAGATCTTCCTCGAAACCGACCTGTTCTTCGCCGGCGTGCGGCCCGCGGTCAACATCGGCATCTCCGTCTCGCGCGTCGGCGGCAACGCGCAGATCAAGGCGATGAAGCAGATCGCGGGCACGCTGCGCATCGAGCTGGCGCAGTACCGCGAGATGGCCGCCTTCGCCCAGTTCGCCAGTGACCTCGACGCCGCGACCCAGAAGCAACTCGCCCGCGGCGAGCGCCTGGTCGAGCTGCTCAAGCAGGATCAGTACGTGCCGATGCCGGTGGCCAAGCAGATCCTGCTGATCTACGCCGGCACCCGCGGCTATCTCGACGCGTACCCCACCGCGGCCGTCAAGCGCTACGAGAAGGACCTGCTGGCGTTCGTCGACGCGAAGTTTCCCGAGGTGCTGACGCTGATCCAGGAGAAGCGGGCCCTGACGCCCGACGTGGAGGCCAAGGTCCGCGAAGTGCTCGACGCGTTCAAGGACAGGTTCTCCGCGGAGGGCGCATAGGCGCGGACGGGAGGCAGGCGTGCCGAACCTCAAGGACATCCGCCGCCGCATCGCCTCGGTGCGCTCGACGCAGAAGATCACCCGCGCGATGAAGATGGTCGCCGGGGCCCGCCTGCGGCGCGCCCAGCAGAACATCGAGCAGCTCCGGCCGTACGCCCGGCGGACGATGGAAGTGTTGTCGGCGGTCGCGGGCCGGACCGAGCAGGCCGATCACCCGCTGCTGGCGCGCCGCGAGCCGCCCGCCAAGGTCCTGCTGGTCGTGCTCACCTCGGACCGCGGCCTCTGCGGCGGCTTCAACTCGAACATCAACCGCACCGCCGAGCAGGAGGCCAAGGCCCGCGCGTCGGCGAACTGCGAGGTGGTCCTGGACGTGATCGGGCGCAAGGGCCGCGATTACCTGCGCCGCCGGCCGGTGAAGATCCGGCGCGTGCTGACCGGCGTCTTCGAGAAGCTCGACTACGCCAAGGCCGCCGAGATCGGCCGCAGCATCGTACGCGAGTACACCGCCGGCGGATTCGACGCGGTGTTCCTGATCTACAACGAGTTCAAGTCCGTGATGACCCAGCGCGTCGTCGTCGAACAACTGCTGCCGATCCGGCCCGAGGACACCGCCGGCGACCGCCAGGCCGGCGAGTTCATCTTCGAGCCGAACAAGCAGGCGCTGCTCGATCGACTGCCGCAGATGTACGTCGAGCTCGAGGTCTACCGGGCGCTGCTGGAAAGCGTGGCCAGCGAGTTCGGCGCGCGGATGACCGCGATGGACAACGCCACGAACAACGCTGAGGACATGATCAGCACCCTGACCTTGCAGGCCAACCGCGCGCGCCAGGCCGGCATCACCAAGGAACTGCTCGAGGTGATGGCGGGCGCCGCGGGGCTGATGAAGTAGCGACGGACGAGAGGTACGACGATGAGCACCCAGCAACCCCCGGTCCCGCCTCCCGTGGCCCCGCCCCCCGGCGCCTTGCGGCCCCCGCCGGCCGCTCCCGCGCCGCCCCGGCCGCCCGTCCCGCCGCCCGCCGCCCCGAAGGTCGCCGGCGGCGAACGCCCGCAGGGCAAGGTGGTGCAGGTGATCGGTCCGGCGGTCGACGTCTACTTCGAGCACGGCGACCTGCCCGAGATCTACACCGCGCTCAAGGTCACCAACCCCGGCATCTCCGACAAGCCCTGGAACCTGGTGCTCGAGGTCGCCCAGCATCTCGGCGAGCGCACCGTGCGCACGATCGCGATGGACGCCTCCGACGGCCTGTCCCGCGGCCTGCCGGTGCTCAACACCGGCGCGCCGATCCAGATGCCCGTCGGCACCGGCACCCTCGGCCGGATCCTCAACGTGATCGGCGAGCCGGTCGACGAGCGGGGTCCGGTGACGGCCGACAAATACTACCCGATCCATCGCCTGCCGCCGCCGTTCGTCGATCAGGACGTCAAGGTCGAGATGTTCGAAACCGGGATCAAGGTCGTCGACCTGCTGGCCCCCTACCGCCGCGGCGGCAAGATCGGCCTGTTCGGCGGCGCCGGCGTCGGCAAGACGGTCCTGATCATGGAACTGATCAACAACGTCGCCAAGCAGCACGGCGGCGTGTCGGTGTTCGGCGGGGTCGGCGAACGGACCCGCGAGGGCAACGACCTGTACCGCGAGATGCACGAGTCGAAGCTCCAGGACGGCTCCGCCGTCATCTCCAAGACCGCCCTGATCTACGGCCAGATGAACGAGCCGCCCGGCGCCCGCCTCCGCGTGGCGCTCTCCGCGCTCACCGTCGCCGAGTACTTCCGGGACGAACTGGGCCAGGACGTGCTGCTGTTCATCGACAACATCTTCCGTTTCACCCAGGCCGGCTCGGAGGTCTCCGCGCTGCTCGGCCGCATGCCTTCCGCGGTCGGCTACCAACCGAACCTGGCCACCGAGATGGGCGAACTCCAGGAGCGCATCACCTCCACCAAGAAGGGCTCGATCACCTCGGTCCAGGCGATCTACGTCCCCGCCGACGACCTGACCGACCCGGCCCCGGCGACGGCGTTCTCGCACCTCGACGCCACCACCGTCCTCTCGCGCCGCATCGCCGAGCTCGGCATCTACCCCGCCGTGGACCCCCTCGACTCCACCTCGACCCTCCTCGACCCCCGCATCCTCGGCCACGAACACTACGACGTGGCGCGGCGGACCCAGGTCGTGCTGCAACGCTACAAGGACCTGCAGGACATCATCGCGATCCTCGGGATGGACGAGCTGTCCGAGGACGACAAGCTGATCGTCTCCCGCGCCCGCAAGATCCAGCGCTTCCTTTCGCAGCCGTTCCACGTCGCCGAACAGTTCACCGGCCTGGCGGGCCGCTACGTGGCGGTCGGCGACACGGTACGCAGCTTCAAGCGCATCCTCGACGGCGAGATGGACGAGGTCCCCGAGCAGGCGTTCTTCATGGTCGGCGGCATCGAGGAGGTGCTCGAGCGCGCCGAGAAGATGAAGCAGGAAGCGTGAGGATGGGTGGGCGATGCCGTTGACGCTGGAGATCGTGACGCCGACGCGGCTCGTGCTGCGCAAGACGGTCGAGTCGTTCAACGGGCCGGGCAAGCTGGGCGAGTTCGGCGTCCTCCCGGCCCACCGCCCCCTGCTCGCCGCCCTCCGCTCGGGCCTGGCCCGCTACGTCGAAGACGGCAAGGAACACCGCCTCGCCATCGGCCCCGGTTTCGCCGAGTTGGACAACGACCGGATCATCATCCTCACCGACGCGGTGTTCGAGCCCGAGCGCCTGGAGTCGCCGGAGGAGCGGGAGGAGGCGCGCCGGAGCGCCGCCGACGACCGCGACCGGGCCGACGCCGCCGTCCGCTCCTGGGCCGGCCCCGTGACGGCCGGCGAGTTCGAGGAGAGCGTCCTGGCCCTCGAGTGGGCCCGCGCCCGCCTCGCCGCCCTCGGCGAGTAGCGCCCTCCCCTTCCTTGCCCCCGGTTGCGCGACGGAAACCCGGGTCCCGGCGGGATGGCCGCTGGGACGGGTTTTCCGAGGAACGGTTCGAGGCCGGAGTTGCGCGACCCGCGACGGCGGGATCCCCTGAGGGAGCCGGCGCGGCTTGACGCCGGCAGCCGCCTCCCGGCAAGCTGCGCACGATGCACGTCCCCTCCACGATGCGCTGTCTCCCCGCCCTGCTGGCGTTCGCCCTGCCCCACGCGGCCTGCCGGCGGAGCACGACGAATGCGCCTGCGGCCGCGGACGGTCGGGCGGCCGACACCGCGGAAACCGGGACCGCGGTTCCCGCGGATGTCTCGGGGACCTCGACCGACAACGACGGCGGCGACGGGCGGCTTTCGATGGCGGCGGACGAGCCGGACGGGGACCTGGGCGAGGCGGTGGCCGGTTGTCCGGCGGGCATGGCTCCGGTCGAAGGGATGCCGGCCTGCATCGATCGCTGGGAGGCCGCGATCGAGGATGGTCGCGCGGCGGCCCGTCCGGGACGGCGGCCCGCCGAGCGGACGAGTTGGCGCGAGGCGGACGCGGCGTGCCGGGCGGCCGGACGCCGTCTGTGCACGCTGGCCGAGTGGGAGGCTGCGTGCGCCGGCGAGGCGGGCCGCGGGTTCCCGTACGGCGACGACTTCGTCGCCGGCCGCTGCCACGACGCGACGCTCGCCGGCCGCGCCGCGCGTCCCGCGGGCAGTCTTCCCGGCTGCGTCACCCCGGAGGGGGTGTTCGACCTGTCGGGGAACGTCTGGGAGTGGACGGCCGACGAGGTGCAGGAGGGGGAGGTTCACGAGTTGCGCGGGGGCGGCTGGGGCAACGACGAGGCGTTGCTGCGCTGCCGGCCGGAGGAACACCTGCTGCAACCGCCCGACGAGCCGCACACGACGTACGGCTTCCGCTGCTGCGCCGACCGCTAGCGCTCGCACCGGCCGTGCGGGGCCGGCGAGGCGGGGGCTGGCCCGAATCGCGAATCGCCGTACGCCCCCGCCGGCGGCGACAGGGCGTGCACGGCGCCTCGAATTGACGTACGCTGTTGCCGTCGGGGCGGCGGGACGCGCGGCGGGACGGGCGGCGCGTTCCTGCCGGTTCGAGGAGGTGGACGAATGTCGACGCAGGCGGGCCGGGTGTTCTGTTGCGTGTCGGTGGCGATCGGGACGCTCTGGGCGGCCGTCGGTTGCGGAGGTTCCGGCAACTCGGGGGACGGTGGAATCGCCTGCAACACGGCGTTCGACTGCCCGCCGGGGCAGGTGTGCCTGGCCAACCGCTGCGTCGCGGTCGATGGGGGATCCGACGTGGGCGACGGGAGCGACGACCGGACGGAAGGGAGCGACGGGGCGGGCGGCGACGGCGACGGCGGCGAGACGGGGCCCTGCGTGCCGGCGGAGGAGCGCTGCGGCAACGGCGTGGACGACGACTGCGACGGCGTGACGGACGAGGCGGACTGCCGGTGCCGGGCGGGGGAGATCGAGCCGTGCTACGAGGGGCCGGCCGGCACCGCGGGACGGGGCGACTGTCGCAGCGGCGGCCGGGTCTGCGGCATCGATGGCCGCTGGGGCGGCTGCGTCGGGCAGGTGCTGCCGGAGGAGCCCGTCGAGGTGAGCTGCGACGGCCGGGACAACGACTGCAACGGGCGGACCGACGAGGGGATGCGCAACGCGTGCGGCGGGTGCGGCGCGCCGCCGCCGGAAACGTGCGGCAACTCGCTGGACGACGACTGCGACGGCGCGATCGACGAGGATTGCGCCTGCGACCCGTTGTGCGCGCTCGACGACCCGGCCGATTGCCATCCGCCGACGCGCCAGCCCTGCTACCAGGGGCCGCCGGGGACGTTGGGCTTCGGCATCTGCCGCGGCGGCCTGCACGACTGCGTCCGTTCGGGCGATGCGTGGGTCTGGACGCCGTGCGTCGGCCAGGTGCTGCCGCGGGTCGAGTGCGAGGGCGGGGCGGCCGACGGGGTCGACAACGACTGCGACGGCTGGACCGACGAGGACTGTCTGCGCGACCGCGACGGGGACGGCGTCGCGCCGCCCGCGGACTGCAACGACCTGGATCCCGCGATTCATCCCGGCGCCGCCGAGGTCTGCGACGGGTTCGACAACGACTGCGACGGCGTGCCCGACGACGGCGTGACCAACGGCTGCGGCGGGTGCGGCGCGCCGGCGGCCGACGAGACGTGCGGCAACGGGCTGGACGACGACTGCGACGGCGAGATCGACGAGTCCTGCACGTGTTCCGCGGGCGAGACCGCCGCGTGCTACGGCGGCCCTCCGGGAACCGAGTCCCATGCGCCGTGCCATGCCGGCACGATGACGTGCACCGGCGGCGAGATCTCGAGCTGGGGCCCGTGCGTCGGCGAGGCCCGGCCGGGCGTCGAGGTCTGCAACGGCGTGGATGACGACTGCGACGGCCGGACCGACGAACCGGGCGCGATCGGATCGAACGCCTGCGGCGAGTGCGTGTTCGTCGAAACCTGCGACGGGATCGACAACGACTGCGACGGACTGACCGACGAGGGGCTGCGCAACGCGTGCGGCGAGTGCCTGCCGGTTCCCGCCGAGACGGTCTGCGACGGGTTGGACAACGACTGCGACGGATTGACCGACGAAGGGTTGGTGAACGCGTGCGGGCTGTGCCCGCCCGAGGAGTGTTTCGAGACGCCCTACCCGGACCCGGGCGAGTGCGGGGACCCGGGGCGCACGTGCGACGGAACCGTGCCGTGGCCGGACGACCCGACCTCGATCACCCTCGGGGAGGGGACGGTCAGCAACCCGTACATCTACGTGGCGCTCGACGGCCTGAACCAGGTCGCCAAGCTCGACACGGTGACCGGCACCAAGCTGTGGCAGGTGTCCAGCTACGGAACGTCGCCGTCGCGCACCGCGGTGGCGCTGGATCACACGGTCTGGGTCGGCAACCGGGGGTTCGCGAACCCTTCCGACCCGAGCCATTCGAACCTCGTGCACCTCGACGCCGACGGCAACCTGGTCTGCCGGGCCGACATCCCGGGCATCGTCCGCGGGGTGGCGATCGATGGTGATGGCAACGTCTGGGCCGGGACGTGGAACACGACCCGGGTGTGGAAGGTCGACGGCCGCGCCGTCGACACCACGCTCTCGCCGCCGCGCTGCCAGGTGCTGACGCCCGGCGGGATCAACGTCGGGGTGCCGATCTACGGCCTGGCGGTGGACGGCAGCGGCTACCTCTGGTCGTGCTCGCCCGGAAGCCCCGTGCGGTCGATCCGGATGGACACGCGGGCGCACACCTACGAGCTGGTGCAGATCAACTCCTGCTACGGGGTGGCGGTCTCGCCGCGCGACGGGCGGATCTGGTTCGGCAGCTACCACGGTACCGGCTGCGTCAACAGCGTGACCGGCACCGCCCCGTACACGCGGTTCAACACCAGCGTCGGCTGCGGCGGCGTGATCACCGCGGTGACGCTCGATTCCGACGGTTTCGTCTGGGCCTCGAGCTACTCCCTCAACACGGTGTACAAGATCGACCCCGCGACGGGCACCGCGGTCTGCAGTGCGCCGATCAGCGGGCCCCCGGGCGTGTCGGTCAGCGACGCCCGCGGCGTGGCGATGGACGCCGCCGGCAAGATGTGGGTCGTGCACCGCGTCGGGGGCTACGCCAACCGTTTCCTCCGCGACTGTTCCCTGGACGCCACGTTCGAGATCTCGCGCGGCAACACCGCCTACACCTACAGCGACATGACCGGCATGCAGCTCCGCACCGTCACGACCCGCGAGGGCCACTGGATCCAGGACTACGACTCGGGCTACCCGGCGCCGGTCTGGAGCCGCGTCACCTGGGTGGCCGACGTGCCGCCCGAGACGACGATGGAGCTGACGGTCACCGCCGCCGACACCCAGGCGGGGCTGACGACCGCGCCCTCCCCGCCCTGCGGCCCGTTCACCAGTTCGCCCGCGGACCTGACCGCCTGTCCGTGGCTCGCCGGCCGCCGCTGGCTGCGGCTCGACATCCGGCTGACCACGATCCGCGACGGCGTACGGCCGGTGGTGCACGACGTGCGGGTGTACTGGTCCTACTGAGCCGGTACCGCCGCGCGCCGGACGCGCGCGCCTACGACGCCGCGACGGCCCCGGCCACGGCCCGGCCGAGCTGCTCGCATTTCTCGAGGTCGGCGGGGCCCGGTTGCCACTTGACCGAGACGCCGGGGGCCGCGAGCGGGATGCCGGAGCGCTCCAGGTGCTCCTCGATCCGCTGCACCGACTCGCCGCTCCAGCCGTGACTGCCGAAGGCCGCGCCGATCTTGTTCTGGAACTTGAGCCCCCGCAGGTCCTCGAGGATCGGCGCCAGCGTCGGCAGGACGCCGCCGTTCAGGGTGGGGGAGCCGAGGAGCACCGCGCGCGCGCGGAAGATCTCGGTCAGCACGTCGTTGCGGTCCGAGACCGCCATGTGAAACAGCCGGTACGGCACGCCGGCCGCCCCGAGCCCCCGGCCGATCGCCTCGGCCATCCTCCGCGTGGCGTCCCACATCGTGTCGAAGACGATCACCGCCCGCGGTTCGGGCTTCTGCGCCGCCCATTCCCGGTACTGGTGCACGATCTGCAGCGGGTCCCGGCGCCAGATCACCCCATGGCTCGGGGCGATCATCTCGATCGGCAGCCCGAGCCCCAGCAGCTCGTCGATCTTCCTCGTCACCAGCTTGCTGAACGGCGTCAGGATGTTCGCGTAGTACTTGCGCGCCTCCTCGTAGAGTTCTTCCCGGTCGACCTGATCGTTGAAGCGGTACGCGGTGGCGTAGTGCTGGCCGAAGGCGTCGTTGGGCATCAGGATCGCGCGGCCGGCGACGTAGGTGAACATGCTGTCCGGCCAGTGCAGCATCGGCGCCTCGACGAACGCCAGTTCCACCGCGCCGAGGGACAGCCGGTCGCCGGTCCGGACCGCCCGGAACTCCCACGGCGCATGGTAGTGCCCCTCGATGCTCTCCCGCCCGCGCGGCGAGACCACCAGCGCGGCCTGCGGCGCCGCGCGCATCACCGCCGTCAGCGCTCCCGAGTGATCGACCTCGGCGTGGTTGGCGACGACGTAGTCGAGTCTCGCGGGGTCGATCAGCTCGCGGACGTTGGCGAGCAGTTGTTCGGAGAACGGCGACCAGACGGTGTCGATCAGCGCGGCCTTCTCGTCGATGACCAGGTAGGCGTTGTAGGTCGAGCCCCGGTGCGTCGACAGCTCGTGCCCGTGGAAGTGGCGCAGATCCCAATCGACCACGCCGACCCAGTACACCCCCTTCGCCAGCTCGGTGATCATCGCGGCTTCCTCCCGGGGTCCCGTCTCCGCCGCCGGACCCGCCGCCAGCGTGGGCACGGCGCGCCGGCGTGTCAATGGAAGAACGTCGGCCGTCGGACGGCGGGCGCAGGCTCGGAAACGCAGCGCCCGCGAGACACGACGGGCTACCAGGGCACGGTGTTGATGCAGTAGTTCCCGTCCTGCCCGGTGGTGCCGTCGATCAGCAGGTAGTAGATCCCCGGGGGGAGGCGCGTGGTCGCGCCGCTCGCGATCCGGGAACGGAAGCTTCCCCCGGTGCCGCCGCACGACGCGCCGATGTCGTTGTTGCAGTTGAGCTCCGTCGCCGAGTCCTGGCAGGCGGAACGGAGGTAGAGCACGGTGTTGAAGTTCGTCCCGCCGTTGCAGGTGTGGAACAGGTAGTCCCCCGGGCTGCCGGCCGGCACGACGAAGTAGTAGACGTGCTCCCCGTCGCCGCCGCCGCAACTGCCGGCGTACTCGTTCCCGTCGCCGTCCGTGTTCTCGCAGTACGTCGCCGTGCCGGGGACCCATTCGTAGGGCTGCCCGCACCGATCGCCCGCGTCGTCCTGCGCCGTCCAGTTCACCTCGAGCCGGAATCCGCCGCTTTGGGTCGCGTCCTGGCCGTCGACGAAGATGTAGTAGGTCCCGGCCGCGAGATTGTCGAGGAGCAAGACGGGGTTGCGGTCGACCGAGGTGCGGTAGGCGGACTGGCAGCCGAGCTGCGCGCCCGTCGCGCAGTCGCCCGCGCGGACGTAGACGACGGTGTCGGCGGCCGAACCGATCGTGGTGAGGAACAGGTCCTGGCCCCCGCCGGTGGTGGTCAGCCGGTAGACCAGGTCCCGTCCCCCCGACCCGCCGCAGCTGCCGGAGTCGTCGTCGGCGGCGAGGGCCAGCGAGTCGGTGATCACCGTTCCGCCTCCCCCCGCTGTGCCGTTCGAGAACGGGATCTCCTGCGCGCCGGAGCAGAGATCGTGCGCCGGCGAAGGCGCGATCGAAGTCGTCAGCGTGAACGCGCCGAGCGACGCGGCGTCGTGGCCGTCGACGACGACGTAGTAGAGGCCCGGGTCGAGGGTCACGGTCAGAGCGGACCCCGGGAGAACCAGCGGCCCGTCGTCGTTGCAGGCGACCTGCGCACCATCGCAGGTCGCCGCGCGCACATGGAGCACGGTGTTGAAGCCGGTCGCGGTCAACACGACCTGGGATCGCGTGGCAATCTGGAGGCGGTAGAACACGTCGGGGCCGCCCGCCGACGCCGCGCAGCCGGCGGCCGGGCTCCAGGTGGTGTGGTCGATCGCGCCGCAGGTGGTGCCGGTCCGCACGCCGGCCGTCAGCAGCGGGACGGTGTTGCTGCACGCGTCGTTCGTCGGGGCGGGGCCGAGGTCGCATCCGCCCCACGAGCACGAAGAGGAGCAGGTGCGAATGCCCGAGCAACTCCCCACGGTGCACACCTCGCTGGCCCCCCGGATGCAGCCGAAGTCCTCGTCGGTACTGCCGTCGCAATCGTCGTCGCGGCCGTTGCACACCTCGGCCGGCGGTTCGCACGAGCTCCACTCGCAGGAGCCGTCGCAGGTCTGCTGGCCGACCGACCCGCAGCTCGTGGTGCAGCTCCGCACCGAACCCATCACGCACGCGAAGCCGTTGTCGGCGCCGAGGACGCAGTCGTCGTCCAGGCCGTTGCAGACCTCGGCCGGCGGCACGCACAAACCCCAGACGCAGCTGTCGCTGCAGGTCCGGCTGCCGGTCGACAGGCAGCTCGTCGTGCACGACCCGGTCGAGCCGCGCACGCAGGCGAAGCCGTTGTCGGGGCCGAGGACGCAGTCGTCGTCCAGCCCGTTGCAGACCTCGGCCGGCGGCACGCACGCGCCCCAGAGGCAACTGTCGTTGCAGGTCCGGCTGCCGGTCGACAGGCAGCTCGTCGTGCACGGCGCGCTCGAGCCGCGCACGCAGTCGAAGCCGTTGTCGGGGCCGAGGACGCAGTCGTCGTCCAGCCCGTTGCAGATCTCGGCGGGCGGCGCGCACGCGCCCCAGGCGCAGGTGGTGCTGCAGGTGCGGCTGCCGGTCGACAGGCAGCTCGTGGTGCATGCCCCGGTCGAACCCCGCGCGCAGTCGAAGCCGTTGTCGGGGCCGAGGACGCAGTCGTCGTCCAGCCCGTTGCAGACCTCGGCGGGCGGCACGCACGCGCCCCAGGTGCAGGTCGAGCCGCAGGACTGGGCGCCGGTGCTGAGGCACGTCGTGGCGCAGGCGCGGGTCGCGCCGCGCACGCAGTCGAAGCCGTTGTCGGGGCCGAAGATGCAGTCGTCGTCCAGCCCGTTGCAGACCTCGGCCGGCGGTACGCACGCGCCCCAGGTGCAGGTGGCGCTGCAGGTGCGGCTGCCGGTCGAAAGGCAGCTCGTGGTGCAGGACCCGGTCGAAGCCCGGACGCATTCGAAGCCGTTGTCGGCGCCTCCCAGACAGTCGTCGTCCAGCCCGTTGCAGATCTCGGCGGGCGGCATGCACGCGCCCCATTCGCAGGCCGGCGAGCAGGTCTGGTCGCCGGTCGAGCCGCAGGCGGTGCTGCAGGCCCGCGTCGCGCCCACGGCGCAGGTGAAACCGTTGTCCGGTCCGAGGATGCAGTCCTCGTCGAGGCCGTTGCAGATCTCGGCCGGCGGCGTGCAGGTCGTCTCCCAGCGGCAGCCGACGCAGGCCTGGGTACCCACCGTCCGGCAGGAGGTGGCGCAGGCCCGCGGCGGCGCGCCGTCGCAGTCCTCCACCCCGCTGCGGATGAACCCGTCCCCGCAGAACGCGTTGCGGCAGTCGGACAGGCAGGCGTCGGTGTTGTCGGTGTTGCCGTCGTCGCACTCCTCGTCGAGCTCGACGTGGCCGTTGCCGCAGCCGTACGGGGCGCAGACTCCCGTGCGACACGCTCCCTCCAGGCCGGCCGCCGTCGTGCAACCGGTGCCGTCGGCCGGCGGCGTGCCCGGTTGGCAGACGTGGGACGCCGAGCAGCGCTCGGCGCCGTTGCAGATCAGGCCGTCGTCGCAGTCGGCCGCCGCCTCGCAGCTCCAGGTGCAGTCGCGCTCGCAGCCGTCGCCCGGTGTTCCGTTGCCGTCGTCGCACTCCTCGAAACCGCGGCGGGTGAAGCCGTCGCCGCACGTCGCGCGTCGGCAGTTCGACAGGCAATCGTCGCCGTCGTCCGCGTCGCCGTCGTCGCACTCCTCGCCGGTGTCGAGATATCCGTTGCCGCAGCCGACCATGGCGCAGACGCCGACGCGGCACGCCCCCGCACCGCCCGATGCCGTCAGGCAGCTCGTTCCTTCCTCCGGCGGCACGCCCGGCTCGCAGACGTGCGCGGAGCCGCACGTCTCCGTCCCGTTGCAGTCCTCGCTGTCGTCGCAGTCGGTCGCCGCATCGCAACTCCAGGTGCAGTCACTCTCGCAACCGTCGCCCGGTGTTCCGTTGCCGTCGTCGCACTCCTCGCCCGGCTCGGGCAGGCCGTTGCCGCAGACCGGGATCGCTTCGCCCTCCTCGCCGTCGTCCGGCCCCCCGTCGTCGCCCGGGAACGCCTCGAGGTCTTCCACCTCGTCCGGTTCCATGTCGAGGACGTCCCCGCCGTCGTCCAGGCGCCCGTCCTCGCCGTCCTCCGGCCAAGGCGTCTCGCCGCCCCCGTCTTCCAGTCCGACCCCGTCGAACGAGTCCCCGGTGCCGAGCCCGCCGGCATTGAGACCGCAGCCCAGTCCCACGACCGGCAGCGTCCAGATCCAGGCCGCGCGGCGCCGGGTCGGCCGTCGTGACATTCGCAGCGGAAACAACGTGTTCATCGCCCTCCCTCCCGACCATCAGGATGACACACCGCGCAATTCCCGACAACGGCGGCCGTTCCTCGCGAGGGGCGACGCGGCAGCGGGTGCCGTCCGCGGCGGGCGTTCGTCGCGGTCGGGCGTGGCGCGGGTTCCGTCCGCCGGCGGGCGGCCGGGCTGCGGCCGCGGCAACGTCTCCCGCGACGGCCGTGCCGAGAGGTCGCTACGGTGCGGCCCCGGCGGCCGCGAGTTCGAGTTCGGTCACCGTGTCGCCGCCCGACGGCAGATCCACCGGGCGCTCCACGGGCGGACCTTGCCCGGGGATCTCCGCCGAGACCCGCACCGACGCGCCGGGCGGCAGCAGGAACAGCGCCGTGCCGTCGGCCGAGGTCCGCGCCTCGCCCTCCCCTTCCGGCACGGCGACGGCCGACGGTGCATCGGCCTGCGCGCGCCAGCGGTCCGCCAGGGCCCGGCGCAGCGCGGCCCGGTACAGCTCCGGCGCCGTCGCGTGGAGCGCGAGCAGCGGCGGCTCGGCCGAACGGACCGGGTCGGCTCCGGGCGCCGGCGGGTCCGGGAACACCCGCACCGGCGCGTCCGCCGCCGGACGGCCGGCGGCGTCCCGCACGGTCACGCGCAGGCGCGCGAAGGCGCCGGCCGGTTGCCCGGCGGCCAGCTCGGCGGCCAGCGCCTGGAGCAGCGCCCGCAGCTTCACGGTGCGCACGCGGAATCGTTCCGTTCCGAGCGTGCGGCCGGGGGCGCCGTCCTCGTCGATCGCCACCACCGGCACCTCGATCGCGACGTCCTCCACGAACGGGCGCGCCTCGGGTCGCGCCGCCAGGTCCCGTTGCGGATCCCGCACCGCGCAACGCTCCGGGCAACCGAGGTACGGATCCACCGGAACGACGACGCGGCCGTCGATGGCCGGCACCAGCGTTGCGGCGCCGCCGGCCGGGTCCGGCGCGACCGCGCCGAAGCGCGCGACCGCCCGTCGCTCCGGCGGCGGCGGCGGCAGGCGGAACGGCACCCGTTCGACCTCCACGCAGTCGTACGGCGCGTCCGCCTCGCGGGTCAGGTCGAGCGCGAGCGAGCCGGCGAACAGCGCGGCGGCGCCGGCGAGCACGACCAGTCCGGCGACGCCCGCCCCCAACCCGACCGCCTGGCAGTCGGGGTCGGCGCATCCGGCGGCGAGCCGGTACAGGCCGACACCGCCGAGCGTCCCGCCGAGCGCCGCGCCGAAACCGCCGAGGATCTCGCCGGCCAGGAGCGACCCCGACCCGACCGTGCGGCATTCCTCGCGCACGCCCGGCACCGACGGCATCGGGCCCGGTTGGAACGTCCCCGTCACCTCAAGCACGACCTCGGCGGACGCGCCGTCGTACGCCCCTCCGACGTCGGGGTCCTGCGGGCCCTCCCACGCCGGCTCCGGCGCCGGCGCCGCGGGATCGACCGGTCGCGTCCGTCCGACCGTCGAGAAGCACCCGAGACCGAGGAGCGCGAGGAGCAGCGGCGCCGCCCGTCGCACCGGACCCTGGCGATCATCCGGGATCATCCCGTCCTCCCTGCGGGGCGCCCCGCCGCGAACACGATGGCGGCGCCGACCGCTCGGCGCCGCGCCGGCCGCGAAGGCAGCTTACGATGCGGGTCGGGCGGCGGCAAACCGGCGGGGAACCGGCGCCGGGACGGCCGGCCGGTCGCCGCGGTCAGCCCATCAGCGTGCACGACCAGCGGACATGGACGGAACGGAAGATCGGCGAGGCGCCGGAGACGGGGTCGCCCTCGAGGATGACCGTCACGCGGAGGTAGCGGTAGGTCGGAACGCCGGCGGCAGCGAAGGCGGCCTCGATGTCGGCCGAGCCGGTGGGGGAATCGGGGGGCACGAGAGCCAGTCGCACGGGCGTGGCGGCGTCGAGCTCGGCGACGGTGGCCGCGCTCTTGGCCGAGATCGTGACCTTGGCCGCGCCGGCGGGCACGGTGACGTCCCAGGAGATGAGGCCCCAGTGGTCGCCGGGGTTGAGGTCGCAGCGCTCGTAGTCGCGCGTCCAGAAGCCGCGCGGCACCAGGCGCCGCGTCTGGTAGCCGGTGAAGTCGGAGTAGGTATACGGGTTGGGGCCGACGGGGAACTCTTCGAAGGTCATCGTGGCGAGCGTCAGCCGCGTGACGTTGCTCGTGCTCTGGTTGACCGTCCAGACGTGGCCCAGTTCGTCGAGACCGATGCCGACCGGGATGACGCCGGCGATGTCCCAGACGGCCAGTCCGGAGCCGTCCTCCATGTTCCAGCGCGCCATCGCGCCGTTGCCCCAGTTGTAGTGGATCGACATCCAGATCGTGCCGTCCTCGCCAGCCGCGATGCCGCGCCCGCCCCAGCCGGGCCGGCCGAGACGCACCGAGAACCAGGTCCCGGTGCGCGGGTCGTAGCGCGCGGCGCAGGCGTCGTCGCCGATCCAGCAGGCGGCCCACGGCCGGTTCTCCCGATCGACCGTGATGCCGTACGGCTCGGCGCTGCAGCCGCCCGCCGCGCCGCCGTACTGCACCGGCGGGTCGGCGACGCCGGTCCGGGAATCGAAGCGTTGCAGGTACCCGGGGCTCGGACCCCGCCCGGAAACCCAGATCCCGCCGATGCGATCGGCGGCCAGGCCGTACGGGTTCACGTTGAGCGCCGCGCTGGAGATCACCGAGCCGTCGTCGGGGTCGATCTTGACGGCCCGCATCTCGCTCCACAGCGCGACCCAGACCCACCCCTCCGGAGCGAACTCCGGGTCGCCGGGATCGATCGCCAGGCCGCGCGGCGTGCCGCCCGGACTGCCGACGTTCACCGTCCACAGGACGCACTCGTCGGTCCCCAGCGGCAGCGGCGTCGACCCGCTCGAGGTGTCGATCACCGTGTTGCCGTTGCGGTCCACGCAGAACCGCCGGTCGCCCGCCATCTTCGTCACCGAGCCCTGGTTCATCGAGCTGACATGGGCGCGGGAGGCGACGTAGGCGTTGCCGTACAGGTCGACGGCGGTGCGCGACGGGCTGTCCTGTCCGGAACCGGTCAGACCCACCCGGTAGCGGGCCACCTCGGCGCCCGTCTCCAGATCGAGCTTCGACACGGTGCCCTCGGGGTCGTTCGCCGCGTACAGGTAGCCCGCGTGGATGTCCTCGGTGCCGAGCATCACCCCCGTCTCCGGCGGCGGGGCCGGCGTCAGTCCGGAGGAGCCGGGGTCGGTCGGCGACGGCGTGGTCGGGCCCTCGGATTCGCATGACGGGTCGCAGATGCCGCACGGCCCGGCGAGCGCCTCGTCGAGGTCGCCGTCGCAGTCGTCGTCCCGGTCGTTGCACACCGTGTCCGGAGTCGTCGGCAACACCTGCCCGACGCACTCCTCCGCGATGATGCCGGCCACGCAGGAGCGGATGCCGCCGACGCACACGCCGACCCCCTCGGTGCCGGCCAGCCCGTCGTAGCACGCGAAGCTCTCGCCGGACGAGCAGAAGCAGCCCGGCGCGTGGGTGGTCGGGCAGTCCGGGCAGTCGCTGTGGTGCGCCGCGTCGGTATCGTCGCAGTCCGGCCCGCGGTCGCACCCGCGCCCGTAGCCGTCGCGGTCGTAATCGACACAGCCGACCACCTCGCCCCCGCCGTCGCCGTCCCGCCCGTCGCGCGGGACGTCCGTCAGCGTCGTGTCGTCGGCCGAGGCGCTGCAACCGAGCGCCGCGGCCGCGACGGAGAGGATCACCCACCCGCTTGCCGTCCTCATCACGCTGCCCTCCTTCGCTCCGGGCACGCCTCGCAGTACCGGTCCTCCGGACAGGCGGTCGTCGCCCTCCCCGTCCGCCGCGACCCGCCTCGCCATCGATGCCTGCGTGCCTCGACCCTCCGCATCCGCCTCGCTCCCCCGCCCTGAGTCCGAACCGCGACGGAGCGACCGGACCGCGGGCCGTCCGCACCCATCAGGAATGGTAGCAGGAAACCGACGCACGGACCACCGCATCGACGGGTCCCGATGCCAAGTCGGCGCATCGGTCGGCACGCCGCCCGCGCGGAACGGTTGCGCGACGACTGCGCGACGACGAATCAAGCCTCGACCGGCGCCGGCGGCGCTCCCCGCCACCAGGCATCGACCCGATCCAACGTGCGCGCTTCCGCACACTTCGGCAGCGCCTCCAGGAACGCCCGGCCGTAGCGCCTCCGGTGCAGCCGCACGTCCAGGATCGCGACGATCCCGCGGTCGCGTCGCGAGCGGATCAACCGTCCGAACCCCTGGCGCAGCGCGAGCGCCGCCACGGGCACCTGGTACTCGCCGAACGGCTGTCCCCCCTGCCGGCGGATCCGCTCGATCCGCGCCCGCACCAGGGGATCGTCGGGCACGTCGAAGGGCAGCTTGTCGATCACCACGAGCCGCAGGGCGTCGCCGGCCACATCGACCCCTTGCCAGAACGAGGCGGTGGCCAGGAGCACGGCGTCGCGCTCGCGGCGCAGCCGTTCGAGCAGCACGTGGCGCGGCGCTTCGCCCTGGACCAGGAGTTCCTCGCGTCCCATCGCCCGCAACGCATCGGCCATCCAGCGCTGGTTGCGGAACGAGGTGTACAGCAGCAGGGCGCCGCCGCCGGTCAGCTCGAGGAGCGCCGCGGTCCGGGCCAGCAGCGCCTCCCGATACCCGGCCTCGCTCGGTTCCGGCAGGTCCTCCGGCACGTACAGCAGCGCCTGCCGCTCGAAGTCGAACGGCGAGGCGAGTCGCAGTTCGAGCGCGTCGGGGGGCAGGCCGAAGCGACGGCGGACGAACCCGAACCCGCGGTGGTCGGCCAGCGTGGCCGACGTGAAGATCACGGGCGCGCCCCGCGCGTAGAGCCGCTCCTGCAGCAGAGCGGCGATGTCGAGCGGTGTGCGGCCGAGCACCAGGCCGGGCGGCAGTCGGACCTCCTCCGCCGCCTCGCCGCGCGCGCGCCGCCGCCGCCGGCCGCTTCCGGGAGGCGGAGCGGGGCGCAAGGAGGTCCGCGGCGGCTCGATCCAGGTCACGTGCGTCTCGTCGTCCCCTTCCATCACCTCCGCCAGGTCGTGGCGCAGCGCGCCGCAGCGGACGGCCAGCAGCGCCAGCTCGTCGTCGCCCTCGCCGAGGGTCCGCAACTGCCGTTCGACGCGTTCGAGGGCGTCGTCCGCGGCGCGGTAGAGCGCGCCGACCTCCTCGGCGGTCAACGCCTGGCCGAGCGGCGCGCGGCGTCCGGCGGCCTCCCCTTCCGCCGGCCCGGCGGCCAGCTCCGCCAGCCGTTCCCCGAGCCGTCCGACGTCGCGCACCGCCTCGTCGAGCCGGTCGAGCGCGGCGCGGCGGTCGCCGGACGTTCCACCGCGTCCGCCGAGGCCGAGCGACTGCAGGCGGCGGGCGGTGTCGGTGCGGAGCAGCTCGATGCGGCGCGACGAGACCCGCGCGCCGAAGAACCCGGCCGCCGCGTCCTCCAGCTCGTGCGCCTCGTCGAACACCACCGCGTCCCAGGCCGGCAGCACCCGCGAGGGGGACTCGTCGGGCACCGCCAGGTCGGCGAAGAACAGATGGTGATTGACGACGATCAGGTGCGCCTTGGCGGCCCGGCGGCGGAGCAGCGTCACGAAGCAGCGCTCGAAGTGGGGACAGCGGCTGCCGAGCCGCACGTCGGCGCCGCTCTGCACTTCCCGCCACAGCGGGTCGTCGTCGCGCAGCCACGGCAGTTCGGCCCGGTCGCCGGTCCGCGTCTCGCGCGACCAGGCCAGCAACGCCGCCAGCCGCGGGTCGTGCTCGGCCGGCACGGCCGCGGAGCGCAGATACGCGTCGAGGCGCCGGCGGCACAGGTAGTTGGCCATCCCCTTCATCACGATCGCCTCGAGCGGCCGGCCGAGGGCCCGTTCGACGAGGGGCACGTCCTTGGTGGCGAGCTGGTCCTGGAGGTGGCGGGTGAAGGTGGAGATCACGGTGCGCCCACCGTACAGCGCGGCGGGCACGAGATAGGCGAGGGACTTGCCGGTGCCGGTCCCGGCCTCGATCAGGGCGAGCTGGTCGGTCTGGAGGGCGGACAGCACCGCCTCCGCCATCACCCGCTGCTCGGGTCGGGGTTCGAACGACGGGCCGAGCGTCCGGGCCAGGGGCCCGTCAGGGGCGAAGAAGCGGCGCACCGCTTCCCGGGGGTCGTCGGCCGGCACGTCGTCCGGCGCAGCGGCGGGGTTCCGGTCCATCGCGTTCCCGGCGCCCGGCGGGTGGGGCGTGCCGGCGGCGGCGCGCCTCTGCCCGGGGCGGGCGCCAGCCTACCACGGCGGATCGGGCGCCGCCATTGGCCGGCCGGCACGACTGTGGTAGGGGAAGGGCGATGGGCGACGAGGCGACGAAGGCCAGGCCGCCGGTCCCGGAACGGGAGGGTCTCCCGCGCCGACCCGACCTGTCGCTCCGTCTGCTGCGGGCGCTGCTGCACTACCCCGTCCTGTTCTTCGCCGGGGTCGGCGACCTGACGCTGATGACGGTGCGGACGCTGGGCTGGATGGTCCGGCCGCCCTATCGGCTGCGGCTGCTGCTGCAGGCGATGGCCTTCATCGGCGTCGGCTCGCTGTTCATCATCTGCCTCACCGCGCTCACCGCCGGCATGGTCCTCGCCCTCCAGGCGGTCTACTCGATGCGCATCTTTCAGGCCGAGGGGGCGGTCGGGGGGGCGGTGGCGATGTCGCTGACGCGGGAGATCTCGCCCGTGTTCACCGGCCTGATGCTCACCGCCCAGGCCTCGTCGGCGATCGCCACCGAGATCGGCACGATGCGGGTCACGGACCAGATCGACGCGCTGACCACGATGGGCGTCAACCCGATCCAGTACCTGGTCGTGCCGCGCGTGCTGGCCGCAGCGTTGATGACCCCCATCTTGTGCCTGCTGTTCACCTTCGTCGGCATGGTGGGCGCCTACCTGGTGGGCGTCGTCTGGATGAACGTCGACCCAGGCCAGTTCATGGACAAGATCGCCAAGTGGGTGAAGCCGAGCGACTTCGTCCAGAGCGTGGTCAAGGCGGTGGTGTTCGGGACGCTCACGATCCTGATCGCCTGCCACCAGGGCTATGCCGCGAGGGGCGGCGCGGCGGGCGTCGGCCAGGCGACGACGCGCGCCGTGGTCATCGGCTCGGTGATGATCATGGTCTGCGACTACCTGCTGACGGCGGCGATGCTGTGAGCGACGCGGTCCACATCCGGGTCGAGGGGCTGCACAAGTCGTACGGCGACAACCACGTCCTGCGCGGCGTGGACCTCGATCTGTACCGCGGCCGGATCAACGTCGTGATCGGCGGCTCGGGCGCCGGCAAGACCGTCCTCTTGCGCCAGCTGATCGCCCTGGAGAAGCCGGACCGCGGCCGGATCCTGCTGGACGGCGAGGACATCGTGCCGCTGGACGAGGTGCTGCTCAACCGGATCCGGCGCCGCTTCGGCATGGTGTTCCAGATGTCCGCGCTGTTCGACTCGATGACCGTCTTCGAGAACGTCGCGTTCCCGCTGATCGAGCACACGCGTCTCGGCGCCAAGGAGATCCGGAAGCGCGTGATGGCGAAGCTCGAGGTGCTCGGGCTGGAGGAGGCCGAACGTCGCATGCCCGGCGAGATCTCCGGCGGCATGCGCAAGCGGGTCGCCGTCGCCCGCGCGCTGGTGCTGGAGCCCGAGATCCTGATCTACGACGAACCCACCGCCGGCCTCGACCCGGTCGCTTCCCGGACCGTCGACGAGTTGATCCGCTCGACCGCCGAGCACTTCGGCGGCACGTCGATCGTGATCAGCCACGACATGTGCACCACGTTCGGCGTCGGACAGCACGTGGCGATGCTGCACGAGGGGCGGATCCGTGCGGCCGGCGTCCCGGCCGATCTCCTCGGCAGCACCGACCCCGTCGTCCAGCGCTTCATCGCTTCCTCCGGGGTCACGCCGACCCTGCGCCGGGACTGAACGACGGCCCCGGGACCCCGCCGCCGCCCGCGACGAGAACCGACCGAGCGGCCGCGGACGGTCGAGGAGCGACACGCGGACCCGCGGCCGCGTCGGGCGACGGCGAGCAACGACCACCGGCGGAACTCCGGGGAGCGGGCCCTTTGCGCGCGGCGGCCGGGATGGTACAACCGTCGCGCGCGGGCGCGCGACGACCCGCGCGGGAGGTGGCCCGATGACGGGAGCCTACGTGCTGATCAACTGCGCCGCCGGCAAGACCGCGGAGGTGGTGCGGGCGCTGCGGCGCCAGGGACTGCGCGAGGTGCGCGCGGTCGCCGGGATCTACGACATCGTGGCCTACGTCGAGGCGCGCACTCCGTCGCAGATCGGCGACCTGGTCGTGCGCAAGATCCAGTCGCTCGACGGCATCGAGCGCACGATGACGATGGTCAGCGTGCGGCTCTAGGCGCCGGCGGGAGTTCCCGACGACCTCCGACGTTCCACCGCCGTCCGTCTCGCGGCTGGCCCGGCGACTCCGGCCGTGCGTTTGTGACGCCCTGATCGCGCTCGCTCTCGTCCTCCTGCTGCCCGACGTCGCGCTGGCGTGGGGCGGTGCGGCGCACGTCGATTTCGGCACCGAGTCGCTGCGCTGGCTGGCGCTGGTCGCGCCGTTCGTGCGCCGACTGCTCGTGGCCCACCCCTCGGCCTACCTCTACGGCGCGTTCCTCGCGGACAACGTGGTGGGGAAGAACCGCGCCCCCGCGAACCTCCACTGCCACGCCTGGTCCGTCGGCCGCGGCCTGCTCGACGTCGCCGCCGACCCGGTCGAACGCGCGTTCGCGATCGGCTATGCCGCGCACCTCGCCGCCGACGAAGTCGCGCACCGCGAGTTCATCCCCGTCAAGTTGGTCGAGTCGTACCCCGGCCGAGGTCTGCGCCACGTCTACTGGGAGCTGCGGTTCGACTCGCGCGTCCTGCAGGTTCGCCCCGAGGTGATCGACGAATGGCGGCGGGTGGCCGGCGACGAGCGGGCCGCCGATCTGCGCAAGTTCCTCGCCCGACACCTCCATCCGGCCCTGCTCTCGCACGGCGCCTCCCACTCGATCTTCGCGGGCACGATGGCGATGCAGCGCCGCACCACGTGGCTCGAAGCCGCCCGGCGGGTCGACCAGCGATCGCCCTTCCCGCTGTCGGCGGAGGAATTCGAGTGGTACCGGGAGCGATCGGTCGATGCGGTGCTGGGGTTCCTCTCGGACCCCGACGGCGAGCGCTCGCCGCCGCGCGACGCGGTGGGCGCGGCCGAGATCGAGGAGGCGAAGCGCCTGCGGCGCGGGTTGCGCCGCGCCCGCCGCCACCACCCGCCGGATGCGGCCGCCCTGGCCCGCCTCGGCCCCGCCCTCCGGCTCGCCGCCGCCGCCCGCCGGCCCCTCGCCGCCGCCGTCCGCGAAGTCCTCGGCTGGACTCCGTGATGGACGGAACGCGAGAGCGCGGAGCACATCGCGGGGACGACGAGGCCCGCGGGGCGGCGACGGGCGGACCCGCCCGCGAGAACCGCCGCGACGGCCGGTCCTACCGCTGGAGCAGGGGCGCCAGCGCGTCGAGCAGCGCGTCGGCCACGGCGGACTTGGAACCTTCGAACGGCCCCAGCGGCCTGCCCTTGGCGCGATGCACCTCGACCTTCGTCGTTTCCAGTCCCAGCGCGTCCCGCGCCAGGTTGGCCACGATCCAGTCGCAGCGCTTGGCCCGGAGCTTGGCCCGCGCCGCCGCCGCCAGGTTGTCCGTCTCCACGCAGAACCCGACCAGCAGCGGCGTGCGGGAGGTGCCGCGACGGCGGCCCAGTTCCGCGAGCAGATCGGGGTTCGGCGCCAGCGCCAGCGAGACTTCCCCCGCGCCTCGCTTGAGCTTCTCGTTCGAGAAGGTCCGCGGGCGGTAGTCCGCGACGGCGGCGGCCATCAGCAGCGCGTCGCAGTTGCGCCAGCGCGCCCGCAACTCGCGGCGGAGGTCGAGGGCCGTTTCGAAGGGCACGAGTTCCACGCCCGCCGACGGCGCCGGCAGGGCGGTCGGACCGCGCAGCAGCGTGACGCGCGCGCCGCGCCGGGCGGCCGCCTCGGCCAGCGCCTGACCCATCCGGCCGCTCGAGCGGTTGCCGAGGAAGCGTACGGGGTCGAGCGGTTCGTGGGTGGGTCCGGCGGTGACGAGCAGCCGGCGGCCGTCGAGGTCGCGCTTCCACAGCCGCTCGACGGCGGCGGCGATCGCCGCCGGTTCGGACATCCGTCCGGGACCTTCCCAGCCGCACGCCAGCTCCCCGGACTCGGGACCGATCCAGCGCACGTTCGGCAGTTCCGACAGGGCGGCCGCGTTGCGCCGCGTGAAGGGGTGATCCCACATGCGGGAGTTCATCGCCGGCGCCAGCAGGACGGGCGCGCGGGTGACGAGCAGGCAGGCGGCGAGGAGGTCCGAGGCGCGGCCGGCGGCGGCGCGGGCCAGGAGGTCGGCGGTGGCGGGCGCGACGACGACCGCCTCGGCCTCGGCGGCCAGCGCGATGTGCTCCATCGCGCCCGACTCGAGCCCCTCCCACATCGAGACGCGCACGGGGCGGCCCGTGACGGCGGCCAGCGCCGCGGGAGCGACGAGCCGGGCCGCGGCCTCGGTGACCACGACATCGACCGTGTGGCCGGCCTTGCGCAGCAGCCGCGCCAGTTCCGGCGTCTTGTACGCCGCGATGCCTCCACAGACGCCCAGCAGCACCTTCGCCATCGTTCCGTTCCTCCCGCGCGACCGCCGGCGGCCGTCAGTTGCGCCGCAGGATCTGCAGTTCGCCGCCGCGCTGCGTGACCATCATGTGCCGATCGGCCGAGTACGGGGGGTGCGCGTCCCCCTTGGGGGGCACGAAGGTGTCCCGTCGCAGCGCCGGGTTGGTGCCGCGGCGGACGATCTGCGTCGTCGGCGGATAGTGGCTCTCCGCGCTCTCCCGCCAGCACGCGGTTCCCTCGCACAGGATGCGGTGCCGCCGCATGCGGTACCCCTTGACCCCGCGCTGCGACAACACCTCGACGCCGGCCGGCCAGTCGGCCATCTCGATCACCTGCTCGGGGAAGTCGGTGACCTGATACACGTCGCGGATGAACGTCACGTCGTACACGCGCCGCGCCCCGCGGACCTCCACGCGCACCTTGGCGTCCCCGACCGTGACGTGGAAGGCCACGGGGAAATCGAACGGATTGCGCAGCACGAGATCGATCGTCGGGTAGACGACGGTGGCGTCGAGGCCGAGCAGGATGTAGCCGGACGGGCGCGAGTGCGGCTTGCGCCGCACGAGGTCGAGCCCCGCGAAGAACGAGGCGGCGAACGTGGTGCTGGCGATCTGGCAGGTGCCGCCGCCGATGCCATCAATCAGCTCGCCCTCGGCGATCACCGGCGCGACCTTGAACCCCCGCACCTCGGTCCGCGGACCGATCACCTCGTTGAGGCTGATCTTCTCGCCGGGCAGGACGACCGTCCCATCGACGAAGCTTCCGGCCAGCCGCAGGTTGTAGTTGCGCGTCTCCTGGTCGGGCATTCGCGAGTAGGGGGTCTCGTACCAGCCGAGGACCTGCGAGAAGTCGTGCCGGGCGAGGTCGGACGCCGTCAACGCCGGCGGCGTGACCTGCACCGGCAGCTCGACCTCGGCCGCGCCGTCCTCCAGGGCGTCCTGCACCGCCGCCAGCGCCCGGTACAGCATCAGGTGACGTCCCGGCGATTCCGGCCGCGCCGACCCCGCCACGAAGTCGAACCGCGCCGACTCGACGGAGCGGTCGAAGCGGTTCTTGAACGCGATCAGGCGCCCCAGCGCGACCTGATCGTCGAGTTCGACCAGGATCGGCAGTTCGTGGACCTCCTTCGTCCCGGCGGCGAGCTGTCGGCCCAGCGGGGAGTCGCCCGCGCGGGCCCGCTCCAGCGCCTCGACGATGTGCGCCACCGGGACGACCGCGCCGAGCTGCGCGCGCGTCGCGGTGAACGACTCGTCGCCGGCGCGCAGCGTCAGCTCCGCGCTGAGATAGGCGCGGGCGGCCGCCAGGACCTGCGGCCGGAGCGGCTGCGCGAGATCGATCACGTGGCCCGCCAGGCGCACGCGGGCGCCCTCCCCGGCCGCGGCGCCGGCCGGTTCGCCCGCCGCCGCCTCGGCGGGCAGTTCCGCGGCCACCGGCGGTGCGGGCGGCGGGGCGCCGGACGACGGCGGCCGGAGCACCGCCCCCGCCGCCGCGCCGGCGAGCAGGAAGCCGCTCGACACCACGATCCATTCCACGGCCGCGCGCCGCCGCGAATCCGTTCGCCGGGAAGAAGCCGCCGTCACGCGCCGAGTCTAGGATCGGCCGCGCCGGGGAGCAAGAACCGGCCGCCCGCTCAGCCGTCGACGACCACGCGCCGCGTCCCGACCGTCCGCGTGTTGCCGTCGGCGTCGGTGGCGCGGACCTCCAGGATGTGGGCGCAGGGGGTCAACGCGGAGGCGTCGAGCGTTCCGGAGAAGCCGACCGCCGGACACCCGGCGTAGCCGGGCCAGACGAGGCAGACGTCGGGGCGGTCCGTTCCGCAGGAGAGCGGAACGGCCGCGACGCCATCGACCCGCAGCTCGACGGAGGTCACGCCGCGATTGTCGAGCGCCCAGCCCTGGACCGCGGTCGGACCGGACAGGTGCGCGTCGGGTCCCGGCGCGTCGAGGGTGCCGAAGGGGGCGAGCCGGGCGTCGAGCCAGGCCGCCTGGCCGCGGATCGTTTCGAACGAGCCCAGCAGCAGGTAGGCGCGGGCCCGCACCGTGCCGCCGGCCGGAATCCCGAACGAGAACTGCGCGCGGACGTTGTTGAACGGCAGCGAGCGGAGCTGCCATGCCTGGAACGACGTCAACCGGTTCTCGTAGTAGATCCCCACCCCGTAGGTCCGACCGTCGTCCTGCAACGCCACCCAGCCGCCGGGGCTGTCGAAGTTCTCGTAGAAGAACCCGTCGCCGCCCGCCGGCGTGTCCACCACGACCTGCCGCCCCTCCGAATCGACGACCTGCCACAGGTCCGCCGCGGCGCCCCCCCGGCCGTTGGCGGTGTACATCGTCGGCATCTCCTGGGCCGTCGCCCGGTGCTCGACCGCCGCCAGGTTCTCCACGGCGTACTCGAGCTGCACGACGTGGGTCGCCACGAAGCGCAGCGACTGCGTGACGCGCACGTCCGAGCGCCGTTCGCGGAGCGCCGGGTCGGTGCAGGCGTTGTCGCTCGCGCAGTCGGTCCGGTCCCAGTTCGGGTTCCAGAACAGCGGCTGGGTCACGGCGCGCAGCACGCCGTCCGAGAACTCCACGCGCTCGACGCCCGACCCGCGGTTGCAACGGTTGCCGCCCTGGACCGGGTCCCAGCCGAGGTAGGTGATGCCGCCCGGGCAGCTCGAAGGCGTCGTCGCGCACGAGGCGTTCCAGGCGCAGTTCTGCATCGCCCGGTCCGGATCGTAGAACGCGACCTGCACCTCGCGGCCGGTGTCGTTGGCGTCGATCGCGTTCGTGGGATTGAGCCCCGCGCCGTACCCGCGCGCGATCCCGAAGAACACGATCGAGCCGCCCCATTCGCGCCGCAGGCCGATCTTCAGGTAGTCGGTCGCGTCGTAGAGGTAGTCGTCCTGGAACCCGTTGACCGTCGTCGTCTCGTGCCGTCCCCAGGGGGATTCGCCGTCGATCGCCTGCGGCGGCACCGCCGGCAACTCCGGGACCGCCGGACAGGATGCGTCGGTCGGCGCATCGGCATCGGCGTCCGGGCCGGACGAATCCGGAACGTCGTCCGGACCGGGCACGTCGGTGTCGGCGTCCGGGCCGGGCGCATCCGGAGCGTCGTCCGGACCGGGCGCGTCGGCGTCCGTCCCTTCGGCGTCCTCCACTTCCGCCGCACCGTCGTCCCGCGGAGGCGCGACGTCCGTCGTGTCGTCGCCCGGCGCACAGCCCGCCGCCAGCCACGCGACCACCCACCATGTCGTTCCCGCGTGTCTCATCGCCGTCCTCGCCCGCGCGCCCGGCGCGAACCGGGCGCGGCGTCCTTCGCGGCCGCCGTCGCCGTCTCGACCACCGCCCGCAGCGGCACGCCGGCCGCCCGGGCCAGCCGCCGGCAGGCGTCGTACTCCGGCCGGCGTCCGAGCACCTCGCCGGCGAGCATCGAGAGCTTCACCGGGACGGAGCCCCACGGGGTGGCGACCTCCACCGAGACCCGTTCGAGAGCCCGTTTCTCGACGGCGATCAGGCGGCAGCCGATGCTCGTCGTCTCGCGGAACAGCGCCGTCAGCACCGGCTCGAGCTTCGCGCGCTCGACGAGCACCGACAGCCTGTGCGCCGGCCGGCCCTTCTTCATCACGATCGGGGTCACGAACGCGTCGAGCGCGCCCGCTTCGAACAGGCGTTCCAGGGCGTGGTCGTACAGGTCCGGCGCCATGTCATCGATGTTCGCCTCGACCAGGAGCTCGCCGGCCTCCGCGGCCGCGCCGGCCGCCGGGGCCGGGCGGCCGACGAACAGCCGGGTGAGGTTGGCGATCCCGGGCCGGTCGTGGCGGCCGGCACCCACGCCGAGCGTCTCGACGACCATCGGGGGCATCGGGCCGAAGGAGCGGCCGAGGGTCGCGAGCAGCGCGGCGCCGGTCGGGGTGACGGTCTCGCCGTCCACGGGCACGCCGCGCACCGGCAGGCCGCGCAGCAGGAGCGCGGCGGCCGGGGCGGGCAACGGCAGCTCGCCGTGCGCGGCGCGCACCGTGCCGGTGCCCAGCGGCAGGGTCGAGCCGCAGAGCGTGCCGACGCCGAGCGCTTGGAGGGCGGTGACGACGCCGACGACATCGACGATCGCATCGACCGCGCCGACCTCGTGCAGGTGAATCCGGGAAACGGGCTTCCCGTGCGCCTCGGCCTCCGCCGCCGCGAGCCGGGCGAAGACCGCCTGCGCCGCGGCACGAGCGGCCGGCGTGATCCGGGCGCGGCGGATGATCGCCGCTACCTGCGCCGGCGTGCGCTCGGCCGGATGCGCGGCCGGCTCGACCCGCACCTCGACGTGCAGGCCGCGGAATCCGCCGCGACGCGTCTCCGCGACGGCGAAGCGGACGCCGCGCAGGCCGAGGCGCCGGGCGAGGTCGCGGAGGAACGCGCGCGCCGTCGCCGCGGGATCCCGCCCGGCGCGTCGGGCCAGCGCGTCGAGGCAGGCGGCGAGGAGCATGTCTCCGGCGACGCCGCCGGCCGCATCGACCCAGCCGACGTTGGGGCCGGCCGGACGCGGAGCGCCGGCGGACCCGCGCCCGCCGCCGGCACGGACGGCGGAGCGGCTCATCGCCCCCTCCCCTGCCGGGCTCGCCCGGCACGCGCGCGGCGGGTTGGAGCCGGCTCGGACCCGGTGTCCGCGCAGACCCGGTGGACGAAGCAGGCGGCGCCGAAGCCGTTGTCGATGTTGACCACCGCCACACCCCCGGCGCAGGAGTTGAGCATCGTGAGCAAGGCGGCGACGCCGCCGAAGCTGGCGCCGTAGCCGACCGACGTCGGGACCGCGACGACCGGCCGGGCGGTCAGGCCCGCCACGACGGTGGGCAAGGCGCCCTCCATCCCGGCCACGACGATCGCCGCTTGCGCGGCATCGATCCGGGGCGCCGCCTCGAGCAGGCGGTGCAGGCCGGCGACGCCGACGTCGTACAGTCGGTCGACGCTCCAGCCGAGGTGTTCGAGGGTTCCGGCGGCCTCTTCCGCGACCGGAACGTCGGCCGTGCCGGCGCTGACGACGGCGATCGCGCCGGACCCCGGCGCGGTCGCCGGACCGCGGCGGGCCGAGAGCAGGCCGGCGGCGGCGTTCCACCGCGCCCCCGGCAGCGCCCGGCGCAGCCGGGCGGCCCGCGAGGGCGCGAGCCGCGTGACGAGCACGGCGCCGTGCCGGACGAACAGCCGTCGCGCGATGGCGACCAGGTGCGCGTCGGTCTTGCCCGGGGCGAAGACCACCTCCGGCACGCCCGTTCGCAACTCGCGGTGGGTGTCCAGCCGCGCGCTCCCGACCTGCTCGTAGGGCAGCCGGCGCAAGCGCTCGACGGCCGCCGTCACCGCGAGCCGGCCGGCGCGCACCGCCTCCAACAGCTTCTCGACCTCCCGCCGGTTCACCTTCCGCCTCCGTTGGTCGCCACGGCCCGCGCGCCCCGCAGCAGGCCCGGCCAGCAAGAGAGCCACACCGTCGCCGCCAGGGCGAAACCGGCCCCGGCGCCGAACGCCACGGCCGGTCCCTGCCACTTCCAGAGCAGGCCGGTGAGCAGCGAAGCCGGCAGCGCGGCGAGTCCGACCGTCAGATGGAACGCGCCGAACGCGCGACCGCGCGACGCGGCCCCCACCAGGTCCGCCACCATCGCCCGCTCGGCGCCCTCCGTCAACCCGGCGTGCAGGCCGTACAGGACGAACAGCGGCCACATCATCCATCCCGCGTTCGCCGCGGCGAACCCGACGTACGAGATCGCGTACACCGCCCAGCCGGCGAGGATCAACCGCAACCGGCCGAACCGGTCGGCGAGCATCCCGCCGGGCACGGCCCAGGCGGAGCGGGACAGATGCAGGGCGACCCAGAGCAGCGGGCCCAGCGCCGGCGCCACCCCCAGTTCCAGCGCGCGCAGGACGAGGAACGTGTCGGCGGAGTTGCCGAGGGTGAACAGCAGCACGGCCGCCAGGTACCCCACGAAGCGGCGCTCGGAGAGCAGCGAGCGGGTCCGGCCCGGGCCGTCCGCCGGGGCGCTTGCCGGGTCCGGCGGTGCGCGGCGCGCCTCGCGCACCCCCAGCGCCAGCATCAGGAAGGCCGCTGCGCCGGGCACGATCGAGAGCAGGAAGATCCAGCGCAGCGACAGGCCGCTCCAGGCCAGCAGCGCCGCGGCGGCCAGCGCGCCGGCGATGGCGCCCGCGTGATCCATCGCCCGCTGGAGGCCGAAGGCGCGCCCGCGGTCTTCCGGCTGCACGACGTCCGCGATCAGTGCGTCGCGCGGCGCCGTGCGGATCCCCTTGCCGACCCGATCGGCGAACCGCAGCGCGACGACGTGCCAGACGGCGCCGGCCAGGCCGAACAGCGGTCGCACCAGCACGGAAAGGCCGTAGCCGAGCAGCGCCAACCCCTTGCGACGGCCCAGCCGGTCGGACCAGCGCCCCATCGCGTACTTGAGCAGCGACGCGGTCGTTTCGGCGATCCCCTCGATCACCCCGAGGGCGGCCGCTCCTGCCCCCAGCACCGCGGTCAGAAACAGGGGCAGCAGCGGGACGAGCATCTCGCTGGCCGTGTCGTTGAACAGCGACACCGCGCCCAGCGCCTTGACCTCGCGGGGCAGCGAGCGATGCCGTCCGTCATCGGCCATGCACCGGGTCCTCCGCGCGCCGCCGGTCCGATCCGCGAACCGCGAAGGACGGCGGGAAGCCCACCCAACCACAGGGAGCGCCGGCGCGCAAGGCCGGCCGGCCGATCTGGACAGCACGGCGCCGCGGGACTATGGTGCGCCCGTTTCGTACTCCGGCCGACCGCGGGGGCCCGCGGCCCCCGGACCGGGGGTGACGGAAAGGACGACGAAGGAGAGCACGTCATGACAGAACCGACGAAGAAGGAGAGCGAATCCAACCTGCCCCTGGTCGGGCTGGGGCTGGTCCTGGCGGCGGCCGCCGGCGTGGCGGTCGGCTGGTTCTGGCACAAGGGGACCGTCAAGTCGGAGTCCCCCGCGGCGACGCAACCGGCGGACAAGACGGCCGGGTCCAGCGCCACGGCGTCCGCCCGGGGCGCGACGTCGATCCCGGCCGGCGCCGTTCCCGCCGACCGGGCCGCCCAACCGGCGTCGACGGCCGGGTCGGGCAACGAACCCGCCGCCGGGGGCCCGTGCGCCGACTACGGCCAGCGCGTCTGCGACGCGGCGGGCGAGGCGAGCGAGAAGTGCCGGACCGCGCGGGCGGCCGGCGAAATGCTGCCGGCGGCGGCCTGCGAGGCGGCGCTGGCCGAGATCGGCACCACGCTGGCGCAGATCGAGGAGGCCAAGAAGTCCTGCACCGAGCTGCAGGAGCGGCTGTGCAAGGACATCGGCGAGGACACCGAGTCCTGCAAGATGGTTCGGGAGCAGACTCCGCGCTTCCCGCCCGAACGCTGCCAGTCGATGCTCGGCCAGTACGACGCCGTGCTCAAGGACCTGCAGCGCATGGAAAACCGCAACAAGCCGCTCGACCCCGGGCTGGCGACGAAACTCGCCACGGCCGGCGAGCCCGGCGCGTTCGGGCCGCCCGACGCGAAGGTCGTGGCGGTGGAGTTCTCCGCCTTCCTCTGCCCGTTCTGCCGGTACATGGCGGAGGCGGTGGAGGCGGTCCGCGACCGCTACAAGAACGTGGTGCGGTTCGTGTTCCGGCAATTCCCGCTGCAGGGTCACGGGCCGAACGAGCGGCTGGCCGCGGCCGCGACGCTGGCCGCGGGCGCCCAGGGCAAGTTCTGGCAGATGCACGACCTGCTGTTCGCGAACCAGGACAAGCTCCGCGAGAACGGCCGGGCGGCGATCGAGGAGTTCGCGCAGCAGATCGGGCTCGACATGAACGCCTTCAAGGCGGCCCTGGACAACAACACCTTCGAGGCGGCGATCCAGGCCGACCTGGCGCTGGGGGAGGAGGCGTTCGTGGACGGGACGCCGACGCTGTTCATCAACGGCAAGCGCGCGAACGTGAACCCGCGCGACCCCGCCTCGTTGCCCGCGGCGTTCGACGCGGCGCTGACCGAGGCCGGCGTGCCGATTCCCCCGGCCAACCCGTAGCTTGACCCGTCCGCAAACCCCGGCTCGGGGGCGTGGGCGAAAGCGCCCATGACCCCCCGGGAGGCGTTCCCGCCGCCTTCCGGTCCGCCAGGCCTTCTCGGATGAGGTCCGGCTTGCGCGCCCGACGGGTCCTCCCTCCGCGCGCGCGCACCGCGGCGCGGCCGGGAAGAGAACGCGTCCCTCGCCTCCGTCCCGCAGGCACCGTCGCCCGTCCGTCCGCGCTGCCGGCCGGGGAGACGCGATCGACACACGCGGCCCGGATGGCCCGGGACCGATCCGGGCGGGAGCGAGGCGAGTCCGAGGTTCGGGCGGTTTCTGCGGCGACGGCGGAGGGATCAGGAAATGGCGTCCTTGAGGGCCTTGTTCGCCGAGAGGCGCACGACGCGCTTCGCCGGCCGCGCCTTGCGGACCTCCTCCTTCTTGGTGAAGGGGTTGATCCACTTGCCGGCGGGCACGGCCGCGCGGGTGCGGACCTTCGCCTTCACGTAGCCCGGCAGGATCGCGAATTCGCCCGGCCCCTTCTTGCCCAGCTCCTTGATCGCCAGTTCGGCGACGGTCTGGAACACCGACGCCACCTGCCGACGGCTGAGGCCCGTCTTCTCCGCGACGTGCGCAACGATCTGGGACTTCGTCATCTTGGCCATCTGTGCTACCTCTCCCCAGCGGCCCATTCCGGGGGGCCCAAAGCCCCGCGAGGGTCGTCGTTCGGGGGCTTCTATTCCAAACGAGGCGTTGCGGTCAACAACCCGTTGCAACGTCCGGCGCCGCTTCGAGCGCGGTGCAGCACACGCGGTTGCGTCCCTCGCGCTTGGCCCGGTAGAGCTGGAGATCGGCGGCCTCGACGAGCTGCGCCGCGAGCAGTCCCTTGCGTCCGCGCGCGACGGCGACGCCGATCGAGACGGTGATCGGGATGCGGTTGCCGGACTGCACGAACGGGAACGCTTCGATCCCGGCCCGGAGCCGCTCGGCCGTCGCACGCGCCCCGGCCTCGTCGGCCTCCCGCATCAGAATCGAGAACTCCTCGCCCCCGTGCCGGACCACGACGTCCTCGGTGCGCACGCAACCGCGCAGGTAAGAGCCCAGCTCGAGCAGCAGGCGGTCGCCCACCGGATGGCCCCAGCCGTCGTTGACCGCCTTGAAGTGGTCGATGTCGAGGATGGCCAGCGCGAGCGTCGTGGCATGGCGGTTCGCGAACTGCAGCTCCTGCACCACGCGCTGCTCGAAGTACCGCCGGTTGAACAACCCGGTCAGCGGGTCCTGCAGCGCGCGCGCCTCCAGCTCGTTCAGCAGTTCGTCCTCGACCGGTGTGTAGAGCAGGAAGCGCAGCGGCGTGCGTCCGGCGAGCAGGCGATCGCCCGGCTCGAGCCGCCGCTCGCCCGCGATCCGCTCGCCGTTGACCAGCGTGCCGTTGGTGCTGCCCAGGTCGCGGACGACGAACCGGCCGTCCGCTCCCAGCCGGATCTCGAAGTGCCGCGACGAGATCCCCTCGTCGGGCAGCGTCACGTCGCACTCCGGGGCCCGGCCGAAGACGGTCGGCGCGCCGGAGAGCGCCAGGCGCGCGCCGAGCACGGGGCCGGCGAGGACCAGCAGCGTCGGGCGGGTCTCGCGCAGGCGCTCCACGGTGCGCGCGAACTCGGTGTTGACGAGCGGCATCGTCCGGGACGACTCCGTGGGGCGCTCCGAAACCGGACGCGGCGCACGTTCGGAGCGGTCCTGCGGTCCCGGGTCGTCCGCGGGCATCGCCGTCACTCCATCTGCGCCACGAACGCCTCGGGACCCAGCGGCCGGCCGGTGACCTTCTCGACGAACGCGTCCCAGCGCAGCGACTTGCCCGGCGCGAAGACGTGCTGGCGGAGCCACGGCCCGACCTCCGCGCGCCCGACGAACACCACGTCCCCGGGGAACTCCACGTGCAGGACCTCGCGCGCCAGGTACGAGCGGAGCTGGGCGGAGAACAGCTCGCCCAGCAGGTAGTTGTGGTAGTAGACCGGCGACGACACGAGGTGGATCTTCGTGGCCCAGTCGGGCGCCGTCCGGCCCGCGGGCCGGGAGATCTGCTGGTAGCGGGCCACCGTCCGCCACCACAGCTCGTCGAGGTCCTGGCGGGGGTTGGCGTACAGCTCCCGCTCGAAGTCGGTCATCACCAGCGCCCAACGGGCGAAGACCAGCCACGAGCGGATCTGCTGCCGGCGCAGGCGTTCGGCCGTCCCGGCGTCGGGGGCCCGGCCGGTGACGGCGCCCAGCCACTTGGCGTTGAACGTCAACCCCCCCATCATCATCGCGATCCCCTCGGTGGTCAGCGTATGGGCCGCGCCGCGCAGGACGTAGGGGAGGCCCGGGTCGATCCCCGCGTCGTAGACCGCGTGCCCCAGCTCGTGGAGCGTCGTCTCCGCCCAGTGCGCATCCGACTTCAGGTTGAGCAGCACGCGAATGTCGCCGCTGCGGTCGATGTCGAAGCAGAAGGCGTGCTGCGACTTCCCGGGCCGCTCCTGGAGGTCCGACCGCGCCAGGATCGGTTCCACGTCGAGGCCGATTCCGGCGTAGAAGCCGCGGGCCGTCGCCAGCAGGTCCCGGTCGGTCCACAGCGCGTCGGGGTCGAGTCCGGGCACCGGCGGGGATTCCTGGAAGAACGGGTCGCCGTAGTGCCACGGCTGCAGCTCCGCCGCATCGATCCCGAACTTCGCCGCCAGCTCCGCATCGATCTCGGCCTTCCAGCGCGCGAAGGGCGCATCGGTCAGCGCCGCCACCCGGTCCATCAGCTCCTTCAGCCCCTCAGGCGTCTGCTCCCCGATCGCGAGTTGCATCGTGTAGTAGTCGGCGAATCCCACCTGGCGCGCCGCCTCGTTGCGCAGTTCCACCAGGTTCACCAGGTCCTCGGCCACGAGCGGACCCACCTGCTTGAGCGCCTCCCAGGCCTCGCGGGCGTCCTCGGACTTGGTCGCGGTCCGCAGGACGCGCTTGAGCTCGTTGTCGCTCTGCTCCTCCCCCCGGAACTGCGCCCGGTGCTTGTTGAAGCGCTCCTCGAGCGAGGTCGACAGCTCCACGATCTTCGCCGAGAGCTCGGGATCGATCTGGTTGTCCAGGTACTGGAGGTAGATCACCTCAAGCTGCCGCCGGAGACTGGGGTCGTGGATCTCGGGCGAGTCCTTCATCGCCCGGACCCGCTCGAAGACCTTGCGGTCCGAGTGGAACCTCCGGTAGACGACCTCCGCGTCCTCCCGGGCGCGGTAGAAGTCGTCGCCGCCGAGCACGTAGGCGTTCCAGCCCGCCAGTCCGAGGATCCGCTCCAGCCGCTGGACGGTCGGCACGTACTGCTGCTCGACGAACGCGCGCGCCTCGGTCTCGGTCGGCACGCCGGACGCCGGCGTTCCGCCGGAGGCGGCGGCCGAGGCGACGGGCGCGGCGGCGCCCGCCGGCGGCGCCGGGGGACACTCGCACGGCTTCCCACCGGCCGGCTTCGAACAACCGACCCCCGCCGCCGCGACCCACATCATCACCGCCATCGAGCACCTCGCCCCGCGCCGCATCCGCATCTGGTTCCTCCCTGTGCCACCCAGGATATCACGACCCCGCGCAATTCGTACCCAGGGCGTCCGCCAGCGTCCGGACCACCGCCCGCAAGGCGGCGCCCCGGTGGCTCAGCCGGTCCTTCCGCTCCGGCGCGAGTTCCGCGAACGTCTGCTCGTGCCCCTCCGGCACGAAGACCGGGTCGTAGCCGAACCCGCCCGCGCCGCGCGGCGCGAAGGCGATCCGGCCTTCGCACACGCCGCGGAACAGCCGGACCTCGCCTCCCGACAGGCCGGCCCACGGCGTCGCCGAGGCCGGCAGCGCCAGGGCGACCACGCAGACGAAGCGCGCCCGGCGTCGCTCTGCCGGCACGTCGCGCAACTCTTCCAGCAAGCGGGCCAGGTTCCGCGCGTCGCTCCGCGGCGGGCCGGCGTAGCGCGCCGAATGCACGCCGGGCCTTCCGCCGAGCGCATCGACCACCAGGCCCGAATCGTCGGCCAGCGCCGGCAGGCCGCCCGCCTCGGCGAAGGCCCGCGCCTTCTCCTCCGCGTTGGCCTCGAAGGTCGTCCCCGTCTCCGCCACTTCCAGCGCCAGGCCGATCTCGTCCGGACGCACCGGCTCGAGCGGCAGGCCGGCCAGCATCCGGCGCAACTCGCCGACTTTCCCCTCGTTGCGCGTGGCGATCAGCAGCCGCACGTTCCGTCGCTCCCGGGACGCCTAAGGCCGCAGACCCGCATCGGGCCGCGTCCGTCCCGACGGCCGAGCAGCGGTCCCTCCGCCCGCCATCTGCTGCATCAGCAGCAGAAGCGAGGGATCGACGACGCCGGCGTCGGGTCCGTCCAACCCGTACGTCGACTGGAGCGTCTGCAACGTCTGGAGGAGCAGCGGCAGCAGTTCGACCAGCGAGACGTCCTCGCCCCGCAGCATGCGGTCCAGCAGCTCCACGAGGCGGGCGATGTCCGGGTGGTCCGCGGCCAGCGGCTGGAGCAGCGCGCGGGTCATCTCGAACAGCGGGCCGAGCTCGCCGAACGGGCCGTCCGCGTCGATCCCCGCGTCGCCCGCCCCCGGCAGCAGCGGCATCCCCGGGGCGGCGCCGCCGTCGGCGGCTCCGGCTTGCAGCATCTGGAGCAAGGCGGCGAGACCCTGGTCGCCGTCGCTGCCGCCGTCGGCGCCGCCGGACCCCTGGAGCATCCGCAGCAGCCCGGCGAGCCCGTCGAGGCCGCCCAGGCCCTGGAGCATCCCGGTCAGCTGGCCCGCGGCCGCGCTGTCGCCGATCACGAGCTGGAGGAGCTGCCCGAGGTCGGCCGTGCCGAGGTCCTCGTCGCCGTGGGCCTCGTGGAACCAGCGGCGGTGCAGCGCCAGCAGCTCGTCGGTCCTGCCGGTGAGTTCACCGGCCAGGCGCGCGAAGGCGTCGGGCTCGGCCACCCGGTAGGCGTGGCGCTCGTAGTAGGCGTGCAGCACGCGATCGAACGCCTCGTCGCCGATCGCCTTCCGTACGGCGGCCCAGAAGTACGGCCCCTTGCCGTAGACGAGGGCGGCGTATTCGAGCGGTCCGGAGAAGTCGCCGGTGGCGCGGTCGACCGGGCCGTCCGGGCTGCCCAGCAGGCGGTACACGTGGTAGTTGAGCTTGACGTTGCGGTCGGCGGCCCGGGCGGCCCGCTCGGGCCCGTAGCGGTCCTCGAAGTACAGGACCGACGAGTACTGGGCCATGCCTTCGTCGAGAAAGGGGTGGCGGACGGAGTCGGAGCCGACGAGCCCGTTCCACCACTGGTGCGCGACCTCGTGGACGACGACGAACTCGACCATCTCGTCGAGGATCGGCAGGCGGTTCATGCCGGGCGGCAGCCACGCGCCGAACGACTCGGAGAGGTCCTGCAACAGCATGGTGGCGACGGTGACGATGCCGGGGAACTCGACCCCGCCGGCGCCGCCGATCAGCGGCGCCGCCGCCACGTCCAGCTCGGTCAGCGTGTACGGCCCGAAGCGCCGCTCGTAGACCTCGAGCGCGGCGACGGCGTCGTCGAGAATCCGCGCGGCGAACGGCTCGCGGCCCTGCGGCACGTAGGCGCGGACCGTCGTCTCCCCGACCGTCCGTTCGACCACCGCGTAGGTCCGCGAGGCGAGGACGGTGAAGTCGCGCAGGGCGACGCCGCCAAACGTCACGTCGGTCGGGGTCGCGCCGCGCGTCAACTCAACGCCGCTCGAAGCCACCGTGGCCTGCCCGGGGAGCCGGACGCGCACGCGGTAGTTCGCCAGGTCCTCGGTGCCCACGTCGCCGATCCCCGCCGGCTCCTCGTCGTCCCAGCGCCGCTCGTCGGCGAAGTAGCGCGCCAGCACCGGATACCAGGCCGCGAGCGAGACGATCCCGTCGCCCATCGACAGGATGCCGTACCCTTCGATGCCGCCGCCGCCGCCGCCGAACAGCGACCGGATCATCTCCAGGCCCTGGCGGAGCATGCCGGTCTGGCCGGGTTCCTGCCGGGGCGCGGCGCCGGAGAACACCGCTTCCAGGACGACCCGGCGGCCCGGCGGCAGCGGCGCGGGAAGCGGCACGACGTAGGTCGTGGGCCCGGGATGCTCCACCGCCGCGGCGGCGCCCGCGACCGCGACCGACTGCAGCGTCACCGGCGGCGCCTCGCCCTCGCGGCCGAACTCGTTCCCGTACACCCGGAGCACCACGCGGTCCAGCGTATCGGCCGTCCGGTTGTGGAAGTCCAGCCGCTCGCGGGCCTCGAAGGTCCCGGCGTCCGGATCGAGCCGCAGGTCGATGTCGTAGAAGCTGAGCTCGCCGAGATCGGCGACACCGATCGCGCGGGCGATGCCGGGCCGGACGCCCGGGCGCAGCGAGGCGAGCAGGTCGTCGACGGGTCCGGACGCCGGTGCGGGCCGACCGGCGTCGACGGCGCCGTCGAGGTCGGCGACGGGGGCGCCGGTGAGCGCCGGGCCGCCGCGGGCGGCGGGCTGGCCGGGCCTGGACTTGCTGCAGGCCGCCGGCAGGAGCAGCAGCAGCGCGAGACACCAGGACAGGCGACGGACCGGCCGCGAACGCATCTTCCACCTCTCGTCTCAGTGGGCCTGGCCCCAGGTTTCGCCCGAGCCGATCTCGACCACGAGCGGCACTTCGAGGGCGGCGGCGCCTTCCATCGCGCGCCGGACCAGGGCGGCCAGCTCGGTGACCTCCTCGGCGGGGCACTCGAACACCAGCTCGTCGTGCACGGTGAGCAACATGCGGGCGCGCAGGGCGGACGCGCGCAGGTCGCGCTGCACGCGGACCATCGCGAGCTTGAGCAGGTCGGCCGCGGTGCCCTGGATCGGGGTGTTCATCGCCATCCGTTCGGACTGGTTCCGCAACGTCGGGTTGCGGCTGCGGATATCGCGCAGGTAGCGGCGGCGCCCGAGCATCGTATGGACGACGCCGGTCTCCCGCGCCTCGGCGACGGTGCGGTCCAGGTACTCCTTCACGCCGCGGTAGCGGGCGAAGTAGTCGGCGATGAACTGCCGGGCCTGCGACTTCGGGATCCCCAGCTCGCGCGCCAGCCCGTAGTCGGTCTTGCCGTAGAGGATGCCGAAGTTGATCACCTTCGCCCGGCGGCGCATCTCGGCCAGCGCGGAGCCGCCGGCGATGACGCCGAACACCTCCCGCGCCGTCCGCGCGTGCACGTCCTCGCCGGTGCGGAACGATTCGAGCAGCAGGGGGTCCCGGGCGAGGTGCGCCAGGATCCGGAGTTCGATCTGCGAGTAGTCCGCCGAGACGATGCGCCAGCCCGGACGCGTCGTGAACGCGTCGCGGATCCGGCGCCCGACGTCCGTGCGGACCGGAATGTTCTGCAGGTTCGGATTGGAGCTCGAGAGCCGGCCGGTCGCCGCCACCGCCTGGTTGTACGAGGTGTGAATCCGCCCCGTCTCCGGATGGACCAGCGCCGGCAGCGCCTCGAGATAGCCCGAGACGAGGCGCGTGAGCGAGCGGTACTGGAGCACCTTGGCCGGGAGCGGGTGCAGCGCCGCCAACTCCTCGAGCACGTCGGCGTCGGTCGAACGACCCGTCTTGGTCTTCTTGGTAACCGGCAGGCCGAGCTGGTCGAACAGCACCTCGGCGAGCTGCTTGGGCGAGTTGAGGTTGAACACGCGGCCGGCGAGCCGCTGCACGTCCTCCTCCAGGTGCCCCGCCTCGACGGTCAACTCCTGGGCCAGCCGGCGCAGCTTGCCCAGGTCGACCTGCACCCCGGTCATCTCGAGCTCGACCAGCACCTCGGACAACGGCAACTCGAGGTCCGCGAGCAGCGACGACAGCCCCGCCTCGTCCAGCGCCCGGCGCAGCGGCTCGAGCAGGCTCATCACGACCTCGGCGTCCTCCGCGGCGTAGTCCGCCGCCCGGTCCACCGGAACCTCGTCGAAGCGGAGCTGATGGCCCCGGCGCTTCTCCGTCACCTCCTCGTACGAGACCATCCCCCGCCCGAGCCACTCCGCGGCGATCTGTTCGAGGCGGTGCTGGTGCTTCTCGGGGTCGAGCAGGTAGCTGGCGAGCATCGTGTCGAACGTCACGCCGCGCAGGGGAACCCCGGCCCGCGCCAGCACGATCGTGTCGTACTTGATGTGCTGCCCGACCTTGGCGACGGCCGGGTCTTCCAGCACCGGCCGCAGCCGCTCGAGCACCGCGGCCCGGGGCAACTGCGCCTCAGACCCCGGACCGGTGTGCCCCACCGGGAGGTAGCGCCCCACCCCCGGCTCCACCGAGAGCGAGATCCCCACCAGCCCCGCCTGCATCGGGTCGAGCCCCGTGGTTTCGGTGTCGATCGACAGCACGCCGCGCGCGCGCGCCCGCGCCAGCACTGCGTCGAGCTCCTCGAGCGACCGGACGGCCGCGTAGTCGGTGCCGGCCGGCCTGGCGGGCGGCGCCGCCGCCGCGGCGCCGCCCGCGGGCGATGCGAGGGCTGCGGCGAGCGTGTGGAATTCGAACCGTTGGAACACCGCCCGCAGGCGCTCGGGGTCGGGAGGCGCCCAGCGCAGCGCAGCGAGGTCGATCGCGACGGGCACGTCGTCGCGCAGGGTGACCAGCGGCCGGGCCTGGAGCGCCCGGGCGCCGTGCTCCTCCAGCGCCTGACGCAGCTTGGGGTTGGCCACCTCGGCGACCCGCGCCAGGAGCTGGTCGAGCGACCCGAACTGGCGCAGGAGCTTGGCCGCCGTCTTCGGCCCGATCCCGGGCACGCCGGGGATGTTGTCCGTCGGGTCGCCGACCAGCGCCTGCAGGTCCGTCATGCGCGACGGGGGCACCCCCCACTTCGCCTCCACCTCCGCCGGCCCGTACAGTTCGTCCTTGTCCGGCACGTACAGCAGCACGCGGTCGGACACCAGCTGGCACAAGTCCTTGTCCGAGGCGAGGATCACGACGGGGCGTTCGGGCGCCACGCGGCGGACGGCCGTCGCGATCACGTCGTCGGCCTCGAAGCCGTCGTGCTGGAGCGCCGGGATGCCGTAGGCCTCCAGCACCTCGCGCACGAAGCCGAACTGCGGCCGGAGGTCCTCGGGCGGTGCCGGCCGGTTCTTCTTGTAGTCGGCGAAGAGCGCCTCGCGGAAGGTGGGCGTGCGCGAGTCCATCGCGATGCCGAGGAAGCGCGGCGCCGACACGGCCACCAGCTTCTGCAGCATCTTGGTGACGCCGAACACCGCCCCGGTGGGTTCCCCCCGGGACGTCGTCAGGCCGCGGACCGAGTAGTAGAACCGGAAGACGAAACCGGAGATGTCCAGCAGGTACAGCGCGTCGTCGAACGGGGGCGCGCGCAGGCGGTCGGCCGTACCCATCGCGACGCTACAGTTGCCGGTTCCGGGGCCGCAGTCAAGGCGCTATACTGAGGCCGATGTCCGCGCCCTCCGTCGTCCCGGTGCGCCGACCGGCCCTGATCGCCCGCGTCGTCTCCCGCGCGCCGGGATGCTCCCGCGGCGGGCGACGGCTGCTGCTGGCGGCGATCGTCGCCGGCGCCTGCGGCGCCGGGAATGCGGTCGCGCTGCGACCGGTGGTCGGCGCCGTCCAGGAAGGCCGCGCCAGCTACTACTCGGACGCGCTCGCCGGAAACCCCACCGCCAGCGGCGAGCCCTACGACCCCGCGGCGTTGACGGCGGCGCATCGCACCCTCCCCTTCGGCGCGCGGGTCCGCGTCACGCGCGTGGACGACGGGCGTTCCGTCGAGGTGCGGATCAACGACCGCGGGCCCTTCGGCCGCCGCGACCGGATCATCGATCTCTCGCGGGCGGCGGCCGAACGGCTGCAGATGATCCGCGCGGGGGTGGTCCGCGTCCGGATCGAGGTCCTCGAGTTGCCGTAGCGCCGGGCGGTCAGCCGCAGCAGACGGTGACCCACAGCGAGCGGCTGCAGGAGAAGTCGTCGCAGTCGGTGTAGCCGTCGCCGTCGTCGTCCGTGCGGTTGCCGCACTGCGCGTTCGTCTGCTCGGCGCCGCAGGCGGTCACGTGGCCGTTGCGCGAGCAGGAGAAGTCGTCGCAGTCGGTGTAGCCGTCGCCGTCGTCGTCCGTGCGGTTGCCGCAACTCGCGTCGTCGCACTCCCCGCCCGCGGCGCAGGGGCAGACGGCATCGGGATGGTACAGGCAGTCGTAATCGACGCAGTCGGTGTAGCCGTCGCCGTCGTCGTCCGTCCCGTTGCCGCACTGCGCCGGCGTCTCGTGGACGCAGACGGTGACGCAGGGGTTGCTGCTGCAGTCCGAGTCGCGGCAGTCGGTGCGGGTGTCGCCGTCGTCGTCCGTGCCGTTGCCGCAGGCGGTGTCGTTGTCCTCGCGCGTGCTGCCGCAGACGGTGACCGACGGATTGCGGCTGCAGCCGTAGTCGTCGCAGTCGGTGTAGGTGTCGCCGTCGTTGTCCAGGCGGTCGCTGCACAGCGCGTCGGTGTTCTCGGACCCGCCGCCGCAGACGGTCACCGAGGGGCTGCGGCTGCAACCGTAGTCGTCGCAGTCGGTGTAGGTGTCGCCGTCGTTGTCGAGACCGTCGTCGCACAGGGCATCGGTGTCCTCGGACCCGCCGCCGCAGACGGTGACCGACGGATTGCGGCTGCAGTCGTAGTCGTCGCAGTCGGTGTAGCCGTCGCCGTCGTTGTCCGCGCGGTCGCCGCACAGGGCGTTCGTGTTCTCGGGAGCCGGCGGCACGTCGGCATCCGCATCCGCGTCGGCGTCGGCATCCGCGTCCGCATCGGCGCCCGAACCGTCCTCGGTCGCCGCGCCGTCGTCGCGCGCATCCGGAAGCACCGTGTCGTCCGCCTCGGCCCGGCAGCCGAACCCCGCCGCCAGCAGCGCCACCATCAGGAACCAGAGACCGTCGCGCATCTCGCACCTCCACTGCAGCGCGGTCTAGCAGGCCGGAGCGACCCGCGCAAGAGGAGGCGCCGGAGAGCCCGGAGGTCACGGCGCTTCCGGCGCTTCGGCCGACCCGCACTCCGGGTCCGGCGCCGCCGACCAGGCGAGCCGCCGCTCCAGCGCCGCGCGCCGGCGCGGCCCGAGACCCGCGATTCCTTCCAGGTCGACTCGGCCGGGACGACGTTCGCGCACCCGCAGCAACTCCCGCGCCAGGTGCGGCCCGACCCCGGGAAGCGCTTCCAGGTCGACGCGCCCCGCGGTCCGCAGGTCGACCGGCAACCCCAGCAGCACCCGGGTCGCGCCCGGGAGCTCGGTCAGGCGCGGCACGCACGGTCCGCCCGGCCGCTGCGGCGCCAGCACGAGCCGCCGGCCGTGCAGCGGACAGTCCCGGAGCAGGCGCTCCATCCGGCGGAGCGAGGCGGCGTCGTCGCACGGCGCCAACGGCTCCAGGTCGGCCGCCGCGGGAGGCCGCGGCAGGCAGCGCAGGCCGGGCCGCCCCGACGCCCCGGCGACGTCGAGACAGATCCGCGCGCCGTCGGAGAGGGCGGCCGCGGCCGCTCCCTCCGGGCCGGCCCCGCCGGCGGAGCCGGCGCAGGCCCGACGAACTCCCAGGCCCGCCAGGATCAGGAGCGTCGTGGCCAGCACGGCGCGCTCGGCCGGCACGGAAGACGGCACGCGCCCACCATCGCGGACGTGCGCCCGCCCGTTGCCTCGCCCGGCCGGCCGCCCGGCGCGACCCCGACCGCTACGGCATGAACCCCCAGCGGTTCTCGCCGGTTCCGCCTTCGATCCTGCGGTCGGCGGTGGAGAAGACGAAGTACACCACGCCGCGGCAATTGTCGGCGGGAACCTGCCCGTAGCAGAAGCTCGAATTGCACCCGCCGCCCGGCATCGGCTGCCCATCGGCGGTCCAGTGGAGCGTCAGCGGCCGGTGGTCGCCCAGCAGGAAGTAGTGCCCGCGCTTGACGACGACCGGTTCGTGGTTCGGCAACTGGCCGCCGGCGTCCTTCGGATACAGCACCGGGACCTGCTCGCCGAACAGGCTCGGATGGTTCCAGACCATGTACTCCAGGCTCCGGACGGACCCGTCGGGGCTCGCGTAGCGGAAGAGCTTCGAATCGGTGCTGAGGTTCTTCTCCGAGTCGTTGACGCGGAGGAGGCCGCGGCGGAACTCGACCCGATCGCCCTCCATCCCGACGACGCGCCCCAGGATCTTCACCCCCCGGCGGGCGGGATCGGGATGGTCGCACAGGACCGCGTCGCCCTTCTCCACGTCGCAGCGGTAGCAGAGCAGGAACTTGTCGCCGGCCATCAGGTTCGGGGCCATCGAGTCGTCCTGGGCGGTGCGGACCTTGAAGAACAGGACGCCCACCCCGAACAGCAGCGCGGCCAGGAACGCGACCCAGAACAGGACCTTGAGCAGTCCGCGAAGCATTGGCGTCTCGCGAACGCACTATAGGCGTTCGCCCCGGACCCGGTCAATTCCCGGCGGCGCGCGGCACCGCGACTCGGCTCGCATCGCACCCGGTCGCCCGCGATCAGGCACGCGTCGCGGCCGGACCCGACCCGGCCAGCGCCTCGAGCAGCCGCCGCGCCGCCGCCTCCGGGTCCGGCGCGGCGAGGACGCCGCGAACGACCGCCACACCCCACGCGCCGGCGGCGCGAGCCGCCGCGGCCTGGGCCGGTTCGAGGATGCCGCCGAGGGCCAGCACGGGTCGTCCGGCCGCGGCCTCTGCGGCGCGCCGCAGCGCCGCGAGTCCCCGGGCCGGCCCCTTGCCGGGCGAGTCGAACACCGGGGAGAACGTCGCGTAATCGACCGCGGCGGCGACGCGCGCCACCTCGTCCGCGTCGTGGGCCGAGTAGCCCAGGGCGAGGCCGGGCGCCAGCGCCCGCACCTCGGCGGGAGGCAGTCCGCCGGCCTGCAGATGGACCCCCGCCGCGCCGGCGGCCAGCGCCAGGTCGACCCGGCGGCGCACGAAGACCGGGACCGCGCCGGCCCCCGCGCGGACCAGCGACCGGGCCGCCGCGAGCTGTTCGCGGGCGGAAAGCCGAGGCTCGCGCAGATAGACCGCCGCCGTCCCGGGCTCGCACTCCGCCGCCAGCCGCCCGACGAGCGTCGCCAGGCGGTCCACCGGCAGGACGGAGGCGTCGGAGACGAGCAGCAGGCGGGGCGCGCGGGTCACGGCGTCGCGTCGCCGCCGGGCACCGCGGCCCGCGGTCCGTGCCGGAGATCGTCGCGCGCCCGGGCGGCCCAGCGCGAGTCCGGGAACCGCTCGATGACGTACTCGAGCGCCGTGCGCCAGCCGTCGAAGTCGCCGCGTTCGCGCAACCGCTCCGCCAAGCCGTAGCACTCCTCGGGAGCGTCGGGCTCGGCCACCAGCGGCTCGCGGTCGGTCGTCGGACACTGCATCGGCGCGGCGGCCGCGCCCAGCAGGCCGGCCAGCGCGAGGCAGACGATGCGTCCGACTCCCACGCCGGCGCCTCCTACTCGATCAGCCCCTCGACCGGGCTCGATGCGCTGGCGTAGAGCTTCCTCGGGATGCGCCCCGCGAGGAACGCGTGGCGGCCCGCCTCCACCGCCCGCCGCATCGCCTCGGCCATCCGCACCGGGTCCTTCGCACCGGCGATGCCGGTGTTCACCAGCAGGCCGTGGCATCCCAGTTCCATGGCGATCGCGGCGTCGGAGGCGGTGCCGACGCCGGCATCGACAATCACCGGCACCTGCACCGTCTCCAGGATGATGCGGATGTTGTGGGGGTTGCGGATGCCGAGCCCCGACCCGATCGGCGCGGCCAGCGGCATCACGGCCGGACAACCGACATCCTGGAGCTTGCGCGCGAGCACCGGGTCGTCGAGGCAGTACGGCAGGACGACGAAGCCCTCCCGCACCAGGACCCGGGCGGCCTCCAGCGTCCCCTCGTTGTCGGGGAAGAGCGTCTTCGCATCGCCGATCACCTCGAGCTTGACCCACGGGGTTCCGAGCGCCTCGCGGGCGAGGCGGGCGGTGCGGAGCGCCTCGTCGGCCGTGTAGCAGCCGGCGGTGTTGGGCAGGATCAGGTAGCGCTGCGGGTCGACGTAGTCGAGCAGGCACTTGCCGGTCCCGGCCTCGTCGAGGTTCACGCGGCGGACGGCCACCGTGACGACCTCGGTGCCGGATCGCTCCAGCGCCTCCCGCATCCGTTCGAAGGTGTCGTACTTGCCGGTGCCGACGAACAGCCGCGAGCGGAACTCGCGGTCGGCGATCTTCAGGGTGTCGCGGTCCTCCATCGTTCGTTCTCCTAGCCCCCGCCCACGAGCTGGACGACCTCGAGGACGTCGCCGTCCTCGAGGGTGACGCGGTCGAACTCGGCGCGGGGCACGACCTGCCGGTTCCGCTCGACGGCCGCCCAGCGCGGCGAGCGTCCCAGCCGCTCGAGCATCGCGGCGACCGTCGTGCCGTCCTCGAAGGTGCGTTCGACGCCGTTGAGCCGCACGCGGATCGTCATCGGCGGGACCATATCGGAGCCGCCGGCGCGCGGCAAGCGCCCGGGGGCGGCCGGCGGATCAGCTGCAGAAGAACAGGCAGCGGTCGCCGATCGGCAGGAGGGAGCCGGTGCAACTGCCGCCGGTGCAGGCGTTGCCGCAACTGCCGCAGTCGCTGGCGCTCACGTCGCGGCAGGCGCCGGCGCAGCAGAGCTGGGCGCCGGCGGGGCTGCCGACGACGCAGGGGAAGACCAGGCCGACCCTGCGGCAGGCGGCGGCGGAGCCGCAACGGCAGGCGCCGCCGGCGCAGCGGTCCGCGACGGTCGTGTCGCAGACGGTACCGCAACCGCCGCAGTTGGCCAGGTCGGACGCGGTATCGACGCAGCGGCCCGAGCAGCAGGACTGGCCGGGCGCGCAGCACGTCGCACCGCAGACCGTGGCGCCGGCCGGGCAGCAACGGAATGTCGCACCGCTCGCCAGGCACACCTCGCCGTCGGCGCAGGCGGCGGTGCCGCACAAGCAGGCGCCCATCGCGCACCGCTCGTTCTCCCGGCAGGCGTGCCCGCAGCCGCCGCAATGGGCGGTGTTGGACGTGATGTTCGTGCAGGCGCCCCCGCAACAGGCCTCGCCCGCGGCGCAGATCGCACCGCCGCACGAGCAGCCGCCCATGATGCAGGACTCGCCCGGACCGCACGCGGTGCCGCAGGTCCCGCAGTGCTCCGCGTTGCTCATCCGATCGACGCAGCTCGTCCCGCAGCAGGTCAGTCCTTCTCCGCACGGCGGCGAGCATTCGAGGCGCACGCAGATGCCCAGTGCGCACCGTTCGTCGGCCGCGCAGGCGTGTCCGCACGAGCCGCAGTTGGCCGGGTCGGTCGCGGTATCGACGCAGGAGGTGCCGCAGCAGGTCCGGCCGGCGGCGCACCCTCCGCAAGGGTCCGGGATGCAGATCCCGGTCCGGCACAACTGACCGACGGGACAGGCCGCGCCGCAGGCCCCGCAGTTCGCCGAACTCTCCTGCAGGTTCACGCACCCCGCGCCGGGACAGCAGGTCGTCCCCGCCGCGCAGGCCGCCGCGCCGTTGCAGGTGCAGGCGCCGGCCGCGCACCCGTCGGCCGACGGAGCGGCGCAGACGTTCCCGCAGGTCCCGCAGTTCGCCGGGTCGGTCTGCGGATCGACGCACTCCGTTCCGCAGCGCTGCCGCCCGGAGGGGCAAAGCCCGGAGGAATCGTCGTCGGTCGAGGTGGTGGCGCAGGCGGCCAGCAGCAACAGCCCCGCCGGCCAGCCCGCCCGAAGCTCCGTCCAACGCCTGCCGGCCCGTCGCATCGACACCTCCATCGGATCGCGTCGCGAGCGACTCGGACGGAATGGTATCCGCGCGACCCGCAACGCGCAAGGCCGGGAGAATCGCCGGGGGGTGGACGCGCCGGGACAATCGCCCGCCTTGACCTCGACCCGGGGATGGTCTGAACTGGACCCGAGATGCGGCGCCGAGTCCGGTCGAACCTGCTCCCCTGCCCCGTCGCTCCGGGTCGTCCGGCCGGCGATGCGGGCGCGGCGGAAACCGCCGGGGACGCGGAGCGGTCCCGCATCGCCGCGCCGGAGGGCCGGTGACCTACCACGAGCAGTACGCGATCGGCGCGGCGCTGACCCTGGCGGTCGAACTGCCGGTCGCCCTGCTGGTCGCCCGTCGCGTGCGCCTGCTCGCCTCGGACCTCCGCGTCCTGGGCGCCGCCCTGCTCGGCATCGCCCTCACCCACCCCGCGCTGTGGTACGTGCCCTGGTTCGCCTTCCCCGCCGCGCTCGACCCCGCGAACTACGCGCTGTACCTCGCGGTCGGCGAGGCGACCGCGGCGCTGGTGAAGGCGCTGGTGTTCTGGGCGCTGCTCGCGCCGCACCGGCCGTGGCTCGCGCTGACGTTCGGGACGCTGGGAACCGCGGCCTCCTACGCGGTCGGCCTGCTCGCCCGGGCGGCCCTGTCGGGGGCGGCGGGTCCGTAGGAGCGGCGAAAGCCGCCGGCGGACCTTGCCGGTGCCGCCGATTCCCGGACAAGCGGCGAAGGCGCGACCTACGCCGGCGGCGGCGCGAAGTGCCGGACGGCGTGGAGCACGATGCCCGCCGACACCGACACGTTCAGCGAGGCGACGCCGCCCGCGGCGATGCGGATGCGCAGGCGGCGATGACACAGTTCTCGGGTCAGCCGCCGCAACCCGGGTCCTTCGCTGCCCAGCACCAGACACAGCGGCGGACGCAGTCCGGCCTCGGTCAGCGAGACCTCGCCCTCCGGGTCGAGGCCCACCACCTCGACACCCGCGGCGGCGAGGCGCCGCAACGCTTCGGCCAGGTTCGGGACCCGCGCGATCCGACACAGTTCCGTGGCGCCCGCGCTGGCCCGCACCACCGCCTCGGTCACCGACGCCGACCGGGGTTCGGGAAGCACCACGACATCGACCCCGAAGGCCACGCAGGAACGGAGGACGGCGCCGAGGTTCTGCGGGTCCTGGATCTGGTCCAACGCCACGACGAGCACGTCCGCGCCCCGCTCGGCGACGACCTGCTCGAACTCCGCGAGTCCGAGGTACGGATACGCGCCGGCCAGGGCGACGATCCCCTGGTGCGTGCGGCCGGCGGCGAGGGTTTCAATCAGGGCCGGCTCGGCCTGCCGCACGGCGACGCCGCGCGAGCGGGCGAGGCGGGCGACGTCGCGGAAGCGCTCCCCCTTCTCGACCGCCGACAAGTAGACGACCTGCACCGCGCGCCGACCGGCGCGCAGCGCTTCGCCCACGGCGTGGGGCCCGAGCAGGATGCGACCTTGGCCGGCCGGAACGCCGGTTTCGTCGGCCGGCCGATCCCCGGCGGCGTCGAACTCGAGCGGGACCTGCGGGCCGGACGGCGGGGTGGAGGGGGTGGCGTGGACCCGGTCGCCGTGGCGATGGCGGCGCACGCCGCCGGTCCCGCCGCCGGTCGCGTCGCGTTCCCACGACCCGCCGGAGGACTTGATGCCGGAAGAGGATCCGCGGCGGCCCATCAGCGCACCTCCGATGACGTCTCGATCGCGGCGCGGATCGAGCGCGCGGCGGCCACGGGGTCGGCGGCGTCCCGGATCGGTCGCCCGACGACCAGCACGTCGGCCCCCGCCTCGATCGCCGCCGCGGGGTCGGCCACGCGCAACTGGTCCGATGCCGCGCTGCCGGGCGGCCGGATGCCCGGCGTCACGATCAGCGGACCGGGTCCCACCACCCGCCGGATCGCCCCCGCCTCGTTCGGCGAACAAACCACCCCGGCACACTCGCACTCGACGGCCAACGCCGCGCGGCGGACCACCAGCCGCCCGATCGGCGGACTGAGCCCCGCCTCGACGGCGGCGGCGTCGTTGAGGCTGGTCAGCACCGTGACCCCCAGGATCCCGGTCCTGGAACCGGCGGCGGCGACCGCCTGCTGCAGCATCTCGCGTCCTCCCCCGGTGTGGACCGTCAACCACCGCACCCCCCCGTGGGCCACCGCCCGCGACACCGCGCGCGAGACCGTCGCCGGGATGTCGTGCAGTTTCAGGTCCAGGAAGACCGCGCCGCCCCAGCGGGCGACCTCCCGCACCAGCGGCGGACCCTCGGCGCAGAACAACTCCAGCCCGACCTTGAACGTCGCGATTTCCTCGCGCAGCAGGCGGACGAACCGCAGGGCTTCGCGCCCATCGGGGACGTCCAGGGCAAAAACCAGGCGCTCTCGAGACTCCATCTCCAACTCCCGGGGGGCAGCATACACCACGAATCGCCCGCCCGGAACTCCCGCCGACCGAGCGGTCGGGACCTAGTACAGTGCCAGCGGCCCGACCGCCGCCTCGACCGCCGCCAGGATCGCGCAGCTGCGGACCAGTTCCAGCATCGCGTTGTGGTCGTCGAAGAGCGGCCGGTCCTCGTCCAGGTGCGCGACGTGCTTGCGGATCTCCGCCTTGGCGGCCAGCGTCCCCTTGCCCGGCGTGTAGTCACGGAAGTCGAGCGCCTGGGCCGCCGCCATGAATTCGATCCCGAGCACCCCGTTGGCCACCTCGATGATCTGCTTCGTCTTGAGGGCGGAGTTCATCCCCATCGAGACGAAATCCTCTTGGTCCGCCGCCGCGGGGCTCGACTGGATGAAGGCCGGCGTGGCGAGGATCTTCTGCTCCACAACTTGCATGGCTGCGGTGTATTGGCTCAACATCATGCCGGAAAACATCCCGGCTCCCTTGGTCAGAAACGCCGGAAGCCCGACCGACAAGGCGGGGTTGGTCAGGCGGTTGAGGCGGCGTTCCGACAGCACGCAGATCATCGCGATCGCGGCGCCGGCGGTGTCCAGCGGCAGCGAGATCGGGGTTCCCTGGAAGTTGGCGCCGGTCAGCACCACCTTGTCGTCGGCGACGAAGATCGGGTTGTCCGCCACGCCGTTGAGTTCGACCTCGAGCTGCGAGCGGGTCCAGCGGAGCTGGTCGCGGGCGGCGCCGACGACCTGGGGGGTGGAGCGCATCGAGTAGGCGTCCTGGACCTTGGTCTTGGTCTTGCCGGCGAGCAGGTCGGAGCCTTCCATCACCTTGCGCAGGTTCTGGGCGCTGGTGATGGCGCCCGGGAAACCGCGGAGGACGTGGAGCCGGCGGTCGTAGGGCTTCATGTTCGCCTTGAGCGCTTCGAGCGTCATCGCCGCGGCGATTTCGGACTGCACCAGCCAGCGTTCGGCGTCATACAGGGCCAGACAGCCGATCGCGGTGATGAGGTTCGACCCGTTGATCGCGGCGAGCCCGTCGCGGGCCTGCAGACCGGGCGGCCGGATCCCGGCCCGCTCCAGCGCCCGCGCCGCCGGCATCCGCGTCCCCTCGAAGAACGCCTCCCCCTCCCCCAGCAACGCCAGGGCGATCTGGCTCATCGGCGCCAGGTCGCCGCACGCGCCGACCGAACCCTTGCGGCAGACCACCGGGGTCACGCCCCGGTTCAACATCTCGACGAAGCACTGGGTGATTTCGGGGCGGCAGGCCGAGTATCCCTGAGCGTGCACGTTGATGCGGGAGAGCATCGCGCCCCGCACCTCCTCGATCGCGCACGGCTCGCCGATCCCCGCCGCATGGTTGTACACCAGATAGCGCTGGAACTGCTTGACCTGCTCGTCGTCGAGCACGATCTCGGAGAACTCGCCGATCCCGGTGTTCGTGCCGTACATGATCTCGCGCGCCGCCAGGCGTTGCTCGAGGAACGCCCGGCAGCGCTTGATCCGCTCCAGCGCCTCGGGGTGGAGCTCGACCTTCTCGCCCTCGCGGGCGACCTTCACCACGTCGTCGATCGTCAGGTTCTTGCCGGTCACGGAGAGGGTCATGCGAAACCTCCCGGTTCCCCACGCGGGCCGCCCTGCATCGGAACCGGGCGGCGCGCCGGCCCGAGAGCCGCCGCCCGGAGAATCGCACCCACCCGCCCCGCTCGGTCGAGGCCCACCCTCGACCCGCGCGGCTTCCGCTTAGCTTGGCCGGCCGCACTCCGTCAAGCTCCCTCGGCCCCCTCGGATTCCGCCGCCTCGGCTTTCCGGTCGCCGGGAACCTCGCCGACCGGGCGCCCCGCAGACGTGCTATGCTGCCGGTGGAGGAGAGTCTTGACGACGCCCCGGTTCGGTCTGTTCGCGAGTTGCCTGGCGACGGTCGCTGCCGCCGGATGCGCCGAGGTCGAGGACCTCGCCGACGGCTGGGACGTCCGGGATCAGACGATCGACACGCGCCTTGATGTCGCCGCGGACGCCGACGCCGGCGTGCCGGAGGACGCCGCGCCCGACGCCGGCCCGCCGGACGACACGACGACCCCGAGCGACGTCCCGGACGGCGGTCCCGACGAAGGCGGCGCCCCGCCCGACGATGCCGCGGCGCCGGACGAGGCGCCGGTTCCGGACGAGACGGTCGTGCGGGACGAGGCGAGCCCCATCGATGAGGCGTCGGCGCCCGACGAGGCGACGGTCGAGGACGCGCCGATCGACGACGGCGCCTTCGACGAGGGGATCGCCGATGAGGGCGGCGGCTCGATCTGCCTGGACACCTGCCGGTGGGCGGCGGACGGCGAATGCGACGACGGTGGACCGGGCTCGATGTGGAGCGTCTGCGCTTACGGCACCGACTGCACCGACTGCGGCCCGCGCAGCGGCGGCGGGACGACGGACACGGGCGGCGGCCTGTGCACCGACACGTGCCGCTGGGCCGGGGACGGCGTGTGCGACGACGGGGGGCCGGGCTCGATGTGGGACGTCTGCGCCTACGGCACCGACTGCACCGACTGCGGCCCGCGCTGACCCCTCCTTCCTCCGGTTTGTGGTATACGACTCGGCCGGGGCCCGAGGAGGACCACGTCATGACCCACCGCCGCATCTTCTTCGCCTTCGCTCTGTGCGCCGCGCTGGCCGCCGCCGGCTGCAAGAAGAGCCAACCTGCCGCACCGGAGGCCGCGCCGCCGCCGCCCCCGGCGGCCGACGCCGCCCCGGCGGCGCCCGCCGACGCGGCGCAGCCGGAACCGGCCGTTCCGGACCGCGCGCGGCTCGACCGGGACACCTTCAATCGCCTCGCCGCGCACGTCGGTCTGCCGCTTTTCTGGCGCGCGGACGCGAACGGCGACGGGACGATCGACCCCGGCGAGACCGCGCGGCTGCTGTTCCGCGGCCCGACGGACGGATGGATCGATTCCGGCGGGTTCACCGCGGCGTTCGACGAGACGTACGCGCGGATGGTCGCGCTGGCGGCGGACGCGACGACGGCGCTGGAGGGACTGCCGCCCGAGGAGGCCGAGCGGCGCAAGCTGGTCGCGGAAGAGCTGGATCAGGGCTACCCGACGTTGATCCACAACGACCTGTCGACCCTGCCCGAGCCGGAGCGGCTGTTTCTGGAGCGGATGCTGCTCGCCGGCGCGGCGATCGACCGGCTGTACGCGATCCAGTCCGGCGCCGCGGCCCTCGAGCCCCGGCTGCCCGCGGACGACCCGGCGAGCCGGTTCCTGTTCCTGCGCAACTGGGGCACCCGCTGCCTCGCCCCCAACACCGAAAGGAACGAGAAGTGCTGCGCGGTCCCCGGTTGCCCGAAACAGCCGGTCGATGCCTATCCGGCCGCGCTGCAGGAGGCCGACGACTTCTGCCGGCAGCTCGCCGAGCGGCCCGACGGCGAGACGCTGATGGGCCACTTCACCGTGGTGCGGGACGACGGCGCCGGCGGGCTGCGGGCGGTGCCGTACCACGAGGCGTACGCCGCCGAGATGAAGACCGTGGCGACCGAGCTGCGCAACGCCGCGCGGCACATCTCCGCCGTCCCCGAGGAAGGGGCGCTGGTGCGGTACCTCGAGGCGGCGGCGACGGCGTTCGAAACCAACCAGTGGGAACCCGCCGACGAGGCGTGGGCGGCGATGAACGCCGAGAACTCGAAGTGGTACGTCCGCGTCGCGCCCGACGAGACCTACTGGGAGCCGTGCAACACGAAGGCCGGATTCCACATGACGCTGGCCCGCATCAACGCCGGCTCGGTGGCGTGGCAGCAGCGCCTGCAACCGGTCCAGCAGGAGATGGAGAACGAGCTGGCGAAGCGGATCGGTCCTCCCTACCGGGCGCGCACCGTCACCTTCCACCTGCCGGACTTCATCGACATCGTCACGAACCACGGCGACGACCGCGACCCGATGGGGGCGACGATCGGCCAGAGCCTCCCCAACTGGGGTCCGGTCGCGAACGAGGGGCGCGGACGCACCGTGGCGATGACCAACCTGTACACCGATCCGGACTCCCTGCGGATGTTCCGCCGCCGCGCCGAGGCGCTGCTCGACACCGCCACCCTCGCCTGGTACTCCGACGACCGCGAGCCGGGGCTGTTGTCGACGATGCTCCACGAGGCGACGCACAACCTGGGGCCGTCCCACGAGTACAAGGTGCGCGGGAGGGTGGACGACGACATCTTCGGCGGCCCGCTGGCCACCGTGCTGGAGGAGCTCAAGGCGCAGACCGGCGCCCTGTGGCTCACGTTGTTCCTCCAGCGGCGCGGCGTGATCGATGAGGCGATGGCGAAGCGGACCTGGACCGACAGCCTGCTGTGGGCCACCGGCCACATCTCGCGCGGGATGTACACCGCCACCGGCGAGCCGAAGCCGTACAGTCAGCTCGCCGCGATCCAGTTCGGCTTCTTCCTCGACCGCGGCGCCCTGCGTTTCGACCCCCGGGGAACCGCGGCCAACGGCACCGACCAGGGCGTGTTCTCGCTCGATTTCGAGAAGCTCCCGGCCGCGATCGAGGAGCTGATGCAGCGGGTGGGCCGGATCAAGGCGAGCGGCGACAAGGCCGGAGCCGAGGAACTGGTCCGGCGCTACGTCGATGGCGACGTGGTGCCCCAGGCGCTGATCACCGAGCGCGTCCTGCGGGATCCGAAGACCTCGTTCCTCTACGCGCTGGAGTACGGGGCGGAGCGCGTCGCCCCGCCGCCCGCCCCGGAAGCGCCGCCGTCGCCGGCGACGCCCTGAGCGCGCCGCAACGCGGCCGGGCGGTTCCCCGGGGACGGGTCATCCATCAGATCGAGCAGACCCCCGACGCCGTGTCGCAGACGGAACCCGCCCCCCAGAGGCCCGCGCAGAACCGGTCGCCGTCGCAGGCCGGATAGCAGAATCCGGGCGCCGGATCGCGGCCCTCGGCGACCCACAGGTAGCCGCCCAGCCCCGCGCCGGGGTAGCAGGCCATCGTCGGGTTGTCGCAGCCGTTGGCGCCCCGCGGAGCGCCCGGCGCGTCGCAGGCCTCGAGGCACACGCTGAAGAAACAGACGCCGGTGGCGGCCGGCGCGGCCGGGTCGATCTCGCAGATCCCGGCCCGCGCCGTCCGCTCGTCGCACATCGCCGTGCAGAACCCCGGCCCCAGCCAGGTCGCGCACAGGCCGAGCCCCGCCGGCGAACGGCATTCGGAATCCTCGGTGCAGGTCGCGCCGAACGGCCGGTCGCCGCCCGGGAAATTTCCCGGATAGCAGTAGCCGTCGGCGCCCGTGCCGTCGAACCAGGCCGACGGGTCGTGCGGCATGCAGGCCTGGTCCCCCGGGGACGGTCCGGCCGGCCCGACGTCCCGGCAGGGATATCCATCGTCCCCCGGTCGCGTGCCGGAGGTGCACGGCACCATGCAGGTGAAGTACGGCTCGTAGATACTGCCCAGGTTCGCGCAGCCGGACCCCGTCGGGCACTCCCGCCCTACCAGATCGCAGCGCGACAGGACGCACAGCCCGCCCGGGATCCCCCATTGTTCGGTCCAACAGCTCGCCAGCGCCGGGCAGTCCGAATCGTGCTCGCAGGGCCCGCCGATCGCGCAATCACCGCCGGGACATCCGCGCTGCGTGCAGGTGAACGAGCACGGGTCGCAGGTGTCCAGGCAGCGGCTCGCGTCCAGCACCGTGACCTCGCCCGCATTCCGCCGCCCGTTCTCGTTGGCATCGATCCAGATCTCGCAGCACTCCCGGTCGTTCGAACAGCCGCTCAAGCACAAACCGCTCGCCAGGTCGCAGGCGTATCCGTCCCGGCAGTCGCAGTTGTCGTGCCACGGAACGCCGTCGTAGCTGGCGGTGGAGCACAGGTCCATGCAGCCGTAGTACTCGAGCCCCATCCAGTCGCCGAACGGGATGCAGGTGCTGCCGTCCGGACAGCTTCTCGGGTCGTCGGGGCGGCACGCCCCGGAACCCACCCCCAGGCTCGCGCAGTAGCCGCCCGCCCAGTACGCGTACGTCTCTCCGTCCCACACCTGCACCGACTCCGGCCAGCACGTCAGCCCCGACAGGCAGTCGGTGTCTTCCAGGCACGGCTCTCCGATCGGACCGTCCGGCGGGTCGTTGGGACACTCCGCCCGGCAGTCGGGACGCGCGTCCGCCATCCCTTCGTCCGCGTCCGAATCGCCCGGGTCGAGGCCGGGATCCCCGGGTCCCGCGTCGTCAAAGGAACCCTCGGCCTCGGGACGCACCGCATCGTCCCGCGCGCCGCGTCCGTCGCCGATGCCGTCCGGGTCGCCCGTCAGGCGCGTCGGACCCTCGTCGCACGCCCCCAGCGTTCCGCCGGCGAGGGCCGGGACCCAGGCCGCAAGGATGATCGTTCGGAGGATCCGCTCGAGCATCGCCCTTCACCTCCCGCGAGCGCACCGTGCGGTCCGGCGACCCGCCGAACCGCTTCGTACCATCGGGAACGCGATCCTGCAAAGCGCGGGCCGGTCACGCCCCGTCGCTGTGTTCGAGCCCGGTCCATCAATTGACGCCCTCCCCGTGGGCAAGCTACCGTGCAGATCATGCGTCAGACTGTCGCACTCCTGCTTCTCGGAGTCCTGGCTTCGGGATGTCCCGCCGCTCCTCCTCCTCCTCCCCCTCCGCCTCCGGAGGAGGAGCCGTTCCCGCCGCCGGGAGAGCGAGAGCGGATCGACGCCGCCGTCGCTCCGGTGCTGGAAGGCGCGTGGGTCTCGGGGCTGGTCGTGGGCCTCGCCGATTCGCGCGGCCCCCGCGTGTACGCGTACGGAACCCTCGACGGCGACTCGGTCGTGGAACTGGGGTCGGTGACCGAGGTCTTCACCGGGCTGCTGTTGGCCGACGCCGTAGAGCGGGGGCTCGTGGCTCTGGACGACCCGGTGTGCAAGCACCTGCCGCCGGAGGTGTCGTTCCCGGAGGAGATCACGCTGCGTCACCTGGCGACGCACACGGCGGGAATGCCGCGACGGCCGGACAACTTCGCGCCGGCCGACCTCGGCAACCCGTACGCGGACTACACGGTGGCGAAGCTCCAGGAGTACCTCGGGCGGTTCCGGCCGCAGACCCCGCCGGGGGAGACCTTCGCCGTCTCGAATCTCGGGATTGCGGTGCTGGCCCAGGTGCTGGCGCCGGACTACGAGGCGACGCTCCGCGAGCGGATCCTCGATCCGCTGGGGATGCACCACACCGGGGTCGCAGTCGAGGGGTTGGCGCAGGGACACGACGGCGATCTGGTGGCGGTGGGGCCGTGGGACTTCGGTGCCTTCGTCGGGGCCGGCGGCCTGCGCTCCACGGCCAACGATCTGCTGGCGTTCCTCGGCGCAAGTCTGGGCCGCATCGAGACGTCCATCGGTTCCGCCCTGGCCGCCGCCCGCACGCCCCTGACCGATCGGATGGCGCTCGGCTGGCAGCGGATGGAGGACGGCCGGACGCTGTGGCGCACCGGCCAGACCGGCGGTTGCCGCAGCTTCCTCGCGCTCGACCCCGACGCCGGGCTCGGCGTCGTCGTCCTGTCCGACACCTCCAGCGACGTCGTCGACCAGGTCGGACTGGTGGCGCTCGGCCGCCAGGAAGCGGTCGAACTGCGGCCGACCGTCGAGCTGTCGACCTACCTGCTCGACCTGTGGGTCGGCCGGTATCGCCTGGAACGTGGCCTGTACTTGGAGGTGAAGCGGGAGGGGGATCACCTGGTGTTGATCAGCCCGGACGAGCCGCCGGCCCGGCTGTACGCGGCGAGCGCGGTCGATTTCTACGTGCGGGTGAGCGATCTGCAGATCACGTTCCGGGACGACGCGCTGGTCCTGCACCGCCCGAACGGCGACCAGACGGCGCGCCGGGCCCGCCGCTGACGGTTCCTGCGCGCTTCCGGCGCGGCGGCGGGGACCCATCGATCCGCTCGAACTCCTGCAAGGTGGCGCGCCGCAAGGCTGGCGCGTACGCGATCCAGGGGGACGCGGGAGCGTTCGTCGAGGCGGTGGAGGGAGACGCCTGGAACGTCGTCGGCTTCCGGTCCGCGCCTTCCGCGATCGCGCCCGGGCGCTCGGCATCCCGGTCCTCGAGGCCCGGCTGGTCCGATCCGCCCTCGCGTCGCTCTGGGCCTGCGCCCCCGCGGCCGGCCGGCCGGAGGACGCGCGCTGGGGCCTCTGCTGGAACACCCCCGTCCCGCGACGAACCCCGTTCCGTCCCGGAGGCGCCGGTTGACCGGAGGGATCGGGGCACGGATCGAGGCGATCCACACGGTGATCCGCGGCGCCGCGATCCGCGCCGGCCGCGACCCGGAGGCCGTCCGCCTGAACGCCGTCTCCAAGACCCGCTCCGCGCCTCCACCTGCGCGGCCTGATGGTGATCCCCTCGTTCGACCCCGACCCCGAGGTCTCCCGCCCGTACTTCCGCGGTCTGCACGAACTCGCCGGACGACTCGACCTCGGCCCCGAGGCGACCGATCTGTCGATGGGGATGAGCGACAGCCTGGAGGCCGCCGTCGAGGAAGGGGCCACCCGGGTGCAGGTCGATACGGCGATCTTCGGCGAACGGGGCCTTCTGTCGGCCCTCTGACTCACCCGTGCCGGGCGCGGTCCCGGCGCAGCGCGAGGATCCCGCCGATCACGAACGCGACCAGGAGCGGGAAGCCGAAGACGGTGGTCGGATCGGACGGCACGGTGCAGGCGCAGCCGCCATCCACCGGCACGGGCGGCCCCGCCTCGGGCAGCCACGCCTCGTCCGGGCTCACGTCCGACGGCGACGCCTCGTCCGGACCCGCATCCACGAGATCGTCCGGACCGCAGAATTCGCTCACCTCCACGACCGCCCGCAGATCGCCATGACCCGAAGACCCGATGCAGTCCCCGCCGACGACCTCGTAGCGGACGGTGCCGAGCGGCGCGCAGCGGTCGATGTAGTCATCCCGGCAACGGCACAGCGTGGCGGGGGCGTCCGCGTCCCACGGGTCGTCCACACCACCCTCGCTCCAGCAGCCGTCCCAGCTCACGTCGAGTTCGGTCCGTTCCCATGCCGACAGCCGGGCCACCGTGGTGGGCCCCGGACACCGGTACCAGCCGGACGGGCTCTCGTAGATGCTGAGCGAGAGTCGTACGTGAGGGCCCTCGGGGGTGGCATCCATGACGCAGCTCATCACGTCGGCCGCGACGGACGCGGCCGAAGCCACCGCGAGGAGCGGAGCGAGAACGACGGACCGAGGCAAGGGGCGGAAGCTCGCAGGCATCTCGCGTGACTGTAGCAGACTTCCGCAGAAACGCCCGTGGCGGCCCGCCGCTCGCGGCGGCGGCAAGCCATTTCGATCAATCACCCGCCATGAGGCCCGAGCCGATGCGCAGCGCCTCCTTGTCGTCCCCGGGTGCTGGAACGAGGAGCGACAGGCCGGTCGATACGACCGGACGGCCGGCGGGTCGGCCGGACGAACGAGCGGGTCGAGCGCGGGATCTCGGCCGAGCGGCGCGACGCCGGGGGCGGCGTCGAGGGGGTCTCGCGGGCGGGCCGTCGGGGAAGCGGCCGCAGCGGACGGCGGATGGCGAACGACCGCGGGACGCCATTTCGAGGCGAGAGCGAGCACCCCGTCGTACGAGAGGAGTGGATGGCGAGGCGGAGGGTACGATCGCGGCCAACCGAGCCAGAAACTCCACCGGGGTCATGCTGCGGTGCGTGCCGCCCGGCGGGTACGGATGCCGGACGCGACAGGCGATGCGGCCGTCGTCGAGCAGCGTCATGCGGCTCGGCGCGATGCCGAGGCGCGCGGCGTAGCGGCAGAGCGGCTCGCGTCCTTCGTCGTCGCCCGCGGCGACCCGCACTCCGGCATGCACCCGGAAGCCCTCCCACTCCGCCGACCGGCGACCGCCGAGGTGCGAGGCGAACGCCGCTTCGTCCTGTGCACCGGGATCCGGTCGGCCGCGACGTCCGACGGTCTCCCGCGAGCCGATACGCAAAGCGAGCTGCGTGCAGGCGCCCGGCGCCGTCGCCTGGTCCCCTGGATGGAACGGTTGGAGACGGCGTGGCGTGGGTCCGGTTCGATCTGACGCGCTCGCCGTAGCGCCGCCGCGGGGAATCCTCGGGCGGCGGGCGATGGCCCGCTCCACGCCCCCGCGCGGCACCCTTGCCGCAGTCCTGCTCGCGTCGATCGGCGGCGCCACCGGCGCCTGTTCCCGCGACGACCGCCGTGTCGACAGGGCGACGCCCGCGCCGTCCGACGGCAGCGCGCTGCGCGACGCGGCGGCCGGGGACGTCCCCGCGGCCGACGCCGCCGTGTCACGTTGCGAGCGAACGACCGGCGTCGCGGATGCCGCGGGCGTCGACTCGGCATCGGCGGGGATCGACAAGGTCGGCGCGACCGTCGCCGGCGCGGCCGAGGAACGCTCGCGACCTCAACGTCGCCTGGCGAACGGGTCGCGGATGCGCAGGCCGGGGAAGCGGGCAAGGGTCTTGCGATCCTCGGCCGCCCGTTGCTTGGTGCGGCGGAACAGCTCGTCGTTCAGGTCGATGGTAGTCCTCATGCACAAAAGCATATCGGGCAGCCTGCCGAAACGTCAAGGAGTACCGCGGCCTTCGGGTGCATCCGAGATTGGTGGGGGCGGTTCAGCCGCGGCGGCGCGGCCGGGGGATGCCGTCGTAGCTCTCGTCGTCCTCGACGACGAAGATGCCGATCCCGTGGGCCTGGGCCAGCGCGTCGCGACGGGAATGGGGGACGCTCTGGGTGATGGCGGCCTCGAGTCGATCCATGTCTTCCTCGATCTGCGTGGTCTCCTCCCAGCCGGCGGGAGCGGGAGAGCGGGCGGGCAGCTTGGCCAGGCGAGCGAGCCAGAGCATGCAGTCGCCGTCGCGCTCGGCGAAGCAATGGAGGGCCTGCGCGTCGAACTGCACGGGAGAGAAGCCGAGGCGGTCGATGGCCTTGACCAAGCCGAGGGCTCGGCGGCGGCGCTCTTCCAGACGGGTTCGGAGTTCTCGGATCGTCGGGGTGGCCATGCCCGGATTCTGGGGGAGGAACGGTGGCGTCTGCCAGTTTCTTCGCCGGAGTCGGGAATCATCGCAGTCCTCGGGCGGTGGAGGACGGTGGCGATGAGGGTGGTGGGCGATGTGTTGGCGAGGCTGGGCAGACGGGTACGAGTCGCGATCGGGCGGACGAAGCGACCGGCCGGGGACCCGGCATCGGCAACGCGGCGCGTGCGCCCACGCGCGGAGCCCCTGCCGGCGTTGCCGAGTCGGCACCGCTCGCCTTCCATGCCCGGGACCCGCCGCGGTTGCGAACCGTCTACCTCCAGTCCGCGGACAACACGATCCGGACCTCCTGGCCCGGCTCGATCTCGAGTGTCTGTGCGGCGACCGCCCCGGACGCGGACGTCGCGGAAAGGCGGTGCCGTCCGGCCGAAACGGCGCGCCCGAAGACCGGCCTCGTCCCGATCGGCTGGCCGTCCAGGCTCACCGCCTGAGGTTCGCCGGCGCTCGTCACCCACAACCGGCCGTCGCGCGCGAGCGACGGGAGGACGACGCGCACCCGCAGCTCTTCGCCGGCTTCCACGCTGAGCTCGCGCCTCGCGTCCTGATAACCCTGTCGGGTCACCTCCAGGACGTGTGCGCCGGCGGTCACCTCGTGCCGCAGGATCGGGGGTCAGGCCGATGCTCCGGCCATCGAGGCGCGCCTCGGTTGCGCCAGGCTCGCTGACCACCGAGAGGGTGCCGCCGGTCCGGGGGCGAACGGCTCGAGCGACTCGTCCGGCTCTGGCGGCTGCGAGGGGGCCGCGGCGACTGCTTCCGGCGAGGTGCGAGCGGGCGGCAGGCGGTCTCCCAGGCCACCAGCATCGCGGCCATGTCGGCCGGGCGGTCCTCCGGCTTCACGGCGAGACCGCGCTGCAACGCGCGCACGAGGGCTTTCGGCACGCCGCGGGCACGAGGGGCTCGCCGTGTCGGACCCTCCGCTTCGTCGCGCGCGGGGCGGTCGCCGAACAGCGCCGCCCAGGCGGTGACGCAGAACGAGTACGCGTCGGAGCGGCCATCGGCCCAGCTTCCGCGACGCACTTCGGGCGCCATGTAGGCCGGCGTGCCCGCCATCGCGCGGGTCCAGGTGCCGGTGCGGCCGGACGGCTCCGGCGGACGGACCACGCCGTGGTCGTGGGCCAGCCCGAAATCGGTGACGCGTGCCGCGCCGTCGACACCGATCAGAACGTGTCCGGCTTGAAGTCGCGATGCACGATTCCCGCGCGGTGCGCGGCGGCCAGTCCCCGGCCGGCACTACGCGGCCTCCGCGAGGCGCCTGTCCGTGCCGAAAACTCCGTCGCCGCGTCATCGACCGCGTCATGATCTCCCGTCATCTCGTCGTAGTCCACCTTCGACCACGATCCGGAGGTTGTCCCGGCCTTCCGCTCCCGTCATGTCGCGAGTCTCCAGCCGTCGTGTAGCCTGCCTTTTGCCGTGTCGCAGAACCTACGCTTGTGTTCGATCGTCTCCCTTCTGGCCGGCGGCACTACCCCGGCTCTTCTCCATTGCGGTACGGGCGCCGCACCACTTCCGGCCGTCCGGCCTCCCGCCCGAACGCGTCCAGGCGGTTGGCCGTCGCCGCTCCGAGAAAACGCTCGGCAAGGTCCCTGGCTCGCCGATAGTCGAGTATCTCGAGCTGGAGAATCCGTCGCACGTCGGCGTCGTCCTTCGGCTCGCCCGAAACCAGCTTCATGACCAACAGGTGCTCGAGCGACACGAGTGGGACCTCGACGCCGCCGACGCGAGCCCGACGCCCCGAGTCGGTCGCTTCGCCGATGGCGTCCAGGAAGAGCGCGCCGAAGTGGACCCGCCGATCCACCAGGTCGATCCGCAATCCCCTTCCCTGCTCGCGCACGGCAACCCCGCCGATCCGCAACGGCCGAATCTCGGTTTCCGCCCCGCGGAGACGCTCGGCGGCAGGCTCCGCCGATCCGACCGGGACGGCGAAGTCCGCGTCCTTCGTCGCGCGCGGGATCCCCCACGCGTCCAGCGCCAACCCTCCGATGAGCGCGAACGGCGCACTCCCCGCCGCCAGCGCCTCCGCTGCCGCCGCGACCGAAGGCCCGGGGTCGAACGCCTCGACCACCCCCACGACGTACGTTCCGTTCCGCCCGTTCCGCTCTTCCGACATCAACCGACTCCTCGATCCCGAGCCAGAATAGTGGAGCGCCCGCGCGACGTCCACCTTGACCGACGGGGCATCATCGAGACACTCTCAGCCACCCGCGGCTTGACGAACAGGCTCGACGCGGACGCGTAAGGCCTGAAGATCCCGCAAGTCCGCCGGTCCGCACAATTCGTCGTCAACAAGCGATCGCGCCGAGCGCGCCTCGAATTCCGCGTTTCGTCCCGAGCGTCTCCACGTCAACCGCCCACGCTCTTCGGGCGGACCGTCACCCACGATCCGTCCCGCCGCCTCCCGGACGACGTTGCATCAGCGCCAGGTGCAGGAGCCGGACTGGCAGGTCTGGGTGTCGCCCTGGCTGCAGGCGTTGCTGCAGGCATGCGAGGCGCCACCGTAGTTCGCCTTCGACCACGATCCGCAGGCTGTCCCGGCCTTCCGTTCCCGTGAAGTCGTGCGTCTCCAGCCGTCGTGGAGCCTGGCCCTTGCCGTGTCGTGGAACCTACGTTGGGTGCGCGTAGGCGATCCGACGCCTGTTCGGTTTCTGCCGGGTCAGCGGCGCATCCGGCCTCGCGGTCGAAGAGGTAGCAGACGAGGGTGCTCGGGGCAACCGGGCAACCGGGCGAGCGGGGCGAGGGTCTGTCCTGCGCGTCCAGTGGGAGCTGGGAGGCCACGTCGGAGAGGGGAAGCTGGCAGTCCTCCTGCCAAAGCGGGTCGGCCAAGTGGTCGGACGAGGGCAGAGAGCCGTCGTCCGGGAACCGGTCGCCGAAGGGAAATCCGGGACCGGCCGGGCGATGCGGGGGAGAGACGGCGAGTTCGTCCGCGTCGCGCGGAGGAGCAGGCGATCCGCACTCCGGCATGCACCCGGAAGCCTTCCCGCTCCGCCGACCGGCAACCGCCGGGGCGCGGGGCGAACGCCGCTTCGTCCTGTGCACCGGGATCCGGTCGACCGCGACGTCCGACGGTCTCCAGCGGGCCGATACGCAGAGCGAGCTGCGCGCAGGCGCCCGGCGCCGTCGCCTGGTCCACCTCGTTGGAGCGCTCCTCGCGGCAGCGGTCGTCCCGCAACCCGTGGCGGCGCCGCCAACGCAGGGCGCGCTCGCCGAACCGCCGCACGACCCACGAGAGATCCTCGGCCTGCGGGGCGACCTCCCGTTCGAGGAACCGCCCGCTCGGTCGTGGAAACGACACGATGTTGCATTGCGCCCGGCCGGCCCAAGGCATCGCGCGTCGTCAGGCCGCGCGCCGCGTGGCGCTTGGACTTCTGCGCTCCTACCCGGTCAGCAGCGGCAGGACGAACAGTCCCACGCCGTAGGAGGCGGCGTTCGCCAGGGCAGCCAGCGCCAGGGCCAACCACGGACGGCCGCGCGCCATCATCCGCCAGTACACGAGCGTCTCGACGGCGACGACGGCCCCTTCCCCCACGAGGACGTACGTGCCCCAGTGCCGCGGCGACAGCGCGCGCGGGATCAGGAAGTACGGCACGTACCACAACGCCGGGTGCGTAAGCACGTTGGCCGCCAGCGCCGCGCCGACGACGCGCCGGAACGGCAGGTCCGGGCCCGCTTGCCGCACCAGCAGGAAAACGATTGGCAGCTCGACGGCCAGCGTCAACGCCGCCGCCACCAGGTACCGCTCGTGGTAGCTCACGGGCGCACTCCTCGGGCGCATGCTATCACGATGGGCAGGCGACGAGATTCGAAGGACGGTTCGCAGATGAAGCTCCAACAGCCCGCACCAATGGTGCGAATGCGGCAGCGGGCACCCACGACGGCGCTTGCCGGCTCGGTGTTCTTGCTCGTCGCGCCCGCACGTGCCGACGTCGCGCGGTCGCGCTGGTTGCGCTCGGCGCCATGCTGCTGGTGGGCCTGGCGGCTTGGCGGCGCGCCGGGTCCCGAGCAGCGGCGGGCTTCGCGCCCGGCGCGCTGCGGCGGCCGGCGAGTGACTTGGCCTTCGCCAGAACTTCGTCTGCGCCGAGAGCGTCGGACGTGGCCGTGGAGCGTGAGGCGGTGGGCGCGCCGCGCGCGTTGTATCCGTCCGATAAGCACCGTTGCTGACGGCCTAGCCCGGGTCAGGTACGACGGCGGGCATGGCAAGAACGAGCAAGAAAATCTGAAGGAAACAGGTCGATCGATGGAAGCGCAGCGGGGAGACCGC
>Ga0073932_1000733_pt1 | contig 74721 bp, 58 predicted proteins | sample DewCreD2012metaG_FD_76967 | JGI IMG/M metagenome (GOLD analysis project Ga0073932, IMG submission 76967) | Hot spring sediment bacterial and archeal communities from British Columbia, Canada, to study Microbial Dark Matter (Phase II) - Dewar... ...
GCCTCCGCCGCGGCGCTTCCGCGCGCCGCCGTCGGAGGGCGTCATACCTCGGTCCTTCGCCGGCCGATCAGATCGGCCAGAATTTCCGGAATTCAGTCGGCCAGAATTTCTGGAACTGGCAACTGCCGGGTCGAGGCGGGCGAACCGGTGTGCGATTGCGATCCGGGCTTCCGGCACCCGGATGCGTGGTCGCCCGCCTGCGCCGAGGGACAGTGCGGCCTGCTCTGCCTGCCGGTGCCGCCTGCGGACGGCGGGATGGACGGCGAACGACCCTGCGTGCCGGGCGCACCAGAGCTGTGCAACGGGTGGGACGATGATTGCAACGGTCTGACCGATGAAAGCTTCGAGATCGACTTCGACGCGCAGAACTGCGCCGCCTGCGGCCGAATCTGCGAGGCGGGCGACCACGCCACCCCGGCCTGCGTGCTCGGGGATTGCACCGTCGTCTGCGCGCCGAAGTGGAGCGACCTCGATGGAGACCCCGCGAACGGCTGCGAGGTCGTGTGCGAGCCGGGACCGGCGATGGACGAGACGGCCTGCGACGGACGGGACGACGACTGCAACGGCCTGACCGACGAGAACTGGACCACCGAAGTGCGGTGCGGCCACGGCTTCTGCGAGCACTCCGCGGTCTGCTTCCGCGGCGAGGTGATCTGTCGCCCGCGTGCGGCTCCCGCTGCCTCGGACGCCACATGCGACGGCATCGATGACGACTGCGACGGCCTGACCGACGAGGACTGCGGAGGCGCCGACGCCGATGCCGACGCCGGCGCTGATGCCGACGCCGACGCCGGCGCCGACGCCGACGCGGCGTCCGTCTGCGGCAACGGCGTCCGGGAAACCGGCGAGGAGTGTGATGACGGGAACCGCACCGCGCTGGACGGCTGCGAGAACGACTGCACCACGACCTGTCACGCGGCGAGCGACTGCGACGACTTCGACGACTGCACCATCGATTCCTGCCCGCCTACGTCGGGCGGGGCCCTGTGCGCGCACGAGGTGGTCCGTGGTGCGCGCTGCGACGACGGCGACCCGTGCACCGACGGCGAAACCTGCGACGCCGCCGGAACATGCAGCGGCGGCAGCTCGATCTGCACATGCGTCCGCGCGGAAGACTGCGCGCCGTTCGAGGACGGCGATCTGTGCAACGGCACGCTGGCTTGCGTGTCGAACTCGTGCCGGGTCGATCCGCGAACGGTCGTGACCTGCTCGCCGGCCGGCGACACCCCGTGCCGCCGCAACACGTGCAATCCAGACCGCGGGACGTGCGAGTACCAGGCGATCGGTGAGGGAGCGGCGTGCGACGACGGGCTGTTCTGCACCGCAACCGACCGCTGCTCGGCCGGCGCGTGCATCGGAACGGGGAACCCGTGCCCCGCGGGCGGTTGCGTCGGGGGCTGCGACGAGGCTGGCGACCGCTGCCGACCGGCGTCGGCGGACACCGTCTGTCGTGTTGCGGCCGGCGACTGCGATGTCCCCGAGACGTGCAACGGCAGTTCCACAAGCTGCCCCGCCGACGGTTTCGCCCCCTCGTCCACGGTCTGTCGGCCGTCGGCGGGGGTGTGCGACGTGCCGGAGAACTGCACGGGCGACTCGGCGGCCTGCCCGACGGACGCCTTCCGGCCGTCGGCGTACGAGTGCCGGCCGTCGGCGGGGGTGTGCGACGCGCCGGAGAACTGCACGGGCGGCTCGGCGACCTGCCCGACGGACGCCTTCCGGCCGTCGTCGTACGAATGCCGGCGGGCGGGGGCCAGCCCGATCTGCGATCCCGCCGAACGTTGCACCGGCAGGTCGGCGACCTGCCCGGCGGACTACCAGGCGCCGAACGGCACGATCTGCCGGGACGACGGGACGCTGTGCGGCAGTCCCAAGGACTGTCAGGTCTGCAACGGCGGGAACTGCGTCCAGAACGGCAGCCACTGGTCGGCCGATTGCCTGCCGTCGTGCGGCGTGATCGGGGGGTGGTGCGGGACGCCCATCGCGTGCTGCGGCCCCAGCGCGGTGTGCTCGTTCGGCGAGCCGGGCGGCGCTTCGTGGGACTGCGGCAAGTGCTGCGCCTACGCCTGCTGCTATCCGTCGGAGGTCGAGGAGTATACCTGCCACGACGGACGGGACAACGACTGCGACGTTGCGGTGGACTGCGAGGACTCGAGTTGCGACGGTCGTTCCTGCGGTCTCGACCACGTCTGCCGGTCCGGGCTCTGTGTCCACGTCTGACCCGTGATCGGTCTGGATGGCCGTTCCCGGGGAAGGGGGCGGGGCGGGATCAGAACCGGGCGGAGAGCATCAGACCGTAGCCGGCGTCGGCGCCGCCGACGAGCGGGGTCACGGCGATCGACTCGACCGGGTCCCCGCCCGCCTCGACCGGCGCCTCCTCGCCGCCCCAGTCCGCCGTGAACGCCAGGATGCCCGCGGCCACCGCGGCGGCGATCGTCACGCCCAGGCAGACGTCGGCGGCGACGACGAGACGCTTGCCGGCTTCCTGGTCGTCGCGCGTGCGGTCCGGGTTCTCCGCGTACTCGTCCGCCCCGACGAGGGCGAGCGAACCGACGACGGTCGTCGCGACGGCCCCCGCGCCGGCGAGGCCCACCATCGACCAGAACCACGCCGGGTCGGCGCCACCCGGAGGCGAGAGCGTGACCGTGACGATCCGCTCGTCCCCGCTCGCGATCGCCACCGTCTGCGTCTGCGGCCGGAAGCCCTCCGCGGACACCCGGATCTCGTGCTCGCCCTCGGACAGGATCCCCCGGTACGGCACGGTGCCCATCGGTTGCCCGTCGATCGTCACCTCGGCCTCCGGCACGTTCGCCTCGACGCGGATCCCTCCGACGCGCGCCAGCTCCGTGAGCGTCAGCTCGAGCGTCACGTGTTCGCCCGAGGTGATGGGCACGACCTGGGAGGCCGAGGCGTACCCGTCCATCCGCGCCTCGATGCGGTGCCGGCCGGCGACCAGGCGCACGGGGGCCGCCAACGGAGACGTCCCGACCGTCTCGCCGTCGACGGAGATCGTCACGCCGGCGACGTTGACGTTGACGACGATCTCCGCAAGCAGCCCGCGCAACTCCTCGACGACCTGAGCCACCCGCCGCAACTCCCCCGGGTCCGCCTGGTCCCGGTACCGCTCGACGAATTCCTCGAACGTCGCCATCGCCTCCGCATACCGGAAGAGCGCCTTCTGGCACATTCCGAGGTTGAACAGCGCCGAGCGCGTGGGGAACAGCGCCAGGGACCGCTCGAACTCCAGCAGGGCACCGTCCCAGTTCTCCATCTGCATCAGCGCGGCGCCCGACTCGAAATGCTGGCGCGCCAGATCCCGCGCCTCCGCGGGCGTTCCCGACGCGGACGCACCGGCCGCCGTCCCTTCCGCGGTCTGCCCGCTCGCTCCCGACGGCGGCAGCATCGCACACGCAGCGACGACGAACATCCCGATCTTCATCACTGGTCACCCCCGACGGCACGGCGAACTCGGCCTCGCGACGGTGGTCGGCCGGCACGGCCTCTGCGAGCGTCAAGCTATCCCCTGCGCGGCCGCGAAGTCAACGCCGCGATTCTTGCACCCGTTGCCGGCATCGCGGCAGTCTCGCGCGTCTCATGGCAGCCCCGGGGACGGGGTGAGGAGCGAGGCGTGTCCCGCGCGCAGCACGAGTGCGGAGGGCCGCCCCGAGGACGAGCGCGAAGATTCGACCGACGCTGTGCACGAGCCATCCGCGCCGCCGTGCTTCCGGACGCGGCGATGCACGAGCCGTGGTGTGACACGCAGGGAAACACCACAACGGGCTGATGGCGGGGCGGCCGAACGTGCGACATCGCGGATGGCTCTCGGACGGGGACCCCCCCCTGGGTCCGGGCGGGCCCGTCCCCCGTCCGTGACAGCGCAGCGCTTGCCGCCTATCATGGCCGGCGGAGGGAACTCGCATGGGACGAAAACCGATCGCCGGTTTCCCCCTCGCCATCGTCGCCCTCGCCGGATGCGCCGACTCCACGGACCGTCCGCCCGCCGACGCCTCCGATGCTCCGCATGAGGCCGCCGAGGCCGGCGACGCCGAGCCGCGCGAGATCGTGCCGCCCACCGTTTCCGAGCCGGAGTTCGTCGTGCCTTCCGCGGGGCTGCCGGCCGAGGTGCGGCTGCAGCGCGCCAACAACAACCTCGCCGTGGCCGAGCACGACGGCCGCACGTACCTCGCCTTCCGCACCGCGCCCACCCACTTCGCCTCCGCCGAAACGGTACTGTACGTCGTCTCCACCCTCGACGGCACGAACTGGGACCTCGAAACCTCCGTGGCGCTGGGCACCGACCTGCGCGAGCCCCAACTGCTCTCCCTCGGCGGCGACCTGTTCTTCTACTTCGCCGTACTCGGCACCGACCCGCTCGGATTCGATCCGCAGGGCATGCGCGTCTGCCGCCGGCTCGGTCCGGGCGAATGGACCGCGCCGGAGGCGATCTACGAACCCACGTTCATTCCGTGGCGGATCCGCACGATCGACGGCGCGGTCTACCTGACCGGCTATACCGGCGGCGAGAACATCTACGAACCCGGCGGCGATCCGATCGCCATCCACTTCCTCACCACGACCGACGGTCTGCACTGGGAGCCCGTGGTGCCGGGGCGCCCCGTGGTGCTCACCGGCGGCGGGTCCGAGACCGACTTCGCCTTCCTCGCGGACGGGAGCCTCGTCGCCGTGGTCCGCAACGAGGCCGGCGACGAATCCGGTTTCGGTTCCAAGATCTGCCGCGCGCGCCCCGAAGCCCTCGCGGACTGGGAGTGCGTCCACGACCCCCGCAAGTACGACTCGCCGCTCGTCTTCCGCCAGGGCGACGACGTCTGGCTCGTCGGTCGCCGACATCTGGCCGGCGACGGCTCCTATGATCTCGGCTACGACGACCTCACGCTCGAGGAGCAGTACCGCGAGTACCAGCTCGCCTACTGGCGGGCCCCGAAGCGCTGCTCCCTGTGGTGGGTCGATCCGGAGGCGCTCGCCGTGCGGTTCGTCCTCGACCTGCCGTCGCGCGGCGACACCTGCCTGCCCGATGCGATCGAAACGGAGGGGCGAGCGGTGGTCTACAACTACACCTCGCCCCTGGACGGGCCCGACCTGGACTGGATGGACGGTCAGATCGGTCCGACCTCCATCTACCGGGTGACGCTCGATTTCGCCGAGTGACGCCCGGCGCGGGCGCCTGCGGCGCGACCGTGCGCCCGCCCGACCGCTGCGGGCTCCGGCGCGTCGTCTTCGCGGCCGCCTATCGTCCGTCGTTCAGCGTCCAGCGGGGGTTCCTCGTGCCCGAGAACTCCAGGTCGCTTTCACCCGAGAGGGGATACTGGGCCCAGGCGACCTCGTCCTGGCTCGGCGGGGCTCGCTTCGACAACGCCGAGCCTCCTGGCAGCGACCCGAGCATCTCCCGTGGCCGCCGTCCGAGAATCCACCGTGCGCGAGGGCGACGTCAAGGGAACTCGGCGGCGGGGACGTCGCTCCGCGCCGTCGAGACCTGCCCCGTGCTCGATGTCGCCGTCGTCGGCGGAGTCCGGACGAAACAAGGTGCGCGCGGCCCGGGCGTGGAGCGCCGTGGTGGCGGCGCATGCGGGGTTCCGGCAGCGACATCCTCCCGGACCCCGGCGGTCCGTGGTAGGGTTCGTGGTCGATGACGGTGGCTTCGCCGATGACGGGGCGGGCGCCGGCGCAACCGGTCGGCCACCCGACGCCGATCGATCCGTCGGAGCACACCGGCCAGGCCTTCCAGGCGTTCGTGGCGCGGGGGCACCCCGCCGCCTGCCGGCCCGCGGAAGGGACGCCATGACGCAGCCGATCGACCTGCCGTGGGGCGGCGGCACGCTGACCGTGCCGCTTCCGGACCGCTGGCGGGTGCTCGGACGGCTCGAACCGCGCGCACCGGCGGCGGCGACCGACCCGGCGGCGGCCTGTGCCGAGGCGCTGCGCGAACCGGTGGGCGCCCGGCGGCTCGCCGAGCGGTCGTTGGCGGGCCGGCGGGTGGTGATCGTCTGCGACGACCACTCGCGCCCCACGCCGGTCGCGGCGTTCCTGCCGGCGGTGCTGGCCGAACTGCGGTCGGCCGGCGCGGCGGACGGCGACGTGGAGTTCCTGATCGCCACCGGCGTGCATCGCGAGAGCACGGCGGACGAGGTGGAGCGCAAGCTCGGGCGGGACGTCGCCGCGCGGTTCCGCTGGCGCTGCCACGACGCGAAGGACGCCGCCGGGCTGGCGGACCTCGGGACGACCTCGCGCGGCACCCGCGTGCGGCTCAACCGGCGGCTGGCGGAGACGGATCTGATCCTCTGCCTCGGCGCCGTCGAGCCGCATCTGCTGCTCGGGTTCGGCGGCGGACTGAAGATGCTGCTCCCCGGGTGCGCGGGGACCGAGACCATCGCGCGCAACCACCTGCAGGGGGTGGAGCCGGAGCACTTCGACTTCGTGGGGGAGGACGCCGAGCGTTCGCCGATGCGCCTGGACCTCGAGGAAGCCGCGGGGCTGCTCCGCAAGCCGGTGTTCCTCGTCAACGCGACGATGAACGCGCAGGCGCGGCCGACGCGGTTCTTCTGCGGCGACCCGATCCAGGCCCACCGCCGGGCGACCGCGTTCGTGGCGGAGTGGGCGGGCTTCGACGTGCCCGAGCAGGCCGACGTGGTGCTGGCCAACTCGGACCCGATGAACGCCGACCTGCGGCAGTCGATCAAGTGCGTCGGAAACTCGCTGTACGCCTGCAAGCCCGGCGGGGTGCTGATGGGGTGCGTGTACTGCGAGCACGGCCTGGGGGAGATCTTCGTGCCCCGGCGCTCCCTGCCCTACACGCTGTTGCGGACCCTGGTCCGGGCGGTCGGCCCGCGTCGGATCCTCGGGCTGGTCGAGCGGGTCAAGCGGGGCGAGCCGGTCGAGGAGGTGTTCGTGGGGCACTTCGCGCTCCAGATGCTGCGGCGCAACCACCACGGCGTCTTCTCCGAGCGACTCGACCCGGCGCTGGATCGCAAGATGGGGATGGCGCGGATCTTTGGGAAGCTCGACGAGTTCGTGGCCTGGGCGGCGGCGCGGGCGCCGCGCAACGCGACGGTGTGGGTCTTCCCCCACGGGGGCGTCACCTACGCCCGGCCCCCCGGGTCTGCGGCGATCTGAGCGGTCGCGGGCGGGCCGCCGGTCGAGCGACGGCGCGCGACCTCCGCCGGGCCCCGGCCGGAGCGCGGCGGCGGTCAGGGCGAGGACGGGCGGACCCACCAGACGCCGCAGAACGTCACCAGCGCCCGGGGCCAGTGCGGTGCGTAGTCGAGCCACACGCGGCGGCCGAAGAACAGCCGCACGGTCGCCCGCGCCAGACGTCGAGAAGGGAACCGCCAGCGCACGAGGAAGACGCGGCGCCGGAACCCCCAGGTCTGCTCGAGGCGTCGACCGATGTTCGGCCTCCCGAGCGGGGTGCCGACGAACGCGACCGCTCCCCCGGGAGCCCGCAGGCGCAGCATCTCGCGCACGGCGCGGTCGAGTTCGAGCGACCAGGAGTCGTCGGGGGCGTCGTGCACCAGGCCGTCGAAGGCGAAGGCCGACAGGACGAGGTCGGCCGAGCCGCCGGCGAGGGGCAGCCGGCGGTGGTCGGCCAGCAGCAGCCGGACGTTGGCGAGGCGCCGGGCGTCGAGGTTGCGGCGGGCGAGGGCCAGCATGGCGGGCGAACGATCCGCGGCGACGACGACGCGGGCCCGCCGGGCGATCGGCGCGGTGAGGACGCCCGTGCCGGCGCCCAGCTCCACGACCCGCGCTCCGGCCAGCGGCGCCACCCGTTCGAGGGCGTCGAGGACCGGGCGGTGGTCGAGGAATCGACGGAAGCGGTCGAAGCGGCGGGCGAAGCGCGCCGACCCGTAGGGCGGCGGCGCGGGCCGCGGGGAAGATGCGCGGCGAAACGGGAGCCTCATGCGAACGCCTCGACGAATCGTTCCCGCGCGCGGCGGAAGCGGTCCCGGTTCGCGTCCAGGTACTCCTGCTTGCCCCGCAAGGCGCAGGCGTACGGATCGGGTGCGCCGAGGTCGCCGTGGTAGTAGAGGGCCCGCGCCCGGCAGCCGCCGGCGCAGCGGGCGAGAGCCGGGCAACGGCGACACCGCTCGCCGGGCACGAAAAGATCGCGCCGCTCGAGATGGCGGCGCCAGAGCTCGGCGAGCGGGTAGCGGCGGATGCTGTCGCCGAGCAGCTCCCGGCCGAAGAAGGCGCAGGTGGTGAGCCGTCCGTCGGCGGTGAGGCCGAGCTTGTTGCAGGTGGCCGGACAGCCGAACTCACCCCACCCCCGGTCGGCGAAGCTCAGGATGCGCAGGCCGGCCCGCCGCCGCACCGCCTCGACCCGGGCCTGGACGTAGCAGACCATGCGCGGCGGGATCAGCAGGTCGGCGTGGGCCGTCGCGCGGCCGGCGGGCTTGATCGTGCCGAGCACCAGGTTGCGCACCCCCAGGCGGGCGAGCAGCGCCGGCAGCTCGCCGAGCTCGCGGAAGTTCCGCCGGTGCACCGTGTAGTGCACGGCGGGATCGACGCCCGCGGCCACCAGCCGCCGCAGCACATCGATCGTCCGGTCGAACGTTCCCGGACCGCGGAGGAAGTCGTGGGTCTCGGCGACGACGCCGTCCAGACTCACCTTCACCCCTACGGAGAACTCGCGAAACCGGCGGGCCCAGACCTCGTCGATGAGCAGGCCGCTGGTGAGGACGGTGACCTGCAGGTCGAGCCCGCGGGCGGCGGCGAGCAGCTCGTCCAGCTCCGGCCGCAGCAGCGGCTCGCCGCCGGAAAACACGAGGCGGGACACCCCCAGCCGCCGGACCTGCCGGATCACGTCGAGGAGCTCTGCGCGGCGCAACTCGTCGCCCAGCGGAGCCCCCGAACCGGTGCAGCAGTGGCGGCAGCGCAACGGGCAGGCGCTGGTCACGTCGAGATAGACGCGGGAGGGAAGTACGAGTCGGTCCATCGGCGCACCTCCCGTCAGATGGAGCACGTGCAGGCGGGAGGAAGGTATTCCAGCGCCGCGTCGATCGCCTCCCCGGTTTCGGCCAGCAGCCGCGCCTCCGTCGGGGAAAGACACGACTCGGCCGCGGCGGACCCCTCAGCGCCGCACTCCGACCCGGGGACCACGAGCCGGAGAAGCTCGGGCAGGGTGCGTTCGACGTCGAGCCGGCGGACGAGGAGGCGTTCGAGGGGACCGAGGAGGTCGAGGTCGAGGTCGGGAGCGGCCCGGTAGAGACGGGTGCGCTTGCCGTCCCGCAACTCCTCTCGTTCGACGAGGCAACCGGCGACGAGCAATTCGACAAAAGCGGATGCGATCATTGTTCACCTCCTGTGCGTTTCGTGATTCGGTACAATGCGTCGGTCGTGCCACGATCGGGAACGGCCGCAAGGCGGCAGCCGGTAAACGACAAACCATTGGAAAACAATGAGAAATCGTCTATCGCCAAGAAGGACATCTATCGACCGGCCGACCGCCATGGCTTGATGACCTATACGAATAGATATACCCTATCCGCATGAATAAGCGCACGGTGGTGATCTCGCCGCTGGGTACGGTGCTCGACGCGGGGGAAGGGGAGGAGCGGTGGTCGAAGTGGCGGCCGACGGTGGAGATCTGCCGGAGCCCGGGGCTGCAGGTCGACCGGTTGTACATCCTGAGCGAGGGTCGGCACTCCGGCCTGTGCCGGCGGGTGACGGAGGACATCCGGACGGTCTCGCCGCGGACGGAGGTGGTGGAGCAGGTGCTGGGGTTCGACGACCCGTGGAACTTCGAGGAGGTGTTCGCGGCGGTGGACGACTTCGCGAACGGGCTCGAGGTGGACGTCGAGGCGGAGGAGTACCTGGTGCACCTGGCGACGGGCACCCACGTGATGCAGATCTGCCTGTTTCTGCTGGTCGAGTCGCGTCATCTGCCGGGCCGGTTGTTGCAATCGGTGCCGCCGCGGCCCGAGCGGGGGTTGGGGGCGCAGGTGCGGGTGATCGATCCCGACCTGTCGCGGTCCGGGAAGCTCGCCGTGCGGCTGCACCGGAGGTTGCAGGACGACCTGTCGCGGTTGCGCTCCGGCATCGCCACGCGCAACGCCCGGTTCAACAAGCTCGTCGAGGAGGTCGAGCGGGTGGCCGTGCGGACCCGCGCCCCGGTGCTGCTGCTCGGGCCCACCGGCAGCGGGAAAACGATGCTGGCGCGGCGCATCTTCGAGCTGAAGCAGCGGCGGGGTCGGGTGGCGGGCCGGCTGGTGGAGGTGAACTGCGCCACGCTGCGCGGGGACGGAGCGATGTCGGCGCTGTTCGGTCATCGCCGGGGAGCGTTCACCGGCGCCGTGGGGGACCGGGCGGGACTGCTCAAGGCCGCCGACGGCGGGGTGCTGTTCCTCGACGAAATCGGCGACCTCGGCCTCGAGGAACAGGCCATGCTGCTGCGCGCCATCGAAGACAAGAGCTTCCTGCCGCTCGGCGCCGACCGCGAGGAACGCTCCGACTTCCAGCTCGTCGCCGCCAGCAACCGCGACCTGACGGTCCTCGCGGGCCGGGGCCGGTTTCGCGAGGACCTCCTGGCGCGGATCGATCCGTGGACCTATCGTCTCCCGCCGTTGCGCGAGCGGCCGGAGGATATCGAGCCCAACGTCGACTACGAGCTGCGGCGCCACGAGGCGCTCACCGGCCGGCGTGCGGCGCTCGCCGGCGCGGCGCGCCGCCGGTATCTCGACTTCGCCTGTTCGCCGGAGGCGTCGTGGCCGGGAAACTTCCGCGACCTGTCGGCGTCGGTCGGCCGGCTGGCGGTGCTGGCCGAGGGAGGACGCATCGGCCTCGGGCAGGTGGAAGACGAGATCGATCTGTTGCGGAACCGCTGGGCGCGGCCGGCGGCGGGCTCGGACGAAGGCGAGCTCGACCGGCTGCTCACCGACCGGCAGCGGCAGCAGATCGACCTGTTCGACCGGCTGCAGCTCGAGCAGGTGATCCGGTTCCTGCGACGGTCGCGGTCGCTGTCGCAGGCGGGCCGGGCGCTGTTCTCCGTCTCCCGGACCCGGCGCAAGTCGGTCAACGACGCCGATCGGCTGCGCAAGTACCTGGCCCGGTTCGGCCTGTCGTGGGAGCAGGTGGTGCAGGGATAGTCGGCGGCGAGCGCCGCGTCTCCAGCCGGCGGGGAAGCGCCCGCCGGTGCGCTAGCGCCGGCCCAGCGGCTCCAAGCGACGCAGTCCTTCCTCGATCCGTTCCGGCGCCGCCGCATACGAAAAGCGCAGACAGCCCGCCGCCGAAGGGCCGAAGTCCGCGCCGGGCGTGACGGCGACGCCGGTCTCGCGCAGGATGCGGCGGGCGATCTCGACGGAGTCGGTCCCGAGGTGCTCGGCGCCGGCGAGCACGTAGAACGCGCCGGACGGCTCGTAGTCGATGCGGAACCCGAGGCGCCGCAGCCCCTCGACGAGGACCCGCCGCCGCCGGTCGTAGGCCTCGACCATCCGCGTCACCGAGTCCTGCGGGCCGGTCACCGCGGCGAGCGCCGCGTGCTGAGCCGGTTCCGCGGCGCAGAGGAAGTAGTTCTGGTGGATCTTGCGCGCGCAGCGCACGAAGGCCGGCGGCACGACGATCCAGCCCAGACGATAGCCGGTCATGCGCCAGCGCTTCGAACAGCCGTCGATCACGAACACGCGGTCGCCGTGACGGAGCATCGTGTCGGCCCGCTCCGCCCCGTACTCGACCCCGTGGTAGATCTCGTCGGAGACGATCCACGGTCCCAACTCGCCGAGGCGGTCCAGTTCGGCGCGGGAGGCGATCGTGCCGGTGGGATTGGAAGGCGAGTTGAGGAGGATCGCCTTGGTCCGCGGGCCGAGCTGCGCCCGGAGGGCGTCGAAGTCGAAGGCGTAGCCGCGGGCGGCGTCGAGCGGGAAGCGGACGGGTCGGCCGCCGAGGAACGCGATCTGGCCCGGGTAGCAGGCGTAGTGCGGGTCGGGGATCAGCACCTCGTCGCCGTCGTCGAGCAGCGCGCCCCAGGCCAGGAAGAACGCCGGGCTGGCGCCCATCGTGACGAGGATCCGGTCCGGGTCGACCTCCATGCCGTAGCGCGAGCGGTAGCGGGCGGCGATCGCCTCGCGCAGCGGCAAGAGCCCCTCGGTGACGGTGTAGCGCGCGCGCCCGTCGCGCAGCGCCCTCGTCGCCGCCTCGACGACGTGCTCGTCGACCGGCCAGTCCGGCTCGCCGACCTCCAGGTGGACGACGTCCCGTCCGACCCGCTCGAGCGCGGCGGCGTCGGACATCACGTCCATCGCCAGAAACGGCGGGATCTCCTGGGCGCGCGCGACGGGTCCCGGCTCGCCGTCGCACCCGAATGTTCGTCGGTCCATCGCCGGCTCCCTCGAACCCCCGAGGTCCCGCCACTACTTCAGCCGCGTTTTCCTGTCCAGCCTCCCGGGTGGGGGGCGGAAGGACACGCCGACGCCGACGCCAACGTCCACGCCGACGCCGACACCCACGTCCACGCCGACGCCGAAGCCCACGCCCACGAACCTGGGAGAGGGGGACGTCCACGCCCGCGCCCCCGAAACTTGGGGGAGGTGAATGGAGGGGGAGGGCGTCGGGTCGAAGACCCGCCGCGGTCCGGCTCGGGAAGAGTCGGGGCGGGTCGCGGGTTGACGGGGTGCCGGGGGGAGCCTATGGTGCGGGGACGATGATGCGGGGCAGGCAAGGGAAGGCGATGCGGGCGGCGGCGACGATCGTTCCGCTGCTGTTCGTGCTCGGGGCCTCCCTGCATCTCGGCCAGCACGGCCACTGCGCCGGTCACGATCCGAGCGGCGGGGCGCCGGGCGGGGACGAGAGCGGGTGCCTGGCGTGCCAGGTCCTGGCCGGCGGCCTCGCCGAGACGGCGGCGCCGGTCCTGCCGGAGCCGGCGCTCGAGTTCGTATCGCTCGTCGCGGACCCGGTGCAGGCGGTGCGCCGGGTCTGGCTCTCGTGCTTCTTCGCCCGCGGCCCTCCCGCGTAGCCGGAATCGCGAATCGAGGTTCGACGGTTTCGGTGTCCGCGGGAGGACGCGATGGCGGCAAGTCCGCTCATCCGCTGTTCGGGAATGTCGATCGGGTACGGCGGTCGGGCGCTGCTCGACGGGATCGACTTCGTCGTCGAGCGCGGCGATTTCGTCGGACTGGTCGGGCCGAACGGCGGGGGGAAGACGACGCTGCTGCGGACGATCCTCGGGTTGATCCCGCCGGTGCGCGGCACGGTGACCCGCGCCTCGGGCCCGGGCGGCGGTCCGTTGCGTTTCGGCTACGTGATCCAGCGCGAGCATCTCGACCGCGTCTTCCCGCTGACGCTCGAGGAAGTGGTGCGGATGGGTCGCACGGCGCGGTTGGGGCTGCTCCGTTTTCCCGGGCGGGAGGACCGGCGCAAGGTCGGTGAGGCGCTGGAGCGGGTGGGGATCGCCGAGCTGGCCGGCCGGCCGTTCCGCGACCTGTCGGGCGGGCAGCAGCAGCGGGCGATCATCGCCCGGGCGCTGGCCGGCGAGCCCGACGTGCTGGTGCTCGACGAGCCGACCGCGGGGACCGACGTGGCCGGCGAGGGCGCCGTGATGGACCTCCTGGCGGACCTTCATCGCGGGGGGATGACGATGATCCTCGTCTCCCACGCGTTGTCGACGGTGATCAACCACGCCTCGCGACTGGCCTTCCTGCGCCACGACCGCCGGCTGTTCCGCGCCGGCCCGGCGAAGGAGATGCTGACGCGCGAGGTGTTGACCGAGCTGTACGAGGTGCCGGTGCGCGTGGAGTCGGTCGGCGGGCACCTCGTCGTGGTGCGCGAGGCCGACGCGCGGCGCGGCGCCGCGGGGACGGAGGGCTAGCCGTGCCGGGGTTCTTCGACCACGCGGAGATCTGGGGCAACCAGCTCCTCGCCGGCGCCGTCGCCGGCTTGCTTTGCGGGTACCTCGGCGTCTGGGTCGTCCTGCGCCGCGTCGTCTTCGTCGCGGCGGCGCTGGGCGAGGTGGCCGGGTTCGGCGTGGTGTTCGCGTTCTTCCTCGCCGGTGCGCTGGCCGCCGGCGACGCCGGGCACCGGGCGGAGGCGGAGCCTCCGCAAGGCCCGGCCCGGGTCGCGGCGGTCGCGGTCGCGGACGCCGGCGCGTCCGATGACGGCGGCCTCCGGACGTCCTCCGCGGCGCGCGCCGCGCCGGCGGAAGCGCCGGTGGCGGGCGCGGGGACGGCACCGCTGACCGACGACGACCTGGCGGCGCTGCTGTCCGAGGTCGGGGTCGAGGGCGCGGGCCGGGCGGTGGGCACGACGACGCCCGACGGCGGCCCGGCGGCGGACGCGGCGGTGTTCGGCGCCGCGGGCGTCCGGCCCTACGTGCCCGCGGCGGACGCCGTCGAACGGGACCGCGCGGCGGGCGGCGGCGAGTCGGCCGCGGCGGTGCCGGTCTGGCTCCAGCCGATGGTCGTGGCGCTGGTGTTCGTGATCGCCGCGGCCGCGCTGCTCTCCTGGGCGCCGAACTACCGCCGCATCACGCAGGAGTCGGTCGTCGGTCTGGCCTATCTGGTGGCCGCCGGGATGGTGATCCTGGTCGGCTCGCGCATCCCGCAGGGAACCCACGAGATCCGTCACGTGCTCTATGGCGACTCGGTGTCGCTCGATGCCGCCCAGCTCTACGGCCTGCTGGCCGCGGGGACGGTCGTCGCCCTGGCGCACGGGCTGTTCTTCAAGGAGTTCCTGTTCGTCTCGTTCGACCCCGAGACGGCGCGGGCCGCCGGCGTGCGCACCGGTCCGATGAACGTCCTGCTCCTGGTTTCCATCGGCATCGTGATCGCCAGCGCCTCGCGCGCGGTCGGCGCGTTGCCGGTGTTCGCGTTCCTGGTGTTGCCCCCGATCGCGGCGCTGCTCTGCCTGTCGTCGCTGCGGGGGGTGCTGGTGCTGTCGGCGGTCCTGGGGGCCGCCGCCAGCGCGATCGGCTACTACCTGGCGTGGACCTGGAGCCTGCCGGCCGGGGCGACGCGGGCGGTGACCGCCGCGGCGTTCGTCGTCCCCGCGCTGCTCGTCCGGTGGCTCCGTCGGTCCTGAGTCGAGGAGGAGAATCGTCATGTTCCGTTCCGTCGTTGTGTTGTTCCTGGCCCTGGGTCTTGCGGTTCCCGCGAACGGCCGGGCCAAGGTCAAGGTCGTCGCCTCGCTCACCGACTTCGGCGCGCTGGCGCGCGAGGTCGGGGGCGATCGCGTGGAGGTGGTGACGCTCGCGTCGCCGACCCAGGATCCCCATTTCGTCGACGCCCGTCCGAGCTTCGCCGTGGACCTGGCGGCCGCCGACCTGTTGATCTACGCCGGGGCCGAGCTGGAGGCCGGCTGGCTCCCGCCGCTCATTCGCACCGCCGGCAACGGCCGGATCCTGCCCGGCCAGCCGGGCCACCTCAACGTCGCCACGGTCGTCCCGCTCCGCGAGACCCCCGCGGGCAGCGTCGACCGCTCCACCGGCGACGTCCACCCGCAGGGCAACCCGCACACCTGGGTCGATCCGCGCAACGGGCTGCGGATCGCCGTCGCCGTCACCCAGCGCCTGAAGGCGATCGACGCCGAGGGCGCCGAGGTTTACGAGGCGAACCTGCGCGACTTCGCCCGCCGGCTGGGCGACAAGATGCGCGAATGGAAGGACCGCCTCGCGCCCTTCGCCGGGACGAAGGTCATCGTCTACCACCAGAGCTGGACCTACTTCCTCGAGTGGGCCGGGCTGGTCGAGGTGGCCGCGATCGAGCCGCTCCCCGGCGTGCCGCCGGCGGACAGCGACGTCACGGCGCTCGTCGAGGCTCAGCGCGGCGCCGGCGTCAAGCTCGTCGTCGCCGAGAGCTTCTATCCCTCGGACCGCGTCCGGTTCGTCGCCGAACGGCTCGGCGCCAAGGCGCTCGAACTGCCCGCGATGACCGGCGCCGACGGCACGACCGGCTACATCGATCTGATCCAGCGGATCGTCGACCGGGTCGTCGGGGCGCTCGAGTAGGTCGGAGGGAGACATGCGGATGCACTCCACCACCCGGGACCCCGGGCGGGCCGGGAAGCGCGTTTTTCACCTGCATTCGGCGCACGCCTCGTGGCTCGCCGTCGCGCTCGGCCTCGGCGCCGGCCGCGCTCTGGCGCAGCCGGCGGTCGCCGCGCCTTCCGCCGAGCCGGTGACGGAGGCGCGGACGGAGCCGGGGACGGCGGGCACCGCCACGCCGGCCATCGACCCGGCGCTCGCCGCGGCGATCGATGCCGTCGTCGCCGCGCGGGTCGAGGCCGAGGTCTCGGCGCGGGTCGAGGCGGCGGTGGCCGCCGCGCTCGCGTCGTCCGGCGCCGCGCCGCAAGCCGTCGGCGGGGGCGGCGAGGCGGCGCGGGACGACGAACTGGCGGCGCTGATCGGGGAAGACCTGGCGGCCGAACTGCGGGCCGACGAGGCGCGGGTCACCGGCCGGGTCGCGGCCGAGCCGGCGTATCTGTCCGGCACGGACGCGACGGTCGGCGGCCGGGGCCGCGGCGGCGAGGTCGGGCCGAGCAACCTGATGAATCCCGCGATCAGCCTGATCGGGACCTTCGCCGCGTCGTACTTCACCGACGACGCGCATCCGCCGCGCGGCGGGCACGTCCCCGCTTCGACCGGGATCCACGTGATGGAGGCGGAGTTCGGCGTCGAGGCGGCGGTCGATCCGTACTTCTATCTCCGCGGGTTCTTCCTGTTCGGGTTGACGTTCTTCGAAACCGAAGAGGTCTACGCCGAGACGTTGCGGTTGCCGGGCGGGTTGAAGGTCCGCGCCGGCCAGATGCTCGCCCCCTTCGGCCGGTCGAACCAGACCCATCCGCACGTGTGGGAGTTCGTCGACGCGGGTCTGCCGCACCAGCGGTTCCTCTCGGGCGAGGGGCTGCGGGCGCCGTCGCTGGAGCTGAGCTGGCTGGCGCCGGTGCCGTTCTTCCTCAAGGTCTCCGGCTGGGCCGGCATGCCGGGCGAGACCCCGCCGGCGGGCTCGACGGCCGACGAGAAGACGTGGGGCAAGGACCGCGACTACGACTTCCTCTACCTCGGACGGTTGGAGACGCACATTCCGTTTTCCGACGCCTGGTCGATGGCGCTCGGCGCCAGCGCGGCGACCGGGCCGGCGGGGCAGGGGGCCGGCACGCGCAGCGACCTGTTCGGCGGCGATCTGTTCCTGCGCTACAAGCCGGTGGAAGGCGCGTCGTACTTCGAGTTCGACCTGACGGTGGAGGGAGCGTTCCGGCAGCGGCAGTTCCCCGGCAACCGCCTCGCCGACTGGGCGGTGGCCGTCGAGCCGGCGTTCCGGCTCGCCAAGCAGTGGCGGATCGCGCTGCGCGGCGACGTTGCGGAGGGCGATCTGACCCGCGGCGACACGATGACCGGTCACGCCCGCGACTTCGGCGAGGAGCGGGGGGCGCTGTCGATCACCTATTTTCCGACGGAGTTCTCGCTGCTGCGGCTCCAGGGGACCCTCTCGCATCCGCACGGGGAGGCGTGGACCGGCCCGGAGTGGGGCGGCGAGATCTTCCTCCAGGCCAGCTACGCGCTGGGCGCGCACGGCGCCCATCCGTTCTAGGAGGCAAGGAGCATGACGGAACATCGCAGGCAGGCGTTCCATCGGCGCGCGGCGCGGTTCGGGGCGGCCGCCCTGGCGGTCCTCGCCGGCTCGTGCGCCTTCGACGACGGCCCGGCGAAGCATCTCCCGGTGACCCTGTTGTCTCCGCCGGAGACGACCGTGACCAACGACCTGGGCTGGGAGATCACGTTGACCGCGGCCCGGCTGTTCGTGCACCGGGTGACCTTCCGGACCGGCGAGGCCGGCGCCGAGGCTGCGGAGGGGCACACCCACGCCGCGTTGACCCTGGCGCTCGAGACCGGGGAAGCGGGCGCCGAGAAGGCGGGGACCGAAGCGATCGGCACGCTGCGGCTGGCCCATTCGCACGGCGCCGCGGAGACCTCGTCGGCGGGGACGAAGGTCGGAGAGCTGATCGTCGACCGCGCGATCGACCTCCTCGCGGCTCCCGTGGACCTCGGCGCCGCCCTGTTCGCGGGCGGGTCGGAGGCGGCAGAGGCGCGGATCCTGGTGGCGCCGCCGGAGGCGGCGGAGCCGTCGATGCACGGCGGCGGGCTGTACGTCTCGGGCACCGCCGTGCCGCCCGGCGGCGGCGATCCGGTCTCGTTCGAAGGGGCGTTGCCGGTGGGCGCCGAGGCTTCGGTCGCGGGGTTGGACATCGACGCCGACGACGAGCCGGCGCTGGAGATCCATGTGCCGCGGGAGGGGTGGTTCGACGGGATCGATTTCGCCGCGCTGCCGGGCGGGCTGATCGAGGACGGTTCGGCGGTCGCCGAAGCGCTCGAGGAACGCCTGCTCCACGAGGGGTTCCACGTGCACGCGGGCAGCGATTAGGTCGTGACGCGCCGGGATCAGCCGGCGGCGCGTTGGGCGGCGCGCAGGGTGTTGCGCATCAGCATCGTGATCGTCATCGGGCCGACGCCGCCCGGCACGGGGGTGATCTTGGCCGCCACCTCCTTCACGGCGTCGAAATCGACGTCGCCGCACAGTCGGGCCTTGCCCTGCTCGGTGACGCCGATGCGGTTCACGCCGACATCGATCACCACGGCGCCGGGCTTGACCATCTCGGCGGTGATCGCCTTTGGGCGGCCGGCGGCGACGATCAGGACGTCCGCGCGGCGGGTGTGGGCGGCCAGGTCGCGGGTCCGCGTGTGGCACAGCGTGACGGTGGCGTTGGCGCCCGGCGCCTTCTGGGCCAGCATCACGGCGAGCGGCTTGCCGACGATGTTCGAACGGCCGACGACCACGACGTCCGCGCCGTCGAGTTCGGTGCCGGAGCGGACGAGCAGCTCCTGGATGCCGGCGGGGGTGCAGGGGAGGAAGTCGGGGTTGCCGAGCAGCAGCTTGCCGACGTTGACGGGGTGGAAGGCGTCCACGTCCTTCTCGGGGCGGATCGCCTCCAGCACCCGCCGCTCGTCGATCTGTCTCGGCAGCGGGAGCTGGACGAGGATCCCGTGGAGTCGGGGATCGGCGTTGCAGCGGGCGAGGAGGTCGAGCAGTTCGGCTTCGGGGGTCGCGGCGGGGAGGGTGTGCTGGACCGAGTGGAAGCCGAGTTCCCGGGCGGTGCGGCTCTTGGCGGCGACGTAGCTCTGCGAGGCCGGGTCCTCGCCGACGAGGATCGTGACCAGACCGGGGACCACGCCCCGCGTCTCGCGCAGGCGCACCGTCTCGGCGGCGAGCTCGCCGCGGATCTGTTCGGCAACCACCGTGCCCCGGATCAGCTCGGCCGTCATGCCCTGGCCTCCGTCATCGTTCGCCCCCCGCGTCGTTCCGATTCCTCGACCGTTCGATTCGCTCCGTCTAGAACAGTCCGCGCACCCGCCCGGTTTCGACATCGACATCGATCTTCAGGAAGGCGGGGCTGGCGCTGGTGCCGGGCATCAAGGTGATCGTGCCGGCGACGGGGACGACGAGTCCGGCGCCGGCGTAGGTCAGGATGTCGCGCACCGGCAGGGTCCAGCCTTTCGGCACGCCCTTGAGGTTGGGGTCGTGGCTGAGGGAAAGGTGGGTCTTGACCATGCACGTGGCGAAGCGGGCCATTTCCGGTTGAGCCTCGATCGCCTTGGCCTTGGCCAGCGCCTCCGAGGTGTACGACACCCCGTCGGCGCCGTAGACCTCGCGGGCGATCCGGGCGATCCGGTCCCGCAGCGGCAGTTGGAGGTCGTAGAGGAAGCGGAACTCGACCGGGTCGTTGCAGGCATCGATCACGGCGTCGGCGAACTCGAGGGCGCCGTCGCCGCCGCGGCGCCAGTGGTCGGAGACGGCGACGCGGGCGCCGGCGACGTCGGCCCGTCGCCGGACGACATCGATCTCGGCGGCGGTGTCGGTCGGGAAGCGGTTGATGCAGACGACGGGGTTGATCCCGGCCTTGCGGACGATGTTGATGTGATGGACCAGGTTCTCGCAGCCGCGATCGACCCAGGCAAGGTTCTCTTCGGCGTAGGCGGGGTCGATCGGCTTGCCGGGCAGGACGGGCGGGCCGCCGCCGTGGCACTTGAGGGCGCGGATCGAGGCGACGACGACGGCGCAGTGGGGGCGGAGGCCGCCCACGCCGCACTTGATGTTCCAGAACTTCTCGAAGCCGATGTCCGCGGCGAAGCCGCTCTCGGTGACGTGGTACTCGCCGAGCTTGAGGCCCAGGCGGTCGGCGATGATCGAGGACTGGCCGATCGCGATGTTGGCGAACGGACCGGCGTGGACGAAGCACGGCTGTCCTTCGATCGTCTGGACCAGGTTCGGATTGAGCGCCTCGACCATCCAGGCGGTCATCGCGCCGGCGCAGCCGAGGTCCTCGGTGGTGATCGGGTTGCCCCGCTTGTCGCGGGCGACGACGACGCGGCCGATGCGCCGTCGCAGGTCGGCCAGGCTGTCGGCCATCGCCAGGATCGCCATCAGCTCGGAGGAGACCGCGATCTGGAAGTACGAACTCATCGTAAAGCCGTCGCGGGGCCCGCCGAGACCGATCACGATCTGGCGCAGCGCCTGGGCGCAGAAATCGATCGCCCACCCCATCTGCACGGAGCGGGGGTCGATGTCGAGCCGGCGCAGGCCGCGGGAGGCGAGGAACTTGTCCGAGAGGTTGAACTCGTGCTGCAGCCGCGCGGTCAGCGCGACCATCGCCAGATTGTGAGCGTTGGTCACGGCGTTGATGTCGCCGGTCAGGCCGAGACTGAACGGGGCCAGCGGGATGATCTGGGACAAGCCGCCGCCGGCGGCGCTGCCCTTGACGTTCATCGTCGGGCCGCCGGAGGGCTGGCGCAGGGCCCCGGTGACGCGGCAGCCGCGCCGCCCGAGCCCCTGGATCAGGCCGATCGCCGAGGTGCTTTTCCCCTCGCCGAGCGGCGTCGGCGTGATGGCCGTGATGTCGATGTACTTCGCGTTCGGCCGATCCTGCAGCCGCGAAACGACACGGGCGAAATCGACCTTCGCCACGTAGCGACCGTGCGGCAAGAGCTCGTCCCGCAGCAGGCCCAGCTCCTCGCCGAGCCGTTCGCAGGTCTTCATCGTCCGTTCGGCCTGTTCGGCAATCTGCCAGTCGGCAAGTCGGGTGGGGTCGAGGGTCATGGGCGGTTCCGTCCTTTCCGACATCCTCGGCGGACCCTGGAGCATCCGGCCGCCCCGCGTCAAGCGTCAAGCGTCGCCCGTCGCGCGGAAGTTTTCGGAACCGCGAGGAAACATTGAATGTCGACCCGCGTTGCGGTATCCTCCGATCCGTGGATTCTCCCGTGGCCGGCTGGCGGCGCGCCGCGGAAGTCCCTCCGGGGGTCGAGTCGTGAGACCTCCGACGAACCTCCGCGGCTACGTGCTCGAACGTCCCCTGGGCAAGGGGGGGATGGGGGCGGTCTGGGTCGCGCGCAAGCTGTCGACCCATCAGGAGTTCGCCGTCAAGTTCCTCAAGGAGGAGTTCCTCGAGGACACGACCTACCTGGCGCGGTTCGAGCGCGAGGTGGCGGCGCTGCGGGCGATCCGGCATCCGAACGTGGTGAACGTGTTCGAATGGTCGATGCCGAAGGGGGACCCGGATGCCAAGCCGTACGTCGTGATGGAGCTGCTGGGCGGGGAGGGGCTCGACCGGTTGATCCGGCGGCAGCGCATCCTCCGCCCGCAGCTCGCCGTCTCGATCATGCTCCAGGTGCTCGACGGCCTGGCCGCCGCGCACAACATCGGCGTCATCCACCGCGATCTGGGCCCCTCCAACGTGCAGCTCATTCCCCAGCCCGGCGGCGGCTACCTGGTCAAGGTCCTCGACTTCGGCCTGGCGCGTCCCAAGGTGCAGGGCGAGGAGGAGGCGCAGGTCACGCAGATGGGGACGTTGATGGGCAAGCCGGGATACGTGGCGCCCGAGATGTTCCTGATGCAGGCGGCCGACGCCCGGGCCGACATCTTCGCCTGCGGGATGATGCTGTACCGGATGCTCTCGGGGCGGCTGCCGTTCCGCGAGACGCAGGCGCAGATGTTGTGGGCCGAGCGCTACGCGGAGAAGAACCACGACCGCGAGTACCCCTCGGTGCGCGAGTACGCGCCCTGGATTCCGGAGAAACTGGCGCTGGTGACGGCCAAGGCGATCCGGCGCAAGCCGGAGGAACGCTACCAGGCCGCCGAGGACATGCAGGTCGACCTGCTCGACATCGAGGACTCCGTGCTGGCGAAGGCCGGACAGGAGACGCCGCCCGAGCCGGCGCGGTCGGGGGAGGGGAGCAGCAGCGTCACGGTGGCTCCGGGGTCGCTGGCGCCGAGCGGTCGGCTGGCCGCGCTGCGCCGCCGGCCGCTCGTCGTGGGCGTCGCCGCCGCCGCCGCCGCGCTCGCCGTCGTCCTGCTGGTCTGGGGTCTCGGCCGCGGGGAGGAAACCTCGGCCGCCGCGCCCGACGCGTCCCGCGTCGCCTCCGCGGCGCTCGACGCCGGCGAGCCCCCCGAGGCGGCGGACCCGGCGGATGTGTCGGCCGCCGCGGATCGCGCCGAGGCGCCGGCGCGTCCGGCGCCGGAGCCCGACGTCGCGGAGGCGGTCGCGGCGGCACCGCCGCAGGACGCGGTTGCGCCCCAGGCGGCGGACGCGTCGCCGACGGTACTGGTCGTCGTGGCGGGGGCGCCCGAGGGGGCGAAGGTCAGGGTCGGCGACTACGTGCCGGAAGGGAATCCGCCGAAGGTCCGGGTGCCCTATGCCGAGTCGCTGCTGGAGGTCGTGGTCGAGGCCCAGGGGTTCGAGAAGTACTCGGAGTACCTGTTGCCGACCACGGATCGCGTGGTGAACGTCCGGATGCGTCCGATCCGTCGTCCGCCGCCGCGCCGGGACGCGGGTTCCGGCGGCACCTCTTTCCCGGAGTTTCCGGAGGACCTGTGATGGGCAAGGCGAGGGGCATTCGGGGTGTCGTGTGTGCCACGCTGCTGGCGACCGTCGTGGTCGCGCCGGCGCCCGGCCGGGCGCAGGAGGCGCCGGCGACCGAAGCCCAGCGGGAGGAGGCGCGCGAGCTGTTCCGTCGCGGGCGCGAGCTGTACCAGCGCGGCCGCACGGAGGAGGCGCTCGAGATCCTCCGCCGGGCCTGGGAGCTGTACCCGAGCTGGGCCGTGTCCAACGGCATGGCGCTGTGCGTCGAGAAGCTCGGGCGGATGGAGGAGGCGCTGGCGCTGTACGAGCGTTCGTTGGCCGAGGGCGGCGCCTCGATCCCGGCGGACCAGCAGGGACAGATCGCGCAGCGGATCGGCGAGCTGCGCCGCCAGCTCCGCCTCGGCCGGATCCGCGTGGTCACCCACCCCGAAGGCGTCGCCATCACCCTCGACGGCGCCCCGCTCGGGGCGACTCCCTTCGAGGGCAACATCCCGGCGGGAGAACACGTGATCGGCCTTCGCCTCGAAGGCTACGAGGACGCGGAACGGCCGGTGACGATCGCGGTGGGCGAGTCGCGAACGGTGGACGTGACGCTCGTGGCGCGCGTCGAGACGCCCGCCGGTCCGACGGAGCCGGGCGGGCCGCCGACGCGGCTGGCGGTCGAGTCGCAGCCCGCGGGCGCCGCGGTGCGGGTGGACGGCGAACCGGTCGGCGCGACGCCGGTGCCGGGGGCCGAGGTGGCGCCCGGGGAGCACGTGGTGCGCGTGGAGTACGGAGACCGCGTCTGGGAGGACCGGGTGACGACGGCCGAGGGGACGACCACGCGGCTGACCGTGTCGCTCGGGGGCGGCGTCCATCAAGGGTGGTTCTGGGGGATCGCGTCCACGGCGGTCGCGGCCGCGGCGGGCGCGGCCGGCACGGGCGGCTATGCGTGGAGCCTGCACGACGAATACGAGACGGCGTCGCCGTCGCGGCAGGACGAGATCCGCCCGACCGGCGAGCTGATGCTGGACGTCGCCGACGCTCTGTGGGGGGTGGCCGGCGCCGCGGCGATCGGGGCCCTCGTGCTGTTCTTCTTCACCGACTTCGGGGAGGAGCCCTCGGGGACCGTCGCGGTGCCGGAGCCGGCGGCCCCGGCGGGTTTCGACGCGACGGCGGCGCGCGATCCGTTGCCGCTCGGGATGTAGCCGCTTCTTTCCGGGTTCTGGCCCGGATTCCGTTCGCGTGTGGTAAGCTGCCGGCCGACTCCGTTTCCGGCGGAAGGGAGGGTTCATGCACGACGCCCCGAGCAAGTCCGGTTCGAAGCTGTTGCCGGCCAACGCGTACACGAAGCTGCAGCCCGGCGAGGAGTACCGGCCGATCGTCCCGGCCGCGGACACGCGGGCCGAGGTGACGCCGTGGTCGATCGGGTTGGGGCTGCTGCTGACCGTCGTGTTCGCCGCGGCGTGCATCTACATGGCGCTGCGGGCGGGGAACGCGATCGAGGCGGCGATCCCGATCGCGATCCTGGCGATCTTCTTCGGCAAGCTCCGTTCGCCGCGCAGCACGATCCTCGAGAACGTGATGGTGCAGAGCGTCGGGCAGGCCTCGGGCGTCGTCGCGGCCGGCGCGGCGTTCGTGATCCCGGCGCTGTACATCAACCAGGTCTCGATCGGCTGGTGGCAGATCTTTCTCGCCTGCGCGATCGGCGGCGTGCTCGGCACGGTGCTGATCATCCCGCTGCGCAAGTACTTCGTGAAGGACCTGCACGGGGAACTGCCGTTCCCCGAGGCGACGGCGATCAACGAGATCCTGGTGACCGGGGAGAGCCAGAGCGCCGGGGCGGGGAAGATCCTGCTGATCTCGTTCGCGATCGGCGGCGCGTTCGACTTCCTGGTCGAAGGGGTCCATCTGTGGAACGCGAACCTCTCCACGACATCGATGCTCGGCACCGTCGGGGAGAAGATGGCGGGCCTGGGGCTCGAGCTGCAGCTGTCGGGGATCGCGGCGCTGTTCGGGCTGGGGTACATCATCGGCATCAAGTACGCGGCGATCATCGCCTCGGGGTCGGTGCTGTCGTTCCTGGTGCTGGTGCCGCTGGTCAAGCTGTTCGGCTCGTCGGCGGCCGAGTTCGTCTATGCGGGCGGGAAGTTCCACATCGCCGACATGTCGGCCTCGGCGATCTTCGGCAAGTTCATCAAACCGATCGGCATCGGCGCGATCGCGGTCTCCGGCCTGATCGGCATCCTGCGGATGGGGAAGATCGTCGTCGGCTCGGTGACGCTCGGCTTCAAGGGGTTCTCCCGCAAGGGCGGCGGGGAGGTCGAGGTCCCGCGCACGCAGCTCGACCTGCCGCCGCGCGTCGTGCTGCTGATCCAGCTCGGGGCGATGCTGGCGATGGGCCTCCTGTTCTTCGTCGTCGGCTGGATCACGCCGCAGGACGGCGGGGAGCCGTATCCGTTCGGCGACTGCCTGATCTTCGCGGTGGTCGGGATGGTGGTCGGCTACCTGCTGTCGTTCCTGTTCACGCCGGTCGGGGCGCAGGCGATCGCGATCGTCGGGACCAACCCGGTGTCGGGGATGACGCTGATCACGGTGGTGCTGACGATCGGAGCGATGATCCTGACGGGACTCAAGGGCGACGCCGGGATGATCATCGCGCTGGTCGTGGGGACGGCGGTCTGCACCGCCCTGGCGACCTCGGGCGCGCTGATCAGCGACTTCAAGATCGGCTACTGGATCGGCTCGACCCCGCGCAACCAGCAGCGGTTCAAGTTCCTCGGCATCGTCGCCGCGGCGCTGGTCGTGGCGTTCGTGGTGCCGCTGATGGACGACGCCTACCACTTCGTGGTGCCCGACCCGAGCGCCCCCCCCGGCTCGGACAAGGTGATCTCGAACGACAAGGTGCTCCCCGCGCCCCAGGCGAACATGATCGCGGCGGTCTCCAAGGGGCTGATGGACGACCCCGCGAACCAGCCGTGGCTGCTCTACGGCCTGGGCGGGATCGTGGCGATCCTGCTGTTCATGGCCGGTCTCCCGATGTTGGCCTTCGCGCTCGGCATGTACCTGCCGATCGCGATCAACCTGGCGGTGCTGGGAGGCGCCGCCGTCGCCTGGCTGGTGGCGCGGACCGGCGGCCGCGAGGAGGTCCGCCGGGCGCGCGCCGAGCAGGGGACGCTGATCGCCTCGGGGTTGATGGCCGGCGCCGCGATCCTCGGCATCGTCACCGCCGTGCTGCGGCTGCCCGCCGTCGGAGCGCCGATCCGGTTCATTTCCGTCGGCGAGGAGTACACCTTCCACCCGGTGGTCGCCGGGATCGACAAGCACGAGAACTTCGGCTGCAAGGACCTGCGGCTCGCGCCGGGGCAGGACTGCGAAATCCGCCGGGTCGAGAACGAGGCGGGCGAGCGCGTGGCGACGGTGTTCGTCGATGGCGCGCCGCGCCGGCCGCCGGAAAGCTGCGCCGAGGTGGTGGTGCCGGAAGGGGCGGAGTGCTCGGAGGAGCTCGGAAGTCGGACGCATCGCTGGTACGAAGGGATGCCCGGGCAGCTCCTCGGCCTGGGGATGCTGCTGCTGCTGGCCGTCGGCTGCTTCCTCCTGGCGCGGCTGGGCGCGAAGTGGGCGCTGGGCGACCGGCCGCCGGCCGAGGAGCGGGGGGCCGATCCGCCCGCGTCGTAGCCCGGCAGACGGCCGCCGCTCTTCCGGTTCCCTCCCCGGTCGCGCCGGTGCAACGGCCCGTCGTCGGGCAACCGTTCACCCCCCTTTCCGTGGCGACGGGGAAAGAGCGGCGCGCCATCGCGGGTTCCGCCCGGGCCGAGGCGCGGCGGGTCCGCCTTCCTACCGCAGGACGATCCGGTCGCGCGCCTGGTCGACGACGAGCGGCGCGGCGCGTTCGAGCAGCGTGCGCAGTTCGGCGGGAGAGCGGCCCGTCTCGGCGGCCAGGGCGGCGCGGAGCGGCTGCCAGGGGGCGGAGCGGCGGCCGTCGGGGTCCTCGGCGCCGGCGCGGAGGAGGTGTTCCAGGGCGCGGGCGGCCAGTCGCGCCTCGTCCCGCTCCGCGCTCGCGGTCGCCTGGGCGGCGGCGGCGTTGCGGAAGCGGCGGGCCAGGGCCCGGACGAACAGGGTCATCCAGTAGTTGGCGCCGATCTCCTCCTCCAGGTAGGCGCGGGTGATCTCCATGACGGCGACCGGTTCCAGCGCTTCGACGCTGGCCGAGCGGGGTTGCCGGGTGAGGATCGCCACCTCGCCGAACACCTCGCCGGGGCCGATCTCCTCCAGGGTCTGCGTGGCGCCTCCGCAGCGGCGGAAGGCCCGGCAGCGGCCGCGGAGGACGACGTAGGCGGCGTCGCCCGCATCGCCCTCGCGCAGGATCAGCTCGCCGGCCTCGAAGGTGCGGGTCGGGAACTGCCAGGCGCTCCGGAGGAAGCCTTCGAGTTCCTCGCGCAGGGCCGCGACGTCGGGGAAGCGCTGGTCGGCGTCGTGGTGCAGCGCCTTCATCGCGATGCGGGAAAGGCGGGCGGGGATCGGCACGTCGCTCTTCCGCTCGGGCGGCTCGACCTCGCCGAACAGCGCGTCGGCGAGGACGGCCTGCGGCGTCGGACCCTCGTAGGGCGGCCGGCCGGTCAGGATCTCGTAGAGGACGGCGCCGAGCGAGAAGACGTCGGCGCGGTGGTCGACGCGGGTCGGGTCGCCGGCGGCCTGTTCGGGGGCCATGTAGTTGGGGGTGCCGGCGATGCGGAACTCGGTGCGGGGCAGGTCCCACGGCGCGGGCTCGTCGGCGCAAGTTGCGGCGGGAGTCGAGCGGGCCGGAACGGTGCGGCAGAGGCGGGCGACGCCCCAGTCCATGACGAAGACCTCGTTGAAGGCGCCGACCATGATGTTGTCCGGCTTGAGGTCCTGATGCACGACGCCGCGGGCGTGGGCGAAGGCGACGGCGTCGCAGACCTTGAGGACGACCTGGAGCAAGGCGTAGAGCTGTTTGTCGGAACGCCGGGCCGGAGGGGTCTCGTCGAGCAACGCGCGAAGCGTGCGGCCCCGGACCCGCTGCATGGTGAAGAACAGCCGGCCTGCCGGGTCGACGCCGATCTCGTGGACCGGGACGATCCCGGGGTGGTCGAGCTGGGCGGTGATCTGGGCTTCCTCGATGAAACGGTGCACGGTGTCGGGGTCGTCGCCGAACTCGGGGCGGAGCGTCTTGCGGGCGCAGACGCGGCGAAGGTTGACGTCGAGCACCTCGGTGATCACGCCCATGCCGCCGGCTTCGCTGATCACGCCGCGGGTTTCGAGGCGGGCGGCGGGGTCGGCAACCGGGGGACGCGGGTCGACTTCGACGGGGCGCGGCGCGGGATCGGCCGGGACGCCCGTGGGGGAGGTCGGGGGCGCGAGGCGATCGGCCATGATGGTCCTCCCGCCGGCGTCGTTCCGGGAGACGGGCGCGCCGGCCGTTCAGGGGGCGGCGGGGGTGGCGGCGGCCGCGGCGGCGGCCGCCTCGGCGGAACCGGCCGGCACGGTGCGCGGGGCGGCGGGGGTGGCCGCGGCGCCGCCCGGCTGGAACTGCGGCGGCAGCGGCGGCTCCAGCTCCCGGGCCGCCGGGCAGGCCCGCGTGGTGTCCATCGGCCCCGCGGTCGTCCAGAGGATCTTGAACTCGACGCGCCGGTTCTTGTCCCACGCCGCCTCGGTGTGGCCGCGATCGACCGGGCAGCGCTCGCCGTAGCCGGCGGCGAGCAGCCGGCCGGCGGCGACCCCCTGGCCGACGAGGTACTCGACGACGGCATTGGCGCGATCCTGGGTCAACCGGATGTTGTACTCGTCCGAGTTCCGCTCGTCCGCGTGCCCCTGCACCTCGATCAGCAGGATGTGCATGTTGCTGTTCAGCGTCGCGGCGACGCGGTTGAGCAGGTCGAACGACTCCGGCAGGATCACCGCGCTGTCGGTCTCGAACATGATCTTCTCGAGCAGGATCACCTCGCGGTCGGTGACCACGATCGTCCCGGTGTCCGGGCAGCCGTCGTCGTCCTCGGTCGAGTTGTACGTCTCCGGCTCGTTCGGACAGTCGTCATCGACGTCGAGGATGCGGTCCTGGTCGTTGTCGACGTCGGGACAGCCTTCGACGTCCTGGAAGCCGTCGATGTCTTCCGGCTCGTTGGGGCATTCGTCGGCGATGTCGGGGATCGTGTCGTTGTCGTTGTCGGGGTCGGGGCACCCCTCGGCGTCCTGGAAGCCGTCGTTGTCCTCCGGGTCGTCGGGGCAGACGTCGTTGGTGTCGAGGAGCGTGTCGCCGTCGCGGTCTCCCTGCTCGCCGTCGGGGCAACCGTCGTCGTCGGCGTCCCCGTCGCGGTCCTCGGGGATCAGCGGGCAGGAGTCCTCGATGTCGAGGAGCTGGTCGCGGTCGTTGTCGGGGTCGGGGCACCCGTCGAGATCCTCGAAGTCGTCGCGATCTTCCGGGTCGTCGGGACACTGGTCGACGTCGTCCTTGATCCCGTCGCGGTCGGCGTCCCCGATCGAAGGCTCGAAGATCCACGCGCCGAACAGGCGCACGTCGGCGGCCGAGAAGCCTTCGGAGAAGACGCCGGTGCCGCCGCCGATGTAGAGGTAGCTGTTGCGCTCGATGAAGATCTTGAGCCCGGCGACGAGTTCCATCGGCGTGTGCCGCAGGTCGAAGCCGGTGAACACCGAGTTGCCGTAGAACTCGACGATCGCGTTGAGACGCTCGGGGACGAGGGTGAAGCTGCCGCCGAGACCGAAGGTCAGCAGGTGGCCGTACTCGAAGGTCTTGCCGGCGGCGTCGGTCAGCTTGAGGGGCTCGTAGCCGTCGTCGTGGGCGAAGAAGAAGCGCCCGCCGAGGTTCACCGCGCCGTGGAACCAGTCGGTGGGCATCGTATCGACCACGGCGGTGAAGCCGATGCCCATGCCGGGGTCGCTCCCCAGGGCGCGGTCGGCCTGGCCGGTGGGGGTGAAAAACTGGAGGATCGTGCCGACGCCGACCGGGTGACGCTCCACGCGCAGCCAGCGGAACTTGGCGTGGACCTCGAGGTCGCCGACGTGCTGGGCGGCGAACGACGGGACCTCGACCGGCGGCGGGTCCGAACCCCATCCTTCCCAGCCGGTGATGCCGCGCAGCGACGGCCCGGAAAGGATCACGACCGGCAGCGAGAAGCCGAGTTCGGCGAAGTTGAACAGGCCGATGTTGAACCCGAGGCTCACATCGATCGCATCCGCCACCAGGTTGGCGTCGAAGTTGGTCAGTTCGTCCGCGGTGATCAGCCGGTCGCGGTTGAGGTCGTTCCAGCTCTGGGCGGTGACGTCGAACAGGTTGTGGCCGTAGTCGAGCACCAGCGCGATGCTGATGTCGAGGTGCGGCATGATGTCCGTCGCGTTGACGGCGAACAGGCCCTTGGAATCGACGGCGGCGCGGAAGAGGCGCAGGTCGAGGGCGCCGGAATTCGCGGGTTCGGCGGTTTCCGAGGCGCCGGCCGGGGCCGCGGCGAGGAGCCGCAGCACGACGGCCGCGGCGGCGGCGACGACCGGACGGGTGGAGCGTGGCGTCATGTTTCCCTCCTGGTCCTTCCTCGGCGCGCAAGCCTAGGCGAGGGAGGGGGCGGCTTGCAACACCCGAATCGCAAGACGGTGACATGCGCCCGACGCGCCGACGCCTCGCCCGCCCCCCGCGGTTTCCACCGCCCGAACGCGGAGTTCCCGGCGGGAGGGGCTTGATCGCCGGGCGGGCCGGGACCATAGTCGCGCCGACATCGCGGGGGAAACGGAGGTGTGGCGATGGCCGACCTGCTGCCCAAGACGACGCTGCGCGAAACCGACCCGACGCTCGCCGAACTGTTCGAGATCGAAACCACCCGCCAGGCCCGCAAGCTGATCCTCATCGCGTCCGAATCGATCTGTCCGCCGGCCGTGCGGGCCGCGCTGGACAGCGAGTTCGGCAATCTCTACGCCGAAGGGTATCCCTCGACGAAAATGTGCACCGACGACGAGGAACGGCTGGGCGACCACGCCGAACAACTCTCGTACCTCCGGCGCTACTCGGACCGCCGCTACTACAAGGGGGTGGAACTGGTCGATTTCGTCGAGGCGATCGCGCGGCGGCGGATGGCCGAGGCGTTCGCGACCGACGCGGTGCCCGCGTCCGAGATCTTCGCCAACGTCCAGCCGCTGTCGGGCGCCGCGGCCAACAACGCGGTCTACAACGCCTTCGTCTCCCCCGGCGACGTCGTGATGGGCATGAGCCTCTCCTCGGGCGGACACCTGACCCACGGCAGCCCGGTCAACCGCTCGGGACGCAACCACCGGATCGTCTCCTACACCGTCGGCCCCGACGGCCGGCTGGACTACGACGCGATCCGCAAACGGGCGGTCGAGGCGCGCCCGAAGCTGATCATCGGCGGCTTCTCCGCCTATCCCTGGGACATCGATTGGGCCCGGTTCCGGGCGATCGCGGACGAGGTCGGGGCGGTGCTGCTCGCCGACATCGCCCATACCTCGGGCCTCGTCGCCGCCGGCGTCGTCCGCCATCCGCTCCCGCACGCCCACGTCGTCTCGTTCACCACGCACAAGTCGTTCTGCGGCCCGCGCGGCGCCACGATCCTGACCACCCATCCCGAGCTGGCAAAGCGGATCGATATGGGGGTGTTCCCGGGGGAGCAGGGCGGGCCCCACGTGCACCAGATCGCGGGCAAGGCGGTCGCGGCGAAACTGGCGCGGACCGAGGCGTTCCGGACCCTGATGCGGCGGGTGGCGGAAAACGCCAAGGCGCTGGCCGAGGCGCTGGTCGCCGAGGGGCTGACGCTGGCCTACGGCGGCACCGACACCCACCTGGTGCTCGTCGATCTCAAGCGCCTCCCGTCGCCCACCGGCGTGCCGCTGTCCGGCGAAACCGCCTCCCGCCTGCTCGACCTGGTCGGACTGACGGTCAACAAGAACACGATCCAGGGTGACACCAGCGCCGTGCACCCCTCGGCCGTCCGCTTCGGCACGGTGTGGGTCAGCCAGCGCGGCGCCGGGCCGGACCACATGCGCCGCATCGCCCGCGTCGCGGCGCGCGTGCTGCGCGAGACGCATCCCTACCACTACCTCGGCGGCGGCGCGCCGATCGGACGCGGCAAGATCGAGCTGGAGGTGCTGGAGTGGGCGCGGCGCGAGGTCGATGCGATCGCGCGCGAGCTGGGGGCGGACGCGGCCGGCGGCAAGGGGACCGGCTACCCGTACCTGCTCGAGCCGCGGCCGGAACAGCCGGCCGACCGCGCGCGGCTCGAGGTCTCCGGCGCACGCGCACCCCATCTGCTCGACGGCGCCTGCACCGCCGACGTCCGGTCGCTCGAGGAAGGCCAGTCGGTCGAGACGCTGCTGCTCGACCGGCAGGGCCAGGCGCTGGCGGCGGGGACCGTGACCCGGACCGGGCCGCGCGCCGACGGGGCGCCGCGGTTCGAGCTGGAACTGGGCGGGCCGCGCGCCGGCACCGTCGCGGGCTGGCTGCGGGCGCTGTCCGACGGCTACGTGCTCCAGGACGACGACCTGCTGCTCAAGGTCGAGGGCCCGGCGAAGATCGTGGAGCTGGAGCCGCCCGCCGAGCCGCCGCGGGCGAAGCTGCCGGCGGGCGTGGTGAAGACGACCGACCCGCGGGTCGCCAGGGGCAAGCCGTTCTTCATCGGGCTGCGGGCGATGCGGGCCCAGGGCGAGTGGCTCGTGCCGAAGCGCGAGGAGTTCCGCTGGTCCCCGCCGGCGGGCGAGCCGCGCAAGACCTGCCTGTACGAGGAACACCTCAAGCGGGCCAACAAGCGCATGATCGTGCCGTTCGCCGGCTGGCTGATGCCGGTCTGGTTCCAGGGGATCGCGCAGGAGCACGAGGCGGTGCGACGGCGGGCCGGGCTGTTCGACGTCTCCCACATGGGCGTGCTCGAAGTGAGCGGGCCGGACGCCGAACGGTTCCTCGACCTGATGACCGTGAACTACGTGGCGATGCTGCGCCGCGGCCAGGCCCACTACTCGTACCTGCTCGACCCCGACGGCCGCGTGATCGACGACATCCTGATCTACAAGCGCGGCGACGAACGGTTCATGGTGATCGTGAACGCGGCCAACGCCGAGGAGGACGAGGCGTGGCTGCGCGCGGCGGCCTCGGGCCGCCACCTGCTCTGCCGCGAGGACCCCTCGATCGAACCGCCGAAACGGCTGGAGATCCGCAACCTCAAGGACCCCTCGGCCGGCAAGGACCGGCGCGTCGATCTCGCGATCCAGGGCCCGGCCGCGCTGGCGACGCTGGCCGCGGCGGTCGGGCCAGGGAGCTTCCTGTGGCGCATCGAACGGCTCGGGCGCTTCGAGTTCGCGGAGGGGGAGCTCGACGGCGTGCACGCGATCGTCTCGCGGACCGGGTACACGGGGGAGGACGTCGGTTTCGAGCTCTACCTGCATCCGGACGCGGCCCCGCGGATCTGGAACCTGCTGCTGGAGAAGGGCGCGCCGCTCGGCGTCGTCCCGGCGGGCCTCGGCGCCCGCGACTCGACGCGCACCGAGGCCGGCCTTCCGCTGCACGGGCACGAACTGGCCGGGCCGCACGGGATCTCGCCGATCGAAGCCGGCTACGGGTCGTTCGTCCGGCTGCACAAGCCGTTCTTCGTCGGCCGGTCGAAGATGGCGGCGGAGGCGGCGAAGCCGACGCGGACGATCGTGCGGTTCCGGGTGCCGGCCGCCGGGGGCAAGATGATCCGCCCGGGGAACGTGGTGGTCGATGGGCGGCGCGGGGAGTACGCCGGGGTGGTCACGTCGTGCACGGCGGTCGAGGGTTTCCAGGTCGGGATGGCGCTGGTCGATCCGTCGCTCGCCGTTCCCGGGACGCCGCTCCAGGTGTTCGCGATGTCGGAGAAGGACCGCGTGCCGCCCGCCAAGTCGCTGCCCGAGCTGGGGCCGGGGGACCGGGTGGTGCTGACGCGCGAGGCGGTAGTGCTGACCCGCTTCGCGGTGCGCGACCCGCTTTCCGGCAAGCTGACCTACGACGCGACGACGGCGCCGTAGCCTCGGCGCGGTTCCCGGTGCGGCCCCCGCTTCCCCGAGCGAACGGGCGGGATCGGCGGGGCGCCGAGCGTCGCGGGCTCACGCGCCGGCCAGCAGCGCCGGGGCCTCGCGACGGGCTGCGCCGGCCCGAACCGGTCCAGGTAGGCCCGGGCGGCATCCCGGAGCGACAGGGAGCGCCCGAGGATGGCATGGAGATCCCAGAAGTCGCGTCGCAGCCCGCGGCCCGCGATCGAGGCGAGCTTCATCGCGGCCAAGTCGCGCAGCCCGGCGACGCGGAAGCCGCGGGGTCCGGCGACCGGCGGCTCCAGCGGCGGATAGCGATAGCGCACGAAATCGACCGGCACCTCCTCGATCCGCAGCCGCAGGGCGGCCTCCGTCACGGAAATGACCTCCGCGTCGGGCACCGCGGCCGCAATCCGTTCCCGCAAATCCCCGAGATCCACCGCCGCGGCCACGGAGAACAGGTCGAGGTCGCGGGAGATGCGGTGCCGCAGGTGCCATGCGACCGCGGTCCCCCTGGCAAGGTAGAAACGTTCGAGACCGGCGACGCCGGTCAGTCGTCCCAGTGCGCGATCCTGCTCCGGCGCCAGGACGGGGGGCTCGCCCATCTCTCCTCCTGCGCGTTCAGCACCGCTCGCCAGAACCCGGTGGTCCGCTCGCTCAGCTCCGGATGACCGACTTCGCGGAAGAACCGATGGATGCGGTCCGTGCCGTATCGGCCCAGCAACCACCGCACCTCGGCCATGCGCCCGAACTCGAGCACCCGGCCGATCACGAAGTCGGCATGCCGATCGGCATCCACCGTTGCGGGATCCACGTCCCAGAGCAGCCAGTGAAGCTCCTCGGGCAGCCCGGCCATCACGCCATCCTACGACCCGGTGCGGACGAGGTCCAGGCCGGAATCTCGGTGGGGTGCATCCCCCGAACTGGGACCACCCCCACATCTTGAGGCGCCGCCATTGCCCGTCGCCCGTTGCCCGTTGCCTGCTGCGCACCCATCCCGGTGCCGAAGCTCCGTGCCCGCCTGTGCTCCCGGCCTCCAGGGCGGAGGGCGCGAAGTGATCTCATCACGGCCCTGGGCCCTCATCCTGGAAGCCGGCGGCGGCCAGCGCGGCGCGGGCCGCCTCGACGAACTCGCGCGCCGTGTCGGCCGCCACGTTGGCCCGGACGTTCTCGGGGCTCAAAGCAGCACCCCCTCCCGGTCGATCGCGACGGCGAACGGGCTCTCCATCGCCCGCAGCCGCTCGAAGTCCGCCGTCGCCCGCGGGATCGGCGCGAGCAGGACGCCCGAGCGGTACTCCTCGTCGGCGCCGAGGTCGATCGCTTCCGCCGCTTCGCGCCACGTGAGGTCGTCGACCAGGACCAGGAGATCCACGTCCGAGTCGGCACGCGCGTCGCCCCGGGCGTGCGACCCGAACAGGCGGATCTCGCGGAGCCGCACCCCGAACCGCGCCCGCAGCGCCTCGCGGTACCGGCCGACGGCGGCCGCGGTTTCCGGCGGCAACATCGCGCCCACGACTCCGAGTATACCGCCGCTCGAAGGACGGGCTCCACCCCCACGTCGCGGCCGCGGCCCGAAGCACGTTGCGGCCGGTGCCCCCTCCGGTCCGTCCGGTCCCGTCTGCAACCAGCGCGTTCCGCGGCGGGGAGGGGCACGACGGCCTTCGAACTTCGGTGACGAGCCCCCACACACCGCAAGTCGCGCGGGCGGCATCTCGGCCGTTTCGAGGGGGCCGATCCTTGAGACATCAAGCCGGAAGATATGGATCTACGAGGATGAGGATGCGGTCTCGGGTCTTCCGCGGGCGCGGGAAAACGCGGGCTAGGCCGCCTCGACGAGGCAGCCTTCCCGTTTGGCGGCGTCGACCAGCGGGCTCCGGCTCTCGCCGGCGAATTCCGCCTCTCCGACCGGCACCGGCTCGATCCGGGAATCGACCCGACGCGTCAACCGCCACAGCAGCGGTTCCGCCCCGAACCGATCCGCATCGAACGCCGGCGAGACGACCAGCAGGTCGATGTCCGAATCGGGACGCGCGCTGCCCCGGGCGTGCGACCCGAAGAGGACCGCGCGGGGCGAGGGGATTCCCGCCTCCCGCAGCAACCGAAGATACGCCCTCACGATTTCGAGGACGCGCGGATCAGGCATTCCTGCACCTCCCGGGCCCGCGGCCTCGGCCAGGCGCGTCAGGTTGTGCAGGCGCGGCGGAGCCTGGCCGGTGCACCGGACGATTCGCGCCTTGAGGGCCTTCTCCAGCGCCATGTGGGCGAAGAACAGCGCTTCCAGCGGTCGCCCGGCCTCCAGCAGAATCCCGGCGGTCTCGATGTCCCGGTCGGACAGCCCTGTCCAGTATGCCACCTGATCTTCCAGGTCCACCGGCGCCTCCCCGCCCGCGCAGAATATCACATCTTGCGGGGCGAGATCGGGAACGGACTCCCCGTCCGGATGACGCGGGAGATGGGCTGCGTCCAGGCCGTGGGATCTCCCCCTCGAGAACCGGCGCCGCGGAACGGAGGGACGCGCGAACCTGACCGGCTCGTTGCAGCGGCGGCCCGTGCACCGCATCATGGGAACCCGGACGATGAATCTCGGGGCCGCGTGGGGCGGCTCCTGCGGAGGTGGGCGATGCGGGGAGCGTGGTGGCCTTGCGTGCTGGCCGCGGCGGCGCTCGGCGCACCGGCGCCGGCCGGGGCGCAGGAGGGCACGGCGGACGGCGGACGGCGGACGGCGCAGGGGGCAGCGGAATCGCCCGCGGGCCCGGGCGCCGGCGGAACCGCCGCGGCGGGGACGGACGCCGAACGGGCCGCGGCGATGGCGGAGGCGCGGGAGCTGTTCGAACGCGGGACGCGGCTGATGCAGAACGAGAACTGGGAGATGGCGCGGGTGGAGCTGGAGCGGTCGTACGAGCGCTATCCGACGCGCGCGACGCTGTTCAACCTGGCGATGTGCTGCAAGGCGCTGCACCGGTACCGCGAGGCGCTGGCCCGCTTCGACGAATGGCAGGAGCGGTTCGGCCGGGCGGCGTCCGAGGAGGAGCGCGCGGCGGTGGCGGCGGCGCAGGAGGAACTGCGCGAGTACGTGGGGTTCCTCGCGCTGGAGAGCGATCCGCCCGGAGCGGCGGTGGTGGTGGACGGCGAGCAGGTCGGGACGACGCCGCTGGCGCGCCCGCTGGTTCTGGACATCGGGCGGCACCAAGTGGACGTGTTGCTGGCGGGGTACGTCACCTCGTCGCGGGACGTGACGATCGTGCCGCTGGAGACGGTGGAGTTGGCGGTGGATCTGGTGCGGGAGCCGCCAGAAGGCGGGCCGCAGACGGCGGAGGCGGGGGCGGAGGACCGCGCAGCGGGACTGGACGCGGCGTGGTTCTGGACGGCGGCGGCGACGGCCGCGGCGGCGGGGATCGGCGGGGCGGTGGCGGGCGGAATGGCGCTGTCGCAGGAGTCGGAGCTCGAGGATCTGCGCGACCGGTGCGCGGCGGGCGACGGCGCCGCCTGCGACGACGGCCTGGCGGCGCTGGACGACTACGACGCGGCGCGGCTGGCGGCGAACGTGCTGTTCGGGGCGGCCGGGGCGTTCGCGGCGACGGCGCTGGTGCTGGCCTTCTTCACCGACTTCGGTTTCGGGGGCGACGAGGTTCCGCCGGTGGAACTGACGGCGGGTCCGGCGGGGACCGACGCCTCGGGCTCCCCGACCGGCTTCGCCGTGGGGGTGGGGGTGAGGTTCTGATGCCCTTCCCCCCCTCGTCGTCGTGGTCGCAGTCGTGGTCGTGGTCGTGGTCGTCGTCGTGGTCGTGGTCGTCCTCGCGGCCGTCGCGGACTCTCCCCGATTCATCGGCACATCTTCGACAGCATCTGCACGATGCGCAGCAGGAGAGATTGCCCCTCGGAGACCTTCACGGGGTCCGCCAGGCGCAGAGCGAGGGATGCGTCGAGAATGGCCGCGCATTCGAGGGCGGAGCCGCGGGCGATCGCGCAGTGCCGGGCGGCGTCCGCGCGTCCGACCCGTCCGGAACTCTCGGCGATGTTCAGCGGAATGGACAGGGCGGCGCGACGAAGCTGCTCCGCCACGGCGGAGTGGCCCGGCGGCATCGCCGCGACGATCTCCGCGGTACGGGCGAGGAACCGGATGGCAAGCTGGTAGACATCGAGGGTCTGGAAGGCGAAGGAGGCGGGTGTTCCATGCGGAGGCATGTCGAAGCGAGTGTCGCGTCCGGAAGAGCGGATGTTGCGGCGGGGGTGTCCGACCACGACCACGACCACGACCACGACTACGACCACGACTACGACCACGACGACGACCACGACCACGACGACGACCAAGGCAGGAAGGGTGGAAGGGCCTCGCGAAGACGGCCGCGATGGATCGGGGCGGCGCTGGCGGCCGTTCTCTTGGCGGCGGGATGCGTCTCCTCGTTCGACGAGTCGATGTTCCGGCGGCCGGACGCGGCAGACGCCGACGTTCCGCCGGAGGTCGAGGCGGACGGGGACGCGGCGGACGAGGCCGATGCCGACGCCGGGGACGCGGACGTGGACGCCGACGCGGATGCGGACGCGGACGGCGACGACGGGGGCGCCTGCATCCCCGAGGAGTGCGACGACGACAACGCCTGCAACGGCCTGGAGGTCTGCCTGCCGGACGGCACGTGTTTCCAGGGCCGGCCGCCGGACAACGGGACGCCGTGCACGAACGCGCTCGGGGCGGCCGGGTACTGCTTCGACGAGCGGTGCCGGCCGGCGACGTGCGGCAACGGCGTGGCGAACTCGGGCGAGGAGCGCGACGACGGGAACCTGGTGGACGGCGACGGCTGCGAGTCCGACTGCACGTTCTCGTGCCGGCTGGCCTCCGAGTGCGACGACGGGGAGGCGTGCAACGGGACGGAGGACTGCGTGGACCACGCGTGCGTCGCGGGCGCTCCCTCGCCGGACGGGACGTCGTGCGGCGACCGGCTCGTGTGCCGGCGCGGGGCGTGCGTGGCGGCCGGCTGCGGGGACGGGGTGGTGGATGCGACGGCGGAGGAGGAGTGCGACGACGGCAACGACGTCTCCGGCGACGGCTGCGAATCCGACTGCACGTTCTCCTGCCGTGCCGACGCGGATTGCAACGACCTGCGGACGTGCAACGGCGTGGAGACCTGCGACACGGTCGCCCATCGCTGCGCGCCGGGGGTGAACGCGGCGGAGGGGACGCCGTGCCGGACGGCGGCCGGCGAGTCCGGCGGTTGCCGCGGGGGCATCTGCGCGCCCCCGGGGTGCGGCGACTCGACGGTCGGCGGTGGCGAGGACTGCGACGACGGGAACCTCGAGCCGGGCGACGGGTGCGAGAACGACTGCACCTGGACGTGTGTCGGCGACCCGGCCTGCGACGACGGCCGGTTCTGCAACGGCGCCGAGGTCTGCGACCTCGGGACGCACACCTGCGCGGCCGGGACGCCCCCGGCCGAGGGGACGGAGTGCAACCGGGACGGGGACCCGACGACGCGCGACATCTGCCGCTCGGGGACATGCCGGCCCTCGACGTGCGGCGATGGATTCCGCGACGAGGGGAACGGCGAGGCGTGCGACGACGGGAACCCCGTGCCCGGCGACGGGTGCGAGACGACCTGCCGGTACTCGTGCGTGGCCGTCCCAGACTGCGACGACGGGGACGCGTGCAACGGGTCGGAGACGTGCGACACGACGATGCACGTCTGCCTGCCCGGCAGCCGGCTGCTCGACGGGACGGCCTGCGCGCGTCCCGGCGGCGGGGCGGGTGAGTGCCGTTCCGGGGCGTGCGTGGCGCCGACGTGCGGCAACGGAACGCCCGACGCGGGCGAGGAGTGCGACGACGGGAACACGATGGCGGGCGACGGCTGCGAGACGACATGTCGCTACTCGTGCCATACGAGCGAGCAGTGCCAGGAGGTTCCCGACAACCCGTGCACTACCGACGCCTGCGCGTCGGTGCCGGGCGGGCAGGCATGCAGCCGGACGAGCAACACGAACCCGTGCGACGACGGCGACCAGTGCACGAGCGGCGACGTCTGCTCGGGCGGAACCTGCCGGGGCATGGCGACCGACGCGGACGGCGACGGGTACGGTCCGGGCGTCGGGTGCGGGGGCGACTGCGACGACGGGAACCGCGCGGTGAATCCGGGTGCGACCGAGGCGTGCAACGCGGCGGACGACGACTGCGACGGGGCGACGGACGAGACGTTCGCATGCGTGCGCGGGTCGTCGCGGGGGTGCACGGTGTCCGGCGGATGCGCGGGGACGGAGTCGTGCCTCTCCGACTGTTCGGGGTACGGTCTGTGCAGGTCGACCGGGACGGAAACCTGCAACGGGCTGGACGACGACTGCGACGGGACGACGGACGAGGGGTTCGCCTGCGCGCAGGGCTCGATGCGGGACTGCACGGTGAGCGGGGGCTGCGCGGGGAGGGAGACCTGCTCGGTCTCGTGCGTCTGGAGCGGCACGTGCGTGGTGACGGCGAGCGAGACCTGCAACGGCTCGGACGACGACTGCGACACCCTGACCGACGAGGGATTCGGCTGCCGGCTCGGGGCGACCGAAGGATGCACGCGGACGGGCGCCACGGGGACGTGCAGCGGCACGCGGACGTGCGGGGCGGGGTGCATCTGGGGCTCGTGCCTCGTGACGACGGCGGAGACGTGCAACTCGGTCGATGACGACTGCGACACCGTGATCGACAACGGCTTCACCTGCACGCCGGGGCAGATCGGGTCGTGCACGGTGGGGAGTTGCGCCGGGACTTGGACCTGCACGGCGTCGTGCGCGTGGGGCGCGTGCACGGTATCGGCGACCGAGTCGTGCAACGGCAGCGACGACGACTGCGACACGCTGACGGACGAGGGGTTCACCTGCCGCCTCGGCGCGACGGAGCCGTGCACGACGGCGTGCTCGACGGCCGGCAATCGCGCCTGCATCTCGGGGTGCGTCTGGGGTTCCTGCTGCGCCGCGACCGAAACCTGCGGCAACTCGTGCGACGACGACTGCGACACCCTGGCCGACGAGGGGTGCGGTGGAGTCATCTCCTGCACGAGCGACGCGCCGTGCACGCCGTCTGGGCTGATCTGCAACGAGAACTGGGGCATCTGCGTCGTGTCGAGCTGTGCGGGCCGGGACGACTTCACGCCGTGCGAGACGGTGACGTCGCCCGACCGATCCTACGACATCTGCGTCGACGAGACCTGCGTCTCCCCCGGCTGCGGCACGGCCGCGTGCAACGCGCCCGGGCCGAACTGGCCGCTCGCCGACACCAACCAGCGGACCTGCTACGACAACTTGGATGCGCTCGGGTCGTGCCCGGGAGGCATCCCGCCCGACACGACGTGCGACTCCACCGCCTTCTGCGGCCAGGACGCGCAGTACGGGTGGGACACCACCCACGCGGCGACCGAACGGTTCACGCGGACCACCGGGACCGAGCCGGTCGTCACCGACAACGTCACCGGCCTGATCTGGCAGGGGTGTTCGCGGGGCCAGACCGGCTCGTCGTGCACGGGGACGGCGACGACCGCCAACTGGGACACGGCCCTGTCGTACTGCGACGGCCTTTCCTGGGGAGGCTACTCCGACTGGCGGCTGCCCGACGAGTTCGAGTTGCAATCCATCGTGGACTACGGTCGGAGCTCCGGACCGCGTATCGACGTGACGGTGTTCCCGGCCACCCCGTCCAGCTACTTCTGGTCGTCGTCGTCCTGCGCCGGTTCTGCCTCCATCGCCTGGTACGTGGGCTTCGGCAACGGCAGCGTGAACTACGGCGGCAAGACGAATACTTTCTATGTCCGCTGCGTGCGCCGCGGACCGTGAGGAACGGGGGTTGGGGGTTGGGGCTTGGGGGGCGGGAGTGGTGACATGCCAGCGACGGTGCAGAGCTACCGGGATCTGGATGTTTGGAAGCAGGCGATGGACTTGGCGCTCGAGGTCTATCGGGCGTCTGCGTGCTTTCCGCCCGGTGAGCGGTTCGGCCTTGCCTCGCAGGTCCGGCGCGCCGCCGTGTCGATTCCGTCGAACATTGCGGAGGGGCACGCGCGCAGGTCGCGGGCGGAGTTCCTGCACCATCTGTCCATCGCCCTCGGCTCGGCGGCCGAACTCGGCACGCAGATCGAGCTTGCCGGCCGGCTGGCGTACCTCGCCGACGACCACCGCCGAGTGCTCGACGATCGACTGGCGGTCATCGGCCGGATGATTCACGGGCTGCGCCGCTCGCTGTCCCGCGTGCCCAACCCCCAACCCCCAACCCCCAACCCCCAGCGAGGCCGGCCGTGAGCGTGCGCACGCTCCACGGTGCGCCCGGGACGCCCGGTCGGGTCGGCCGGGCATGCGAGGGAACCCCGTCGTACCCACGGGATCGCCGGGGGACTGGAAGTGCCCGGGCAAGGTCGTCGTCGTCCTGCGCCGGTTCTGCCTCCAACGCCTGGAACGTGAACTTCGACAACGGCAACGTGAACAACAAAGACAAGACGAATACGAACTATGTCCGCTGCGTGCGCCGCGGAACGTGGATGCCGGAGCGCCTGGCCGGCCGGGCGGGGGAACCATGACTCCTGCCGCCCGGCCGGCATGCGAGGCGGATCCGATGGCCGCCGAGTACGACGAGCTGCGCTGGCTCGCGCAGGTCCTGGTCTTCCACGACCCGCTTGACGGATGCGAGGTCCGTGGCGACGTCGAGGCGTTGCGCCGCGTTCCCGCCCACAAGACCTTGGCAGGGTGTCGTCCCGGCTGCGGCCTGCCAATCGGGAACCCTACTCGTTCTGGTGGATGAGGACCGCGAGCGGCTGGCGACGGCCCACGACGCGATCGTCGAGTTCCTGCACGCGGCGCTGCGGTTGGAGCTGAACACCGCGCGCACCCGCCTCCGGCCGTGCTCCAGCGGGATCGACTTCCTGGGCTACGTGGTTCACCCGGATCACCGGCTGGTCCGGCGCCGGGTGGTCGGGAATCTGCGTGGCCGGCTGCAACGCTCCGAGCGTCGCCTGGTTCGAAGCGGACCGGCGGGCGCCATCCAGCTCCGGTACCCGGTGACCGCCTGCGACCGCTTGCTGGCCATCATGAACTCCTACCTGGCCCACCTCGCCCGGGCCAACGCCCGGCGACTCGTCGCTTCCCTTTGGCGCCGGTACGGCTGGCTCCGGGAATACCTCCGGCCCATGGGTGACAAGGTCCGCCGGCTCGATGCGCCACCCCGAGCATCGCTTTCGCTGGCGCGTCAGAACTCCTGGTTCGCCGCGCGTGCCGCACCGGGCGTGCTGTTCCTCCGAGTCGGGAGCCACTTCGAGCTGCTGGACGGGCAAGCGAGAAAGTTCGCCACCCGGCTCGGCCTGCGCGAGATCGCGCCACGGCCCGGGTTCCGCCGCCGCGCCGGGTTCCATCGCCGCTATCTGGCCCGCTTCATCGAGCGGGCCGTTCGTCTGGGACTGCCCGTGACCGTTGTCGAGCAGCAAGCGTGGGTCGGGCGGACCACCAGGCAGCGGCGAATCGCGGTCCGCTTGCTGCCCTGCCATCCGTCGTCCGACGGGAAGGAGGATGGAGCATGAAGTCTCTCGTCGTCATCGCCGGGGTCTGCATGGTCATGGGGGCCGTGCCGCTTCGGGCCGACGTCCCGCTTCCCCGGTTCACCCGCACCGAGCCGGGGGCCGGCTACCCCGTCGTGGCCGACGTCGCCACCGGTCTCGTGTGGCAGGGGTGCGCAGCCGGGTTGACGGGATCCGGATGCACCGGCTCGGCTTGGACCATGACTTGGCAGGCGGCCCTCGACTACTGCCAGGACTCGACCTGGGCGGGTTTCACCGACTGGTATCTCCCGAACGTGAACGAATTGAGAAGCATCGTGGACAACCAGCGCGTGTCGCCGAGCATCGACCCGACGGTGTTCCCGGCCACGCCGTCCACCGGCTTCTGGTCGTCGTCGTCCTACGCCGGTTCTGCCTCCTTCGCCTGGACCGTGTACTTCAACGCCGGCTACGTGAACCCCAACTACGCCAAGACGAGTACGTTCTATGTCCGCTGCGTTCGCCGCGGACCGTGAGTTGAGGCTTTGGTGCTTTGGTTCTTTGGTGCTTTCCGGGCGACGGGTTCACGACGCATCGCCGGCAGGCCTGGCTGGCCGCGCGCCGCCGGCGCGCTGCGGACCGCGGGCGGAACCAGAGCGTGCCGCGGTTGTTCCGCCCGACCACCGGCCACTCGTCCCGGGACGTCAGAGCGCGCCAACGCGCCATCGGAACACCGGGCGGTGCTCGCGCCGATGATGTCATCGTTGACAGGCTGCGGGACTTGGCAAAACTGTAGGTCGCGCGACGAGGAGCGCGGGCAAGGGGCCTCGGCGGGTTCGGGCGCGAACGGAGAGGAACAGTCGCTTCGCCCCGAGACGGACAAACGAGGTTCGGGGACAGGTCGCGGAGGCGACGCTTGGATCGCACGGGTCAGGTTCTCGAGGGGAAGTACCGGCTGGTCCGGCTGCTCGGCGAGGGCGGGATGGGGTCGGTGTACGAGGCGCAGCACGAGATCATCGGCCGCCGCTGCGCCGTGAAGTTCCTCCATCCGGAGATCGCGCGCAACGCGGAGGTCGTGAAGCGCTTCGTCCGCGAAGCACAGGCCGCCTCGGCGATCGGCCATCCCGGAATCATCGATATCTACGACGTCGGGACCACGCCGGACGGCGCGCCGTACCTGGTGATGGAGTTCCTCGACGGACGCCCCCTCGCCTCGTACCTCGGCGGCGGCCGAAGGCTCCCCCCGGTCCAGGCCGTCGAGTTGATCGCCCAGGCGCTCGCCGCGCTCGCCGCCGCCCACCGGCGCGGCGTCGTCCATCGGGACCTCAAGCCGGACAACCTCTACGTCGTCGAGCGACCGGGGATGCCGTCCGCCGTCAAGCTGCTCGACTTCGGCATTTCGAAGTTCACCCAAGGCGGCCGGCCCGAGGACCGGATGACGCGGACCGGAACGGTGCTGGGGACGCCGTACTACATGGCCCCCGAACAGGCGGCGGGGCGGCCCGACGTGGACTACCGGCTGGACCTGTACGCGATGGGGGTGATTCTCTACGAGTGCCTGACGGGCCGGGTGCCGTTCGAGGGGGAGAACTACAACCAGGTGATGGTCCGGATCCTGACCGAGGATCCGCTGCGCCCGAGGGCGCTCGAGCCGTCGATTCCGGAGGGTCTCGAGGAGGTCGTGCTGCGGGCGATGGAGCGGGACCGCGAGCGGCGCTACGGAAGCGCGGAGGAGATGCTCCGGGCGCTCGTGCGCTTCCTGCCGGCCGAGACGCGGGCGCGACTCGGCCTTCCCCCGGGCGACACCGACGCCGCGCGGATGCTCGCCGGGACGAAGATCGAGGGCGAGCCGCGCCTCACGAGGACGCCGCTCACCGGCGCGGGCGCGGTGACCGCCCTGGGCAGGGCGATGCCGTCCCGCGGCCGCCGCTGGCTGCCGCTCGCCGCGGCGGCGGGGCTGACGGTCGTGGTCGCCGCCGTTCTGCTCGTCTGGCGGCCGTGGCGGCGCGACTCCTCGTCGAACGCCGGGCCGCAGGTCGCGGCGGCCGTGGCGGCGGACGCGGCCGTTGCGCGCGAGCCGGTGCGTGCCGCGGCGCCGGCGGACGCCGAAGTCGAGAAGGAGACCCGGCCCGAGCCGGCGGTCGATGGCGGCGCGGCGGAGAAGACCGCCGCCGACGCGGCGGGCGAAGCCGCCGCCCAGACGACGAACGCCGCGCCGGTCCCGGGCCGGGTGACGATCGCGCTCAAGGACCTGCCCGCGGAGGCCGAGGTGCTGTACGACGGGAAGGTGATGTCGGAACTTCCGCTATCGGTCGAGCGCGGGACGACCGGGGCGACGGTGGAGGTCCGCGCCCCGGGGTACGAGACGTGGCGTTCGGTGGTGGTTCCCGACCGGGACATCGAGGTCGCCGTGCGGATGGAGCCGCGTGCCGCGGCGCGGGACGCCGGAAGAGCCGGCGGGCGGGACAGGACGACCGGGCGGGCCGACACGGGCGTCTCGACGACCGCGCAGGCGGCCGCGACGTCACCGCCGGACGCCGGCGCCCGGGCGGCGGAAGCCGGGACGACGCTGACCCAGGCGGGTCGCGGTACGGTGGTCATGACGAACTGGGACGAGGAGCCGTAGGGAGAGTCGGAGGCGCGGAGTCGATCTTCGCCCAGGCCTGCGCCGGGGCTTGCGCCTCCGACCGCGACGGCGCCTGCGACGACGACCACGACGGCGCCTGCGACGACGACCACGACGACATTCGGGATGTCGCGACGGTGATTTCCGGCCGTCACGAGGGGGAGCGACTATCGGCGCGCTCCGAGCGTCCGGGGCACCGCGGCGAGCGGGATGGCCGTGATGTTGCGATCGAGCCGGATCGTGGCGTCTCCGGGGTACACGACCCACAGATGCTCCAGCTCGAGGTCCGCGCAGGCGGCCTGCATCGAGCGCGTCCGCCGCGGAGCGTCCGCGTACTTGAACTCGACGCCCCAGCTCCGCCCGTGCCGGACCCAGAACAGGTCGAGCTCCGCGCCGGCATGGGTCGCCCAGAAGTAAACCTCCTGGTCGGTCAGGCCTAGGTGCCGGATGGTCTGTTCGAGGGCAAAGCCTTCCCAGGAGGCGCCGAGCTTGTTGTGGCCGGCGAGGTCGCGGGCGGTCTGGACGCCCCACAGGCAGTGGGCCAGCCCCGAATCGCGCAGATACAACTTCGGACTCTTGACCAGCCGCTTGCGGGTGTTGGGGTGCCACGGGTGGACCAGGCGCACCAGGAACGTCCCGGCCAGGATGTCGACGTACTTCCTCGCCGTCATGTCGGAGATGCCGAAGGACCGCGCCAGCTCGCTCCAGTGGAGCACCTGTCCGTGGTAGTGACTCAGCATGAGCCAGAACCGGCGCAGCGTGGCGGCCGGAATCGAGATGCCGAGCTGCGGGATGTCCCGTTCGAGGAAGGTGGTCACGTAGTGTTCCCGCCAGCGGAAGCTGGCCGCATCGTCCCGCGCCGTGAAGGAGGGCGGCAGGCCGCCCCGCAGCCACAAGCGCCGCATCGCCCCCGCGCCGACGTCCGACAGCCGGAAGCCGTGGAGGTAGTGAAAGGCGATGCGCCCGGCGAGGCTCTCGCTGCCCTGACGGATCAGATCCCGGGATGCGCTGCCCAGGATCAGGAAGCGCCGCGCGGGTCGTTCGTCCACCAGGAAGCGCAGCAGCGGAAAGAGATCGGGCTTCCGCTGGACCTCGTCGATGAGCACGGTTCCCCGCAGACCCTCCAGCGCGAGCTGCGGATGCTCGAGCCGGGCGGCGTCCCGCGGATTCTCCAGGTCGAAGGCGTGTTCGACCCGCAACGTCCTGGCCAACGTCGTCTTCCCGCACTGCCGCTCGCCCAGGACGGCGGTCACGGGAAACTGTCGCAGGAGCTTGCGCACCGCGGCGCGATCCAACGGCCGGTCGATCCACTTCGTCATGCATCGAGCCTACCGCTGCATCCTTGAAAAATCAAACGAACGCTATGAATTTTCAAGGATTGGGTTCCGGTGTTCCACCGTCGCCCGCGGCATCGGCGCCAGCAGGACGCCCGAGCGGTGCTCCTCGTCGGCACCGAGGTCGAGAAGGAGACCCGGCCCGAGCCGGCGGTCGATGGCGGCGCGGCGGAGAAGACCGGCGCCGACGCGGCGGGCGAAGCCGCCGCCCAGGCGACGGACGCCGCGCCGGTCCCGGGCCGGGTGACGATCGCGCTCAAGGACCTGCCCGCGGAGGCCGAGGTGCTGTACGACGGGAAGGTGATGCCGGAACTGCCGCTGTCGGTCGAGCGCGGGACGACCGGGGCGACGGTGGAGGTCCGCGCCCCGGGGTACGAGACGTGGCGTTCGGTGGTGGTTCCCGATCGGGACATCGAGGTCGCCGTGCGGATGGAGCCGCGTGCCGCGGCGCGGGACGCCGGAAGAGCCGGCGGGCGGGGAAGGACGACCGGGCGGGCCGACGCGGGCGTCTCGACGACCGCGCAGGCGGCCGCGACCTGACCGCCGGACGCGGGCGCCCGCCCGGCGGAAGCCGGGACGACGCTGACCCAGGCGGGTCGCGGTACGGTCGTCATGACGAGTTGGGAAGAGCAGTAGCTCGACTGTGCCGGATCGGTCCTTGGCCGCCACCGTGGTCCAACCCTGCGAGAGCATTGTCGGTCGTAGGGGCGCCACATAGCCGTCCCGAAGGGCCGGCGAGTGCGCCCGAAACGCTGACGCGACGAGGCGCGACGGGTCAAGGCCGATGCCCCTCCCGGAATCCCGGCCCAACACCAGCGGGCCCGACGCAAGGCGTCGTCGTGGTGGCCGTCGTCGGAGAGTGGATGCGGCTCACCGTGCGGGTGACGCGGGGAATCGCCGGCGCGCGGCTTCGCCTCCGCGCGGGAACCGAAGAGGATCATCCGGCGGGCCTCCAGGCGCATGAGCGCCTCGGTCAGTCGGCGGGTCTCGGCTTCCAGCGCCGCGGCCCGCTCGGCAGGCTCCTCGCCCCAGTCCACTTCCACGCCCATGATCCGCATCCCAGCCGACGGGTTTCGCGGTGGTCCAGCACGGGGCGCGCCGCATGCGCGGCGGGCGCGGCGCCGCGCTACTTCCCGGTGTGGGCCTCGATGTCGGCCGCGGTCTTCGGAATCGGGGGCCCCAGGACGCGCTTGCCGTCCTCGGTGATCAGGACGTCGTCCTCGATGCGGATGCCGCCGAAGTCGCGGTAGGCCTCCACCCGGTCGTAGTCGATGAACTCCTTGTGTCGCCCTTCCGCGCGCCACTGATCGATCAGCGGGGGGTTGAAGTAGATCCCGGGTTCGACGGTGAAGACGAAGCCGGGCTCGAGGGTGCGCGACATGCGGAGAAAGCCGAGGCCGAACTGTTCGCTGCGCCGGCCCCCCTCGCCGTAGCCGACGATGTCGCCGAGGTCCTCCATGTCGTGCACGTCGAGGCCCAGCATGTGGCCCAGGCCGTGGGGGAAGAACAGGGCGTGCGCCCCGGCCTCGACGGCGGCGGCGGGGTCGTCCTTCAGCAGCTTGAGGTCGACGAGTCCTCGGGCGAGGGTCCGGGCGGCGCCGAGGTGCAGCTCGAGGTTGGTGATGCCGGGGCGGGCGCGTTCGATGGCGTGGGTCTGCATCGCCAGGCACAGGTCGTACAGGTCGCGCTGACGGGGGGTGAACCGGCCGTCGACGGGGAAGGTGCGGGTGATGTCCGAGGCGTAGCCGTTGGACGACTCGGCGCCCGCATCGACCAGCAGCAGCTGGCCGGGTTGCAGGACGCCGTCGTAGCTCTCGTTGTGGAGGACCTGGCCGCGCACGGTGACGATCGGCTGAAAGCACTGCGCGCGGTCGCGAGCCAGGGCGAGGCCCTGCATGGCGCCGGCGATCTCGGCCTCGCGAACCCCCGGCCGCGTCATCGCCATCGCGCGCAGGTACATCTCGCGGGTGACTCCCAGGGCCTCCTCGATCTCGGCCACCTCCTCGGCGGTCTTGTGCAGCCGCAGGTTCACGACGGCGCGCTTGAGCGGCATCGATTCGCCGGCGGCGAGGTCGCCGGGGGCGACGCCGAGGAGGGCGGCGAGGCGCAGCCTGGCGTCCGCCTGGAAGGGCGTCAGGTAGTGGATCGGGACGCCCTTGGCCTTGAGATCGGCCAGGAGCCCCGGCAGTTCCGCGGGGGGCAGCGTTTCGGTGATTCCGGCCTCTGCCGCGCGTTCGGCCGGCGACGGCAGCGGGCCGCTCCACACGATGTCGTCCATCGTCACGGGCGCGGCGAACAGGACGTCCCGTTCGCGGTCCATCCAGCTCAGCGCCGCCAGGTCGGGCTCGTTGCGGCCGACGAAGTAGAGGAAGTGGCTGTGCTGCCGGAAGCGGTAGGTGTTGGCGGGGTAGGTGCGCGGCTGGAGCGCGTGTCCCAGCCACAGCACGACCCCGTCCCGGACCTGTTCGCGCAGCCGCCGGCGCCGTTCGACGTAGACCCTCGCTTCGAACATGGTGGTCGCACCTCCGTCGCCCTCCATACCGGGAAGCGGCGGCCGGCGCAACCGGGGCGGCCGGGCCCGAATCGCGCCGCGCGCTCCGCCGCCGGTCGGAGGACCGTCACGGCGGAATCGTGGTCCAGCCGGTGCCTCCGCGGCGGCCGCGGATTTGCGCGGCGGTCGGCCGCGTGCTATGAAGCGCCCTCGGGTGAAGGACGGTGCGTCGTTGCACGCCGCGATCCGGGCGCACGGGTCGGGGCGGAGGCCGGGGATGCTCCGGCGGGCGACGCGGGTGGGGACCGCAGCTTCACGGGCGGAGCGGCGCGGGTGCGCCGCTCGACGAACGGAAGGGAGGACGACGCATGACGGAAAGGACGGTTCGGTCGGTGCGGAAAACGGTGGCGGCGCTCGTGCTGGCGGCGCTGGCGGGGCCGGCGTGCGACGACGAGTCGGAGAACCCGGCGGGGGTGATCGGCTTCGCGCAGGAAGCGCAGAGCGTCGCGGAGAACGCGGGTTACGTGGACCTCGTGGTGCAGCGCAACGGGGGAACGACGGGCGAGGTGACGGTGCGGGTGGCGACGCAGGCGGGCACGGCCGCCGCGGGGGCGGACTTCGAGGCGGTGTCGATGACGCTGACCTGGGCGGACGGCGCGGATGCGCCGGCGACGGTGCGCGTGCCGATCCGGACCGACGTGCTCACCGAGCCGGCGGAGACGTTCACCGTGGTCCTGTCGGACCCCACGAACGGCGCGGTGGTCGGGCGGGCGACGGCCGTGGTGACGATCGCGGACACGCCGTGCACGGAGATCGCGGAGGACATCACGGTGGACACCACCTTCCCCCGCGGCTGCTACCACGTGACCGACAACATCACGGTCACCGCCACGGTGACGGCCGAGGCGGGGGCGACGTTCGTGTTCGACCAGGACGTCGGGTTCTACTTCGACACGCCGGGGGTGCTGCGGGCCCTCGGCACGGCCGAGGCGCCGGTGCTGTTCACGGGGGTGGAGCCGATCCGCGGCTATTGGGAGTCGCTCGAGTTCTACAACTGCGCGCGCTCGCAGAGCGTGCTCGACCACGTGATCATCGAGTACGCGGGCGGCGACGGCGCCTGCGGCGGGCTGATGCTGGACAACGGGACGCGCGCGGCGGTGCGGGATTCGGTGCTGCGTCACAGCGCGGCGTACGGGGCGTGCCTCGGCCGCGACGTGCAACTCGAGTGGGCCCGCAACACGCTGACCGGCAACGCCTCCGGCGCGGCGGACGTGAGCCCGAACGCCGCCGGACAGCTCGACGCCGCCTCGACCTATCACGGCAACGATCACGATTGGGTCCGGCTGGACGCGGACCGCGGCAGTCCGACGGTGGACCAGACGTGGCCGGCGATCGACGTCGAGTACCGGGTCGCCGGCCGATTGTGGCCGACCGCGCATCTGACGATCGCGGCGGGGGCGGAGCTGGTGTTCGAGCAGGACGCCGAGATCTACCTCCAGAGCGGCGCGGCGCTGACCGCGGTCGGCACGGCGGCGTCGCCGATCGTGTTCCGCGGGGCGGAGAACACGCGGGGCTACTGGGACGGCATCGAGCTCTACGGCACGGACAGCCTGGACAACCGCCTGGAACACGTGCGGGTCGAGAACGGGGGCGATCCGGCGGAGGGCTGCGGGTTGAGCGTGGGCGATGATGCCCGGGCCGTGGTGCGCGAGAGCGTGATCCGCGGCAGCGCCGGCTACGGCTTCTGCGCCGGCCACGCCGTCGAGTTGACCTTCGAGAACAACGAGCTGACCGACAACGCCCTCGGGCCCGCCTCGCTGGCGGCCAACGCCGCGGGGTTCCTCGACGCCGGCTCGACGTACTCCGGCAACACCGTGGACTTCGTGTTCGCCCGGACGAACAGCTCGTATCCCGAGCGGGACCAGACCTGGTCGGCCCTCGACGTGCCCTACCGCGTCGATGGCCGGTTGTGGCCGACGGGACATCTGACGATCGCGGCGGGGGCGGAGCTGGTGTTCGAGCAGGACGCCGAGATCTACCTCCAGAGCGGCGCGGCGCTGACCGCGGTCGGCACGGCGGCGTCGCCGATCGTGTTCCGGGGGCTCGAGCCGACGGCCGGCTACTGGGACGGCGTGGAACTGCACGGCTCGAACAGCGTGGACAACCGGTTCGAGTACGTGACGATTTCGGGCGGCGGGGCCGAAGGGACCGCCTGGGATGCGAACCTGCGGCTGGGCAGCACCACGCGGATTTCGGTCACGAACTGCACGATCACGAACAGCGCGGGTTGGGGGGTCTGGGTCGCCAACACCGTGACGGTGAACGCGGACCTGGAGACCGCGAACAGCTTCTCGGCCAACGCGCTGGGCGCCGTCTACCGCGAGCCGTAGGACCGCCGGCGGCCCTGCGGGGCTCGGGAATCGCCGCCTGGCGCGGCGGGGGGCCGCCCGCATGCGTGCCAACCGTTTCTCGTGCGTGAATTGGCTGGACGTAGGGGCCTCGCGGGAGCACTCGCGCCGGGACGCCCGCTGCGCGGCCGTCCGGCGCTACGTGGCTCCCCTACCGGCCGGACAGGAAACCTGGTGCGCGACTGGTTGGCACCTATGGGGGCCGCCCGGCCTTCTTTCCCGGTGGGGGCGCTGTGCTCAGGGACGGCGGTTTGCGCCGCGCCGCCGGCGCGCCGCCGGGAGCGCGGCGAGGAGAAGAAGAACGGCCGGCATCGAGGCGGCGCCGCCCGAGCGGGAAAGGCGGCAGCCGCAACCGCCGCCGCCGTCCGCGACTTCCGGAGCGTCGCCCGCGGCGTCGGCCGTCGCCTCGCCGTCGGTCCACGCCTCGTCCGTCGGGCGCCCGTCGGATTCGGCATCCGGAACGCCAGCGGCGTCGCCGGCGACGTCGGCATCGGCCTCGGCATCGGCATCGGCGTCGGGGCCGACCGGGTCGCCTTCGTGCCATTCGTAGGCGCCGAGGTCGAAGCCGGCGCCCTGGGGGCGGAAGACCTCGTCCCGGTCGAGGTCCGGGGCGAGGTCGGGGGAACCGGAATCGATCGCCGGCGAGGTCGGGAGCAGGTGGACGTCGCGGGCGGCGTAGTCGACGAAGTGCTCGGTCGGGTCGGCAACGATCAGATTGTGGTCCTCGACGATGCGGACGCCCTCGTCGAGGCTGATGTCGGTGGTCAGGTTGTTGCGGACGACGCAGTCCTCCGAGGGGCGGCCGTCCTTGTGGTCGCCGATCGAGATCCACGGCGGGCCGGGGCGGTCGGCGTTGAGGTCGAGCACGGTGTTGTTGACGATGCGGCAGTTGCGGGCGCCGAGCAGCGTGATGCCGTGCCAGTGGTCGGTGAGGATGACGTTGTTCTCGATCACCCAGTCGACGAAGAAGCCGTCGAAGCAGCCGATCCCCTGGAGGGTGCCGCGGAACGGCTGGTCGGGGTCGAGGTAGTTGATGATCGTGTTGCCGCGCAGGACGATGCCGACGACCTCGCCGGTCCCGACGCCGGCCTCGGTGCGCGACCAGGACTGGAAGCCGTCGTCGTGGTTGTCGTTGACGTCGAAGCAGCGCATCACCGTGTTGTACTGGAAGACGCCGTGGTCGCCGAGGCCGCGCAGGCCGTCGCCGGCGAACCCGTCGACCACGTTGCGCTCGACGAGCGCCCGGCGGCCTGAGACGCTGATGCCGAAGTTGATGTTGCGGATGCGGTTGCCGCGGATCGTGACGTCGTCGCCGCCCACGGAAACGGCCTCGCAGGTGCGCTGGTCCCAGTCCTCGCGGGTCCAGGCCGAGCTGTCGTCGCCGGTGAAGATCTCGCAGTCCTCGACGGTGATGTGGTGGCTCGGGCCGCGCCAGCCGTGCGACTCGATCCAGACCAGGGTGTCGTAGTCGTCGTCCGGGGCGTGCGCGTAGCTCACCGACAAGCCGCGCACGACCCAGCCGGCGGCGGCCTGGAAGTGCAGCCGGCGCACGGTCGGCGTGTGGCCGGGCTCGGCGGCGATCGTGATCACCCCGTCGTTGTAGCTGCTGCGGATCAGGATCGAACCGTGGTATCCGCTGCGGAGCAGGATCGTGTCGCCGGGGCGGATCGGCGCGCCGGCGTTGCGCGGCACCAGCGTCGCCCCCTCCACGTAGGGCAGGGACTCCCAGTCCCGCGTCTCGTAGAGACCCGCTTCGATCACTTCCTGCAGCGTCCGCCAGGGCCGCGCCGCGGAACCGTCGCCGGAGGGACTGCCGGCGGCCGGGTCGACGTAGAAGGTGGCGGCCGGTGCCGCCGCAGAGAATAGGGTCGTCGCGATCAGCGTCAGGATCCATCGTCCTGGTCTCATGGCCGCACTCCTCGTTGCCCCGCGGTTCGGGGTCGCCGGTCGGGTCGTACGGACTCAATCTGACGGAGCGGCCGGTGGCGGTCAAGCCGAACCGAGAGTGAGCTATCCGCGCTGTCGCACGTTCGGCCGGCCCGGCATCCGTCCGTGGTGGTGTTTCCCTGCGTGTCACACCACAGCTCGTGCATCGCCGCGTCCGGAAGCACAACAGCGCGGATGGCTCAGAGTGATCCGGGGGCGGTTCGTTTCCGCTTCAGGGCGTGGTAGGCTCGAGGTGGCCGTTGGCCGGAAGGGCCGCCGCTCGCGCGGCCGATCGGGGAGGCCGTCGTTCGAGGCGCCGTTCGAGCGAAGGAGGCTTTCATGGTGCGGCGGGCATGGTTCATCGTTGCGGGGCTCGTGCTGGTGTCGTGCGCGGCGGGGTGTCCCGGCCGCGGCGGGTCGGGGACGGTCGAGCCGACCGGCGGCGGGACCGCCGGACCGCATGGAACGCCGGGAACGCCGCCGGACTCGTCGATGTCGCGCGCGGAGGTTCCGGACGAGTACAAGTGGAATCTCGCGCCGCTGTTCGCGGACGATGCCGCGTTCGAGGCGGGGCTGGCCGAGGCGGCGTTGCAGCGCGGCGAGTTGGCGGGGTGCCGGGGGACGCTGGCGGACGCCGAACGGCTGGAGCGGTGTCTCGACCTGTACTTCCGCGTCCGGCTGCTGACGAACAAGCTGACCTTGTACGCCAACCTGCGGCTGGAGACGGACACGGAGTCGGCGGAGGCGCAGGCGCGGTCGGACCGGGCGCTGGCGGCGATGCAGGAATTGATGGCGCTGGCCGCGACGTTCCGCGGCGAGTTCCTGGCCTGGGACGAGGCGGCGCTGGCGGCGGCCTACGAGGCGCGACCGGGGCTGCGGTCCTACCGTCCGTACCTCGAGCGGATCCGCGAGCGTCGCGCGCACGTGCTGGGTGAGGAAGCCGAGCGGGTGTTGTCGCTGGCGGGCGACAACCAGTGGGCGGAGATCGACCTCAACGAGATCCCGTCGGACCACGAGAAGGTGTTCGACTCGCTGCTGGCCGAGATTCCGCTGCCGAGGATCGTGGACGAGTCGGGGGCGGAGGTGCAGCTCGCGCTGTCGAACTACGCGCGCTACCGGGCGTCGCCCGAGCGGCGGGTGCGGGAGGCGGCGGTCGAAGGGTTGTTCGGGGCGCTGCGGGCCTTCGACGGTGCGTTCGCCGCGGCGCTGGCGGGGCAGTTCCGCTTCAACGTGTTCCTCGCGCGGGCGCGGGGCTACGAGCGGGCGATCGACGCCTACCTGTGGCGGGACCAGGTCGATCCGGCGATCTACGAGGGGCTGGTGCGGGCGGTGGAGGCCAACACGGCGCCGGTGCGGCGCTACCTCGAGCTGCGCCGCCGGCTGATGGGGCTCGACGAGCTGCACATCTACGACCTGTACACGCCGCTGGTGCCGCCGGTGGAGTCGCGCATCCCCTACGAGCAGGCGGTGGAGGAGATCCTCGCCGCCGTCCGGCCGCTCGGGGAGGAGTACCTCGCGACGCTGGCCGAGGGGCTCGACCCGCGGAACGGCTGGATCGATGTCTATCCGCACCGGGACAAGCGGAGCGGCGCGTTCTGCGCGTACGTCTACGGCGAGCATCCGTGGGTCTTCATGAACTACTTCGAGGAGCTGGACGACCTGTTGACGCTGGCGCACGAGTTCGGCCATGCGATGCACAGCCACCTGGCGATGAAGCACCAGCCGTACGTGACGTCGAGCTACGTGCCGCTGGTGGCCGAGACCGCCTCGACGTTCAACGAGGTGCTGGTGCTGCGGCGGCGGATCGAGCAGGCGCCGACGGACGACGAACGGTTGTACCTGCTGGGGGAGCTGGTGGAATCGATCCGGACGACGATCTACCGCCAGGCGTTGTTCGCGGCGTTCGAGCTGGAGGCGCACGCGGCGGTGGAGGCGGGAACGCCGATCACGGCGGAGTTCCTCGAGCGGACGTATCTCGACCTCTTGCGGCGGTTCTACGGCGACGGCCTGACGCTCGGGGAGAACGACGGGATGGAGTGGGCGTACATCCCGCACTTCTACTGGAAGTTCTACGTCTACTCGTACGCGGGCGGGCTGGCGGCGGGGATCGCCTTGGGCGAGAAGGTGCTGGCGGGCGGCGAGGCGGAGCGCGAGGCGTACCTCGGGATGCTCCGCGCCGGCTCGTCCAGGCCGCCGCTCGAGCTGTTCCGCGAGGCGGGGGTCGCCCCGAGCGACCCGGCGGTGGTCGGCGCCGCGGCGCGGTTGCTGGACGATTCGCTGACGCGGATGGAGGAGATCCTTGCCCGGCGCGGCGGCCCATCGAAATAAACCTCACTCGAGAAGGCCTCGCGGACCTGGACGGGGCGGGAACGCCGGTCCGGGGCAAATCCTTCCAACGCCGACACCCAGGTCGACTCCCACGCCCACGCCCACGCCGACGTCCACGCGGTCGCGAGGCCGGTGTGGGGCCGGATCGTCGCTGCCGGCCCGAGTTGCATGGACGCGTGCGCTGCCGAAGGCGACCACAGGGTACGCGTCGCCGGGGGCATGGAGATCGGACCGGTCGATGACCCCGCGGTGGGCTGGACCCTCGTGGGCAGGGCGGCTAGACTCGGTGTCATGGATGCGAGGCTCCCTGGCAGCCACCGCGCGGCCTTGGAGGGCTATGCGGAGCGACTGCGTCGGCGTTTCGTCGACCGTCTCCGGTTCGTGCGGCTGTTCGGCTCCTGGGCGCGAGGCACCGCGGGGCCGGACTCCGACATCGACGTCGCCGTCGTCATCGAAGGGCTGACGCAGGCGGAATGGGCGGAGGCGGTAGCCCTCGCCGCGGACTCCGAGATCGAAGGTGGCGAGCCGCTGTCGCCGTTCGTCGTGTCCGGCGAGCGGTTCGATGAGTTGGTGCGGCGCGAGCGCCGCCTGGCCACGGACGTTCTGCGGGAAGGGGTGAGCCTGTGACGGACGAGAACGTGCGGCGCAACGTCCAGGATGAGTTGCGGCTGGCCGACAGCGCCCTCGCTGCCGCGCGGGCCCTCGTCGACCTGGGTCTGGCGCCCGACGCGGCGAGCCGCGCGTACTACGCAGCACTCCACGCCGCCCGCGCTCTGCTCTTCAGCGTCGGTCTCGACCCCGGATCGCACCGCGCCGTCCGCACGCTGGTGTCCCGGCACTTCGTCCAGACCGGCGTGCTCGCGCCGGAGCACTCCAAGGAACTGGCCCAGCTCGAGGCGCTCCGCTCGGCCGGCGACTACGACACCGCCTTCGCGCTCGGTCCTGCGCAGATCCGGCCCGAGGTCGAGAAGGCGCAATCGTTCGTCGAGGCATCCCGCGAGATCCTGCGGCGAAGCGGCCTCGCCACCTAGCTCCCACGGTCCTGTCCCTCGCCAGAACTCCGTCCGAGCCTGGATGGGCTGTCGCGAGCGGCCTTCGCGGCGAGCGTGGCGCACGGCGTGCGGCTGGTCGGGTGCCGGCTGTCAGCGCCCGGGATGCGAACTCGAGACGGGGAGCAGACGCTCGAGCTGTTCCGCGAGGCGGGGGGCGACCCGAGCGACCCGGCGGTGGTCGGCGCTGCGGCGAGACTGCTAGACGATTCGCTGACGCGGATGGAGGAGATCCTGGCCCGGCGCGGGGATCAGCGCGGCGGCGATTCGTCGTCGCAGCCGGCGCCGAGGCCGTCGCCGTCGGCGTCGACGAGGTCGCGGGGGTCGTAGCTCCGGAGTCCCTCGCAGGTGTCGCAGGCGGTGATGCCGTCGCCGTCCGGGTCGGTCTCGTCGGTCGGCACGGCGGCCCGGTACGCCGCGAAGGACCATTCGAAGGAGTACGGGCAGCCGTCGCAGACCCAGCCCCACGGATCGCGGTCGTCGCGGAAGCCGAAGGGGACGGGATAGATCCAGGCGGGTTGGGCGACCGGGAGATCGGGGCAGGTGTCGCAGCCCGAGCGTCGTCCGAGGCGTGGGTCCCATTCGTCGTCGGCGAGCGGGAAGCGTTCGTCGGGCCAGGCGTCGCCGTCCTGGAAGACCGGGTCGAGCAGGCGGCCGGGGCCGAGGATGCGGGGGTCCTGGCCGGGGGCGTCGCGGTCGATCGCGCGGGGGTTGGGGAGGTAGAGGCAGACGTCCCAGCCGTTGCGGATGCCGTCGCCGTCGCTGTCGTCGCGGAGCCAGCGGTACAGGTCGCGGTGCTCGTCGCGGGCGCAGGTCGGGGAGGGGAGGGCGGCGACGGACGGTCCGGCGGGGCGCCACGGGTCCTCGCCGAGCAGCAGCAGGGTGGCTTCCCCGGCGCCGAAGCCGCATTCGCCGCGGCCGATGCGGTAGATCGCGCCGTTCGAATCGCGAACGATCAGGGTCTCGCCCGAGTCCTCGTAGCCGATCAGCAGGATCACGTGGCCGACGCATCCCGGGTCGTCGCGGGGGCAGGCGCCGGGGGCGCAGCGGAGCCGGCCGGGGCGGTCGGGGTCGGGGACCAGGGGTCCGCCGACGACATCGACGAGGACGTAGCCGGCGGCGAGCCAGGCCGGAGCCTGGGCGGCGTCGAGGCGCCGGTGGGCGGCGAGCGGGACGCGGAAGAAGACGGGCGGGCCGGCGCCGAGGCGGGCGGCGACCTGGGCGATCTCGCAGCCGTCGTCGGCGAGCGGTTCCGGGGGCCGGCGGGGTCCGTCGCCGTCGGGGTCGCCGGCGCCGGGGCGGTGCACGAGCGGGCAGGTTCCGGGGAACGGCTCGCCGGCGAGGCGGGCCGACAGACGGGCGTAGGCGGCGGTGTGGTCGTGCAGTCCCGGCAACTCGTAGGGGAAGCGGTAGGGGGCCGCCGCTTCCTGCACGGTGCCGATGCGGTCGAGCCACTGCCAGTAGCCCCAGCCGGTCCGCGCGTACTTCAGCGCGTAGGGGTGGAACGGGTCGAAGCTGGCGCCGCGGTTCTCTCCGCGTTCGTTCATGAACGGCCAGACGGCGCTGCCGCCCCAGGCGAAGCCGAGGCCGGAGCAGGAGAGGATCAGTTGTTCGGAGAGGTCGAGGACGGCGCGACCGCGTTCGTCGAGGCGCAGGAGGCCGTGCTCGGCGGCGCGGGGGTCGTCGTCGCCGGGGCGTCGCAGGCAGCCGGGGGGAGGCTCGGGAAAGACGCCCGGGGCGTCGCAATTGTTGATCGCGTACTGGACCTCGGTCGCGGCGACCTCGGCGAACAGGGCGCAGGTGCCGGTGGCGCCCTGGTGCGAAGGGTCGCGGGTGAAGTCCTCCCAGGTCACGCTTTCCGGCAGGTGCCCCTTGGCGTTCGGGCCGGCCGGGAAGGCGGGGGGCGGCGGCGCGGGCGGCAGGCGGCGGATCGCCTCGAGCAGCGGGGCGGTGGCGGCAGGGTCGGGGCGGTCGCCGGGCGCGAGCGCCCACGGCGGGTCGCCGCCCGCGGCGGCGCCGGCGAGGAGCAGAGCAAGGCGTAGAGTTTCTAGCACGCGGGCCTCCAGGATGGGGCGGCGCGAGGTGCGGGGGCGGCCGGCGGGGCGGGCGACATGGCGCGGGATCGACGTTGCCCGCGCCGGTGGGATTCCGCAACGGCCGTCCCCAGGCTGTCCTCCCCCGGTCCGTTCGCGGTGCGGGGCCGCCGTTCAGGCCCACGGGATCGTGAACAGGTAGGCCGTTGCGCCCGCGAACACGACGAAGCCGAGGCCGAGGAAGGCCCAGCGGATGCGCGTCTTGAAGACGAGCGCGATGCCGGCGAGGAACAGGGACACGGTGAAGAGCACCACGTCGAAACCGAAGTTGTCGCTCGTACCGTTCGCCTGCCGTCCGCCCTCGAACTTGCCGTCCGCCTGCTCGAACTGCTCCAGGCCGTCCTTGAGCATCCCCATGATGTACTCTTCGCCCAACTCGCGATCGAGCCCCGCGAGCAGCAGTTCGTCGGGGAATGCGGCAGCCTTGTCGTCGTCGTCGGTGTAGTACTCCGGGGGAAACCCGAGGGCCCGATAGCCGTCTTCGCTGATCTGGCGCGTGTACAGGTACTTGGCCACCGTGAGCTGGCGCTGCTTGACCACCGGGTCCTCGGTGGTGACCCCTTCGAGCACCAGCTGTTTGGCCTGCAGGTCCAGGTTCATGTCGCGGGCCACCGCAGTGACGCCGAGCCCGAAGCTGGTGGACGCCTTGGTGGCGAGGGTGGCGGCTTCGCCGTATGCCTCGGAGGACTGGCCGCCCCACAGGTCGCCCTGGTAGGTCGCCCAGGCGCTGCCCACCGCGGCGAGACCCAGCAGCACCGCGGCCGCCAGCTCGAACCGATCCAGCGGCTTCGGCTTCTCGTCCGCTGCCCGTTCCGTTTCGGTCTTCTTCTGCTCCTCCATGGACTTCCCTCCTTTCCGCGGAGCCGCCTCGGCGACGACCCAGGTGGCGAAGCATCCGCCACGTATCCGCGCGGGGTGCGCGGGGGTTCCGGTGCCCCCCCGGTTTCGACCGGGTCGGGCGACCCTCCCTGCCGCACGGCGGCAACGATAGCAGCCGGGGATGCTCGGGGCAACGGTGCGCCCGGCCCCCGAATCCCGCTCCATGGAGTCTCCGGAACGGTCCTCCGACCGGGTGGGGGAGCGCGCGGCGCGCCAGGCGCGCAGCGCCTCCGCGCGCAAGGGCTCCCGCAGGGCCCAGCGCACCGCGCGGGCAAGAACCGTGGGCCCAGGGGCTCGACGCCTTCGTCGGCTGTGCCACGCCCGTGCGAGCATCCGGGCCAGGCTGTCGGCTTGGGCTTGCGGTGCGATTTGGGCGGCCCCACGATTCCGCCGCCGCCGGCAGGTCAGGCGATCTCGCCCGCGTGCAGTCGCTCCACGAACGTCCGCCAGGGAAGGATTTCGATGTCGCCGACCCGGCGCGGCTCGCGTTCCTGGCACACGAGGACCTTCCGGCGCACCTTGTGCTCTTGCGCCAGTGCGCGCAGGCCGCGCAGGTCTCCTTCGTGGACGCGCGCGCCGCTCTTGACTTCGACGGCGGCGCGCATGTCGTCGAGCACGAAGTCCACTTCGTAGCCGCTGGCGGTGCGCCAGAAGCGGATCTCGAGGTCCGGACGACGGTAGCGGCGGTAGTTCATCAGTTCCAGCAGGATGTAGTGTTCGAAGCTCTTGCCGCACTCGGCGCTGCCGGGGAGCGGCCGGCGGCGCGCCAGATGGTTCGCGACGCCGACATCGAAGAAGTAGAACTTCTCGGTCCGGATCGTCCGCCGGTTCCGGACGCGCGTCCAGGGGGGCAGGCGGAAGCCGAGCAGGGTGTCTTCGAGGATCTCGTAATAGGACCGGACCACCTTCGCGCTGACGCCCGCCTCGCGCCCGATGTTGGTGAAGTCGAGCAATTCCCCGTTGCCGATCGCCGCGACCCGCAGGAACTCGGCGAAGGCGGGGATGTTGCGCAGCGCCGCCTCGGCGGCGATCTCCTCGCGCAGGTAGTCGGCCACGTAGGCCCGCAGGTCGTCTTCGGGCGACTCGGAGAGGAAGTGCGGCGGCAGGAGACCCGCGATCATCACCCGTTCGAGGTCGAAGCCGGTCGTCTCGAGGCACGACAGCGGTCCGAGCTCGCGGCGGACGGCGCGTCCGGCGAGCAGGTTGGCGTGTCCCCGCCGCAGCTTCCGAGCGCTCGAACCGGTCAGCAGGAAGGAGGCCCGGCGATTCTCGATCAGCCAGTGGACTTCGTCGAGCAGCGCGGGCACGCGCTGGATCTCATCGATGACGGTGAGCGCGCCGTCCCAGCGTTCCCGGAGCAGGGCGGGGCGGGCGGCGTATTCGGCGAAAACGTCGGTCCGGAGCAGGTCGATATACCGTGCGCGACGTCCGGGCAGGAAGTGTTCGCGGATCCAGAACGACTTGCCGACCCGTCGGGGGCCCCAGAGGAAGGCCGAGCGCCCGGGTTTCAGGTCGAGGTCGAGGAGTCTTCGGACGATCGTTCCCATGACGGCAGTTTATCATGATATTCCGTCTCGACAAGTCCGATTGTCATACCGGCATCCCGCGGTGGCGATGCCGCGCGGAGAGCCCCGCGCGGGAGATTCGCGTGGGTGTCGCCCGCGCCGGCCCTGGGCATGGCCCGGGTTCGGCCGGCCCGGGCCGGCGGGATTCCGCACGGGTGCGTGTCGGGTCAGTCGCAGATGTCCTGGCAGCAGACACGCCCCGCTTCGCAGGTCAGCGAGGTGTCGTCCGGGGCGGCCCAGCAGCCGGTGCACCGCTCGCCCTCCACGCAGTTCGTGTACCCCGACGACGAACAGGTGCTCGAGGGCGCCGGGACGCAGCACCAGCCGCCGCGCGGGCAGTCCTCGTGGCCCTCTCCCGCTGCGGGCTCGGTGCCCACCGGGCAGATCACCCACCGGTACTCCGTGCAGGTGCCGCCGCGCGCCTCGCACCGCGGGTACGAAACGGTGTCGGTCGGGATGTCCACCGGCACGTCGGTCGGGACGTCGGTCGGGATGTCGGCGGGGACGTCGGTCGGGATGTCGGCGGGGACGTCGGTCGGGATGTCGAGCGGGATGTCGGCGGGGACGTCGGTCGGGATGTCGGCCGGAATGTCGGCGGGGACGTCGGCGGCATCCGGCTCCCCGTCGGTCCCGGTGTCGCCGTCCGTGCCTCCCTCGGTCGTGTCGGAGGTTTCCGCCGTATCGGCGGGACTCGAATCGTCCCCGCCGCAGCCGGCGATCACGGTCGCGCATGCGAGCAGTGCGAAGAACCAGCGACGTCCCGGCATGATGCCTCCTTTTCCCTCTGCAACACCGGCGGTCGCACTGCCGGCGGGTCACAAGCCTAGCATGGGCCGCTCGGCGCGCAACCGATGCCGGACCGGCGCAGGGACGTCCCGCAGGACTCCGTTCACGAACCGGGTGCGGGCGGAGCGGCTGATGGCGGTCGTCGGGCCGTCGCCCGTGCCGTGGAGCGCGAGGGCGTGTCGTACGGGGCGGTGCTACGCGGCGCGGAGGGAGCGGAGGAAGGCGGGGATGGTGCGGAAGCGGAAGTGGGTGACGGAGCGGGAGACGAGGCGCCCGGTGTCAGCCTCGGTGACGACGCCGTAGCAGGTGGTGTGGGAGACGGGAAGGTTCCAGGGCTGGATGTTGACCTTCTCGCCGACGTAGCGATAGCGCTTCCCCGCCGCCTCGAACTCGAAGGTGTAGCGCAGCGCGTGTTCGTCGAAGTAGCGGAGTTCGAGGCGTCCGCGGCAGGGGGCGTTCTCGCAGAGGCCGCCGGCGGTGACGGTGCCTTCGAGCGGCTGGGTGAGGAACTGGGGGTCGTCCGGGTCGATCCAACTCGACAGGTCGTCGGGGCCCCAGGTGACGCGGAACTCGAACGGGTGTCGTCCGGGGGGGCCGCAGCCGGGTTCGAACCTGTGCTCCCCGCTCATCACCTCGTCCATGCGGAAGCCGAGGGTTCTGGGTCCCAGCCAGCCGCGGATGCGTTGCGCGAGTTTTCCCATGATCGCTACTCCTTCTGTCGGGCCGGGGCCGCGCGGTGCGGTCCCTTGGCCAGGAAGAACGCCGCCACATCGCTCATCGCCGCGAACAGGGGCGGGAGCAGGTGGGCGTAGAAGCCGACGAGGTTGAGCGGGTTGACCATCTCGACGCGTCGCTCGTCCCGCACCGCCTCGAAGATGATCCGTCCGACGCGTTCGGGGGTCATCGAGTAGTACGGGAGGAGTTTCATCGACAGCTTGGCGGCGAGGGTTTCGCCGGCGACGCCGCGGTAGAACGGGGTGTTGACCATGAACGGGTAGACGGTGGTGACCTGGACGCCGCGGCGCCGGATTTCGAAGCCGAGCACTTCGGAAAAGACGCCGGCGGCGGCCTTGATCGCGGCGTAGGCGCCCCAGGTGGGGAGCCGGAAGAAGGCCTGGCCCGAGGAGACGTTGACGATGTGTCCGCGGCCCCGTTCGAGCATCGCGGGGAGGAAGGCGTGGACGTGGTAGAGGACGCCCCACAGGTTGACGTCGATCAGTCTCTTCCAGGTGTCGAGGGAGGTTTCGGCCAGTTCGCCGTGGTGGCCGATGCCGGCGTTGTTGACGAGGACGTCGAGGCGTCCGAAGGTGGCGAGGACCCAGCGGGCGGTCTCCTCGACCCGGGCCCGGTCGGTCACGTCGACGACGCGGGCGTGGACGGGCGCGCCGTTTCGTCCGAGCCGCTCGGCTGCCTCCGTGAGCGCCGCCGCGTCGATGTCGGTGAGGATCACCGTCGCGCCGGCCCGCGCGAATTCCTGCGCCGTGCAGAACCCGATGCCGCTCGCCCCCCCCGTCACCAGCACGACCTTGTCCTTGAGGTCCTTCATCGAACTGCTCCTTGGCCCCCGCCCGCCGCCGGTCGCCCGAAGCCGAAGAAGGCGAAGTCCACCATCTCCTCGATCAGGCGTTCGATGGTCAGGTCCGGCAGACGGCCGTGCCACCACTGTTGCGCCATCCAGAAGGCCATGCCGACGAGGGCCTGGGAGACGGCGTCGGCGCGGCAGGGACGCGCGAACCCGCCGGCGATCGCATGTTCGAGGTATCCGCGCGCCAGCGCGGCCAGGCCGTCGTAGAACCCCCGCAGCTTCCGTTCGAAGGCCTCGCCCACCGTCGGGCCCTCGCGGACGAACAGCATCAGCAGGTCGCGGTTCCCCTCCGCCCGCGCGGCGATGCGCCGGATCGCCGCGACCGACGCCGCCCGGTACTCATCGACGTTGCGCGGCAGGTTGGCGCTCATCTCGGAAAACTCCGCGAACACCGACGCCACGAACCGGTCGAACAGCGCCTCGAAGATCCCCTGCTTGTCCCGGAAGTAGCGGTAGAACGTCCCCTGGCCCGCCCCGGCCTCGGAGACGATTTCCGAGACCAGCGCGCCGTGGTAGCCGCGGCGGACGAAGACCGCCGCCGCGGCATCCAGGAGTGCTTCTCGGCGTTGTTCTCTTCGTCTCGCGTCGGCCTGCTTCCTGAATTCAGAAGGCATCTTTCGCCTCGCAACTATATGTATAAACGATACGGACGGACGTGTCAATCTCGTTTTTATTGAATCGCTGGACAGGGAGAAGGTCATGGAAAGGAAACGGGTTTCGGCGGCGGGTTCGGGTGGGCCGGCGGTGTTCGGGGCGGTTCGGTCCCGGTTCCCGGCGGCGGTGCCGTGCGGACCGGAGGTGTTCGGGGAGGGGATGTTCCGGTTTCGGGGATTCCGGCGGTCGGTTCAGATCAGGATGGTGATCGGGTTGAGGTTGAGGCCGGCGGGGCTGGCGTAGGAGGTGAAGCTGCCGAGGCCGTATTCGATCAGGCCGAACGGTTCGGCGGCGCGGATGGTGTGGGTGCCGCCGCCGACGGGGACGATGCCGATTTCGCGGTCGCCGACGGGTCGCCAGTCGGCGGAGACGGGGGAGCCGTCGAGGGTGAGGGCGAGTCCGGGGGGGCGGACGACCATGACCCACGACTGGCCGTTGGTGCCCGGGTTGTAGGAGCTGGGGGCGATGAAGATGTAGTCGGAGCGGTACTGTTCGGCGGGGACGAGGACGGTGAGGGCGGGGTCGCCGCGGTCGGCGTTGGGCTCCGGGTAATACTGGCCGAGGATGTACTGGGCGACCTGGATCGCGCGGGTGGCGCTGACGCGGAACGGTTCCCACGCCATGAACTCGACCCACTGGTTGGCATGCAGGGTGACGAAGTCGACGCCGTCCTGGGGCGGGTCGACGGTGACCTCGGTGTCGTCGAAGGCGGCGATGACGCGGACCATGTTGTCGCCGGGGCCGCCGTTGTCGGTCATCGGCGCGGAGACGAAGTCGCGGCCCCAGGTCTGGATCGGGGCGAGCTGTTCTTCGAGGTGGTCGCAGGCCTGGCTGGTGTAGGGGACGTAGGCGCAGACGTGGCCGCCGAAGACCTCGACGGGTCGGTTGGCCCAGATGCGGCTCCCGGTGAGGTCGAAATCGGTTTCGCGGCACGTGTCCAGGTAGTCGCACATGCCGAACGTGCATTCCTCTTCCCGATGCCAGCCGGGGCGCCCGTCGACGCAGTCGGGCGGCGGCGCGGCGGCGACGTGGGCGACCTCGCCGCGCCGCAGGGTGAAGCGGATCGTGCTGCCGGGCGGCGCGGCGTCCCAGCGTCCGCCGGCGCCGGCGGTCTCGCCCGCGACCCAGACCTCGACGTCGGTCGGTTCCGGCGCGATGCCGACGATCGCGACGTAGTCGGCGTACTTCATGAAGTCCGGCGGCGTCGGGAACGGTCCGCCGCTCATGCCCGAGGCCCGGGTGAAGGGGACGTAGGTGACGGCGACGTAGTCGCCGGTGAGCACGTGGGTCGGGTAGAGCAGGGTCGCGTCGTTGGTGTACGAGAACACGCCGCCCGAGCTGTACTCGAACGGGTTCCACTGCGAGACGGTGACGGGCAGGTCGGACCGGAGCCGGTAGGCGCCGTCGGCGACGACGATGCTGCCCCATTCGCCGCCCGGGATGCCGAACGACTGGCCCGTGACCCACGGCAGGGGGATTTCCGTCAGTCCGCCCGCGGGGACGCTGCCGCTGTACACTTCGGTCGAGCCCCGGTGGATGTGGATGGTCGCCGGCGCTCCGTTCGGGTTGGCCACGATCACGCGGTAGTCGAACACGGTCGAGTCGAGTTCGGCGGTGTTGGCCAGGGCGACGGGCCAGTATTCGCAGCCGACGTACGAGCGGGTCGATTCCGCCTCGCCGCAGGCGTCGGCGCAGTAGCCGGTGGCGTCGCAGGTCGAGCCCCACTCGGTGCAGTCGCGGCCGGTGATCCAGGCCGAGCCGTCGGCGGCGCAGAGCATCGAGACGTTGCCCTCGCAGCGGCGCTCGTTCGGCCGGCACAGGACGCAGCCGAGGGCCGCGTCGCAGGCGTCGGGGCAGGGCATCTCGTGCAGGCGCGAGACGCCGTCCGGGCCGCACTGGTAGTGGACGTTGCCATAGCAGCCCCAGACGCCGATCTCGCAGGCGAACGGCGCGTCGGCCGGCACGTCGCCGTCGGGCGGCGTCGCCCCGTCGTCCGCCGCGTCGGGCCGGGCGTCGGGCCGCGCATCCGGCAGATCGTCGTCGCCCGGTGAACACCCCCACGTCGCCGCCGCCAGAAGCACCGCCGCCGTCCGTCGCATCTGGGCACCTCCTCCCGTTCCCCCGCCGCTCCGCCGGGGAGTATACGGCGATTCGCGGCGGCGTGCAGGTCGAGCGTTTCGGCCGTGGTCGGACCCTCCCCGTCTGGCGGGGAGAGGGGCGGACCGGCGCAGCGTTGCATGTCGCGGCCGGGCGATCCACGATGGGGACCGATGGCGGAAGCGACCCGGCCTCCGGGAACCGGGGGCGGGAGGAGCGGTGGAGATGGCGGCACGGTGTTTTCGGGGAGCGCTGTGGGTCGGCCTCGCGGCGGTCGCCGGTTGCACGGAGCCGGCGAGCGGGGTGGGCGTGGCGGGGACGCCGGTGCTGCGACCGGCGGGCGAGCCGGCCTTGCCGGAATCGTCGAGCCCGCCGGCCTATCGGCTGGAGCGGATCGGTCCGGCGGGTCGGCCGGAGGCGGTGGCGGGCGCCGAGCGGGTGCTGGCGGCGGCGGCGTTGGCCGACGGGGCGGTGGTGTTCGTCACGCACGAGGGCCTCGACGGGCGGCTGGTGCTGGTGCGCGGCGCGGAGCGTAGGACGCTGGACGAGGCGGTCGTGCCCGAGTTGGCGGTCGCGCCGGGCGGCCGCCGGCTGCTCTATCCGCGCCGGGCGGGGGACGACGTCGAACTGGTGCTGCTGGAGCCGGCGACCGGCGCGCGACGGGTGGTCCACCGCGGGCCGACGGCGGACCGGCCGTGTTTCCGTCCCGACGGCGGCGCGTTCGCGTTCGTCGGCACGGGCGACGGCGGGCTGGCATCCCTGTTCGTCGCCGAGGGCGCGGGGCCGGCGCGCCAGACGACCAATGTCGGATTGCGGGGACCCGGCCTGCCCGACGGCTTCGTGCCGCCGCCGCTACGCGCCGAGGACGTCGCGTGGGACGGCGGGCGGATCGCCTACCCGCTGCCCGACGGTCGTCGCTGCGAGGTGGACCCGGCCGCGGGCCGCGGGGCGTGCGCGGAGGTGCGGCCGTGAAACGCCGCGCATCGATCCACTCGCCGTGCCGGGTCGGCGGTGCGTTCCGGCCGGTCGCGCCGTCCTTCGGTCGCGCGGCGCGGCGCCGGTGCGAAGCCGCCGTGTTCTCCGTGGCGGTGCTCTGGGGCGCGCCCGCGGCGGCGCAGGACTACCGGTTTCCGTTCGGCGGCTCCTGTACCTCCTCCTCGTGCTACGTCACCGCGTACTACGACCTGGTCGCGGCCTCCGGCTCGATGCAGGACTGGAACTGCGGACGCCACACCTACGACGGCCATCACGGCACCGACTTCGGCGTGGGGAGCTGGCCGGGGATGGACGCGGGGCGCGACATCGTGGCCGCGGCCGACGGCGAGGTCATCCAGACGCACGACGGCGAGTTCGACCGCTGCACGTCGGGCGACTGTCCCGGCGGCAGCGGATACGGCAACCACGTCCGGCTGCGCCACGCGGACGGCAAGGTGACGATCTACGGCCACATGAAGAACGGCTCGGTGGCGGTCTCGGTCGGCCAGCACGTCCGCTGCGGCGACCGGTTGGGACAGGTCGGCTCGTCGGGCTACTCCACGGGACCGCACCTGCACTTCGAGGTCCGGACCGCCGGGGGCAGCGCGGACGACCCGTACACCGGACCGTGCGGCGGGCCGCTCCGCTACTGGGTCGATCAGGGGGCGTACAACGGGCTGCCGTCCACGGAGTGCGACGGGGCGGCGACCGACGGGGACGGCGACGGTTCTCCGGCCGGGGAGGACTGCGACGACGGGAATCCCGACGTTCATCCCGGGGCGGCCGAGGCGTGCAACGGCCGGGACGACGACTGCGACGGGTCCACCGACGAGGGGCTGCTCAACCGGTGCGGCGCCTGCGGCCCGGAGCCGCCGGAAACCTGCGGCGACGCCCTCGACAACGACTGCGACGGCCTGACCGACGAGGAGTGCGGGCCGGACGCGGATGCGGAGGCGGATGCGGAATCGGAGACCGAGGCGGAGACCGATGCCGAAGGCGGTGCAGACGCGGACGCGGAAGCGGGGGCGGAGGACGTCGGACCGGCCGAGGGCTCGGGGGACGGTTCGGACGGAGAGGCGTTCGGCTACTGGGTCTTCGTCGAAGAGGGGTGCGGCTGCGCCGCGCCGGGTGGCGCGGCGTCCGGCGGGTGGCTGGTTCTGTGGTTCGTGTCGGTGGCGGTGGCGCGGCGGCGCCGCCGCGCGCGGCCCGTCGAATCGCGCCGGGGTGCGGTTGGACGGCAGGGAGGTGCGGGATGAACGGAGTCGAGGGGCGGGATCGCGATTCGACCGTTTCTGCCGACCGGCGCCCGCGGGTGCGTTCGCCGCGCCTGGTCCGGGCGCTGGTGATGTGCGCGCTGGCGTCCGCGCCCGCGGCCTGCGGCGGCGGGGGTGGCGGCGGGCCGCAGGAGCCGGAGCCGGGGCGGGTGTACCGCGGCGGGCCGGACGCGGCGGGGCCGGAGGAGCCGGTGACGACGCCGGACTACGCCGTGGAGCCGGCGCCTCGGCCGGGGCCGGACGAGCTGATCGTGGCGCCGGCGTACGGCGCGCCGGTGCCGGAGCCTGGGCCGGTGCTGATGTACGCGGCGCCGGAAAACTAGCGCACGCGGCGCGGCCGCGGGAGGGAGGCCGATGGGCTCGGGCGGCGGATTGCGGGGCGCGCGGGCCGGCGCGGCGCCGAAACGGGCCGGCGGGAGGGTCGCATGACGGCCGGGGAACGGATGCCGCCGTTGCACACGCCGGCGATGTGGATCACCGCGGCGGTCACCTTCACGATCTGGCTCGCGCACGCGGTGCTGGCGCGGCTCGTCGCGTCGCGGCTGCCCGAGCGGTTCCCGGTGCACTTCGACTTCGCCGGGGAGCCGGATCGCTGGGCGGCGCGGGGCGATACCGAGTGGTACGTGACGGTGGCGCTCGGAGGGGTGTTGGCCCTGGGGCTCACCGCGTTCGGGCTGGCGTTCCACCGCATGCCGTTGCGGTTCGTCAACCTGCCGGGCAAGCAGCGGCTGCTCGCGCTGCCGCCGGAGCGGCGGCCGCCGGTACTGCGGGTCGCGGCCTGGCTGCTCGTGCTGCTGGGCCTGCTGATCGCGACGACGTTCGCTTCGATCCAGTACCTGATGTACCGCACGGCGTTGTTGGGATGGGTCGAGTCGTCGATCTTCGCGGTGTTGGGCCTGGAGTTCGCGGCGCTGGTCGGGCTGGTCGCCGGCGCGACGATCGCGATGCGGCGCCGCCTGCGCCGGGCGCTCGACGGTCCCCGCTGATGGAGCTGTTCGACACGCACGTCCACCTCTACGAGCCGCCGCTGGCGGCGGACGCGGACGGGGTGCTGGCGCGGGCCGCCGCGGCCGGCGTGACGCGGGTCGTGGTCCCGGCCTACGACCTCGAGTCGTGGACCGCCGCGCGCGCCGCGGCGCGCCGGCCGGGGGTGTTCGCGGCGTTGGGGCTGCATCCCTGGGTCGCCGACCGGCCGCTGGACCTCGCCGCGTTGCGCGCCGCGCTTTGCGAGCCGGGGGTGGTGGCGGTGGGCGAGGTGGGGCTGGACGCGGCGACGGGACCGGACCTCGCGCTGCAGATCGCCGCCCTGCGCGGGCAACTCGAGCTGGCCTGCGAACTGGACCGGCCGGCGATCCTCCATTGTCGCGGGGCGTTCGAGGAACTGCTGGCGCTGCTGCGCGGGTACGCGCCGCGGCTGCGCGGGGTGGTGCACGCCTTCGCCCGCGGCCCGGAGCTGCTCGAACGGTTCCTGTCGCTCGGCCTGCACGTCGCGTTCGGCGGCGCCGCGACGCGGCCGGGAAGCCGCGCCGCCCGCAGCGCGCCGCTCGTCCCCGCCGATCGCCTGCTGCTCGAAACCGACGCGCCGTCGATCGGGCTGCACGGGATTCCGGCGCACGAGGTCGAGCCGCGGCACGCGCTCGACGTCGCCCGCGCGCTGGCGCGGCTGCGGGGGACGACGGTCGAGGAATTGGCGGAGCGGACGACGGCGAACGCACGGGCGCTGTTCCGGGTGTAGACTCGGGTGTTGCCAGCCGGCGACTCCGCGGTCGCCGGCCGGGGCGGGGCGGGGGCCGAGAGCGCGCCGGGGAGGCGGGGATGCGCGATTCGGGCTCGCCGGCGGGACGTTTCTCGCGGACGGTCGACCTGTACGGGGCGTCCGGGTTCGAGGCGATCCGCTCGGCGCGCGTGGTGGTGGCGGGTCTGGGCGGGGTCGGGGCGCACGCCGCCCTGGCGCTGGCGCGTTCGGGGGTCGGGACGCTGGTGCTGTGCGACTTCGACAAGGTCACGGTGTCTTCGCTCAACCGCAGTCCGTTGTTCGAGCCGGGCGACGTGGGGCGGTCCAAGGCCGAGGCGCTCGCCGAGCGGCTCGGCCGGGCCTGTCCGGACACCCGCTGCGAGGCGCGGGAGGTGTTCCTCGACGAGGCGACGGTCCCCGGGGTGCTGGAGCCGGCGCCGCAGGTGGTGATCGATGCGATCGATGCGCTGGGGCCGAAGGTGGGGCTGTTGGCCGCCTGCGTGCGGCGGGGGTTGCCGGTGGTGTCGAGCATGGGGGCGTCGGCGCGTCGGGACCCGGGGGCGTTGCGCGACGGGGAGGTGGGGGAGACGAGCGAGTGCCCGTTGGCGCGGCTGGTCCGCCGGCGGCTGCGCAAGCTGGGGATCGAGCGGGGGGTGACGTGCGTCTGGTCGGTGGAGCCGGCGGCGCCGCCGTTGCCGCCGGACCGCGGGGAGGAGACGCTGCGGCGCGGGCGGGTGCGCCGCCGGCAGCCGAGCGGAATCTGTCTGCCCGGGATCTTCGGCTATCGCGCGGCGGCGCTGGCGCTGGAGCGGCTGGTGAGGCCCGGTGCGGTCCGGGCGCAGGATGCCTCGGCCGGCTCGAAGGGGCGGCGCGGCGCCGGGATCGGGTAGGATGGGACGGTGGAGGTTCGGCCATGGATGGAGCGCGCGCGTGGATCCGGCGGACGACCTGGCTGGTGGCGGCGGCGATCGCGGGCTGGGGCGGGTGCGGCGACGATGCCAGCGGGCCGGACGGGGACGACGCGGCGGGCGAATGGGCCGATGCGGACGCGGTGCCGGACGGCCGGGACGCGGAGGACGCGGCGGACGACGCTCCGTTCGACGGCTGTCCGGGCGACCCGCCGGAATGGCTGTGCCATGCCGATCCGCCGAGCACGCTGTTGCCGCCGGGCACGACGGAACTGCGCTTCTCGGTGAACAGCGACGAGCCGGCGACGTGTCGCTGGGCGTTGGGGGCGGCCGCGGAGTACGGCGCGATGACGCCGTTCGAGTCGGGCGACGGGACGCGGGCGCACGGGGCGACGTTCGCGGGGCTGTCGACGGACCCGACGACGGTCAACGAGGTGTACGTGCGGTGCGACCCGCGGCCCGAGGAGGTGCTCCACCTGCGCTACCGGGTGCTGGCGGACGTAAACCCGTCGTTCCCGCGGACGGGCAACCTGTGGGGCTGGTGGGGCCTGCGGTCGGTGAGTCTCGAGCACTGCGCGCGGATCGATCTGTTCCTCGGGGCGGAGCCGCCGGCGGACGAGGTGCGGGCGTTGCGGCGGATGAATCCGGACGTGCTGGTGCTGGGGAGCATCAACACGGTGGAGCGGTCGGAGTGGGACGAGGGGGAGGTGCCGGAGGAGTACTGGCTCAAAGATGTGCACGGCCGGCGGATCGAGGTCTGGCCGGGGGCGTGGCGACTCAACCTGACCAAGCCGGAGGTCGCGGAGTTCCAGGCGCGCTACGCCTACCAGGCGATGCTCGACGCCGACCTGATGCTGGACGGGATGTTCTTCGACAACTTCTTCACCTCGCAGTCGTGGCTCGACCACGACATCTACGGCACCGCGGTGCAACTCGACGCGAACGAGGACGGGGTGGAGGACGACCCGGAGTGGCTCGATACGGCGTGGCGACAGGGGGTGTACGACGAACTGCGGGCGTGGCGGCGCTGGATGCCTTACGCGTACGCCTCGGGGCATCTGCCGCGGCCGCCCGACGAGGAGTTGGGGACGATCTTCAACGGGGACAGCATCGGGTTCCTGACGGCGGACGTGCTGGAGGGACGCCGGGGGTTCGCCGACCTGTGGGCGACGTACCACGACTGGTGGAGCGTGCGGCCGGCGCCGTCGATCACGATGGTCGAGTCCTCGCCGCACGACCAGATCGCGTACGGCTACGACTACAGTCCGCAGGAGAAGATCCCGGCCTCGACGCTGGAGTTCGCGCGCACCTACCATCCGTTCGTGCGGTTCGGGCTGGCGTTCACCCTGACCAACGACGGGTACTTCGCGCACGAGTTCGGGGACACCTGGCACGGGAACGACTGGTGGTACGACGAACTGGACCACGATCTGGGGCGCGCCTGCGGCCCGGCCGAGCGCGTGCCGGTCGGCACCCCCTCGACCGACGACCTCCTCGACAACGGCGACTTCGAAGGACCGCTCGAGGGGACGTGGCGCCTGTGGGCCGACGCGTCCACGGGCGCGGCGGCGACCGTGACGCGCGACACGACGGGGGCGCACGGAGGCGCCGCGGCCGCGCGGATCGACGTCGCGAATCCCGGGGACGGGACGGACTGGAAGGTCAGCTTCTCGCAGTCGGATCGCGCGGTGGTCGCCGGGCAGAGCTACGACCTGTCGTTCTGGGCGCGCGCGGACGCGGCGCACGAGATTGCGGTCGGGCTCCAGAAGGGGGCGCCCGACTGGCGCAACTACGGGTTGTGGCGGCGGGTCACGCTGTCGCCGGAGTGGCGGCGGTACGAAATCACGTTCGAGGCGAACGAGACGGCGGACGACGGGCGGTTCCAGTTCGCCGTGGGCACCCGGGCGGGGACGGTGTGGCTGGACGACGCGCGCATCGTCGAGCATCCGGCGGACGTGTTCCGGCGGACGTTCCAGCACGGGCTGGTACTGCTCAACGGGACGCGCGAGCGGCAGACGATCGCGGTCGAACCGGGCTACCGCCGGCTGCTCGGGGACGAGGCGGCGCGCTGGGAGTGGATCGTGGACGACGCCGACCCGGCGTTCACGGCGAGCGCGGAGTGGACGGCGGCGGAGTACGACAGCGGAGAGTGGCGGGCGAGCGGCCCGTTCTACCACGACTGGGGTCCGGGCTGCCGGCGCAACGACGGCACGGCGGGCGAGGCGGTCTGGCGGCTCGACGTGCGCGCCGACGACCGCTACACGATCGACGCCTGGTGGCCCGCGGCGCCGGAGAGCGCGGGTTGGAGCGACCGGGTGGTGTTCGAAGTGGTGGCGGGCGGAGCGGTGGCGGCGAGCGCGATGCTGGACCAGCGCACGGGCGGGGACGAGTGGCACCGGGTGGCGGAGGTGGAACTGCGGGCGGCGGACGACCCGCAGGTGCGGGTGCGCAACGCGGGGACGGGACCGGCGATCGCCGACGCGCTGCACGTCCGGTCGGCGTCGCGCTACAACGACGGGACGCCCGTGACGTCGGTGACGCTGGAGCCGCTGGACGGGATCATCCTGCAGCGGGAGGGCGGGCTGCCGCCGGGCTGTCCGTAGCCGGCCGGGGCTTCGGGCTCAGCCGCCGCAGCCGGAGCAGCCGGAGGGGCCGGGGCGGCAGGTGCTGCAGGAGGAACCGC